>Ga0114970_10000896_pt1 | contig 22563 bp, 32 predicted proteins | sample M_140205_XF_Meta_FD_87030 | JGI IMG/M metagenome (GOLD analysis project Ga0114970, IMG submission 87030) | Freshwater microbial communities from Lake Montjoie, Canada to study carbon cycling - M_140205_XF_MetaG | ecosystem: Environmental > Aquatic > Freshwater > Lake | place: Lake Montjoie...
CTACATAGTTATCATCAGGTTTCACTACATTACTTCCAAATGGTGGGCGATTTCCTCCTACTGGTCTGGGTGTTGCTACTAAATCGGGAAACATAATATCTGCCGCTCCTATCGGTTTTGTTTGTCTTTCAAAAGCATTGCCTGTTTTTATTTTAATAAACTCGCATTTTGTCATTTGAGATATAACAGGATTATAGTCAAATATTTTATTTAATCTTAACATGTGTCCAGCTACATAAAACTGATTCCTAAAATCCAATTTAAGCACATCAACAGGGGTTAATGCAAACCACCCAGTCACTATTTTAGAATCCTTATCAGTTATTTCTTCTATAAATTGTTTGTAGTATTTATTGTAAAGATTGTTGTTTGTGTAATATGTCGTATTATAATAAAGTTCCGATGGTACACCAAAATCTAATGTCATGTCGGGTAACTCAGGTACATCTATCATCCCACAATAAGGATATGTTGTTTCGGTTGTGTTGCCTTCGATAACTGATGTGTATGTGTATGAATTAGCGGTTGACTTAACTCCCCCGTAATAGAGAATGCGAATATTAAAATCTTTTGTTGCAACGATTGCATCTTGGTCAAGTGATAATATTTGTGGAATCGCTCGGTCTGAACTTGCTGGGAATTGCACGTTTGGTGTTGGGCTAAATATTATTTCTGTTTTCGTTGTGCTGTTTATAAAATCGTTATTCACATATAAATTCTGTTCTGAATATACCTCCCGGTGTGCGTCTTTATATTTTTTGTTCCAATAATCCGAATCTTCTTTATATGAATACTGATAACGGATTGAATCCAGTTGTCCCATTGGCTCCAATAGTAAATCTCTTGATATGTCTAACTTATTAGTCCAGTCAACCACTTCACCGTTTGCATAAAATTCACTACGCGGTTCTATGTTTAATTGATTATAAATTTCTTTATCCGTGTCAATATATAAGTTGAACATTTTAATGAGTGAAGTAATAAAGTCCTTTTGCTTTATTTTTTTCGGAACAAACTTATTCATGTGCAAAAAAGAACCTTCTGATGCCGCCCATACAGGAATTGCACGAAAAACAGTCTGGCTGTGGTTTACCGTTACCACCGAATTGACTGATGATGCAATGAAATAACCTACGCTTATTCTGTCACCTGCTTGTAAACTTACTCCGTTTATTCCCGTAAATGCAAACGGGTTTCCAACGTAATTATTAATACATAACTGCGTAAATACCCCCGAACTCTCTCTTTGTATTGATACCCAAACCTGCGGGCTACCTGCTGAAAAACTAAACGTAGAAAAAGAGTAATATAAATCGTAGACTCCGTTATATTGAACTGTCCACTTTTCTGTTGCAAGGTCAAATTGCCCGCCTGCGTTTATTACGTTCGTATCAAACTTCGCCAATGTTGTATGTGGGTCAGTAAAAACATTTGCTGTAACATTAATTGTATAATCAATAGATTGTGTAACATCTACAGATAGCGCCTGTGTATCTGCATAACTAAATTTGTCGCCACTTAGTGAGTTGGTAGGAATAATTAATCTCTTAAAGAAATCAGAAACAAAGAACGTAGAACTATATGTATATCCGGCATCTGCAAAGATTCTGTCAATATACTCTTTTACATAAATAGCAGGATACCAGTAATTAACAAGGTACGTTGTCCCGTTCCCTCTGCCTAAATCAATTAAGGGATAAACATAATTCTCTCCTATTGGCGTTGTCCATGATGCCTTCTGAACACTCTTTAAATAGTAGTGATTCAAGTCGCTAAAATCAATATCCGTTAATTCTAATTCTCCTATGTCGGTAAATATATTTCCAACCTGTCCTCTAATAGTTACTTCATACTCTAATTTTCCTCCATCGTTTTTTATTACTTTTAATAATTGCAAAAAACCTTTCAACTGCTCAAGACCATCTATGCTTATTATACATTGGGCTTTTATATTAGGGTTGAAACTACAATCTATATCAATGTTCCAAATGTGTTTAAATATTCCATCATTTACTTTACTTCCAGGTATTCGAATTGTTTTCGAGTAGCTGGAATCACGTTTATCAGGTGTCCGAATATCTGCAATAGCATAGTTAAGTGAATAAGGTATATCATCCATTAAATCAATCACGCCACTACTCAATAGGTCTATCTTTGTCCTCATTTATTGCCGCTGAGAATATCTATTAAAACAAAATTCTAACTTAATATCTAAATTAAAAACCTTATTATTTAGTTGTGTTTTTGATGTAAATTTATTATCGACACAGGTAACAGGCACATTATCATACTGTATTGAATCGATTAGTATAGATTCAATATATATCTCAGGGCTTTCTATTAACCCCTGCAATAAAATATACTCATAATCATCTAACCAATCTGATTTCAAATATAAAGTGTCTTTATTTTCTGTATTAAATATTCTGTCCCCTCTATCTGTTATTGCATATCCGTAAGTTGTTGCAGATGTCATTGAGCCTATTGTCTTTTTATATTTACTTTTTATAATATTAGTTTCCGTAAAACTCTTTTTTGTAAATGTAAAACTTTCATAAGCACCTAATTTATTCAACCAATGTAAGCGATATGGCGTATATTTACAATCATCATCCTCTATTTTAAATTGGATATTAAGACCACTCCCTTGATTGTATCCATCAAATGGGTCAAAATCTATAGTATATCTTTTAGCTATCGCTGAATCTATTATATTACCTATTCCTACTATATCTCCTATATACGTTCCGCTAATATTATTTAAATTTTTAGGACCAACTCCAAATCTTAAAAAATGGTTGCCTATTGTACCGCTTGAATTAAATGGGTTTTGAATGGTAACATGCCGAATTAAAACATCTGCTGAGTTATAAACTTTTACTATACCACTAGAAAATAAATCAACATCTGATTGGATAAAAAATAACCATGCTTTATTGGTTTGATTGTTAATTTTTCTTATTAAATTTTCATTCGTATTATTAAGAAGTTTTGCATTAGAACTAGTATAACTATTTTGGTCATATTGCGAAAATGGTAAATGGTCTACTAACCCATTCCAAACATATCTATTAATAGTGTTGGTAATATTAGGATACGTTATAACACCCGAAGAAGGACCGAACTCTTCCCCAAAATGCACATTATAAGTAGTAAACGAGTTTGAGTTAATTTCAAAACCACTATTCGTATCAACCGAACCAAGATCACTACCTACATTGTTTACATACGTTTCTACAATTCGACCAATGTTGAAAAATGCACTACCATAAGTGGGGTGAGGAAATGATTTTAATCGAATAGTCTCACCACCAACATTTACATCAGCGATGTATTTGAAGTTGGTTTCTGCTTTATTATCGCTTTGAACAACAAAAATAACATCATTATATGCTGGTTGGAATAATAAAGGTTCTTGATATATCTGATATGCCATTAATTAAAAGTTTTAAAATCTATTTCTATATCTTTGCCTAATGCCTCTGCTATATCTTTTCTTATGTTGGTATATAGTTCCTCATTTATAACATCACTAAAAAAGTAAGTTGGTTTAACCCCTCGTTTCTTTATTACCGAACCGATTGCCCACGCTGCGCTATCTAAGTCCTTTTGTTTGTTTATTTTATTTACAACCTTTTTTATCTTCTTATTCTTTAAAGTAGATAACTGTTTGCCCCGTTTTATATTATGAGATGGACTTATTCCCCTTGCACCTATGAACTTTTTAATAGCATCTAATGGTATTCTCTTCCCTCCTTTCTTAAACTTATACTGACTTGTTATAGCACCTGAATCAGTACCTTGTACACCTTCGTCTACAAACTTCCAATAATCCTCCATGCTCAAAGCAAATGATATAGCTAAACCATTTACCTCTATATTAACATCTATTGATTGAATAAGTTTACCCGGTTGGTCCTTATCTGCATCTCTTAAATTTTGCGTTAATGCTTTAATTATATGAATCCGATATTTTAAAAATACATCTGTAACGCTCTTTATAACCGAACTATCTGCCATACTTAAACCTTATTAATTCTTGTTGTTCATGCTCCCATGTTTGTTTATCTTTATAAAAACATATCGTGTTTAAAAACTCCACAACATTCATATCCAAAAAGTAATCCCATAACTCCCTTCTGTTATTAGTTAGATTATCTAATGTTAGATACCATCCCCAATACTCAATGAATCCAGTTCCTTTGCTATCCTCTTGTTCAACTTGTTCACTTTCTCTATCGAATAATCCGCTGTAGTTTTTATTAAAGCGTCCCATAATTTCAAAAAAAAACCACTCAATGCAAACACATCACTCATCAGCATACTATCCCTTATCTCTTTTGCTGTATCATTTCTGCTCTCTAACTTCTGGCACCATTCACCCTTTCCATTCTTATCATAATACTTCCTTTTCTTTTGCCCAAACATATTAACGGGGTGTAAGAATATGGATATAATAAATGGTAGGTTGTTTGTAACCGTTTCTTTGTCCTTAGTGTAATTACTCAAATCAATAAACTCCCCTCCACTTAATTTATTCATGTAATGGTTAACTGAATACTTTTTACCATTTATCTTTATTAATTGTTTTATTGCGCCCGATAATGGTGGTGTGTAAATAAATTGCGTAACCTTTGCTAGTTCCTTTATCTGAGTTAATGTAAGGTCCAATATCTTATCCTCACTCTCTTTTGATAGGATGGCTATTATCTTTACTTGCTTGTCTATCTCGTCCATATCAACAGAAGATACTTCAACTACCTCTATGTATTGATGCAATGTTATCTCACTCCATTTTGTTGCTACTTTCATATCTTAATATAGTTTAATTAGTTAATAGTGTTTAGTTTATATTATCCAACTGAATAAATACCTGAATTATTATTAGATAACTTATTTAGTGCAACGTAACGAATAGCATCTATTAAGTGATTGTTATAGTCCACAGGAGTATTGATTGGATTACCTGCCTTATCTGTTGCCCATTTATAAGTCTTTAATTCTTTTAATAGATTAACTGATTGCGATGTTATGTTTAATCTATATCTCTTTAATATATCAATGCTATTAACAATACTATCAGGACCTTTGTTTGCCCCGTGAATATTAAAGTGGTGGTTGTATATTTCTGCGATGCTTTTAGGCTCACTACTATCAGCAACTATATAATCGGTTGCTTGTATCCCTAACTGTTTTAATCTAATAGCTATATCGTCATTCGTCATCCCTCGCTTATATTCAAGTTCAGATACATATAACTCACCATTTGAGATACGAACTTCAACTATTGCACAAGGGTCATTAGTAAATCCAAAGTCAATACCATACCCTATTAGTTTACCTATGTCCTTACCATCTACATCTACTGGCATTGATGCAACTATATTGTATACAGGAAATATAACTCCGTATATCTTACCATACTCACCTAATCCATATATCTTCCAAAATTCAGGATCAGTTTTTTCAAGGTATTCAATCTCTTTTATTAGAGATGTTGGTAAGAACGTGTTATCTTTATATGTAGAAACTATCACCTCCACATCACCCATCTCTATCGCCCTCTTTTGTTCTAGCTCTGTATTTATCCAAACATTTTCATCATCAGGATTAAAATCTATAAATATAAAATCTTCGGTTCTGATTTGTAATTGAAAGAATTGTGTTTTAAATTCTAATTCATTTGCTTCGTTACAGTAAAGAATAGAACGCTTTGCCCCTCGTAGCTTCTTTTCATCGTCTGCTCCAAAGAATTCTACCATCCTTTTGCCATAAGTATAGGTCCGTTTGGTTTTGTTATGGGTTACTGCTGAATAAAGCTCTTGTTTATCTAACTCTTCTTCAAAATCCCTTATTACTGTTGCATCTAATGTAGTGGAATATTTACGGACAGTTGACCATACGCCTGTTGGTATGTTTCTATTTCGAGTTATTTGTCCTGTGAATAACCAAAGAACCGATATTTGTGCAATGCTTCTAGTCTTACTACTTCGGGTCCCTCCTCTATTTACTTTTATTTTCTTTTCGGATGCGTAGTTTTTTGTGAATACAGGGGTAACATCCAAATCCATTATTTATCTTCCCTAGTTTTTTCTGTGATGTTAACCTGAGTAACTTGTTGGTTTTGGTTTTGAGTTACTTCATCTTTCCAATCCGATTTAGCTAAGTTCTTTAAAGCAAATGATGAACCAGCCCATGCGAAGCCATATAGTTGTTGTTCATAACATGACTGAATAAATAATCGTAATCTTCTTACAGTATAAGTAAATGCTTCTTTTTCCTCATAATCATAAAAAGATTGCAGGCTTTCAAACCCTAAATGAAAACATAATCCTGTTAATGTAGGTTTATATGAACCTGCCGGATTCTTAGTTGTTTCTAAATACTCTTCAGCTATTTGTTTGAACTCTTCAGGTGTTGAATATAAAGCAGGTCTCCCTGAATTTTTATTACCTAAACCATATCTATTTCCTTTAGGGGCAGACATTATATTAATATTTTAAATTGAGGGTGTGTTAATTTATCTCTTTTGAAGTTATTTTCTTTTGCATCTAATGGTCTTGTATTTGTATAGTGGAAACATTGTTTTATTTGTTGTTCATCTTTTAGATTAAATTTAGCTATCGGAATAATATGGTCTATATGCCAAAACTTACCATAATTATCCCAAGTCATTCCATTTATAAATCTATCACTAAGGTATTTTTTATAGTCATCTAAACTACACCCTAATAATTCAACTGTTTTAATTGATTTTTTAATTCCTTTACCTCTTTTAATAGATGCGTGTATTTTACTTCTCAAATTACAATGCATTCTACCTTCCTTAAAAAACCTACACTTATTACATATCCTTGATATTCCACTCGGGGTTTTATCACTTTTTGTAAAGTCTACATAATTTTTTATCTCGTTACATTCCCTACAAGATATTGCCATCATCTCATTATCAAATATTACAGATTGTGGTCTTCCATTATGATGTCCTAAAGCGTATTTATTACCTATTGGTGCGCCCATTTTGTAAATCTATTAATGAATCTTTTATTGCTTCAATTTTTTGGTGTTGCATATATAGTTTTTTTTCTAGCTGTTTTGTTAAATCGGATTTAACAGGTTCACAACCTATAACTATTATGCTAAGTAATATTATTATCTTTTTCATATCGTTTTAGTTCTGAAATTATAAACTTCAAAAACCCAACTCTACATGGTGTACAACTTCTATCTATTTTTTGAGCGTTCTGATTATAAACATCATCTATTATATCCCATAACCCTGTTTAATCTGTTACCACTTCACCACTTCTTTCAAACAAGTCTATCTGGTCTCTATATGGCTTTACTCTAATATAGCAATTACTATCCATTGTGTTCTATTATTTCAATTGTTTGGGCAGTTCTTATATGGTGTGTTTCATTCCAATCATCGGGTAATACATTTATCCTTCTATCTTCATTTGACTTATCATTTAAGCAATAATGTTTAAACTCTATATCAATATCTAACATGGCTCCTGCATCAATATATATTTGATTAATCCATCTATCTTGAGCGTGATTTCCACAAAACATGTCAAAAATTTTACATGATTCTAAAGTTATTATAGGGAACACATCACTATTTTTACCGTTTTCTTTTGGACTTAAACAAACCATTTCATCGGGTTGGTTTGGCAATATCAAATCCCATTCTTTAGTAAGTATTTGTGCATCATCTGTTGAAAACATAATCCAACTACCTGTAGCTAATTTATACATGTAGTTGGCGTATGTATGCAACGAGTTATATCCTTCCAATCTATCTGAAACAATAAACTTAATGTTAATATCTGTTCTAATCTCGTTAATCCTTGAATATGATTCTGTATCATCACAATCGAACTTAACAATAAATTCAACATTGTTTTTATCAGATGCTAAATTAACAAATGAATCTATGCAAGATACAAGTCTATCGAATCTATACCTACTTGGTATTAATACTGTTAATATTGGTTTCATTGAATTAGTTTTACCTCGTTTTTTCCATTGTAATTCTATCCTCCTACTATATATTTCCCGAATGCCTCCCCTTCAAATATTGATACATCAATTGTATTACTTAGTGCTGTTGCCCACAAATTAGTACTTTTTATATCAATTCTATATTTAAACAAAGGGAATATATTATTATACCTATAATCACCTTGACCAAATGGTTCGGTGTCGTGAACAACAAAGATGTCGAAATTATCAACAAGTCTTTTTATATCAATATGCCTTTGCTCTCCCGGTGCGTGGTCAATAAGTATTACTGAACCTTTAGGGTTTATTGATTCCCAATTATTATCGGGAACAAATGTAGATTTATGTAACTTTGCCCACTCCTCCCCATTGTCGTAGGTTTCAAATGACCTACCCGATTGTTTGCAATATTCACGAAGATAGGAAGTTGAACCCCATCCACTACCAAACTCTACTACATTGCCATCAGTTACGTTTAATGCGCACCATAATAATAGTCTATGATTATCATTACTATCTGCTTGTAGGTTCTCTAAAAATTCTGTTTTTGTCATATTGTTTTGTTTTATAGTTTTCCATGTATTTTTTCATAAACATCAATAAACTTTCCTAACTTATCGGGGTGCATTACATTATTGTTTTCGCAGTGTGCATCTACCCAGTTTGGCTGTTTCTGTGTTTCCTCCCAATTATATCTATCTACCCTTCCAAGTGCCAACGTAGCTCCTGCAATATTTATCTGCCCCCTGTTAATCATTGTGAGTTGGTCTTTGAATGGCATTAATCTTTTGGTTAATAGGTTCCAGTCAAAATTCCACCACTGTTCCCAATCATCGCTGAATGCTAATCCTGTTTCGTTTGCATCTCTTAACATATCCGATACTGTATCGAAGGTACAGTTTAGATATTGCTTCCAGTTTGCGCCTGTCATTGCTACATATCCCATCGGGAAGTAATTAAACCAAGTTAGGTCGTGTCCGTAAATTGTAACTTCGTGCGGTGATGGTTTCCAATAGTCTTGCAGTGGTATCAAATCCATGTCGCTTGTCATAATCAGAGCGTCCATTGGCAGGTAGTTCGCTGCATACAAACGTGAAGCCTGTGCGATTGTTTCATTCCTTAATCCTTCGATTACTGGCAGCTTTACTATGATAGTTTCCTTTCGGTTTACTTGCAATTTATTTACATCAACATCGTTTGTTACCATTACACATAAATCCCATCCATAAATCGCCCAAGCCTTTTCTACATAAGGTAGGTAAAATAGATAGTCAGGATTGTTATTACTTGACACTACTACATACTTCTTGTATTGTTCCATTGGTTATAATTATATTTATAGTTTGTTTTGTATCTTTAATAGTCAATAGATGTGATATATCGGTTGAATACTGCAACTCAATAGGTGTTACTGATACATCTATCCCTTGTATATCTACTACTGTTCCATTCATTTAATAAATGTTTTCTTTAATCCAGTAAAAAATATCTTCAAAAGGTTTTTCTGCTGCCCTTATATCTTCAAACCTATCATAGTATTTATTTAAAAACTTATCCATTGTTGTATTGTAGTAACCACTACTTCCAATGTGTCCGCAGGTTTCGTTACTTGCTTTCATTTCAATTGGCACATTTGGTAGTTCTAAATCGGGTACCGTATTATGCCATTCAGATAAAAAGGTGTTAGGCATTCCAAGTAGATAGTGTTGGACAATACTATCGTTACCCTGTTGCGCAAATTTTTGATAAACAAACTGATTTAATAAATCTTGGTCTGTCCCTTTTCTACTATAGTCAGATACCATATTAACCAGTTCATCCCACGAACCAATCCCTAACCTTTCAGAAAAGTATTTAGGTCTTACTCCTATCATACCTCCCATCAACGGAATATTATGGCTAACACTATCAGCAATTGCATGAAGTACCTTACCCTCTCTATGCAGCCAATACTGAACACATTGTGCCTCTTTATATGTTAAAGGGCTATCTACATCTCTACATATTACTGCTTCAATATCTTTTTCAAATGCAGGTTTTATTCTCCAAAGCATCGCTTTACATAATGGAGTGTTATCAGGCTCTATTCTTACCTGTATGTTTAATTTAGAAAATAGCTCTATAAAGCCATTGTAGGTAGAATGGTCAGTGTATAGTCTTATTGTCCAATCGGGGTAAATTAACCTCTGCAATCTAATGTTTACCATTAACCCTCTTAAATAAGATAAGAAGTCAAAACAATTTTCTTGTCTTTCTTTTCCATAACCAAATAATGAATAAGTTATTAATTTCATTTTGTTGTTGTATAATGATAGTGATAGATAACTTCGTTTATCTTATATTCTGTTTTTATCAATCCACTATTCTTCACCTGTGTCGCCCAGTCAGTATCTTCTCCAAAGTTTATCTCAGGGAACTTAAATTGTTTTGCTATGCTTGTTTTTATGCAGTTTAGGTGGTTTGGGTATCGCTCATAAATAATCTGAGAACCTGTTGCATTTGTTTTATATTTATCATATTTAACAGAATGCTCAAACAACTCAGGATTACAGCCATCCCACGTTATAACACCAATTAATGAGCAACAATCTACATCCTCTTTTATCCCTTCAAATAGTTTTTCAATATAGTTTGCCCCAATACTATCATCATCGTCAATATAGCAGACATACTTACCAACAGCACATCTCATTAATTCATTTCTTTTAGCACCAATTGATAATTCACCATTATCTATACAACTAATTATTTCAACCTCACTTGTTTTTTGTTTTTCTAACTCTTTTATTAAAGCGAAATACATTTCAGTTCTCGAATGCAATGATGGGATAAGAATTGATAATTTACAAGTCATAATTATTTATTTTCCTTTTAAAATATGTTTGTTGGTCTTCACTATTAAAAGATTCAGTGTAATTATATTGAGAATCAAAATTGGCTCTGCCATATGCAGGATGTAAATGTATAAATAAATTATCATTTATAAATTTATATCTATTTAATATTTTAGCTACATCTGTCATTTCATTGTCGCAATATAGTGATTTGTATTCGGGATTATAAATGTAGCCGAACCTTTTATAATATTCCCTCCCCATTATTGCCATTGTAATAAGGTCTAAACGGTTGCCGTCAGGAAAATGAATACATTGGTCCAAATAGTTTTTATCACAAAAAGAATCTCTAATTATTTTATCAAAATCTTTTCTAGTAAACATCATGTCATCGCTCATATTTACCAATATATCCCAATCATAATAATAGTTTTGCAAGTCCCTATTAATTGCATCAACTTTATTAAGAGATGTCCCTTTTTTTATTGTTGTATTTTTATAAATAGTTAAATAATTACTACTACTATCATCTTTGTCAACACTAACAAGTATATGAAAATTGTCATTACTCATATTATTTATAATACTCTCAATCCCTCTATGGAATAATGATGGTCTACTTCTTGTTGCGTATTTAAATAGTATTTTCATTAAAATATTTATTCCAATTTAATTTAACATATTTATTTTTTTCTTCATCTGATATACTTGATTTATGATTTACTGTAGAATAATCATGTGCAAATAAATATTCGCTAGTTCCTTCAATCATTCTGTATCTATTATTTTCGCCATATATTCTATTTGAAAAATCAGCATGTTCAAATCCGTAAATAGTATATTTTTCATCAAATAAACCTACTTTTTCTATTGCATTTTTTGTCAAAAACATAAACACTCCACCACAATCGTTATAATATTCTTTACCACTTATTTTTAAAATAAATCTATGTTTTTTTTTATTTAAAAACAGCACATGTTCTTCTTTTGAATAAACAAAAAATTCAATCCATTTATCTTTAATTGGAAAACAATCATCATCAAAAAGAAATACATATTCACAATCTTTTAAAGCTATTAAACATTCGTTTTTCCTAAACGCTACACCTCTTCTATCTTCATCTGAATCAACAGCTATATATAATTTCGTGTCATAGCCTGATGAATGCTTATTAATTTGGCTAACACACTGTTTTAAACAATCAGGGCGGTTAAAAGTTGTTATTCCTATTCCTACCTTCATATTGATTGATAAAATTCATGCCTGTCTTTATTAACCACATCCATTATATATTTTTCCTTCACTAATTCGTGCAATTTTTCTTTTTGGTCATTTGCTTTATTTGGATTTAAAACCAATGACTTCATAGCAACACCCCAACCTTCATTTCTTTTTGATGGATTTATTAACATTGAATTATTCTTTGTGCAATCAATCGAATATGGAGGCACATTACTTACTATAACTGATTTTTTAAACCAACCCGCTTCTATTATTTTCAATTGCGATTTATATTGATTGAATCCATTTACATTTAAAGGAATTAATGCTATATCTATTTCATTATATAACTTAGCATAATTCCAAACATCGCTACCCCACAACCTTTTATAAGGTTGAGTATCTCCTGCTTCATTCCCTTCTTGTTTGTTTAGTTTTAGATATTTTAAATATTTATTATCATTTAAATTTTTATAATTATCTGTAAATATTTTTTCAAGAAAATGATATTGGTAATTATCACTATAACCTCCTAAACACAACTGAAATTTAGTATTATCTGTTTTCCACAATTCACAAATACCCTCATACATCAGTCTTACATCCTGAATGTGATACAAACCACCTACCCAACCAAACCTCATTCTATCTGAATAATAATCTACCTGTTCAAATTGTGGCTCGGTCGTATCAATGGAATTAGGTAGTACAACAACATTTTTATTGATTTCTCTAATTTTAGTTGCAAATATTTCGGTTGTTGTTGTTACATAATCGGCATTGCGAAGCCCATCCAACGCTTGTGCTGCGTAATTATGTTTTATATATTCATCTTTTAATTCATGGTCCTTGTGCAATATCCAATAATCATCAATGTCAATTATTACCTTACACCCTGCACGTTTACACCTATTTATTATTTCAACAGTATTTCCTTTGTAATCAACTATTCTAAGAAATGTCACTATTGAATAACTTGAAAGTTCCTGCTCTGAAAATGTGGTTATATTGTAAGTTATATCACATCTATATTCATTCGGATATTCTCTATCTAGGTGCGAATGTGGGATTAATTGTCTATGGTAATTTAACCCTGTATTTTGCTGGTGTGTTACAACTAAAATATTTATCATTTACATTTATTTTTTATTTTATTTTGAAAAGACTGTATATGTTTTCTAACTGTTAGATATGGGATTCCTGTAACTCTACTAACCTCTTTATAATTTCCACAATCAACATAAATTTCAAATAATTTAGCTTGTGCGGGATAGATATTTTTTTTTATACTTTTAGTTATTTCCTTATCAATTTCTGATTCTATTTTTTTAATCTGTTCTTCATCATTAAAATCATCATCATTAGTGTTTATGTTTTCAGGTAATTCCTCCGTTTTTAGTTTTCCGTATAATTGTTTCTTGAACTCCGACCTATTGCTGTGTATAGATATATAGATTATTCTAGCAACGTACATCCTCAACCCCCCTTCTTTATGCAATTTTATTAATTTATCATCATTTATTTCAAGCAAATATAAACAAACATACTGAAACAAATCTTTATACAAATCACATCCAGCAACAGAATAACAATAATCAATGTATTTTTCATCATTACATATTTCATTCAATATTTCATTTTTGTTCACTTTACAAAAGTGCAAAATTTATATGATTCAAACAAACTTTTGTTGAAAATTAGTTTTGATTATAAATGTATTTAATCATATTTTTGCGGAATAAACATATAAAAAGGCACTGCATTAATAAAATAGGGTTAGGGGTAGAAAGTTATAATAGAAATATTGAAAATATTAAATATCACAAAAATATGTACAAGAAAGTAAAAGTAAAAAAAAGTGGCGGTAAACGACACGGTGCTGGGGCAAAGAAGAAAACTGATAAGAAAATACAGGTAACTTTCTATATTGAACAATCAATTATAAATAAAGTTGGTGGGCTGAAAAATGCTAAACAAGGGTGTTACGAGCATTTGTTTTTCTGCACTACTTAATTCTAGTACGAAAGCTAATTTATATTGAATCTAAATAAGGGGCGAAATACCTTATTTTATTGCAATTTCAAAGGGTTTTTAAAAATCTCAAAAAAAACATTTTAAAAAATAATTGAAAATAAAATTGTCAATTCAAATATTAAGCATAATTTTGCATCGTCAAAGAAAAACAACGAAGTTTTTTCGGGAACAAAATAAAAGAAAAATGAAATATCAAATCAAAATTTTTACAACAGACAACACTAACAGCGAATGGTCGTTCTCAACTATTGCTATGTTAATGAAAAGAAATGATAATGAAATTGTTTCTGACGAACATGAAATAATTGAAACAGCAATTGTTGATGCAAAGAAAATTGCAAATAATATTGCTGGACAAACGCCTGAAGATTTAAAACAAGATGTTGATATTGTTGTTGAAATCAACAGTGTTGACGAAGAAAATGAAATTATTGAAACTGTTGAATGTTTCATAGCAACAGAAATTCGTTTTGAAAATGGCGAAATGAATGTAACCAAAATTCAAAACTAAAATGGAAAAAAAAGCAACAGGTTTCAGGCTGGACCCAGATGTATTCGGAGTATCGGCTATACCACAAAGCAGGTCAATAGAATAGATATGCTACTATTCTTATCAACAGAATTATTATTCCCGTTGTCTTTTATGGCTATTTTCGTAATATTGGCACTAATTTTTAACAAACCTAAAACTAAATAATAATGACACAAGAAACGACAATTAACTACAAAGGTCATAAGTTGACCGTTGTAGGATGGGTAACAGAAGCCGAGCTAATGAGTTCAGATAGGCTAACACCACCATCCGAATCGGAGTTAGAAATCGAAACAATACATTTGGGTAAAATAGATGTAACAGCTTTGCTGATTGACTTAGGACACGGAGAGGAAATACTGGAACTTGCAAAAAAGAAATTATGGTAATGTGTAAAAATAAAAACAAATTAAAAAAACAATAAAAATGAAAAGAATAATTAAAAAAATCGAAACAAAAGAAATTGAAACAGAAGTAGAAGTTACTCTACCGTATTATGCAACTTGGGCGAATAGTTTTTTTTATAAAATAGTTGGTGAAAATAGTACGGATGCTATTCGTGTATCAGATGACACTATCACTCAAGTAAATCATGATGTTGTTTTCGATAGCAGTAACACACCCTGCACAGCTAAAGAATACAACGATGCCTTTGTAAATACAATGAAGCATTTAAACGACATAAATAATATTGCGGTTTAGTAATTGTTCCGCAAAATAAAGGGGGGGGGCATTGTAATTAGTGCGAGGGGGTGTTGTTTCCTCCTAGTTATCCCCCTTTTTTAAAATATAACGCAATGGGCTAAGCGAATAGACCCCGATAAATAAATAAATAATGGAACAAAAATTAAACACAGGAGCAATCTTTAAAAATGATAAAAAGACCTCCGAAAATCATCCCGATTATAAGGGGAAAGTAAATGTAAATGGTGAAGAAATGGAGGTAGCGTTGTGGTTAAAGGAAAGTAAATCAGGATTAAAATATTTTAGTTGTGCATTTTCTGAACCTTATGCAAAACCAACAGAAAACACAAAACAACCACCTATAAGTGATTTACCATTTTAAAACCAAAACTAAAAAAATAAAACAATGGAAAAATTACCAACTAAAATTACTTTACCTACAATTTCGGAGTTATTTTCGGACAATATAGAAGATGCTTTTAAGTCTGAAAAACTTAATTTCATCCTCAACAACGAGCCGAAAAAGGAATGGGTAAAACAACATCCTTACATAAAAGACTATAATTACATTCCTATTGATAAGATTGAGTTCTTATTAAGGAAAATATTTAAGCGTTATAGGATTGAAATAACAGGGCAAGGGACTTCATTCAATGGAGTATATGTAACGGTCAGAGTTCACTATTGGAACCCAGTTACAAATGATTTTGATTTCCATGATGGAATAGGAGCCTGCCAGCTTCAGACTTCCAAAGGTACAAGTCCTGCCGACCTGGTTAATATTAATAATGGTGCTTTGTCAATGGCTTTTCCTATTGCCAAAACAGTAGCGATAAAAGATGCTTGCGACCACTTTGGTAAGTTATTTGGGTGCGACCTTAATCGTAAAGATGTTATTCCATTCAATATTGATACTAATATTGAAAAAGTTGTAATTGACCAAAAGACAAAACGTATTAAGATGTTATTGGATAACTGTAAAACCATTGAAGAAATAAATGTAATTGCAGAGAAAAATCCCGAATTTAATGTTGAACTTTTTAACGAATACAAAAACAAAATAAAATGAAAGAATTTAAAGTAAGAGCATCGGCATCGGGGAAGTTAATGACAAACCCACGTTCGGGAACAGGATTAAGCGAAACCGCTAAATCATACCTTGACGAAATTTTTATTGAAGAAACATTTGGAATTAAAAAAGAAATTCATAGTAAGTACATTACTAAAGGATTGCAAGTAGAGGAAAGCTCGTTAGACCTTTACACTAAAGCAATGAAAACTGTATTTATAAAGAATGATGAATTTTTTGAGAATGATTTTATTAAAGGTACTCCAGATATAATTCTTGAGAACACCATCATTGATATTAAAAGTTCTTGGTCCTTATTTACATTTATGGATGCAAAAGAAAGCAACCTAAATAAACTATACTATTGGCAAATGCAGTCATATATGGCTTTAGCTGATAAAGATACAGCGAAGTTAGTATATTGCTTAGTTGATACACCCGACCAACTTATTCAAGACGAAAAACGTAAGTTGATGTGGAAAATTGGAGTGTTTGATGAAAACGATTTAACAGCCGAAGCATTTGCGGAAATTGAAAATTCGCATTATTTTACTAATATTCCTATTGAAAAACGGTACTTTGAAAAGGTCATAGAACGAAATAATGATGATATTCAACGGTTATATGATAAGGTTATTGAATCAAGATTATATTTATCAAAAAAAGAATTTTAACTATGAAAAAAGAAATAAAAAAATTAATTAATGTTTTAGATATTGACCAATCGGTTAATGACATTTATAAATTATTCGTCAATAGTAAATTATGGACATCCTTTTATTTAGGGATTTTTATTTCAGCATTAATATTTATTGTTTGCGTTCAATCAAATGTTATATCTGATTTGGAAAATACGCAATGTAGAAATAATACCGATAGTCTGATTTCGGTTGGTGCTGATTTAGCTGTTGATAGTGTTACTCAATATTACGCATCTGATTATTGTATAGATTCTATGCACAACTACTGGGTAGCTCATAAGCATTTATTGAACCATATTAATTTACCGAAATAATGCCACTAACAGAAGAACAACTATTCAGACCGCTGGACCCGTTATATAATCCATTCAGCGATAGATATGCTACAGACCCAATAGATGAAGATGTGATTTTTAAAAAGGAGTTGAATTATGATATTTATCTAGTTAAAAGAAAAAAAGAAAATAGAAGAAGAAATAAATTAAAAATGAAATTATGAAACACACACCATTTATAAGAATAGCTACAGTTCAACGTGTACCAGTTAGTCAAGTTATTTCGGAATTTTGTATTTTAACGCAAATGCAATATTCAGATTTAATTCGCAAAACTCGAAAAAAAAAAATTGTGAAATATCGACAGATGATTATTCACTATTTACAAGCTAATTCATCGGTTGTTGGTGATAGGTATTGGTCACATAATCAAACGGAATTAGGGTTGTTTTTTGGGGGATTGGACCATTCAACAATAAGTTATTCAGTTAAAATCGTTAGTGATTTAAGATATAGCTACAAGGGATTTAACGATGAATATCAGGCAATCGAAACTATTTTAAATAAAATAATAGATGAAAAGGAAACGAATAAAAACTAAGTCAGTACCATTGATGGTAGCTTCGAACCAAGACCGAAAAAATAATTGTAATAAAAAATTTCTCTATGTAAATAATTTGTTGTACTTTTACAGCCGAATTATTAATGTAATGATTCATAAAGCCAAACGACCAATGAATAAGAAATACACAAAATAAACATACTGCACCGAAACAAATTGCTTTCCTCACTTGGTCGTTTGGTAGCGTTTGTGGAGGTGCATCTTTTTTTATATTATGGCGAAAGACCCTGCATTTTTGTTTTATACTGGAGATTTTCAGGTAGGGACACAGTTCTTTACTAACGAACAGGTTGGTATATACTTGCGATTATTAATGGCTCAACATCAACACGGACACTTATGTGAAGATGAAGTGATTTTCATATGTGGAAAATTAGACCCTAAAATAATGAGTAAATTTCTACAAGATGAAGACGGAAAATATTACAATTTTAGACTTGAATCGGAGGTAAATAAGAGAAAAAGCTATTCAGAGAGCAGGAGTAATAATAAGGCTGGTAAAGGAAAAGAACATAAGAAAAAGACACGAAAATCATATGTAAAACATATGGAAGATGAAAATAAAGATAAAGATGTAATTAAAATAAAAGAAAATGACATTGAAAAATTTGAAAAATTCAGAAAGAAATATGGTGGTACCAAAAATGGCACCGAGACAGAGTTCAAAAACTTTCAGCGACATAAAGATTGGGAGGCAATTTTACCTACTCTCGAAATTGCAGTTGATAATCAAACGTTAGAACGAAAACAGAAAACAGAACGAAAGGAGTTTGTGCCCGAATGGAAGAATTTACAAACATGGATTAATCAGAGGTGTTGGGAGCAAGAGGTTAAGTTGGTTGAAGAAAAACCGAAAGAAGAATACAAGAAACCGAATTACAGAGAAATTTTTGGTACTAATCGGTAATGAAAGGGATACATCAAAAGTGGTATGATTTGATAATGAAAAAGATTTTATGATTACGGTATTCAATAATTTTGCAAACACAACAAAGCCAAAGTATTTTGAAATAGATACCGTACTTGATAGTATTCGTAATTGCAATGTTCAAAAACAGGTAAATGCAATCAGGGAGGAAAAGGATGAAAAAAAGAAAAAGGAACTAAAAAAAATGTTGCCTTGTATTTTATTTTCAGGAAAGTTCACCACAAGAGCAGATAAGGCAATTACCGAACATTCAGGATTTGTTGTTTTGGATTGGGATAAAATAACAGAGTTAGAAAAAAAGAAAAAGGAAATTTCAGAATACCCATTTGTTTATACTTGCTTTGTTTCTCCAAGTGGCGATGGAATAAAGGCAGTTGTTAGAATACCTGCCGACATAAAAAAACACAGAGGTTATTACAAGGGGTTAATTAAACTGTTCCCTGAACTTGATACCACAAGCCAAAACGAAAGCAGGATATGTTATGCGAGTTGCGACAAAGATATTTACATAAATAAAATTGCAACGGAGTTTACTGAATACATTGAAGTTTTAGATGCTAAGGTTAATAATTCGGTTGTTGCTAAAGAAGCAATACACAATGATTACGCAAGGGCGCAAAGGGCTTGTAAAATTATTAGAGATAGTATTGATGGAGAGAAACACATTGCGCTACTAAAAGCGTCAAAGTTGATGGGGGGGTACATTTCGGGAGGTTTGATAATGGAGGACGAAGCAGTACGGCTACTTGAAAATGAAATACAATTAAAAAATATTGATAACTTTGACGATGCAAAAGTTACAATAAAAAAGGGAATTGAGTACGGTAAATCAAATCCAATAATAGAGGAAACAACTCTTGTTTACCAAGTAAGTAAAGAAATACACCAACCAAAAGTAGAAGTTGAAACGGCTGAATTTTTAGCCAATCAAAAGGATATTGATGCTTACTTAAAGTTGTGGAGAGAGGATAAGTTTCAGTTGGGATTAACAACAGGGATGCCAAGTTTTGATGAATATTTTGTTTATAAAAGAGGAAATTTTAATGTTGTTAATGGTTTTGATAACGTTGGTAAATCAACAGCATTATGGTATATTTGCTTGTTGTCCGAAATATTGCACGGTTGGAAGTGGATAATTTATAGCAATGAAAATAAAGCTGGTACGGTTGTAAAGAAAATGATTGAGTTTTATTGGGGAAAGAATATAAAATATCTTTCTGAAACGCAATACCAACAGGCTTATAAGTTTGTTATGAAACACAATAAGTTTATTAGTAATGATTTTTTATTTACATACAAACATCTACTTAAAATATCTGATACGATTTTACAGGAGGAAAAGTTTGATGGTATGTTGGTTGACCCTTATAATTCTTTAAGTTTTGATTATTCAAAGTTGGGTAAAATAAGTACACATGAGTTCCATTATGAGGCAGCGAGTGAGATGCAGAAGTACACAAAGAAAAACGATTTTTGCATTTACCTTAATTGCCACGTTATTTCAAGTGCGCTAAGATTAGATTTACCACCCAAGAAAGCAGATACAGAGGGCGGTGGGAAGTTTAGTAACAAGGCTGATGATTTTATGACGTTTCATAGGGACTTGACCGCACCTGACGATGGATGGATGGAAATGCAGATATTTGTACGAAAAATAAAAGAACTTGAAACAGGAGGTGGTTATACAGAGAAAGATAAACCATATATTTTGAAGTTAAATAAAAACACTTGTGGTTATTCCGATGATAAAGGTTTCGACCCTATTGCAAATTACTGGTCCCAACACGGTCAACAACTACCCTTATTACCTGAAACCAAAAGCGCGATAACACCAAACAACGAATTTAATACCGAACATCGAGTAGGTTCATCAAAAGAAAAAAGCCTTACGAAATAATAGACGAAGCTAATAACCAATACAAATAAAAATGCTTGACCCGAAATTCCACTATTTGAATCACGAAAACGGCAACGTACAGGAATCGTATTTTACCGAAGCCTATTTTAACGCTGTGGTTGTAAAAAGACTGCTTTGTGAGGTAATCGTTGTAAAAGAGAAAATAATCGCTCCACGTCAAAGGAAAGTGGTTAATTTTGCCGAATTAGGCAGGTACTTAAAACCAGTTATAACAATAAAACAATTTTTGAAATGAAAATACCAAAAATGACAAGTCAAAAAATGGCAAAAAGTACCGAAGCGCAAGAACATAAACAATTAGTTCAATGGCTAAAAGCACAATACCCGAACATAATCTTTAATACTGATATGAGTGGAATTAAACTACCAATGGGGTTAGCGATTAAATGTGCTTCGTTGCGTTCTCACAGGGCAATGCCTGACCTTGTAATATATGAACCGAGAAATGATTTTAGTGGTTTATTTATTGAATTAAAACGTACAGGAGAAAAACTGTATAACAAAAAAGGTCAACACAAAACACCGCACCTTGAAGAACAATTTAGAGTATTATCAGCATTGCGAGATAGGGGGTATTACGCTGAATTTGCAGTAGGAATAGACCATGCAAAATTAATAATTGACAGGTATTTGAAGTTATAACATCGGGATATATGACGTTTTAATGGCGCAAAGCACGTGTTACAGGTCTGGTTTTAAATAAATATTTTTTTGAGAGGGGTGCGTTGGACTTTTAATTATGAAACACTTAGGATTATTTGAAGGAATAGGAGGATTTAGTTTAGCAGCCCGATGGATGAATTGGGAAACTATTGCTTGGTGCGAATGGAATGAATTTGGACAAAAAGTTTTACGACACCATTTCCCGGAAGCAGAAGGATATGGAGATATTAAACAAACTGACTTTAAAAAATACAATGGAAAAATCGACATTATTACAGGAGGATTTCCCTGCCAACCTTACTCCCTTGCAGGTAAACGAAAGGGCAAAGAAGATGACCGCCACCTCTGGCCAGAAATGCTTAGAGTTATTAGGGAGGTTCAGCCGTCCTTCGTTGTGGGCGAAAACGTTTTCGGGCTTATTAATTGGAACGGGGGATTGGTATTCGATGAAGTGCAAGCTGACTTGGAAGCTGAGGGGTTTGAAGTGTGGGCGTATGTACTTCCAGCTTGTGCCATCAACGCCCCCCACAGACGGGACAGAGTTTGGTTTGTGGCCTACTCCCGACACAATACAGAGAGGAAGGCCGGAAATAGCAGTAATGATGAAGGAAGCGAACTTACCACTATACACACGGAGGGACAAAGGAGGGAATGCAAGGCAGTTTTCAATAGTGGACTTTGCGATTTACAAGGGAATGTTACCGACACCCGATTGCTCGGACAGGAGGAGTGCGAAAAGCAAACAGCAGGGATTGAGCAATGTAATAAAGGGGATGCTATGCACACCAACGGCACAAGCGAGCAGGGGGAACACATCGGACAAAAGAGGGAAGGGGAATTTAACGGACCAGATAGTAGAGATGGATTTAACAACTTCCAAAACTTCCCAACTCAATCCCCGATTTGTAGCGGAGATGATGGGCTTCCCCGTGAATTGGACGGAATTACCTTTCCAAAGTGGAGAGCAGAAAGTATAAAGGCTTACGGAAATGCTATTGTGCCGGGAGTTGCTTATGAGATATTCAAGGCTATTAACCTTTTAAAAATTTGAAAAATTTTATGGGAGCGTGGGCA
>Ga0114970_10000897_pt1 | contig 22545 bp, 17 predicted proteins | sample M_140205_XF_Meta_FD_87030 | JGI IMG/M metagenome (GOLD analysis project Ga0114970, IMG submission 87030) | Freshwater microbial communities from Lake Montjoie, Canada to study carbon cycling - M_140205_XF_MetaG | ecosystem: Environmental > Aquatic > Freshwater > Lake | place: Lake Montjoie...
CATTGCGAGGAGGCTTCCGACGTGGCAATCTCATGGAGTGTGTGTTCAATAAGAAATAATCTCCGTGTAGTCCAATCAGTCGGAGCACACTTCAGGGGGATTGCCAGGTCGCCCGCACACACATGCCAACCCTTCTGCTCCTCGCAATGACGAGCTCATTCACCTTCCAAATTTTTCTTCAATCAGTTTCGTTAAACTATCAAATATCTGCGGATTGCCTGCAATTATAGTTTTGCCAAAAAGATAATCGTCCCCGCCTTTAAAATCAGCTACTTTGCCACCAGCAAGCTTCACCAGAAAAGCACCCGCAGCTACATCCCAAGGTTGTAACCCATACTCAAAAAATCCATCGAATTTACCACAGGCAGTATATACCAAATCTATTGCCGCACTGCCCATTCTTCTCAGGCCGTGGGTTTCCTTCATCAGTACTTTTAGCACTTCTATATATTGTGGCATTTGCACAAAATCATAATAAGGAAATCCGGTTGCCATTAGTGAGCCTTCCATAGTTTTAGTTTTTGACACCATCATTAACTCATTGTTCAACATAGCTTGGCCACCTTTGTGCCCATGGAATAACCAGTCCTGACAAACATCATATACATATCCTGCCACCAGTTCATCTCCATCGAGCAAGCCCACACTTACACTAAACACAGGCAATCCGTGACAAAAATTGGTGGTGCCATCCAATGGGTCTATCACAAAATTATATCGTTCGCCTTTGAGGTTTATAGTTTTTTCTTCTGTAATAAAACCTGCTTCGGGCAATATATGTAGCAGTCCTTTAACCAATTTTTCTTCCGCAGTTTTATCTACGTATGATACTAGCTGGTTGAAGCTTTTTGTTTCAACCACTTCCATATCAAAATTGAGTCCTTCGTTCCTAATAAATTTCCCTGTGTCAGTAACAAGTTCTTGTATATGCTGATGTATATTTTCTAATTCCATTTTTTGTATTAATTATATAATAGTTTGAATAAAAAAAACCAGCCATATTTTGACTGGTTTTATATTCTAATCTGTTTTTTACTTCTAAAACGCTGTTCGTTAAACCATGTTCGCCGCTTCGGCAATCCTTGTTCTTCAATAAAAACAAGATATTTTAAACACGAATTTAATTTATAAATACCTTCTTCACAAACCTAGTACCATTGGTCTCGCAGCTAATCAAATAAATACCTGCGGCCATATTAGCGGGCATATCTACAGTTTGTTCCATTGCTCCTGGTTTCAATTCTTTGTTCATTAAGTTCTGAACTTTTTGGCCATCCATATTATATAAATCAACCAACACATTTAGGGTTGATGTAGGTTCAAAAGCTACCTGTATTTTGTGGTTAGCTGTAACAAATGCATTGAACGAAGCAGGGTTCTTTTTAGCCACTGCTATCACAACTGTAGGGTCAGGGAAAGCAGTATCGTGGCGGGTATAGATATAATCTCCGTCGCTGGTGCCGTCTTCATTGGTTTCATTATATGATGTGTAGAAATGAACTGGATCAGCATAGTTGAGCGGGCACTGCCACATAAGTCTCCATTGGCCACCGCCTGCATTTGCGAAAACCGCTCCATTTGCGCCATCTTGATATCCATAATAGCGGGGTTTACCGCCAATCATTTTAAATCCTGAATCAACCGTGTTATTAGGTGCCCAAAAATGCCCAACTGCTTTATTGTTTTTATCTAAAGCTGTGGTTTCAAAACCAAATTTGCGCTTACCAGATATAGTAATGGTAAGGTCTATTGCATTGTCAACTCCAAGTGCATCATTGAAATACTTATTGTCACCATTAGTCCCTAAGGTAAATGTTACAATGCCTTGCCCGCTGTTTATTTGGCGGCCGCTATGGCAGTCGGTGCAAACACCTTCGCCGGGGGCTCCTGTTTCACCCAAACTATCAGCTTTTTGTGTCTCATGCGAAATTACTTCCATTATGCTGAAGCTAAACCAAGCAAGCACTACTAATGGGATAATGTAGATTTTTTTCATGTTATTTTTTTTTATTGATTGAAAAGTTTTGCAAATTACTGACTTTATGGTGACAATTTTAGTTCCCTACAAAAAAAAATATTTTTATGCTTTCGATACTAGCTCTGTCACACACTCCACATGATGTGTATGCGGAAACATATCAACCGGCTGCACCCTCAGCACTTCGTATTTGTCAAGCATCAAAGCCAGGTCCCTAACTTGGGTGGCAGGGTTGCAGCTAACATATACAATTCTTTTTGGGGCTAACTCCAAAATCTTTTTCACCACATCAGGGTGCATGCCGCCTCGTGGTGGGTCGGTAATAATTAAATCGGGCTTGCCATGGGCGGCTACAAAATCTTCATCCAACACTTTTACCATATCGCCTGCAAAAAATTTGGCGTTTGTTACTTTGTTGATGCTTGCATTTTCATAGGCATCATCCACAGCTTCCTGCACATATTCGATACCTGTTACCTGTTTGCAAAGTTTAGATATATATAATCCTATTGTGCCCGTTCCAGAATATAAATCATATACATTTTCATCGCCTTGCAGGTTGGCAAACTCTTTTGTAGTTTCATACAATTTTAATGCTTGGGCAGGATTGGTTTGAAAGAATGATTTTGGATGGATTTTAAATCTATAATCACCCAAAGTTTCTGTCAAAAATTTATCACCACTATAATATATCATGTCGATACCCTCATAGCTGTCGTTTGTTTTTTCATTAATAGTATAGTACAAACAACTAATCTGCGGAAATGCTTGCTGCAAAAGGGGAAGCAAGGTGGCTATTGCCTCTTTATCATCATTGGCAAATATCACCAATACCATCCATTGCCCATCCAAAGTATTGCGAAACATTACTTCACGCATCAGTCCGGTATTCTGTCTTAAGTCATAAAAACTATATCCCAATTCCAAACTTTTATCACGCAAAAAATTCCGCATATCATTATGTAATGGGTGCATCAAATGACATTCGTTTACATCAAAAACTTTATCAAATTTATTGGGTATATGAAAACCCAAAGCGGGCTTACCCAAATGGTCAGGATTGTTTTTATCGAACACTTCCATATACGCTTTATTGGTATTGGAATATTGCAATTTGTTTCTATAATACTTTGTATTGTCAGATGCTATAATAGGCAGTAATTCTTTATAGGGAATTTTACCTGTGCGTTCATAAGCATCCGCTATTTGTTGGTGCTTGTATTTGAGCTGCGTATTATAATCCATCTGCTGCCATTTGCAGCCGCCACATATATGATAGTGCTCGCAGAAAGGCTCTACCCTATTGGGCGATGCACGATGCAACTGGGTGATAGTTCCCCACACCGCTTTTTTATCTTCTTTATATATTCGCACATCCACCAAATCGCCTGGCACGGCTTTGTCTACAAACACCACCATATTATCTCGGCGTGCGATGCTCTGCCCCAAGCCACCCGAATTGGTAACCTCTAGTTGTTCGAAAATTTGATTGATATACTTTTTTTTACTGCGACGGCCCATGGGTTTTGAAATTGAGCTGCAAAGTTAGGGGGGAGTTGTCAGTTATCAGTTGCCGGCTTGCCGATGCCTGCCTGTGGTTGTGTGTTTTCACCAAGCACTACCGAGTAGCCCAAGGTTCTCAGTTTGTATAGTTTTTTTGCTTGACCAACCAATATAATACTGCAAACAATTATAAATACACCGAAATTTCAATCCCTATCCTATTTGTAAATTATTCACGGATGATCAATTCCCTATCCAGGCTGGAGAGGGTGACGAGCAAAGCGATGTCGGGTGAGGCTAATGCACCATCTTATTGGCACAATAACTACTGGCAAAGGCATCGGGTTTGGCTTTAAACACAAATCCCATACTCAATATATAACCCATGGCTTCGCTTAGAGCTGTATTCGATTTGAAAGAGGGATTGGTATTAATATCGGCATGAATTTCTAAGTCAATATGATATTGCTCGAGCAAAGGGCAAAGTTTATAAGCTATATCAATAGACATAGCCACTTCGATAATCATGCGTTCTTTAATACCCATGTGCTGCCGTTTTTTGTCCTTACTGATAAACATAAAACCGCCGCGTTTTTCACGCACAAAAACTATAACCGTTGCAAACTCAATCACCTCGCCCTTCACCTGGGAGTCAGTACCAATGCATACTTTTAGTTTGTGGCCTGCTGCTGTTTCTGCAAGGAGTGTTTTTTCTACTTCCAGTATAATATCCTCCTTAATTTTGTCACCATTGAATCTTTTCCATTCCATAGTTATAGTAAGTTAAAATTTAAAGGCGAAAATTAAAACGCTATTGTGAACCTTTGATTAAAATAGAACTTTTTAATTGTCAACACATTGTGAACCTATTTTTAAAGCTTAGTAGCAATATGCTTACCTTTGAAGTGCAAGCAATTTATGAATATCAATTACCAAGGCCATATCATTAAAATTTTTACGCACCCGCACCGCAGCTACAGTTTCGATACCTATTTACAAAACCACAAAGATGTGATAGGTTGGAGCGATAACTATAAATGTGAAGGGATGCTATGCAGTACCTCGGGCTATGATGCTTTTGATGCTTGGGTATGGGCTCAATATTTATGCGAGCATACTTCAATCTCTCCCTTCATTGCGGTAAATCCGATATATGTGCAACCATTTGCCGCTGCCCGCAAAATATTTTCCTTGAGCAAATTATATAATCGCAAACTCTATATAAACTGTGTAACAGGATCAGCCCAAGCCGACTTGAACCAATTGAATGACTCACTTACCCATACAGAACGTTATGAGCGGATGGGAGAATATATAGAAATACTCCAGTTGTTTTTTGCGACCAAAGGGCCTGTAAGCTTTGAAGGGAAATATTATACCATCAAGCAAGCATCATTAGAAGGGCAGTTTGATGAAAGTATATATCCTGAACTTACAGTGGCCGGCGAATCGGAGAATGCTATCGCACTAAGGGATAAGAGCGGTTTGCCCCAGTTGCAAATGTTGCCTTCTGATATGAATTCGTTCCCACAAATGGGAGGGAAAAGTATAGCCTTGGGCATTATAACGAGACAAACAAATGCAGAATCTTGGGAGGCTGCGAATGAACTATATCCCAATGACCGCTATGGGCAGAAGCTTTTAAAAATGTCCATGATGGGCAACCAAACGGTATGGAAAGACCGACTTAGTTCAGAAATGAAAACCGAAGGATTTGAGAATTTTGCACAGTATTGGCTCGGCCCATTCAAAAATAAATATGCCGATTGTCCTTATTTGGTGGGAAGTTACGATGAAATTAAAGAAATTATTACAATAATGTGCGCGCAAAAAATACATTCGTTGGTGCTCACTATTAAGAATGAGGAGGAGTTTGGTATTATTAATAAATTATTTAGGGAAATAGAAAACTGAAGCTATTAGTCAACATTTTTTTATTGCCCTGCCCATCAGGGCGGGGTACCAAGAATAAAAATTTTCTTAAATTTTGCCGAAAGTATTATATATTTTTGCAGCCGAATTAAAACACAAAACATGTCAGGACCTATATCACAATTTATCGAAAAAAATTATTTGCACTTCAATGCCGCGGCAATGGTCGATGCATCGAAAGCTTACAAAGTGCATTTAGAAAAAGGTGGCAAAATGATGATTACCCTTGCCGGAGCTATGAGCACCGCTGAGTTAGGAATCAGCCTTGCTGAAATGATTCGCCAAGGGAAAGTGGATATTATAAGTTGCACCGGTGCAAATTTGGAAGAAGATATTATGAACCTTGTTGCTCATAGTCATTACAAACGGGTTCCGAATTACCGAGATTTAAGTCCGGATGATGAGTGGGAATTATTAGAGCAAGGATTTAATCGTGTAACAGATACTTGCATTCCCGAAGAAGAAGCGTTTCGTCGCATACAGAAACATATAGTTAAGCAATGGAAAGATGCACAAGATGCAGGCACCAGTTTTTTGCCCCATGAATATATGTATAAAATGTTGTTGAGTGGTGAGATGGAACAATATTATGAGATAGACCCAAAGAACAGTTGGATGCTCGCAGCGGCAGAACGCAATCTGCCTATTATATGTCCGGGATGGGAAGACAGCACCATGGGAAATATATTTGCCAGCTACTGTATTAAAGGCGAACTCAAATCTACCACCATGAAATCGGGAATTGATTATATGGTTTGGTTGAGTGAGTGGTATCGCAATAATTCTGCTGGACAAGGTGTGGGATTTTACCAAATAGGCGGTGGCATTGCAGGCGATTTTCCAATATGTGTGGTACCTATGATGTATCAAGATTTGGGATGGCATGATGTTCCGTTCTGGGCGTATTTTTGTCAGATATCAGATTCAACAACCAGCTACGGAAGCTACAGTGGTGCAGTGCCTAACGAAAAAATTACTTGGGGAAAACTTAGCAAAGAAACTCCCAGATTTATTGTAGAATCAGATGCATCGATTGTGGCACCGTTAATGTTTGCTTATATACTAGGTCAATAAAATATGTAGGGCGGAAACACCCGACAACACTCCAAAAATGGCAAAAGACCCAATTAAAATATCAGATAGCATGCAGCAAATGCTCCATAAGTTCAGACTTAAAGAGCCTATGGCGAGGTATGATATTATGACTACCTGGGAAGGAATTATGGGAAAAGTTGTTGCGAACCACACGCTTAAAATATATATCAAACAGAAATGTATGTATGTGCATTTAGATAGCAGTGTGCTAAGGAATGAATTTGAAATGAGCAAAACAAAGATAATAGAACTGGTAAACAAAGAAGCAAAAATGAAATTGATAGCTGATGTGATGTTCTTATAATACATGGTGAAATATCTATATATTATTCTTGCTTTATTTTGCTTCATGGCATTTACAAGGAATGATGAACCTTGTATAAAATTCGAAAAAAAAGAATATAATTTTGGATTGCTAAAAGCCCCTTGGGAAAAGACCGCAATTTTTAGATTTAAAAACAATTCAACTGATTCGATAAGGATTAAAAGTTCGCACGTGCATTGCGGTTGCACCTCCGTGAAATATCCAGAATACTTTATAGCACCCGGCAAAACAGATTCGGTGATTGTGAAATTTCTACCACAAAAATGGCTGAATGGCGATGCAGAAAAAGAGGTCACATTAAAAACCACTTGCCCTACAGATTCTATTATTATACTTACTATAAAAGCCGAGGTGCAGATTTATTAAAATACTATATATTATACGATGTACCAACTCAAATTCTCCAATATCAGCAACCTCACTGCAGCCCGATTTGCAGCCGCAGCGATGGCAGATTGGATTGGGTTTTGTTTCGATGATCTATCACCCGATTATATCAATGCATTAAAGGCAAAAGAGATTGTTGGCTGGCTCACTGGGCCAAAATATATTGGTGAATTTAGCCACGGAGATTTTGAAACCATACAAGGTGTTTGTGGAATTCTGCCATTAGATGGTATACAGATTCCTGTCACGGCTTTCGATGAAAAATTATTGGATTTAGAAAAGAAAATATTTGTGCAAGTGCATCTAAATAGTGTGCTATTTTTAGCACAAATGTCGCGTTTGAATACGCTAAATCACCAGCAAATAAACTATGTATTTACTGGAAAATATTCCGCTGCCTATCAAAGTTTTTTGCAGCAATTTTCAGAACACAAATATATATATTTAGGGTTCGAATTTGAACAAGAATTATATAATACACTTGCAAAAAATATCAACCCAACTGGGTTTCAAATATCCGCTGAACCCGAAGAAAAACCTGGCATGGGCGATACGGAGCTACTGAATTTGCAACTGGAGGAAATTCACGGAATCGGGAATCAGGGTTCGGGATTCGGGGACCCAAAATAATCAGGTGTCAGCTCCTCTGAATCCGGAATCCCGAATCCTGATTCCAAAAAATATTTTCTACATATGCAACCATTTTTCACTTTTTGTGGTCTTACTATCTCTAACCAAATTTTATTAACATCCCTTATTTAATATGTAACACATCTACCTAAATTACGTTTTCACGTATATTTGCTGATTAAATTTTTGACCTAGGTAGAATGATTACTCACATACAAGGACAGTTTACACAAGTTACACCCGCTTATGTAGTGGTTGATTGCCATGGAGTTGGCTATTGTCTTCACATATCGTTGTATACTTTTGAGAAAATTAAGGCCCAAAAAAACGGCCTGCTGTTCACGCATTTAAGTATTAAAGAAGATGGCCACACACTATATGGTTTTGTGGATGAGGCTGAAAGAAATCTTTTCCGACAATTAATTCTGGTAAATGGTGTAGGGGCCAATACTGCCCGCATGATGTTATCAAATTTAAATCCAGGAGAACTATATAATGCCATCGTAAATGGGAATGTGGGTTTATTAAAATCCATTAAAGGCATCGGAGAGAAAACAGCCCAAAGAATCGTGATTGACTTACAGTCAAAATTATCCAAGGAAGGATTGAACGGGGAAATTTCAATGCCTGCTACACCGGGTAACGCTAACCAACGCATGGCTATGGACGCCTTGGTAACGTTGGGGTTCAACAGGGTTGCTGTAGAAAAAACCTTGACTAAATTAAATTTGCAAAACCACAACACTGAAGATATAATCAAACAAGCACTGAAAGTACTGTGAGAGAAAAAAAGAACATTCAACAGAACAAGGTTTTGAGCAAAAGTGTAGGAGTCGTTATGCTTCTATTGGGCATCACCACAGCATTGGCTTTTGGTGCAAGCGTAAAATTCTTTAGCTATACCAATCATTCGAAAGCTGAACTATTAAAGCCCGAAGATTCAACGCGTTATAAAAAGTGGCCCCGCCAATCGTGGGACAAACCCCGCAAACAGCCTTTTGACCTGAAGCAGCCCGACGTAATGAAGACCACTTACGAGCTTGATAGCAGTGGTAAGTCCTATACCAAAAAACAAACCATAGGAAACACCCCCGTTGGCACTCCTGAAACAATTTCATTGGCCGATTATGCTAAAATAAAAGACGAAGAACAAAATAAAAATTACTTTAAGCAGCGCGCAAAAGCACAAAACTTTGTGAGGAGCAGCGGCGGGACTATCCCCCCATTATTTGTTCCTGGAAAAACTTTCCAAGATTTTTTTGGAAATGGCAAAGTAGAAATAAAACCAACAGGATCGGCTGAGTTAACTTTTGGCGGAATATATAATGTAATTAAAAACCCGCAGTTCAACAGTCGCCAGCAGCGTAATGCACAATTTGATTTCAAACAAAAAATACAACTAAATGTTGCCGGTAGCATTGGCGATAAATTTAAGATTAATACCAACTATAATACAGAAGCCTTATTCGATTTTGAAAACCAAATGAAATTAAATTGGGATGGGAAAGAGGATGGTATTCTTAAAAAAATAGAAGTGGGCAACGTAAGCTTACCGCTTAATGGAACTTTAATTCCCGGAAGCCAAAGCTTGTTTGGTGCAAAAGTGAAATTTCAATTTGGAAGACTCACTTCTACAGTTCTTTTCTCACAACAAAAAAGTAGAGCGAGTGAAGTTACTGTTCAGGGCGGGGCACAAATAACACCCTTTGATATACAATGCGACCAGTACGAGCAGAACAAACATTATTTCCTTTCCCAATATTTTCGCGACAATTTTGAGTCGTTTCTCACAGCACCGCCATTGGTGCAAAGCCCTGTGCGTATTACCCGTGTAGAGGTATGGGTTACCAATCGCACAAGTGCAGTAGATAATGCAAGAGACATTGTAGGCTTTATGGACTTGGGTGAGGATGCAGCACATATACATAATAAACAAGTAACAGCGCCTTCCATAAATATATTCCCTGATAACAATACAAACAACCTGTATCAAACTTTAAAAACCAATGTCTCTTTTCGTTCAACATTTAGAAGTGTGATTGAATTGGAACAGAGTCCGCTTACCAATAAGATGAAGCAAATTGATGACTACCAGTTAATCAATTTTGCCCGCCAACTCAACCCCAACGAGTTTACCTTCCATGCCCAACTAGGATATATATCATTGAACCAAACACTCAACAATGATGAAGTGTTGGCTGTTGCTTTTGAATACGAAATTGGCGGCCGCCCTTATCAGGTAGGAGAATTTTCGAGACAAGTTCCCACCGATAGGCAAAACCCCAATGTACTGTTCTTAAAACTTTTGAAACCCATATCTATTCGTCCTGATCTGCCCAACTGGAAACTGATGATGAAAAACATATATTCAGTGGGAAGTTATCAAATACAAAAACAAGATTTTAAATTAAATGTGTGGTATGCCGATGACCCATCAAATGCCGATATGGTATACTTGCCAGCCAAAGATGAACCCAAACTACAAGGTGTACCGTTAGTGCGGGTATTAAATATCGATCGTGTAAATACCAATTTAGAAAAGCAACCTGATGGCCAATTTGACTGGATTGAAGGAATAACCATATACCCGCAGCAAGGTAGAATTGTATTTCCTGTATTAGAGCCATTTGGTAAATTTCTTCGGCAACAATTTACGGATCCATATGGCAGTAAAGCCAACTATTATGCCTTCGACGAACTCTATGATTCTACGCGATGGGCTGCACAACAAAAAGCTACCAAAAATAAATTTTTTATTCGTGGAAGTTTTAAAGGCTCAGCAAGCAATGAGATACAATTGAGCTGTTTTAATGCACCCAAAGGTTCGGTAAAAGTAACTTCAAATGGAACACCCTTAGTTGAGGGAAATGACTATATAGTAGATTATGCAACTGGCCGTGTTACCATTATCAATACAGGTATCTTGGCACAAGGAGCATCTATAAAAGCCAGTTGTGAGAATACGGCTACTTTTACTACGCAGCAACGTACCTTGATGGGTACTAGACTTGATTTTAAAATTAGTAATGATTTTATTATAGGTGGTACTTTGCTCAACCTTCGTGAACGGCCTATCATACCCAAAGTGAATATTGGAGATGAGCCATTGAACAATACTATATTTGGATTTGATGCAACCTATAAAAGCAATTGGCGTGGACTTACAAGAGCCATAGATCGCTTACCATTTCTCTCAACAAAAGAAATGAGCAATATATTATTCACGGGTGAGTTTGCTAAAATTGTTCCCGGTATAGCACCTGCTATTAAAAAGACACTTGACAAATCGGGGGTATCTTATATTGATGATTTTGAAGCCAGCGAAATTCCTACCGATTTAAGATTGGGCAACTACTGGCAACTAGCAAGCACTCCCCAAGGGCAACCCAATTTATTTCCGGATGGGCTCAACCGAAATAATGTAAGTTTTAGGGATCATAATGCCCGCATTGCTTGGTATATACTCGATCCTTTATTTTATACCAATAACAATCTAACCCCTACCCATTTAACCAATGACCCCAAACAACTTTCCAATCATTACGTAAGACAAATAGTAGTGAATGAGGTTTTCAAAAACAAGCAAATTCAACAGGGCGTGCCACAAACCCAAACCACTTTTGATATTGGTTTTTATCCCAACCAACGAGGCCCATACAATTTTAATACACAAGACCTAAACACCGATGGTACTTTTAAAACACCGCAAAATAATTGGGCGGGTATTATGCGTAAAATAGATCAGAACGATTTTGAAGCGGCAAATATTGATTATATAGAAATGTGGATGATGGATCCATTTTTACCTGGGCATAACCCGCAACCAAATAATAGTGGACAATTGTATCTTCACTTAGGTAATGTGAGTGAGGACATGCTTAGTGATTCACGCAAAAGTTTTGAGAACGGATTAAAAACAGCTACACAACCTAATTTACGCACAGACTCCAGTGTATGGGGAATTGTTCCTGCAATTCCTGCAATAAACAATGCTTTCGATAATGACCCTGCATCACGCTTGGTGCAAGATGTGGGATTGGACGGGTTGAACGATGATAATGAGAGAGAGTTTTATAAGAAAAGGTTTTTAGATTCACTGGCACAACATTATGGGCAAACTTCACAGGTTTACCTAGATGCACTTAACGACCCTGCTTCCGATAACTACCATTTTTACCGAGGAACTGATTTCGACGACGCCAAAGTGAGTATACTTGCCCGCTACAAACACTATAATGGACCCGATGGAAACTCCCCCAGCCCTACCCAAGCTCCCCCGCATCAAGCCAAAGAAAGTTATCCTGTGGCCAGTCAACCCAATCCCAATGACGAAGATATTAATAGAGATTTTACACTGAACGAAATTGAAGAATATTATCAATATAGAATAGACCTAAGCAGAAACAAATTAATAGTAGGCCAAAATTATGTGACTGACTCTGTTCGTTCTGGTCCAAAATTAGAAAAGCCATGTAACTGTTCCGATGATACTGTAACATGGTATCAATTAAAAGTACCAATTCGCTCTTATGAGAGTCGGATAGGCAGTATTCCCGATTTTAAATCTATCCGTTTTATGCGTATGGTAATGAAAGGTTTCAGTGATTCATTGGTGCTTCGATTTGCCAATATGCAACTCATCAGGGCTGAGTGGCGTAAATACTTGGTCTCACTTGCTACACCTGGTTCTGTAAATCCTGTTGACCCTAACGACAATACTACATTTGTAGTGTCAACGGTAAATGTAGAAAAGAACAACCAACGTCAACCTGTTCCCTATGTTTTACCTCCTGGTATTTTTAGGCAATTAGATGTAAGCCAGCCCAACCCTATCCAACAAAATGAGCAATCCTTGTCACTGAGAGTATGCGGATTGAAAGATGGTGATGCAAAAGCCGTATTCAAAAACGTAAAGTTGGATATCAGAAATTATAAAAATTTAAAAATGTTTGTACATGCCGAAGCGATGGCAGGCGAGATACTGAAAGACAAAGACCTATCAGTTTTTGTGAGGATAGGAACAGATTTTACCAATAACTATTACGAATATGAAATCCCTTTAAAGCTTACGCAATGGGGGCAAACAAACGAAAATGATATATGGAGGGGTGATAATGAGCTGGTGGTCGATATAGCTGCATTCTACGATTTGAAAGTATTGCGGATAAAGCAAGGAGGCTCTAATAATTATTTCGAAGATATAAAAGTTGATGGAAGAAGAATAGCCGTAAATGGTATACCAGATATGAGCAATATTCGGGTAATTTTAATTGGTGTTCGAAACCCAAAACAGTTTGACAACCCTGCCGATGACGGACTATCAAAATGCGGCGAAGTATGGGTGAATGAGTTAAGGGTGAGTGGCTTTGAAAACCCTGGTGGCTGGGCAGCGACAGCCAGAAGTGTGATAAAACTAGCTGATATCGGCACATTGAATATGGCTGGCAATATTACTACTGTGGGATATGGCGGGATTGATAAAAAATTGAACGACCGAGCCCGCAATACTACTTCTAATTTCGATTTGAATACCATGTTGGAATTGGGCAAATTTTTCCCTGCCAAATTTGGTGTGAGTATACCATTTTATTATGGGTATAACCAAACACTGATTCGGCCACATTTTTATCCGTTAAATCCCGATATTCCAATGAGCAATGTGCTCAATGTTACGCCCGCAGATGATAGGGCCGCTATTAAATATAATGCCGACGACCTTACTATAAAGCGAGGGTGGAATGTATCAAATGTGCACAAAAATCTGATGGGCACTAAAAAGAAAAAGTTTTATAGCATCGAGAACTTTAATATGTCATATGCTTTCAATGAATTTTACCAGCGAAATCAGTTGATAGAATCGAACAGGGTTAAACTATATAATCTAAAATTAAACTATTCATTCCAATCGCAAGCCAAGCCCGTTGAGCCTTTCAAGAAATATTTCAAATCGAAGTACTTGCAGTTAGTCCGTGATTTTAATTTTTACTACAAACCCCAGTCTATAAATATTATTACAAATACCGACAGACGTTATGGTGAAATGGTGAACCGGGTAAACGATAAACAAAATACACAAATAGCCACTTTGTACGATAAGAATTTCACCAACTCGCGGCAATTTGATGTGAAATGGGATTTGACCAAAGCTCTTAAATTTGACTATAATGCCATTATCAATGCCCGTATTGACGAGCCTATTGGAGTAGTATACCGACGTTCAGGCGATGCACACGACTCTATATTAAAAAACCTCAAAAACTTTGGTCGTATTACCCAGTTCAATCAAATTGGGAACCTAAGTTATACCGTGCCGTTCAACAAATTCCCGCTTACTAACTTTATTAGTATGACCGCACGCACCAGTGTTAATTATTCATGGAGCCAAGGCCCTCCAGGGCAGCAAGACAGCATAGGAAATACGATTGCGAATTCTAAAAACAATTCGCTCACAGGGCAATTCAATATGCAGCAATTATATAATAAAATTAAATTTTTTGAAGAAGTTGCAAGTGGTAAAAAACGAACACCGCCACCACCCAAAGTAAAACCCAAACCTCCCGGTCCAAAAGATCCGAAGAAAAAAACAGATGAGGATACTTCCAAGGTTGATGAAACACCCACACCCAATAGTAAAAATCCACTATTATCATTGGCTGAGCATACTGTGAGACTTATTATGATGGTGAAAAATGTCAACTTCACTTATACCGAAAATAGGGGTACCACCTTACCAGGTTTCTTGCCTAAACCAAAATATTTTGGGCAAAATTTTGACCTGATGGCTCCTGGGTGGGCCTTCATTACCGGAAGCCAAGATACTTCTTTAAAATACAGAGCCGCTGATAACGGCTGGCTTGCAGCAGGCAGAGGGGTTAACAATCCTAACATGCGAACAACAAGCCAGCAGTTTAATATGCAAGCTACCGTTGAGCCGTTCAACGATTTTAGGATCCAGCTTACTTTTCAGCGTTCGATGACTACTGCATATCAAAGCTTTTTTACCTTTGATGATACCTCCCAAACTTACAAAGACTATGCACCTTTGCAAAATGGAAACTTTAGCATGACTTATAATATTATTCGCACAGCTTTTAGTAAAAGCACTCCAAAGGAGTCGGATGTATTTAACAAAATGCTCGATCAAAGATATACTATTGCCCGAAAACTGCAAACTGCAGAAGAAAGAACTTCGGGCATTGATAATTCAACCCAATATCCTATGGGGTATTCACCTTTGCAGCATGATGTAATAGTGCATGCTTTCTTAATGGCATACAGTGGCAGAAACCCCATTAATTATAAAGCAGATTTGTTCCCTAAAATACCGAGTGCCTCGTGGCGTGTAACTTGGAATGGGCTTAGCAAAATTCCTGCTATCAAAAAGATTATTCCGAATCTGAGTATTTCACATGCATACTCTTCTACCTACTCAGTAGGAGGTTTTGGTTCATCACTGGGTTACTCGGTCGATTCTGCAGCTGCCAACAGAGGCGTTGGAACTACTTATACATTAGAGCCCAAACTCTCTCTTCAAAATGTAACCATTGCTGAACGGTTCTCGCCACTTATTGGTGTTGATATGACCTTTACCAATAGCTTCACGTTTAAGTTTGAATTGAAGAAAGAAAGGATGCTGACCTTAGTACCCGTGAACCCGCAGTTGCAAGAAATGAAAACGCAAGAAATAGTTATAGGTGCAGGTTTCCGCAAAAAAGGATTGACCATTGGCTTTATCAAGTTTCAAGGACGTAAATTATACTTACCAAATGATGCTAGCTTCCGTTTCGATTTTTCTGTTCGTGATAACTGGACAACTATTCGAAAATTTGACAATACAAATACTCCAACAGCAGGTATGAAAATAATCAGCATCAAACCTACTATCGATTATCAAGCCAGCGATAAAGTATTGATTCGTATATATTACGATCAACGCCTATCAAAACCCTATACTACCAACTCTTTCCCTACTACCAATGTGCAGTTTGGGGTAACAGCAAGGTATACTTTACAATAAATAGTATTATATATTTTGCAACACAAAGAACTTAAAATTGTATATAAAGAATTGGCTCTTGATGAGTTGAATGCAGTTCAGAAAAATCTTATAACCCTTGCAATTGCTGCCACACAGCAAGCATATGCTCCTTATTCCGAATTTTATGTGGGTTGTGCTTTGCAAATGGAAACAGGCGAAGTGCTTTCAGGTAGTAATCAAGAAAATGCTGCTTACCCATCAGGTTTATGTGCTGAGCGCACTGCTATATATCATGCTGGGCATACCTATCCAAATGGAACTATTATAGAAATTGCCATAGCAGCTCGCAGTAACAAATGGAATACAGAGAATCCAGTTATTCCTTGCGGAGCCTGCATGCAAGCCATGATAGAATACGAAAAAAAGCAGGGTAGCCATATAAAATTATTATTATATGGTAACGATGCAAAAATTTATCAACTATCAGGAATAAAAGACTTAATGCCTTTCCAATTTGAGCTGAAAGTACAGCCCGAACGTGGTTAAAATATATATTATAAAGACGCAATGATTGATCCTAATTTAATATACAGACCCCACATTATAGATATTAGAATACCGTCTGATAAAGAATTATTTGAAAAGATTTTCCTCGGTTCAATTGTTATAGATAATATAATTGGTCAGTTAAAAGAACTTGTTAAACTACAAAACCCAAAACTTAAACCAACTGCTGAGCAAAGTGATAAATTAATCACTAAGCATTTAAACGGGAAACTTCCCGAAAATTATGGTTTATGGATATATTATCCTTGGTCAAATAAATTAGTTCATACAGTTTTTGAAAAAGAATTTATTGAACTGCGAACTATCAGAAATAAATATAAAATTACCCACGAAGAGCAAGCACTATTATATAGTAAGAAAATAGGAATTGTTGGCTTGTCAGTAGGCCATGCGATTGCAATAACGGTGGCGTCAGAAAGAATATGCAACGAATTAAGACTAGCCGACTTTGATGAACTGGAACTCTCCAATCTGAACCGTATAAAAACAGGAATTCAGAATTTGGGAATGAAAAAAACTATTATTTGTGCACGCGAAATTGCCGAAATAGATCCCTTCGTTAATGTAATATGTTATCATGATGGAATTAAGGATGAAAATATTATAGACTTTTTAACCAAAGGCGGAAAAATTGATGTATGTATAGAAGAGTGTGATAGTTTTTACGAGAAATTTAATGTGCGTTATAAGTGTAGAGAACTGCAAATACCCGTGGTGATGGATACCAGCGACAAAGGCTTGATAGATATAGAGCGTTTCGATTTAGAACCTGATAGAAAAATATTTCACGGGCTTACCGATATAGATGATATTAATAAACTAAGAAACTTAACACCAGAACAAAAAATACCTTATTTATATCAAATTGTTAATGAAGAAACGATGTCCACCAGGCTAAGGGCCTCGCTTATTGAAATTGAAGAAACGATTACAGGATGGCCCCAATTGTCATCTGCCGTAACATTTGGTAGTGGCATGACCACCGATGTGGTGAGACGTATTTTATTAGACCAATTTAAATCATCAGGAAGATATTCTATTGATATAGAAAATTTAATAAAAGATATAGAAGTTAAAGAACAAGAAACTATCGTTTCTGAAACTACAAATGATATAAATATTGATGCGATTATAACTCCCGGAGATAATGCTTCAACTATTATAGAAAAAAGTATTATAGAAAAAATTGTGAGCGATGCCATTACCGCTCCATCAGGAGGTAATGCACAGCCGTGGCAGTGGGTAAGTTCGGGTAATACGCTATTATTATACTTAAACAAAACACGTTGCAGTCCCTATACTGATTTGAATGATTGGGCAGCGATCATGGCCTTGGGATCTGCTACCGAAAATTTAATTTTATCGGCCTATCATGAAGGTTATGGTGTTAAAAAAGAATTATTAAATTTAGAGAACCACGAGTTTGCAGTGAAATTTATATTCACTACAAAAGATATTGCGGGAACTGAAACTATATATCATCCTACACATTATGATAGTATTAAAATTCGCCAATCGAATAGGAATAATAGTAGTTTAACTTTATTAAAACCTGAACATCAAGAAGGTTTGCTACATGCAGTAGAATCAATACCTACAGCCAAATTAACTTTAATAGAAAACAGAGACGCTATTATAAAGATTGCAGATATAATTGCCGAAGCAGATATTATACGTTTTCTCAATAAATTTTTGTTCAACGAAATGATGAGCGAAATACGTTGGGATAGGAAAGAAGCACTAGAAAGACCCTATGGTATTGAACTCGATTTATTTGATATTACAGCCAAAGAAAGAATAGGATTCAAGATTGCCAATTCTTGGTCGGTGGCCTCGTTTGTAAAAAAGATTGGAGGCAATGCCTTGGGCGATATGTCTCGCAAGCAATTATTGGCAAGCTCGGCGGTTGGCCTCATTACCATGCCCCAGCTCAATTCAAGCAATTTCTACAATGGCGGCCTGGCACTCGAACGGTTTTGGTTATCGGCTACCGAGAGTAAATTGGCGGTGCATCCTTTTGTGGCATTATGTTATTTCTTTATGAGAGTCGAAACCAATACGGTTTCTTTTTTCAGCAAACAAGAAATAGAAACTTTGAAAGATCTAAGAAAACGTTGGCGTGATGTATTGGGCACCCCCGAAGGAGCTGCTGAAATATTTTTCTGTAAATTATCTTATGCCCCGCCTGCGGCTATGTCGCAGCGAATTCCTTTGGAGGAGGTGTTGGTGTTTAAGTGATAAATAGTGTTTTTTATATTATATACAAATTTAGTCTTCTTTTATTTGAATTATATTTTAAACTATGCCAGTATATAAAACATTTTTATGACCGACCAAAAATGGAAAGACTGACTTACATACTATCAATCATTCTTATCACTTTTAGTAGTTGTTCATTTGGACAACATACAGATTCCACTCGAGCGATTGGCGGAATAACTCGTGATTCTTTTTATATTATTCATGAAAATATTCCTAAAAGCAAACTATGGGGAAACTCTTGGTATACTTCTACTTCTTACAATTTCTCCAAAACAAATGAGCTTGACCTCAATATCGGAAGGACATACGGCTTAGCGGAGTGCGGTGGAGGCGGTTGTGTTTTTACTATGCGTTCTTGGGGTGCAGGTTATGGTTTGTCAGCTAGAAATGGAAGAACGAATCAAATGGCAAAAGCGTTTTGGGAATATTGTTTATTTTATTTCCCTCCTATTTCTGCTGGAATTCGAGCCGAGTACATTTATGATATAACAAACAATTCACATTATATACGCCCATCATTTGGTCTGTCCTTACTATATGTTGACTTATTTTATAATTATTCTTTCAATATTAGTGGAACAGAAAATATCTTCAGGCACGGTTTAACGTTAAGAATTAAATATTTTCATCATGCGAAAAACTGGCAGAAAAACAAACCAAGTAGATGCTGAGAATTTATAGATTCTTTCGTTGCATATAGAGATAGTAATAAATTTCTATATAAGGCAATAGAAAATGACACCCACTTCATAAGTTTATTTTATCATTTGCCTTTTAACCCCATAAGCCCTTACTTTGCACATCCATGGTACAACAAGTCATTTTTGTAATTATTCTAGCAGCCTCGGCTTGGCTGTTTGCCCGCAACATAGGCAAGGTAAGGCGTAATATATTATTGGGCCGCGATATCGATTTGAGTGGCAACAGCAGTCAGCGTTGGCGTACCATGTTTATGGTGGCATTGGGGCAGGGCAAAATGTTTACACGCCCTTTGCCTGCTTTGCTACATTTGTTTGTATATGCTGGTTTTGTGCTCATCAATATTGAGGTACTCGAGATTTTAATTGATGGTGTGGCCGGTACCCATCGAGCTCTTTCGGGCGTGCTCGGTATATTATATAATGGCATGATGGCCTTTTTTGAAGTGCTAGCTTTATTGGTTTTGGTTTCCTGTATTTTGTTTTTGGTTCGCAGGCATATTATAAAAGTGAAACGATTTACAGGTTTCGAGATGCGTGCATTTCCTATACGTGATGCTGCAGCAATCCTAATTATAGAAATTATATTAATGACCTGTTTGCTATTATTAAATGCAGTTGATAAATCGTTACAAGATTTGGGCAGCGAACATTTTGTACATGCGGGATTTTTTCCTGTTTCTGATATATTAGTTCCCTTATTTAAAGGCATGAGCGAAAGCAGTCTGATTATGTTCGAACGCATCTGTTGGTGGGGCCATATACTAGGCATATTTGCATTTATGAACTACCTACCCTTCAGCAAACACTTTCATATTATATTGGCTTTCCCAAATACTTATTATAGTAATTTGGAACCCAAAGGTGAACTCACCAATATGGGCAGCGTTACTACCGAAGTGAAATTGATGATGGATCCATCAGCACCAACCCCTGAAGGATATACACCACCCACCAGTTTTGGAGCAAAAGATATACAAGACCTTAGTTGGAAAAATCTGATGGATGCATATACGTGCACAGAGTGTGGCCGCTGCACCAGTGTATGTCCTGCAAATATTACGGGTAAATTATTATCGCCCAGAAAAGTGATGATGGACACCCGTGACCGATTGGAAGAAGTAGGAAAAAATATTGATAAAAATGGAGAATTTGTAGCTGATGAAAAAAATCTACACTCCTATATTTCTGCTGAAGAATTATGGGCTTGCACTACCTGTAATGCCTGTGCTGAAATTTGCCCAGTGAATATAAATCCAGTTGAAATAATTGTGGATATGCGTCGCTTCTTGGTGATGGAAAAAAGTGAAGGCCCACAAGAACTTAATCTCACTTTCACCAACATGGAAAACAATGGAGCCCCTTGGCAAATGGCCCAAAGTGCCCGCGCCGACTGGACCAAAGAAAATTAATTATGCCGATTATTTGGCAATGCGAACAACCAACAGGAACACAAATAGCAGTGTGGGAAATTACAGAAGATATACATTCTTTGCAGAAACTATTGCCAGAAAACATTATAGATAAAAGCAAACCCGATTTATTTACACATCCTGAAAAACAACGGCAGTGGCTCGCTACACGCATTTTGCTTGGTACGCTTTTAAAAGATTACCATACAGTAGAATTATATAAATCTGATTTTGGGAAATTGATGATTTCTAATATTGATAATATATATATATCGGTTTCACATACACAGACACATGCAGCAGTTTCTATCAGCAATTACAATACAGGCATTGATATAGAAACTAAATTAGAAAAAGTAGAACGAATCAAACATAAATTTTTGAACGAAAAAGAAAAAAACTGGGCTTCCTCAAACCCCGAAGATGCACTGATGGTATGGTGCAGCAAAGAGTGCTTATATAAACTCTACGAACAGAAAGAACTAGATTTTATCAAACATATTACTATACTGAAAAATGATGCTACAATTGTAGGGCACATACATAAGAAAACTTATGAAAAACACTTTAATTTGCAACACCGACACACGAATGACTATTTATTGGTGTGGGCTATAGAAACTATTACATGAAAAAACTATTATATATAACCTTATTTTTTGCAGCCATTACAGCCTGCAAAAACAATCCCACAGACGACCCATCAAAAAATATTGATCAGCCTGCTGTGCCGGCTTACAAGCAATTATCGCCTGAGTTTAATGGGGATTCTGCTTTTGCTTATGTGGCTGCCCAGTGCAATTTTGGTCCACGTGTGCCTAGCACCAATGGCCATAAACTATGTGCGGACTATTTGATAAAAGAACTAAAAAAGTTTGCTGATAAAGTAGAAATTAATGGAGCTCCTTTAAAAACTTTCGATGGTAAAACACACCAGTGCAAAAACATTATAGCTTCGTTTAACTTGAAAGCTACCAAACGCGTACTGCTTTGTGCTCACTGGGATACCCGCCCCTTTGCCGACCAAGATGAAAAAGATAAGGACAAACCCATTGATGGAGCAAACGACGGTGGAAGTGGCGTAGGTATATTATTGGAAATTGCCCGACAGCTGAAATTAAAACCAACAGAAATTGGAATTGATATTATACTTTTCGATTTGGAAGATTATGGACAACCTGGCGAAAGTGAACTGGAGCAAATGGAAGATAGCTATTGCATAGGTTCGCAATACTGGGCTAGGAACCGACATATAAAAAACTATATGCCCGCCTATGGAATTTTGCTCGATATGGTGGGTGCCCCCGATGCACAGTTTGTTAAAGAAAAAGGTTCGATGGAATTTGCCCCAACTATCGTAGAAAAAGTTTGGTCTACTGGAGCTAAGCTAGGTTATACAAATTTTATTACCGAAGAGAACAATGGAATTATCGATGACCATTATTATATAAATACCATTGCCAAAATACCTGTGATTGATATTGTAGAATATACCAAAGACAAGAGCTTGGGTGACCATTTCAGCCACACCTGGCACACACATAACGACAATATTAAAAACATTAGTAAATTTACGTTAAAGAATGTGGGGCAGACTTTGATGGAGGTTGTTTATAGTGAGAAGTGAATTTAAGAATAAAAAAAGCCCGCCGATAAAATTATCAGCGGGCTTTTTTGTGGAGCTGCAGGGAGTCGAACCCTGGTCCGGAGATGGGACTCGTTAGAGCTTTCTACATGCTTGTCGGGAAATTTAATTTTAGAGAATAGGCAGGAGTCCC
>Ga0114970_10000898_pt1 | contig 22489 bp, 19 predicted proteins | sample M_140205_XF_Meta_FD_87030 | JGI IMG/M metagenome (GOLD analysis project Ga0114970, IMG submission 87030) | Freshwater microbial communities from Lake Montjoie, Canada to study carbon cycling - M_140205_XF_MetaG | ecosystem: Environmental > Aquatic > Freshwater > Lake | place: Lake Montjoie...
CGATGGCGGCGATGTCAGCAAGGCGGCGCTCGATTTCAATCAGTGAGTCAGGATGAATTTTATGCGCCGTCTGCGGGCCGATGATGTGCAGCAGATCGACGTTTTCGCCACGCAGCGCTTTCTCCATCATGTCGGCCGCCTGCTTCTGTTTGTCGATCTCACCGCTGTAGGCCACAGTGGGGCAGTTTTCGAGGTTCAGAGCGTTGTCGGTCGCGTTATACCAATGCCAGAGCTTTTGCTGATACCACGGCGCACCGCTCACGTCTTCGCTCTGATAGCCGCCGAGAAATTCCGGCGTTTCGGAGAAGCCAGCGCCTGGATTCGCGGCGCACCACTTGTCCGCATAGTTCACCGCGAACTGCCACGCAGCAGCCCCGCCCATGCTGAAGCCGCGCACGATGACGCGATCTTCGTCGATGGCATAAAACTTGGATGCGTGGTCAATGGCTTCGATCAAATCGATCTCACCGGCGAATTTGTTGGCGCAGCAGTAACGGCCATACGGATGCAGCACGAGCGCACCCTTGGGTGTGATTTGACCGACTTGTTTGCGGCGTTGATCGAGGAAAGCGAGTTCGCTCAGTGTTTCGCCACGTCCATGGCACCACGCATCGAGACGCACCGGAGCGCCGACGTAGCTTTCGGGAATGACCATGCCGTAGGGCTGCACCGAGCCGTCGATCTTTGAGCGATAACCGCGCACCACGAGGCCTTTCTGCTTCGTCCATGGCGACTGCCCGGCTTTGAACTGCTCCGCACGCTGCAAGCCTTCCGCGATCAATTCATCCGCGCTTTTCAGTTCGGTGAGCTTGTGAACTTCGTTGTACCGCAGCGCCCAATCGACCGCCTTGTGATAAATTTCGATGTCGGGCAGCAGATCAGCGAGTTGTGGGTTCTTCGCCTGTGCTTTGGCAGCGTCATCAATCGCGGTGCGGAGTTTTTTCAAACCTTCCGTGAGACGCGCATGATCCGCATCGGGCACAGCGACACCCGGAGGTGGCACGGGGCGCACGTCGGCGATTTGGTTGTCCTTGGGGCCGTCGGCGAGTGCGGAACTGACGGCAACGAGAGTGAGAAAGAGGCGCTTCATGGTTGGAGAAGAAAGTGAGAGAGAACTATTTCTTGCGGGAGGTTTTCGGTTTTGCGGCAGAGAGCAGCGGCACAGTGTGGATTTCCAAAGGAGCACTGGTGGCGCTGTCGAATTCAGCGGCGGCTTCGAGGCCGATGCGTGCGATTTCTTCGGCGGTCTTGCACTTGTCATACGCGGCCTGCATCGCGCCGAGCGCGTAGTCGCGGCCTGAGCCTGCGGCCCAGAATTTGTGGAACTGCTGCGCGGAGCGATACGAGTAGATGGCGAAGATGCCGTGTTCATTCGCGGCGAGACCGTAGAACTGCGTGGTCTCGTATTCCTCGCCCTTGTCCGGCATGGCGGCCATGAAGTACTCGGCTTTGAGCCAGGCGTGGGCATGACGGAAGGTTTCAAAGATGGCTTCGCAAGAGGAGAAATTGCGCGGACGCTCGGGGTTGGCGAAGTAGCTGTTCATCACCACCAGACTCGCCGAGGTGCCGGTGAGTCCGATGTAGGTGTCGCCGATCTTGGTGATCTTCGTCTTGTTGACGACGTGCTGGGCCTTCTGCCGCAGCGAGCCGAGACAACTGAGCGTGTCAGCGCCGACACAGGCGACGCCATTCTTCTGGGTAACAACGATGGTGGACATGAGGCGTGATGTGTAGAGGGAGCGAAGGAACCTCGCAACCTGCAAACACCGGACCTCAAGGCAGGAACTGACCGCGCCGAATCTCGGAGCCTTTGAAAATGATGCGGAAGCGGAAGACCTTTTTCTTGCGGCAGTGAATCTGGCCGGTTTGAAGGTCAAACCTGTCGGGGATCTCGATGAGATGCAGATCTGCGGTCGCGTGGTAGCCGCGTTCGGAGAAGATGTCGATGAGCATCGCCAACGCCTCCGTGTCATGGAAGAGCTTGTCCTCGGAATTGATGTCCGCGCGGCCGGAGATGGCATGGCGGACGATGATGGGCATCATCTTCTCTTCGATGAACTTCACGACGGCCTGCATGAGGTCCGGTTTCTCGACCTTGTAGGCATCCAGCCGGCGCACGAGATCCTGTCGTGCATGGCGCACGATCTCGCTGGCCAGTGGCAGATCGCGCAACTGATCAAAGGTGCGCGGATCAAGTTCCAGCGAGCTTTGATACTCCAGCTCTTTGACAATGTTGTCCTGCACCAGTTCCAGCGGCGCCTGGGCATTGATGAAGTGGTAGTGGAAGATCGACTTGAGGGAGACCAGCGCGTCATAGGTCTTCTCTTTGAAGACCTTGTAGCGATTCCGCGCCAGCTTGGCATCGAAATCGGTGGCACGCTCCTCCCAAAGATCGCCAAGGCCCGAACTACGCACCTCCGCATTGTGAGCGAGGACTTCCTGCCCGCGTTTGAGCTGACGTGCAATGCTCTCGGTTTCATCGACAAACAGGACCATGATGTGGAAGATCGGCTGCTTGAAATGCGCCGCCTCGGGCGTCTCGGAGAAACCGCGGCGCAGGCGGATCATCTCGTCGAACAACATCTTCAAGCACTCCACCTGCACCTTCGTGCGCGGGAAGCCGTCGAGGATCGCGCCGTTTTGTTGATCGGGTTCGAGCAGCTTGCGGATGAGGATGCCCACCACCTCACGGTCGCCCACCATGCCGCCCTGGGACTTGAGTTTGCGTGCCTCCGGGCTGTCGAGCAGCGCACTCACCACGATCGGCTCCGCCGTGATGCCGCGCACTTCGCGGATGAAATCCGTGTTCGTCCCTTTGCCCGCGCCCGGTGCGCCGCCGAGCAGGATCAGCTCCTTCGGAAAGCGCAGCTTCTCGCGGCCATAGTCCGCTTCGAGCTGCTTCCAGACATGGTTGAAGATGAGCTGGGCATCTTTGATTTCCAGGTCTGCTGGTGCGGCGGGTTTGGCAGGGAGGTCGGTAGGGGCGGACGGCATGGATGGGCTTATCCCAAGGAGTGGGACTTGCCAAGTCCCGGCTTTCCCGCACAGTGCTGGCATGAACTGGAATGAGCGCATTTCTTCGGAACCTGCCGTCTGTCATGGCCGCGCCTGCATCAAAGGCACGCGGGTGATGGTGTCCGTGGTGCTGGATAATTTGGCCGCTGGCATGTCGCCGGAAGAATTGCTGCGGCACTATCCAGCGCTGAAGCGGGAAGACATTCAAGCGGCAGTGTCTTATGCGGCGCGGCTTGCTCGTGAGGAGTGTTTTCCGCTCGCCGCCTGATATGAGGTTCAAGACGGACGAAAACCTGTCTGTGACCGTAGCGGAACTGCTCCGTCAGCACGGGCATGATGCGATGAGCATCGACGAGCAGAAGATGAGCGGCTTCCCGGACTCCGAAATTGCTGATGTGGTGAAGGCGGAGCGGCGGGTTCTCATCACGCTGGATCTCGATTTCGCGAACATTCAAAGCTACCCGCCTGCTGATTTTTCCGGTATCATCGTGCTGCGAACTCCAAGACAGGACAACGCCACAGTGCAGGCCCTGTTGACCAAGGTGCTGCCGCTGATGACGGACGAAAAACTCAGCGGCAGGCTGTGGATCGTAGAAAATCAAAAGCTGCGCATTCGAGACGGCTGTTAGCCCTTCAGCGTCATCAGATACGCGAGCAAATCCGCCACCTGCTGATCCGGCAGCGTGTCGAGCAAGCCTTCGGGCATCAAACTGCGGCGGATGAACTTCGTGCTGCGGATGTCAGCTTTGTTGATGCGACGATCCTGCAATCCGGGCATGCGGATGATGGTCGCGTCTTTGTCTTCGCTGACGAAGAAGGCGTCGATAAGGTCGCCGTTTTTCAGTTCGACGCGAAAGATGCGGTAACCGGGCTCCATGGCGGCGTTCGGGGTGAGGATGTTGCGCAGCACGGCCTCCAGGCCCATCGCGCCAGCGCCGCTGAGGTTGGGGCCGATCTGGCCACCCGCGTTGCCGATCTGATGGCAGACCATGCAGAGGGCGCTGAGGACTTTGCCGTTGGCGGCGTTGCCTTTGGGAGCGAGGGCGGTGAGCTTGGCAAATTTGGTGTCCAGAGTCTTGGCCTGCTCCTCGGTGAGCAGTGGCGGGGTATCGATGGTTTTGGCAACGCGGGCGCCTTTTTCAAACTTGCCCCATTTGGAGTCGTAGCGCGTCATGCCTTCGGCTGATGCGAGGATGCGGTCGAAGTTGGCGCGGATCTCCGGCGCGGTGCGCTCGCGCTTCCAGACGCGGAACTCGGTCATGACGCCTTCAGTGCCGCCTTTCGGGCCACTCCAGCCGATGCGGCAGTTTTCCCATTTGGCGGGTGCGGGTTTGGTGCCGGTGGCATCGAGTTCGCCGTTTTGGTAGATGCGGATGATGCCTTTCGCATCGCGGGTGATGGCGATGTGTGTCCAAAGGTCGGGCGTCATGGGCTTGGTGGAGGTGCAGACATCGCGCAACTCGGGGCCGCCGAAGACGCGGAACTTGGATTGGAAGAAGTTCATCTCAGGTCCGCCGGGGGCACCGAGGATGTCGTCATCGTTGCCGATGTTCGGCGCGAGTCGCACCCAAGTCTCGACGGTGAAAGGGCCGTCGAGCGTGATCTTGGAATCGACCCATGCGGTGTCCTGGCCGTCGAGGAGAATGACTTCGCGGAAGATGCCGCCGAGCTGCTGCTGGAGTTGGGTGATGGCGGGATCATCACCGAGCACGGTGGCGAGTCGCTCGACGGTGGGGCCGTCGAGGTCGGCTTGTGGGAGCGTTTTGTCGAGCAAGGCGGTGACGATGGTCTTGGCTCCGGCTTTGCTGCTGGAGAGGGCGTTCAGGGCGCTGCGGCGCTGTGCGGGTTGGAGCGAGGGATAGAGCGCGAGGAGCTTCTTGGCTGCATCCGGCGAGCGTGAGGCGGCAAGGGCTTCGAGAGCGGCATCGCGCGTGAGGGGATCGGGATCGGACTTGGCGAGGGATGCGAAGAGATCGGCTTCGGCGCTGCGGAGGTCGCGGAGGGTGGTGAGGATGGGAGTGCGGACGCCTCGTCCGCTTGGTTCGTTTTTGAGCAGAGATACGAGATCCGCTTCGAGCACTCCAAGTTGGAAGCCGCTGATGAGTGCCAGCGATTGGTTGCGGACGGGGGCGTTCGCGCTCCTGAGCATCTGCTTCGCCGTTTCACTCAGCAACGGCGCGATCTGCTTCGCATCGAGCTTCGTGCGCTGCGCGAGGAGCTTTTCGGCGACGGTGGCGCGGGATTTTTCGTTGGTGAGGAGCGTTTGGAGGGCTTCGCCGACGCCGGGCTCGGCGGGGAACTGGGCGAGGCGGAGGAGTTCCTCGTCATTCGGGGCGCGGTCGAGCTGCGGGAGCAGTTTGGCGACGCGGGAGGCGCTGGCCTTCGGCTCCAACGCGAGCGAGGCGAGCACGCGGGCCTCCACAGGCAGTTTCGCGGCGGCTTCGGAGTCGAGGAACTTCGCGACGAGATCCGGATGACGCTCCAGGAACATGCGGACGAGGAAGCGCTCGAACTCGCGGTCGTAAGCCTCACGCACGGGGATTTGCTTGGGGCCGCGGGAGGATGGGATAGTGGGGCCGCTGGGGAGGCTGGGTTTGGCGAAGGCGAGGAACGAGGCGATGTTTTGATCGGACAGATGCCGACCGATCTGACTGATCTGACCAAATTGGCCGCTGGCGAGATACTCCTGAGCGGCAAAATGAGTCGCTGGGAGCTGTTTGCGGTCGAGCAGCTCCTGTGCGGCTAGATGCGCCTTGCCGACAGGTTCTTTGCCGAGCGATGCGACAAGCTCCTCGGTGCTCATCTTCGTGAAATCAGCCACCTCGGTCTTCGCGGCTTTCGGCTTCACCCGCCAGATTCGTCCCCGCGTCTTATCACGATCCGGATGCGCCCGTGGCACCTCGTTGTGGGAGATGATCTTGTTGTACCAATCGACGATGTAGATGCAGCCGTCGGGGCCGTTGGTGAGGGCGACGGGGCGGAAGAAGGGATCATCGCAGGTGATTAGGTCGGGGAGCTGGGCGAGCTTCCAATACGCGCCGTCGCGATGCATGGCGAGGGTTTGGATCTTGGAGATGATGGGATTGGCGACAGCCATGGTGTGCGCGGCCTGTTTGTCTTTGAGCGAGCCACTTTCGATGAGTGCGAGGCCGCTCAATCCCGTGCCGCCCATGCGGAAGTCGGCCTGCGGGGGGAAGTCGGGCTGGTAGCTTTTTTTGAGGGCCTCCATGCCGCCGGGGTAGTAGGCGTATTCGTGGAAGGGCATGACTGGGTAGCCGTAGTCGTTGGCCTCCTGGATGAAGGTCTCGCCTTCGCCGGTGATGACGAGGCCCCAAATGTTGTTCGGGCCGGTGCTGATGACCTCGAACTCGCTGCCATCGGGCCGCATGCGGGCCATGCTGCACTTCGGCCAATCGACAACGACATCGCTGCCGGGTTTGTGGACTTTGCTGTTGTTGAAAAGGCCCTGCGCCATCCAGATCCAGCCGCCGGGGGCGCGGGTGAACTGATGCGGAAACAAATGCGAGTCCTGCACGCCGAAGCCGGTGAGGATGACTTCATGTGTGTCGGCCTTGCCGTCGCCATTCGTGTCTTTGTAGAGCTTCAAATCGTGGCCGTGCTGAACGTAGCAGGTGTCGCCATTACCCCAGGGCAGCATGCCTGTCGGGATGGCGAGGCCGTCGGCAAAGACAGTGGGGTTCGTGAGTCCACCCGCGGGAATCTTTCCATTCAAAGACTCCCGCGGATAGACGAGCACCTTGTCCTTGCCCTTGCCGGCATAGACGGCCTCGGCAGCGGCGGGGTTTTCATTGGCATCGACGGGATACTCCAGCGCGGTCTGCGTCCACATGCGGCCGCGTTGATCGAAATAGACGCTGACGAATTTGCCGAGGCCTGCGCTTTCCTGCACGACGAGCTCGATTTCGTAGCCTTCGGGTAGGTGGAACTTCTTCTGTTCTTCTTCCGCGCTCAAAGCGGTGCCTTGCACGTTGTTGTAGCTGATGTCGCGCTTCGGTGCGGCGGCATTGGCCTGTGGTTTCGGTGGGGCGACTTTTTTGCGCGCTTCATCGACGCCACCGAGCGACTGCCAGGTGGGAGCGTTCGGTGTGGGTGTGAGTTCTTCAATCGTCACGTCTTTCACCTGCACGAGGCAAATGCCGCCGCTATGAACTTGCGGGCCGACGAGACCATCGAGCGCGACGTTGGGATCGGTCTCGGTGTAGTCGATGCAGAGGACGCCATTGATCCAGGTCTGGATGCGCGTGCCTTCGGCGCGGATGCGGTATTCGTTCCAGCCGGGTACATCGACGACCTTGTCGAGCGCGGCTTGCTGATCGGGCGTGGGTGCCCAGATGACCTTGTTGCGCCGTGCCTCGTCGTAAATCTTGCCGAACCAGCCCGCACCGCAATCGACCTGATAACCGCTCATGTGCGCACCGCCGGGCACGCGCACGCTGCGGATCTGGATGCCGCTGTTGAGCATGCCGGTCTTGGGATCGCCGCTGACTTTGATTTTGAGCTTCAGTTCGAAGTTTTGGTAGTTCTTCTTCGTGCAGATGAAGTGGTTCTCTTTGATTTTCTCCGTCGTGGAGCCGCCAGTGATCATGCCGTCTTCGACACGCCAGATTTTGGGATCGAAGTCCCAGCCGTCGAGGGTTTTGCCATCGAAGAGGGATACGGGCTCCGCGTGGAGCGCAGTAGTGAGGAGGAGCAAAGAAAGCAGGTGCTTCATAGTTTGGAATAACGGGTTGGTTAAACGCAGGCTAGCAGGATGACATGCACGGTGTCATGCCTGAAATGCACCTGCGCGTGACATCGTTGGGGAACAGCGATTAAATAACTCCATGAATGACGAACTCCACGAAACCACCATCGACGGCCCGCGCACGAAGCGCTGGGTGGTGGAGGCGCGGGAGTGTGTGGAGATGACGACGCACCGCATCGCACGCCTCGGGATGGATGAGGCGCTGCCGCCATATCGACGTGTGCGCATGAAGCCGGAGGGAAGTTTTGTGCTGGCCTGTGTGAGCGGGGAAGGGGAGATCATGCTGGATGGCCGCTGGCAGCGGGTGAAGCCGGGCATGGTGTGCCTGGCACCGCCGCGAGTGTTGAATGCGTTTGAGGCGAAGAGCCGTGAGCGCTGGTGTTTTGCGTGGGTGCGTTATGACGAGCCGAGTTTTGTGACGCCGGTGGTCGGTGCGGCATCGCCGGTGATGCCGACGGCGCATGCGGATGAGATTGTGCGCATCATGACCGGCCTGCGGGCGGAGTGGGAGGGCGAGCGTGAAGCTCGGCTGATTCATCACTGGCTGGAACTGCTGCATGCGACGATCCGCCGCATCGCACAGCCATGGTGGCGGCAGGAACCGCGGGTGGCGAAACTGTGGGCCGATGTGGAGCAGGATTTGATGCGCGACTGGACGCTGGCGGAGCTGGCGCATCGCAGTCATTGCAGCCCGGAGCATCTGCGGCGCTTGTGTTTGAAGGAGTTGGGTCGCAGTCCGATGCAGCACCTCACATGTCTGCGCATGGAGCAGGCGCGGCGCTTCCTGGAAACGGAGAACGACAAGCTGGAAGTCGTTGCCGCGAACGTCGGCTATGCAAACGCGGCGATTTTCTCGCGTGTGTTCAAGCGCTGGGTCGGTGTGGCACCGGGGGAGTATCGGGGGAGGACTTGAATGACGAAACCAGAATGAGGAATGACAAATCAATGATGAAGCTCGAAAAGCGGAGCATTCATCATTCGCCATTCTGGTTTCGTCAGTGCTTTAACCCGTCGTCCGCAATCCAGACGCGATGGCGTTGATCGAGATGAGAAGATCGGAGACCATGGCATCAGCGGCTTCGGTTTTGCCGGCGGCGGCGAGGGCGCGCCAGTCGCGCAGCAAGGCGATCTGCTGCTGGTGCAGCACTTTGAGCGGTTCTTCGCGAATGTTGAGCGTGTAGGCGAGGCGAGGACGGCGTTCTTCAAAGGTGCCATGGAACAGATCGTCGATGATGTTTCTCGTGGTTTCGTATTCGGTGAGGATGGTGCCGAGGAAGCGGTCACGCACACTGGTATCCTCCACAAGACCGGCGTAGGCACGCATGAGGTCGGTGTTGGCGCTGACGAGAGAGCTTTCGATGTTGGTGAGGACGTAACGCAGGAACGCGGAGCCGGGAATGGCCGCAGCGAGGGTCTCGTAAGCTTTGGAATCGTCTGCTTTGAGCTTTGACAGGGCACTGCCTGCGCCGAACCAGCCGGGCAGGTAGAAACGTGATTGCGTCCACGAAAAGACCCATGGAATGGCGCGCAGATCGTCGAGCGATGCCTGGCCGGTGCGGCGGGCCGGACGTGAGCCGATGCGTGAGTTTTCAAGTGCATCGATAGGCGTGGCCTGGCGGTAAAACTTCATGAAGTCCGGTGCATGCAGGAAGGCGCGATACGCATCACGGCTGTCGGCAGCGAGTTTGTCGAAAAGTGGTCCGAGCGCGGGATGTGCGCGGGATTCGGTGCTGCGATGGCGTGCCGTCGCTGCGGTGGTGGAGGCCATGAGCAGCTCGGTGTTGTAAACGGCTGAGCCGAGGTGCGCGTATTTTTGCGCGATGGTCTCGCCCTGTTCGGTCATGCGCATGCCGCCGCTGAGGGAGCCGTGCGGCAGTGCTTCCATGAACCAATGCGTGGGGCCTGCACCACGGCCTACCGTGCCACCGCGACCATGGAAGAAGATGGGACGTGCGCCGTGTTTGAGAATCGTGGCGGACAGCTCACGCTGCGCACGATGCAGGGCGCACTGGCTAGCGACGATGCCGCAGTCCTTGTTGGAGTCGGAGTAACCGACCATCATTTGGAACACTGGTGTGCCGCCATTGCTTTGTGCTTTCAGGCTGCGCTGGGTGACCGGATGAGCGAGGAAAGTCTCAACAATGCCGGGACCCGCTTCGAGGTCGCCCATGGTTTCAAACAACGGCACAACGGGCAGCGGGCAGACGAGGCCTTCGGCCGTCCATTCCATCAAACCGGCCTCGCGGGCCATGATATAAACGATGAGCAAGTCTTCAACGCGACGCGTCATCGAGACGATGAGTGATCCAAGACCGGCGTTGCCGAATTGCTTGCGGTGGTCGGCCAAGACGCGATGACAAGCGAGCACGGTGTCGGCTTCAGGACCCGCAGAGATGCCGGGCGAGAGGAAGGGACGTGGCGAGGCGAGTTCGCGATCGAGTAGTTCGCGTTTTTTCTCGACGCTCCAATCGATGAAGGAACCGGAGTCAAGCAGCCCAGCTGCACGCAGGAGTTGATCGAGCGCTTTCTCATGGAAGGCGGAGTTCTGCCGCACATCGAGCACGGCGGAGTGGAAACCGAAGGCGGTGAGGTTGCGGCGGAAGGGAACGATTTGTTCTTCGACGACGGCCTTGGAACCGACATCGAGCAAGGTTTGCGCGAGGGCGTCGATGTCGGCACGCAGTTCATTCGGCTGCACATAAGCCGCAGGCGAGGCGGGCTTCTCGATGGCCAGCATCACCTTGGCACGCATGAGGTAAACGGCGGCACGCCAAGGCTCCTCTTTGTTGCGCTCCAGGATGTAGGCGAGATCGACGCCGGGCTCGTTTTTTAGCTGTGCGGTGAGTGTGGCGATCAACTCCGTGAGCTGCGGCGGTGTGATCTGGAACAGCGAACTGAGCGGAAGATGGAAGGCGAGGGATTCGAGGGCACGGCGCTGCACCCGCAGGGCGTTTTTGCGCATGACCTGCAAAGCGTGGCGGGTGACATCCGCGGTGACGAAGGGATGCCCGTCGCGGTCGCCGCCGATCCAGGAGCCGAAGCGGATCAGGGGCGGCAGGGAGTCGATCTGAGTCACATCATAACCGGCGGCCTGCCAGGCCTCACGCAGGTGAACGTGCGCACGGGTGAGGGCTTCAGGAAACACATCGCGCAAGTAATGCAGCGTGTTTTGCAGCTCTGCTTCTATGCTTGGCCGCGTGACGTGGATTTCGCCGGTGCGCCAGAGATTTTCGAGCTGGGTCTGAAGCTGGCTTTGCAATCGCGCCTGCTCACGCGGCGTGTAAGCCGGGTTCTCATGACGGTTCATGAGGCTGTAGATCTCGCGGTGCAGTTCGCGCACGGTCTCGCGTTTCGCCTCAGTGGGATGCGCGGTGAGCACGGGCTCGACGCAGACTTCGCGCAGTGCGGCGAGGATGTCGGCTTCATTGAGGCCGAGGGTGCGCAGTTGCTTCAAATTGTCCGCCCACAGGCCCTTCTCGGCTTCAGGTCCATGTTTTTTCTCGCGCAGACGGCGAATCTGCGACGCGGCACGTTCTTCGACGACGTTCAGAAGTTGGAAGGCAATGGAGTAAGCTTGACCGAGGGAACGATTCGTCTTTTGCGGCACGCCGGTGCCGATCCACGGCAGACAATCGGCCAATTCTGGCTCCCCAAGTTGACGCAGCACCTTGGCAAAGGCCTCCATGAGATAATGCAGGTCGTCTTCGAGAAGTTGGAAACCGTGGTGGCGTAGAGTGGGCGGAGGTGTTTCGGACATGGCTGGATGAAACGGTTAACAGAGCAGGATTGATGCCTGATTGGGGAATGACAAATGGCGATTTATGAATGACGAAGAAATGATTCAAGCGCCAGTAGTTTGAGCGGGATGATCTTGGCCATTTTGAGGCGGGAAAAACGAGTTGATGATCCAGTGCTTGCGAGGCTTACTGTGGACATGATCGCCATGACGGACATCAAGCGTTACTGCGATGAAATCGCTGTGGCCTGCAGGCCGCAGCGGATCATCCTGTTTGGCTCATACGCCTATGGCAAGCCGACCGAGGACTCGGATGTGGACGTGCTGGTGGTGCTGCCAAAGAAAAGGCGGGTGATGCGGGATGCGGCGGTGAAAATCCGGCTGAAAGTGGACGCTGACTTTCCGGTGGATGTGCTGGTGCGCGGGGAGTCGGAGGTGGAGCGACGGGTGCGACAAAAGGATTTGTTTATGACGCGCATCACCAATGAAGGAAAGGTCATGTATGAAGCCGTCCACGCGTGAGTGGATCAAGAAGGCGGAGGCGGACTATCAGCTCGCGCTGATCCTGTCCCGGCGTCGCAAGGTGACGTTCCATGGCCATGGCTGTTTTCTGTGCCAGCAAAGCGCGGAAAAATATCTCAAGGCGCGTCTGGAGGAGGCCGACATAATGTCTCCCAAGACGCATGATCTGAAAAAGCTGCTAAACCTGCTGCTGCCGGTGGAGCCGCTGTGGGCCGCCATGCTGTCGGCGCTGGCTGGATTGACCGATTACGCGGTGGAGTTTCGCTATCCCGGCCATGAGGCAACGGCCAGGCAGATGAAAGAAGCGCTCAAAGCGGCCAAAACGGTGCGCAAGGAAGCGCGGCTGGCGCTGGGCTTGAAGGTCTGATTCTTTCCTTAATTCAATCCAGCCTCAGCGAGACGTTCCTTGAGGTCGCTGGCGAGGAGGGCCTGCTGGATGGGGTCGATGCGGCCTTCCATGAACTGGTCGAGGTTGTAGAGGGTCAGCTCGATGCGGTGGTCGGTGACGCGGTTCTGCGGGTAGTTGTAGGTGCGGATTTTTTCCTCGCGACCACCGCTGCCGATGAGGTTGCGGCGGTTGGCGGAGTATTTGGCGGCTTCTTCCTGCTGCTTTTTTTCCAGAAGGCGTGAGCGCAGGATGCTGAGGGCTTTTTCTTTGTTCTTGATCTGGCTGCGGCCGTCCTGGCAGCGGACGATGGTGCCGGTGGGAATGTGCATGACCTGCACGGCGGAGTCGGTGGTGTTCACGCCTTGACCGCCGGCACCGGAGGAGCGGCAGACTTCGATGCGGACTTCGTCGGACTTGAGTTCGAAATCGACTTCTTCGGCCTCGGGCAGGACGGCGACAGTGGCGGCGGAGGTGTGGATGCGGCCCTGGGCCTCGGTGGCAGGGACGCGCTGCACACGGTGGACGCCGCTTTCGTATTTCATGACGCGATACACATCATCGCCGCTGACTTTGACGATGACTTCCTTGAAGCCACCGACGTCGGAGGGGCTGGTGTCGAGGGATTCGACCTTCCAGCCACGGTTTTCAGCGAAGCGGGTGTACATGCGCAGGAGATCGGCGGCAAAGAGACTGGCTTCATCACCGCCGGTGCCGGCGCGGATTTCGAGGATGATATCGCGGCCTTCGAGCGGATCAGGCGGCAGAATGGATTCCTGGATGGATTTTTCGAGGTCGATGAGACGCTGTTCGAGCACGGGGATCTCCGCCGCGGCCATCTCGGCGATTTCACGATCCTCCATGGACTTGGCCATGTCGCGGTTCTCCGTCAGTTCGGTCTGCGCTTTTTCAAACGCGGCCCAGTCTGCGAGGAGTTTTTGCAGGTTGCGATGCTCGCGCAGCAGTTCGCCGGCCTTCTTGGGATCATCGAAGAAGTTCGGCCTGCCAATGACGTCTTCGAGGTCGGCAAAGCGAGTGCGTTTGCCGGCGATGACTGCGGAGTAATCCATGTGCGTGAGATGAAACGATAAGCGGTGACAAAAAGAAAACGGTGCCCAGCACGAGGCATGGACACCGTTTGGCTAAAAAGAGAGATGCGAGAGCTAGGCTTCTGCGGCGGTGGTTTCGAGCTTCGGAGCCGTGCGGCGAGCGCGGGTGGAACCGTAGCGCTGGGCGAACTTGTCCACACGACCGGCGGTGTCGATGAAGCGCTGCTCACCGGTGAAGTAAGGATGGCAGGCGGAGCAGATCCCGATACGCAGGTTCTGCACAGTGGAGACCGTGTTATAGACGGTGCCGCAGGTGCAGGTGATCGTCGTTTCAGCGGACTTAGGATGGATGTTTTCTTTCATGGTGATGAGGTCACGTGACCGGGCGAGGCGCGGAATGCTGCTTTCGCCGGGGCGTGGGGCGCGGATGGTAGTGGCTTTCGAGGCGGGGTCAAGGGAGGAGTTCGACGCCGTTCAAGGTAGTGATAGCCGGTAGGTGCGGCCTGCGTTACGGGACGATGATGAAGCTATTCTGCCTGTTCCTTGCTCTCCTCGCTGCACATTCTCTTCAAGCGGCGCCGCCGAATGTGGTGGTGTTTTTGGCGGATGATTCGGGGTGGGGCGATTACTCGATCAATGGCAATACGAACATTCAGACGCCAAATATTGATTCATTGTCGAAGGCGGGGGCCAGTTTTGACCGCTTTTTTGTGTGTGCGCTCTGTGCACCGACGCGAGCGGAGTTTCTGACAGGACGCTACCACTCGCGCAGCGGGGTGCTGGGGGTCTCGACGGGACAAGAGCGGATGAATACCGATGAGAAGACCATCGCCGACAGCTTTTTGGCAAGCGGTTATGCCACGGGGGCGTTCGGCAAATGGCACAATGGCAGCCAGTGGCCATATCATCCGAATGCTCGTGGGTTTCAGGAATATGTGGGCTACACGAGTGGTCACTGGGGTGAGTATTTCGACCCACCACTGGAGCACAACGGGAAGGCGTTTCGCGCGAAGGGTTTCATTGTGGACGTGTTGGTGGGGAAGGCGATGGAGTTCATCGAGACGAATCGAGAGAAGCCATTTTTCTGCTACGTCCCGCTGACGACGCCACACTCACCGTTCAGTGTGCCGGATGAGCACTGGAACAAGTTCAAAGACTCACCGGTGACGATGCGCGGTGTGGAGGGAGATAAAGAAGATCTGGCGGTAACTCGCACAGTGCTGGCAATGGTGGACAACATCGACATGAACGTCGGCCGCGTGCTGAAGAAGCTCGATGAACTCAAACTCACGGAGAACACGATCGTCGTCTATTTCAGTGATAACGGGCCCAACAGCGGACGCTGGAACGGCGGGATGAAGGGCAAAAAGGGCATGACGGATGAAGGTGGTGTGCGTTCGGTGCTGTTCATGCGTTGGCCGGGGAAGATCAAGCCTGGGACAATGATCACACCGATCGCGGGGGCGATTGATCTGCTGCCAACGCTCACAAAACTGGCGAGTGTACCGATGGTGAGCACGAAGCCAATGGATGGCTGGGATTTTTCGACTTTGCTGCTCGGTGGCGAGTCGAAACATGGAGCACGAGAGTTGATGAACTACAACGGTGGACGTTTGAGTGTGCGGACGCAGACGCATCGTCTGGATGCCGTGGGAGGTTTGTTTGACATGGTGGCGGACCCGAATCAGAAGAAAGACATCGCTGCAGAGCAGCCTGAGCTCGCGACCAAACTCGCGGTAAAAGCGACGGCGTGGCACGAGGAGATTTTTGGGAGTCCATATGTGTCAGTACCAGTTAGCGGCAAAGGGAAGGGTCAAAATAAGGGCGGCCCGAAACTCGTGGATAAGCGTCCCTATCCCGTCGGTTACACCGAATTCCCGATCACGATGCTACCGGCACGCGATGGCGAGCCACACGGCGGCGTGCAGCGCAGTTCGAGCGCACCCAACTGCTCTTATTTCGTGAATTGGAAGACCAAGGATGCCTCGATGACGTGGGACATCGATGTTCACACCGCAGGCGAATACGAGGCAAGCATCGAATATGTCTGCCCGGAGGCGGACGTGGGATCAATAATTGAGCTGAGCTTTGGTGACGCTAAAACGACTGGCAAGGTCACGCCAGGCTGGTATCCGCGCCTGCTGGACGATCAGGATCGGGCATCGCGCAAAGGTGAGAGCTACATGCGCGATTTTCACACGCTTTCGCTCGGAACGATAAAGTTGGCAGCGCAGCGGGGCTTACTGACCCTACGGGCCGTGGAAATTCCCGGTCAAAGTGTGGCGGAGGTGCTGCGGGTGACGCTCACGCTTAAATCCAAGTGAGGCATGGCACATTTCCTGATTCAATGCTGGTGTTCGATTTACCAACCGGCTTTATTCCGTCCACCCTTCTCATGAAATTATCCCGTCTTCTTCCCGCCTTGATCGCCCCGCTGCTGCTTGCTGCCTGCGGCTCCGTTGAAATCGCCCCGGCTGATGCTCCTAGCATCGTGATCGGCCCGAATGAGTCGCGTGAGTGCGGACAGGGCATGGTTTTGTTCCCAGTGGGGGTTTACAAGGCTGAGGTCGTGTCCTCGAAGGGAACTTACTACTTGGCACCGGAACGAATCCGCACGGCAGGCGTGCTGATTGGACGTTCGGAGCGTGGGGGCATCTTTGTTTCCAATGCCAGCGGAAATCCGCAGGCGGCGTGGTTTGGGGATCCTCGTGACAACGTGGATGACAGTCCGGGCACGCTGTTTGGAGCCATCGGAGTGACAGCTCCGAAATTGTGGCCCTACACGCCCAAAGTTCCCTATAGCGTGAAGAAATAGCGGGATCTGGTCAAACCGGGGTGGGTTTTGACAAACGTAAGGACTTTGTCAGGAACAGGGTTTTGGTTGCATAAACCTTATAAAAAATATAATTTGGCTGCGAATGAATAGCCGACTCATCACTTGGTCCGTCGCCTCCGCCGTCATGCTGGCGGGAAGCATTGCCGCCATCAAGGAGGGTTGGCTGGATGGGTGGAAAATGCGGCTGGGAGAGGTCATGACGAGCCCTGGTGCTCAATACAGTTCAGCGCGGTTCCGCGTAGACTTGGTGGACCAGTTCAATTATTCGCGGTTGGCGGCGAAAACCCCGATGCTCCGCGTCGATCCTAAAATGGAAGCCTGGCTGGACCGTGAGTTTGCCAAAATCGATACCTCGGACCTCAACAAAGTCACTGAACTGGTTCAGGAAGGCATGCCGCGTTACTACCGTGTTTCTGTTTGCTCTGCCAGCAGCCCGAGTTTGCGCGAGTTGGGGCAGCGCTTTCATGAATACTCCCATCGTTCCCAGCCGGAGATGACGCATATGGCCGTGGCGCTGCGGCCACGGGCCAGCGGGTTGATGCACGAGGCCTTGTTGGTGCTGGGCCAGCGGTTGCGTGATTTTACCCCAGAGGCATTGTCCAAATCAGCGGACGAGCCGTTTTTCAGCACCTGCGTGCATTGCAAGCAGCCGCATTTCATGAAGCTCTCTCGTGCCCAGCGCAGCATGGCGCTGGAATGCCCGAAGTGTCGCCGCAAGTACGCGGTGATCGCCGCCGACAGTGCTGGCAATTTCCGCTACGTGAATGAGTTTCTCACCGGCTATGCCCCTTCGGCGGTATTTGCAAAAAACCAGTCGCGAGTTCAGCAACTTTTCACGATTTGGGCTGCCGTGCATGCCAATTGCCTTTACACCAACGATCCCGGTGCGAAGTCGGGCACCAACTATGCTAAAAAGGAGCAGACTGACTGCTGGCAGTTCGCTGATGAAACGCAGCGCCTGCAGCGTGGCGACTGCGAGGACTCCTCGATCTTCCTGGCAGACTGGCTCATGTCCCGTGGCTTTCAAGTGCGCGTGGCCTTGGGCCGCTATGGCGATCTTGGCGGTCATGCGTGGTGTGTGGTGAAGATCGACGACAAAGAGTACCTGATCGAATCGACCGAAAGCCGCCCCGATCCGACGGACCCACCACTCGCCAGCCGTGTCGGCAGCCGCTATGTGCCCGAGGTGCTGTTTGACCGCTTCGCGATCTATGTCCCCACCAGCTCGAATCGTGCATGGAAAGGTGACTACTGGTCCGCGAATACTTGGACACGCATCGAACCGCGTGCCGAACTCGGGGGCGATCCGATTCTGGCCCGGGCGCCTGTTGGATCACCGGCGAAGTCTGGAAGCAAAAGTCTGCTTGAAGCCGCTGCTACAGCGGATGTCACACGGCTAGCCCGCACCACATTTGCCAGTCCTGCGTCCCCAACGTTCTTGAATCTCGGCAGCATTCCTACCGACGCGAAGGTTTGGAGCCAATCGTTGGCACCGACACGCTGAATTCGCATCGCGTCTTGACGCCCTCCTGTGCCGCGTTCAGCATGGAGTTAACCATGCTCGCCAGCATCGCCATCCTCACGTTGTTCGGCATCTTCCTCATGATGCTGGAAACTTTCCTGCCCGGCTGGGTAGCGGGTATTCTTGGCACGATCTCGATTCTCACTGCCGTCTGGCTTACGCTGATGTCGGACGAACTGGCAGGTTGGAGTTCCGGTCTGCGCCTAGCAATGGCGCTTGGCATCTTGGTTTTTTCTGCAGTGATCTTGCTGGCTTGGATGCGTTGGTTTGCCGCCAAGTTTTTCCGCCGCGCATTGACACTTACCACCAGCATCGACACACCCATTGCTGTTACCGCTGCTCTAGGCGCACAAGGTGTCGCTCTCACCGAACTGCGTCCGCTGGGACGTGCTGAAATCGCTGGCCAGCGCTACGATGTGCGTTGCCAAAACGGTCTGGCCGCCGCAGGAGCACAGGTGGAAGTCATTGCCACCGAACCTGGCAATCTGCTGGTTCGATTAATCTCAACTTAACCAACCTCAAACTCACCCTCCATCATTATGCTGCCTGAACCAGTCTGGATTTTCATTTACGGCGTCGTTATCATCGTCCTGCTGATCGTTTTTCTGATCGTTGCCAAATTCTTCAACCTCTGGCTACGTGCCATGATTGCCAATGCGCCGGTCAGTATCACCACTCTACTCGCCATGTGGCTGCGTGGCGTGCCGAACGCTCTCATCGTCGATACACGGATCACGGCGGCCAAGGCCGGCATCCCCATCAACACTGATCAGCTTGAGGCGCACTTCCTCGCAGGCGGTGAGGTCCCGCATGTCGTGCTCTCCCTCATCGCCGCCGAAAAAGCGGGCATCCCGCTCGATTTCAATCGCGCCTGCGCCATCGACCTCGCCTGCAAAGGCACCACCAAGACAGTGCTCGAAGCCGTGCGCACCAGCATCAATCCCAAGGTCATCGACTGCCCACATCCAAACATGGGCCGCAGCGGCAAGATCGAGGCCGTGGCCAAAGACGGCATTTCCATTCGTGTCCTCGCCCGTGTAACCGTACGCACGAATCTTGATCGCTTCGTTGGCGGTGCCACGGAAGAAACGGTCATTGCACGTGTCGGCGAAGGCATCGTCACCTGCATCGGTTCCTCCATGTCCTACAAGGACGTACTCGAAAATCCCGACAACATCTCCAAGCTCGTGCTGCACAAAGGCGTCGATGCCGGCACCGCCTTTGAGATTCTCTCCATCGACATCGCCGACATCGACGTCGGTGAAAACGTCGGTGCCAAACTGCAAACCGAGCAGGCCGAGGCCGACAAAAAAATCGCCCAAGCCAACGCTGAAATGCGTCGCGCAGCCGCCGTGGCCTTGGAGCAGGAAATGTCCGCCCGCACCCAAGAAATGCGGGCACGGGTGGTTGAAGCCGAGGCCCAAGTGCCGCTGGCCATCGCTGAAGCCTTCCGCAACGGCCAACTCGGCGTCATGGATTACGCCAAATACAAAAACGTCCTCGCCGACACCGACATGCGCACCAAGATCGCTGGTGATTCACCTTCGGCAAAATAGTTCCATGTTCCAAGCTCCTCCACTGCTGCTAAGCGCTGACTTTGATCCCTTCCAAGCGGCGATCATCGTCATCGCGTTGGTGGCAGGTTTTGTGAAATGGTTGTGGGAAAACTGGCAGATGAGGCGTCAAAGTGCCCCGCCGCCGATGACGGAGGAGCAGCGCCAGATGCGCGAAGCCGCGTGGCTCAAGCAAACCGGCCAGAACGCACCGCCGTTACCACCACCTGCTGCGCCCTCACCTTGGGATGAACTGCGCAAGGCCTGGAAGGAATTGCAGGAAACCGCCAAACAGGCGCAGGCACCAGCACGTCCGGTGCAGCACGCTCGTCCGGCAAAACCCGCCAGCAGGCCGCCGCCGGTGCCGCAGCAGCGCCAGCAACCCGCACGCGCTGCCGTTCCGACAACGCAGTTGCCCCCGGCGGCTGTTGTTGCCGCAGTTCCGGCACCTGTCGCCAAGGAAGCCTACGATCCGCCGCACAAGACCACCACCGTCTCCATGCTCGCCACCTTGCAGCATTTGCGGCGTGATCCAGCGCTCATGCGGCAGGCAATTTTGATGCAGGAGATACTCGGACCGCCAAAAGCCTTGCAAACCTCTGGCAATCTCGCTAACTAGCAGTCCCTTCTTTGAGACATGCCGGCGTGGTGAAATTGGTAGACGCGCTAGACTCAAAATCTTGTATCCGTGAGGATGTGTCGGTTCGAGTCCGACCGCCGGTACCACTCAATAGAAGGATTTCACTGGGGGAATGCAGGATGTGTGTCAGTTTGGGTGGTGGTCAATGCGCGGACGTTCATCTGCGGTGGCGGCTGTTGGCACCTTCCTCACTCTTGTAGGAGACCAGCCAGGGTGGCGGCACATCTTCAAAGAGCGTATGCAACTGCGTGAGACAAAGCCTGTCCGCCTCACGTAACTTGCGTTCTAAAAGACTCCTCTTGCTGACAGGTGGACGCCCAAAAAAAGAAGCCGGTGAAATGACGGGAAAAACTTCGTGTGTGCAGTCATTGTTCTTCAACGAACACAACACAAAACCATGCTCGTTTTTCATCCCAAATGGGCCTTAATTCAGTGCCATTCGGGTCTGACCCCATTATCGCCACGCCTTAAAAGCAGTTTTCTCGCAGTTTAAGGCAAAAGCGGAAACCGCGCTGTAGTCCAATCCACCACGAAATCGTTCCAATAGATGGTCGTCGGCGGGATGACGCCAGGGTGCTTGTCGCAGCGCCCGATTTGGATCATGCGGGCGGGGGTGTTGGAGGTGAGGGTGAGGGTGGAGGTCGGTCCGATCTGCTCGAAAGTCTTGGGGTCGAACAAGGCGAGCGATGAATCGCCGTGCTGGGTGAAACGCATACTGACCCAATAGAGCTTACCGTCTTCGAGGGGGATGACCGGCCCGGCGCGCGATGGCTTGGGCTTGTTGTCGAGGCTGCGGTCGCCGGTATGGACGCGGAAGCCAGGCGTTTGTGGATGCTCGCTGGTGTTCATGACCACGAAATCGTCGCCCGAATTGATGCATACTAAATCGAGCGGTGTCCATGCTTTGGAACCGTGATATTCAAGGAAGAAACCGACGCTGACCGCTGGGTGCGGCGTCTTGAAGGTGTAGGAGACACAGCGCACGGGCGAGGCCATCTCACACGCCCAGCCGCGTTGGTTTCCCGCATTTTTGTGAATGACCCCGTTTACGCTGACCGGCACGGGCAGGTGGCCCTTGGCGTCCGAGACGGTGAACTCGGCGAGCGGCGTGTCCGTCTTCTCGGGTCCGCGCCGCGTGCTCCACGTGCCGCCGACTCCGTGCGTCATGGCATCGAGGAGCTGAATGGTCATCGCATCGCCGGGCTTGCCCGATCCCATGTCCACGTAAAGGTCAGCCACCAGCGGTTTGCGCGGAGGCTCCGCAGATGCCTTGGCCGGCAGCATGATACCGGCGAGAAGCGCTGCGACCAAAGTCAGGTTGGGGAGGGCAATGCGTGCGATCATCAGGAGGCTTCGATCGTGGGAAGCTGCTAGGAAATTGCTTTTGAAGGGGCCGGGTCGAGTTGGCTCTGGATGTGGCGCGGGGGCGGGGTTGAGTGGGGGCTGTTTATGGAGCAAGCTCGATGAGCTGACCACCGCGCTGCGAAGAAAGCCTGCACATTGAATGCGCAGCAATTACTTCGGCAGATGCTTCTCGATGAATGCGATCATCTGGTCGGTGGTGGCCGGTTTGGCGAGGAAGGGGAAGCCGCTGATGATGTCGCCATGTGCATTCAACTCGGCCTCGCGCACGGTGGCGGTGTGGAAGACGACGGCGATGTGCTTGAGCCGCGCATCATTCTTCAGGCGGTAGATGATGTCGGCACCGTCGAGGTCGGGCATCATGACATCAAGCACGACGAGATCGGGAACGAAGTCCATGATGGTTTCGAGCGCCTTGAGCGAATTGTTTTGCTCACGCACCTCGTAGCGGCCTGAATCCTCGAGATTCATGGCCATGAGGCTGGTGATGAAGGGTTCGTCATCGATCAGCAGGATTTTTTTCTTCGCGGAATCGGGGGAATCGCTCATGGCAGTGGTTGGGAATCAAAGGTGTTTGGTCCGGCGGCAGAATTCAATATCAGGACGGCCAGAACGCCACCTTCAGGCCGGTTGCTTGTCTCTAATCGTCGCTGGTGCAAATCAATGACCCCTTGGCGGCTGGGAGTGAAACTCCGACGTATGCAACTCACGGCCAATCTTTATAATAGGGTAACACTAGTATCAGTATAACACTAATACCGCCACCCAGTATACATACCTCTAAGCGGACAAATCAATATCTGGGGCTGTTCTACCGGTTCTGCGGGTCCTGACAAACCAGCGCCTCATTCAGAGCGATGCCAGGGACTGGCTGCGGCTGCTCAGAAATTCATGTATTCAGTTTCGCATCGATATTGCCGAAATCATCCTAACCGAGTGTGAGATGGGTTCATCCGGGAAGTTAGTGCGGAGAGGGGGGGTGGCAATAGGTCTGGATGAGCCAGAGTTTGCTATATCATGCGTTCGGCGTGCGCGAGGGTTATGAGTATCGCAGTACGAAGTATGTCGAAGGACGAATTGAGTTCCATCTGGTCGTCAAAGACC
>Ga0114970_10000900_pt1 | contig 22459 bp, 20 predicted proteins | sample M_140205_XF_Meta_FD_87030 | JGI IMG/M metagenome (GOLD analysis project Ga0114970, IMG submission 87030) | Freshwater microbial communities from Lake Montjoie, Canada to study carbon cycling - M_140205_XF_MetaG | ecosystem: Environmental > Aquatic > Freshwater > Lake | place: Lake Montjoie...
AAGCATCCATTGACAACGAATACAAGGCCCTTACTTCTACCATGCTTCCCAAAAATTGACCTACCAACATACGCAGAGCAGAACTTCCCGAGTATCATTGCAATAATACTGACCAGAAACACCTGGGCTCCAACTCGCCCAATTCGGATAAGAAAATCCAAAATGGCTTAAATCCCCCGTAGCACCCAAATAGGAACCCGAAGCAGTAGCCCAAGGCGTTCCTGCATGATCCCCCGTACTTCCACAGAAATAGTCGGCTCCCCATATCCCTCCAGACACAGACCCAGACCAAAAATAAAAAGCCTCGCCCAACCCCCAGACCGTTTGTAAGGATTGAGCCGAACTGCTGGCACTGTTACATGTGGAGCCGGAGCTGGTTCCACTATTGCAAGGCCCGTTGCTCACTAGATCGGCCCAGTTGGAAGCAGCTTGATAGAAATGTTGCAACTCCTTCACCACAGCCGCAGAACCAAAGGTAAAAGTAGTGGGCATGGCCGCTATGGTATCGCTCACACTCGGGCTAAATACCGCATGGATATGATTAGGCGTGGGACATGTACCCGTTCCACTCCTCTGATTATTCTTGCAAAAAAGATCCGCTTGCCCCCGCACATCGCTACTCCCTGCCCCAAAGTTTCCAGGGGTTGCATTCGTAGGAAATAAGTAGACGAAGGCTGGATATGTAGGTTGTTGCACTTGGGTATAAGCCTTTGCAATGGTCCCGTTGCCTACCACCACGTTGAAGGAATACGACGTATTCGCCGCCAAATTGGTGAGCACCATGCTGGTAGTACCCGTCAGGGTTGTGATTGCGGTGACTGTGGCTGAGTTTGCCGTAATATCCGTTACATTATCCACCACATTGATTTGGGTGGAGGTGGTTTGATATAAGGTATAGGTTAGGTTAGCTGTGCTCACCACCGTATCCGTAGCTGCCTCCCAACTAAGGGTCATGGTGGTGGTGCCCACATTGCTGACGGTAATGCTCCCGTTGGGAATGGAAAGTCCCACATCCACCGGAACCAAGGTGGGATTGATCTGAGTATAGGCCGTTTGATACGTGCCATTGCTTGCCACCACATTAAAATAATAACTCGTATTGATGGTCAAGTTGGCAATACCCAGGTGCATTCCCTGGGTCGTACCAGTGAGAGTGCCCACAGCCACAAAACTGTCGGTAGGGGTAAGTTCAATATTCGTAAGATTGTTCACCACGTTGCTATAGGCCGATTGATACACGGTGTAAGTCAGGCTTGTCGCGCTTACCACCGTATCCGTAGCCGGTGACCAAGCCAAGGTGAAGGTACTGGTGCCGATGTTGGTGGCAATCAAACTCCCCCCATTTCCCGGCACAGGACCCGAACTGTCCGTTGCAATGGCAGTCTGAGTAGCTGTGCTTGTCACCGTATCGCTGGTCTGGGTTTCCGTAACCGTAGAGGTCGAGCTTACAGCAGCCAAGGTAGCCATTTCCCCCACTGTATAGAGGGACACTCCATGGGCTTTGTTGGAAACCAAGACCACAACATAGTAAGTAGTTTCAGCCTGTAGCCCTCCCACCGTAGCGGAAAGAATGCCCGAAGCGGGCACACCGGCAGACGTCCACTGGCTCATCACAAAAGCCGCTGTGAGCTTGGCTATAACGGGCGCCTCCGTGGTATAATACACTTCATAGAGCAGGGCACTCTGCGCCGTAATGGCGTCGGAGGCGGCCTTCCAATGGATGGATATGGAAGCGGAAGTTGCCGTCAATATCAAAACCGGATTCGGCACCGTAGGGCCTGGAATCATAGCTGCAGCACTTATCGAGGAGGGATTCGAAATCGCTCCACATCCAGGAAGGAAAAAAAGCCCAACGATCATTCCCCATCCCACTCGCTTCCACTCTCCCATCCCTGCCTCCTCTATTGGACTTCTCTACGAAGAAATGCATCGGTAGACAAAGAGAGCACCCTTTGGCAATTTTTGCCTATCTAAGGGGGGTGGTGTGGAGGGGGGAACGCCCTCCACAAATTACCGTTTATGACGATTGAGCGACCGCACATTGTCTCGATCCAATGCCACCAAAATCCCCATCGCAGAACAAGAAGTCAGCAAGGCAGACCCCCCATGGGAAAAGAAAGGTAATGGGACCCCCACTACAGGAAAAATGCCAATGACCATGGCCACATTGATGGCAAATTCCACATACATCAAGGCAGCCATCCCGATGGCAAGTAACGCATAAAATCCATCGCGACAGCTCCGAGAAATCTCAAGGGCTACATAGGCAAAGCAAGTAAAGAGCAAGAATACAACGACACATCCCCAAAACCCTTGTTCTTCCGCAAAGACGGAGAAAATAAAGTCAGTTTGTCGAGCCGGTAAAAATTGTAACTGGGTCTGTGTCCCTTGTTGAAATCCCTTGCCCCAAAATCCGCCACTTCCAATGGCAATCAGAGATTGGATGGAGTTATATCCGGATCCCATGGGATCCAAGTTGGGATCCAAAAAATTCAAAATGCGTAGCTTCTGGTAAGGTCGCAAGAGCACAAACCAGCCTGCACACGCCAACATACCAAGGGAACTGAGAATGGTTAGGATCATTTTCATACTCAACTTGATCCGAACAAAAGCCAGCTGACAAAACCCAATCCCCAACGCCACACCCGCAGTACCAAAGTCCGGTTGTTTAAAAATCACAATAAACACCAACACAATGGTACTGATGATGGGCATCGATTCTTTCAACGTATAAAAATCTCGGGTTCGACTGTGGGTGAAAAATTTAGCTACCGCAAAAGCCAATGCCATCTTCGCAAGCTCAGAGGGTTGCCCGCCCACAGGCCCAATATGAAGCCACCGTTGGGCGCCTCCTGCAATGCGGCCCATAATCAACACCACGATCAAGGCTACCATCACAATGGCCAAAAACCCATAGGCATAGCTATGAATCCAACGGAGGGGGATCAACCATCCAAAAGCGAGAAAAAAGACATACCCCAGACATAGATTTTTTACCTGGCTATAGAAAGCACTCGAGGCAGCGGTAGCGCTGTATAGGTTACCAAGTCCCACAATGGAGAACAGGATCAACAATCCAATCATCCAAAAGGTGTAGTAACTCCCAGCAATCTTCAGGTTGGCCTGTACCCCTTCGATCTTACTGTACGACATCCTGACTCTTTCCTGTGGATTGCAATCCCTGGGCTTTGGCGCGCTTGGCTTTTAGCTCCCAATACCCTTTGATGATTTTTTGGGCCACAGGCGCGGAGGCTACTCCTCCTCCCCCTGTACCGTCATTCTCACTCAAAATGGCAATGGCAATTTCAGCCTCATTTGCCTTTCCTACCGGTGAAAAGGCACCAAATACAGCATGCTCCTGCCATTGCTTACTGACTTCTTTTTCTCGATGTCGATATCGACTTAAATTCACCACCTGAGCCGTTCCTGTTTTTCCCCCTATGCTGATTCCCGGCACATTGGCCTTATGCCCCGTCCCCCGAGGGTCCATAACGACTTGTCCCAAATCATCTCGGAGCAGTTGGAAATTCTCTTGAGAAATATAGGCGGAGGTTTTATGCTTGAAAGGCTTTTGCTCAAACAGTTTTTTCCCTACATGATCTGTCACCTTTTGCACAATATAGGGACGCCACACGATACCCCCATTGGCAATGGAAGCATAAAGGCTTGCAATCTGTAAGGGGGTCAACAAGTTGAACCCTTGTCCAATGGCAAGCACAGGGATCTCCCCCATGTTCCAGCCTGATTTAAACTGCTTGCGACGCCATACGGTAGTGGGAATCAGTCCAGAGTCTTCTTGATTCAACTCAAACCCCAGCGTAGAACCCAACCCCAAATCCATGGCATATTTTGCTAAGCGATCAGCTCCCAAGGACAACCCTGTATTGTAAAAGAAGACGTCGCAAGATTTTTTCAATGCCTCCGCCAAATCCACCGTGCCATGACCAGTACGCTTATAACAATGGAAGGTATCAGCTCCCATTCTAAAGGATCCATTGCAGAAGTGAGTGGTCTTCGGTTGAATCACCCCCTCTTGCAACCCTGCCAATGCCACCACCGGTTTGTACACACTACCCGGAGGGAAAGATCCACCCGTCGTTTTGTCGAATAGGGGTTTATATGGATCTGCCAAGAGGGCATCCCATTGATCATAACTTAAAGGCTCCTGATACATCGCGGGATCAAATCCAGGCTCACTCAATAATGCCAACACTTCCCCAGTCTGGGGATTCAAGACCACCACAGCCCCATTTTTCCCCTTAAAGGCGCTGGAGACAATTTTCTGTAACTCAAAGTCGATGGTCAACGTGAGATCAGCCCCTGGTTGCGCCGGTTCTTCAGGTAAATTCCAAGACTGCTCGGGAGAAACCTGTCGCTGGCGACCGAAAGCATCCACTTGAATCAACCGATACCCTCGCTGTCCTCGTAGAATATGCTCCCAGCGCGCCTCGAGACCATGACGTCCCACCAAATCCCCAGGGAAATATGGATTTTCTGGGGTCTTGCTGTTTTCTGTTTCTAACTTTTTGGCACCAATCTCACTGATATATCCCACGACATGCGGAGGGGTATCAGTGGTATAATCTCGCCTAGGAGCGGTTTCCACCTCAATCCCAGGTAGAAATAATTTGTGAGTTTGAATGGTGGACACTTGATGGAGGGTCAAATTCCGCATGATCACAATGGGCAAAAATCGAGGGCGACTCTGATTTTTTTGCAAAATACTATGAAAATGGCTCTCTGGTACAAACAAGATATTGCTTAAAATTTGTAGGGTCTTCTTAGGCTCCACCACATACTGGGGAATGTAGACCAAATCAAAGAAGGGGCGATTGCCCAAAATCAGTTTGCCAAAACGATCATAAATGGCCCCTCTCGAAGCTGGAATTTCGATTTTTCGCAATCGATTGTTACTCGAAATTTCTCGAAAAGACTCCCCTTTATAGATCTGCAGAAACCACAGGCGCATGAGCAGCACACAAAAAATGCAGCCGATGACAGCCAATCCCCACGCATATCGAGAGACATCCACCGGAGTGTCACGCTTCTTGGGAGAAAATTTCATGCCCATGACTCTCGCTTCTCATGAACCAAAATACCCAATAGAAGGGTTCCAACAGCCACAGACCCAACAAACTTGCATCCTGCTTCTATCCAAAACACGAGAGGAAAATTATCCAGCTCCAATGCGTAAGATTGAATAAGCAAGCAAGTAAATAAGAAAAGAATCAATTCCGTACAAAATACCATCATCAGCCACGTAGAAATTTGATGCCAAGAAATATGATGTCTCAACGTCTGTAAAATGACCACCAAGGCACCATATACGCAACCATACAGGCCAATGGGAGCTGCAGAGTGAGTCTCCAATAAATAGGCAGCCAAACCAGCCACCCATGCCGCACGCCCCATGGTGCGAAAGGCAGCCGCGTAAATGACATAGACCGAAAGGAGATCCAGTTGAAGCCCCCCGAAGGGAATGGCTCCCAATATCGTATCTTGCACAAAAAAGAGCCCCACCACTCGACAAAAATCATGGAACCAAGACCCTGGTGTAGGCCGCCAAGCCGATGTCCATGACAGTCGCTTAGTGGAGTACATTTTCAATCCAAGACAAACCCGCAGTTTCTCGAATGGTTTCAATCACAGAACTGGGGCGCAAAAGAATCATCACTTCTTCCAATTGACGAAAATCCACCAACGGCTTGATGGTAATCACCTGAGAAATATCGTCGGCTTCATAGCTAATCTTCATCACGGCTCCGATGGGAAACCCTTTGGGAAAGGTGCCTACCAAGCCAGAGGTGACCACCGTGTCTCCAATGCGCAGATCCGCATGCCGATGCATCTGCAAGCGGCATAGCCCATCGCCCACACCATGGAGCACCGCACGGATACGTGTACGCTCCACCAAAACATCCAAATAGAAGTTGTGATCCTCGATGGTTTGAATATCGGAAAAATGAAGCCCTGTACGAATCACCTGCCCCACCACTCCCTTTTCACTCATCACCGGCATCCCGGGCAAAACCCCATCCGAAGTCCCGCGATCGACTCGTAAAGTCGGAAAAGAAAGAAAATGCTTATAACTTCCAACAACCTCCCCCACCAGCATGGGATCCTCTGATTTTTGGGAGATATGCAACAGTTGCCGCAAACGAAGGGCTTCGTTCATCCACTGTTCTCTGTCCATCACTCTGACTTCCAGCTGAGCCAATCGTTCCTTCAACTGAGCGTTCTCATAAGCGGCCCCACTCAACCCCACATATTGACTCCAGGTTGCGTGAACCCCTTCCAGCGTGCGATGCCACACCAGCTCCAAGGGATAGAGCACTTCCTGGCCAGCCATTTGAAGGCCTCGAAGACCGGACCAGGGTTTTTGAGAGGAGGAAAAAAAGAGGAAAGGGGAGAAGATGGTGCACAAAATGACCACATTACGGAAATGTCTGCGATGCTTCTGTAAACGAGACAAGCGGTGTCCTATGCCATGGCTACACTACTTAAAATGTCAATTTGATCCAACGCTTTTCCACTACCCAACACCACCGCACACAAAGGATCATCCGCGATCATAATTGGCAAACCAGTTTCTTCTCGCAGCAAAATATCCAAATTGCGAATCAAGGCCCCTCCACCGGCAAGGACAATCCCTTTATCCACAATATCAGCAGCTAACTCTGGGGGTGTTTTTTCCAAAGCGATACGTACCGTTTCCACGATGGTATTCACAGGTTCAGCGATTGCCTCTCGAATTTCTTCGGAGGAAATTTCGATGGTTTTAGGAATCCCTGCCACCAAATCCCGCCCCTTCACATGCATGGTCCGAATGTCATCATCAGGGTATGCAGTTCCAATGTTGATTTTAATCTGCTCCGCAGTTCTTTCCCCGATGAGTAAATTATACTTGCGTTTGAGGTAATTGACGATGGCCTCGTCCATTTTATCCCCTCCCACGCGCACAGATTTGGAGTACACAATCCCTGCCAAGGAAATGACAGCGACTTCAGTTGTCCCACCGCCGATATCCACAATCATGTTCCCGCTTGGCTCGGTAATGGGAAGTCCTGCCCCAATAGCGGCCGCCATGGGCTCCTCAATGAGGAACACTTGCCTTGCGCCTGCAGACTCCGCTGACTCTCGCACGGCGCGCTTTTCTACTTCAGTAATTCCGTAGGGGACACAGATGATAATCCGAGGCTTTACCATGGTGCGGCGATTATGAGCGCGCTCGATAAAATACCGGAGCATGGCTTCGGTAATCTCAAAGTCCGCGATAACTCCATCCTTCATCGGGCGAATCGCCGTAATGGACCCTGGGGTACGCCCCAACATGTCCTTGGCCTCTTTTCCAACGGCGAGAATTTTTTTTGCGCCTCGATGGTCCACCTGAACCGCCACCACAGAGGGTTCATTGGTTACAATCCCTTTTCCCTTCAAGTATACAAGGGTGTTGGCCGTACCCAAATCGATGGCCAGGTCATTAGAAAACATGCCTGCGAGCCAGTCGAAAACCATATAAATCCTCCGTAATTATGCTTTGTTGCAAGTCGCACCCCTTTTGTAGGGATGCCATCGCATGGGGGTGATTGCCGTTATATGTCGAATACAAGTATGGCTTCTTCTATGGATTTGTACAACCCGCCGTATCGAGGAAGTCCACTGCCAAACAAAGAATCCCCAAGTCTCTCGTTTTCATGTAGTATATTGTCTGTCATAGGAAGAATCATCAAGTATTCGATGCGAAAAGCGAAAAGCTTCGCTCGCGAAAATCCGGATTTGACTTCTTTTGTACAATATGCCAGTCACTCCATAGGATCAGATGGGAATAGAGCCGATCTGAAATAGGGGTACCAGAAGGATATTATTATGTTTCGAATGAAAAACACAACCATCCACGGGGTCAACGAAATCAAGAAGGTCAGAGGACACCTGGGAACGTATGTCGTTCTCGGGCTGAGCCTGAGCTCCATGGTTTTCTTTGGCATGTGCACGCCCCGCATGCAAACGGGCGGACATAGCATAGATGGCCATGCGGCCTCCGTCTCAGGCGAAGAAATTACGCGGTCCGAGTTCAGTCGTGCCTATACACGCCAGACGGAACGGTTGCGAAACCAATACGGAGAGACCTTTGACGCCTCCGCGCTCAAAGTAGCCAAAACTGTGATGGATCAATTGGTGAATGAGCGGATTCTCTACCTAAAAGCAGTAGAGCTTGGGCTGCGGGTCAGTGACGCCCAAGTGGTGGAATCCTTGAACAAGGCCAAAGCGTTCCGCGATAAAGACGGGAAGTTTTCTGAAGAGGCGTTCAAAAACTATCTTCGGTATAATTACTACTCCGAAGCCTCGTTTATGAACGAAGTACGGCGGGATATGACTGCCGATACCTTACGTCAGTTTGTGATGCAGAGTGCGTACACCTCGCCCCAAACGGTGGAAATGGAGTACCAACTTTCTGAAACCAAATATAAAGTTTCCTTTATCCGCTTTGACCCCGCATCTTTCCCCGTTACCATCTCTTCCGCTGAAACGGATGAGTTTGTAAAGAAAGAAGAAAATGCGGATAAACTGAAAAACTACTACGAGGGACACAAAAGCGAGTTCAATACGGAAGAGCAAGTAAAAGCTCGCCACATCCTGATTTCCTATGATGGGGCCCGAAATGCGGAAGACTCCGTCAAGAAGCGAACGAAGGAAGAAGCCAAGCGTCAAGCCAATGACATTCTACAGAAGACCAGAGCTCCAGAAGCAAATTTCATCGCTCTCGCTAAGCAATATACCGATGAGCCCCACGGCAAAGAAACGGGGGGAGATCTCGGTTCTTTTGCCCGGGATGCCATGGTGAAGGAATTCTCTGAAGCAGCATTTGCCCTTCCTGTAGGCAAGATCAGCGATGTAGTGGAAACTCCCTTTGGATTCCATATCATCCAAGTGGAAGCCCATACCGAAAAGCAAGAAAAAACCCTCGATATGGTGAAACCCATCATCGCAGAGAAGTTGATTCGACAGTATAAAGCGCCTGCCCAAGCTAAAATCGAAGCCGACAAAGTGCAGCAAGCTTTGGCAAAGGGAGAGTCTGTGGATAACTTGCTTACCCCACTTAAACTCAAGTGGGAGGAGTCCTCTGAGTTTGCTGCCAATACACGCTACATCCCGAAATTGGGCTCCGACCCCACTCTCTTAGATGCAATCTTCCCTTTGACGAAGGAAAAGCCTCTTCCTGAGCAAGTAATCACCGCCAAGGGCGTCTACTTTGTAGTCAAATTGGTGGAAAAGACAGCTGCCAATTTGGCAAATCTCACGGAAGAAAAAAAGAAACAATTATCCTCTTCCTTGCAGTTCTCTGCAGGATATCGCAATTACTCCGATTATGAAGCGACCTGTCGCAAAGAGTTCGAAGACAAAAATGCGGTCTCCATCAATCCCCATTATCTTGCCATCGACAAAGATCCCACCACAGCGGAAGGGTAGCGCATGAAAGTTCTGGTGGTTAGCAAGACAAGCAACCTCGATCTGTTTGGAGAAGAAGTCCGAGATCAAGTGATGCGAGGGCTTTTGGCACCGGAACGACTCGACCGCTTAGAAAAAGCACACGAGGATCACAACCGCACCCGAGATGCGTTACTGGTCACCCTAAAGAAACAGGGAATCGAGGCCACCTTGGTCGGGCGAGGGCGCTTTTGGCCTGAACTAACTCCCTATGCTGCGATTTTGACCGTGGGAGGCGATGGTACCGTGTTGGAAGCCAGCCATCATATCGGGGAAAACCCACTCCCTATCGTGGGCATTCGCTCCTCGAATTTGAGCGTAGGGCGATTGTGTCACGGCGACGGCACCCAGCTTGAGGCCATTGTTACCAATCTTGCGGCTCAGAAGATTCAGTGGCTCGAAGTAGAGAGATTGATAGCCGAGGTGAGCTTCGCTCGACATGGGGGCACCCAACGCACCGAACCCATTCTCAACGATTTTCTGTATACCCATCTCAACCCGGCTGCCACCAGTCGATATCGACTTCAGCTGGGGGACGTGTGGGAAGATCAGCTCTCGAGCGGTCTATGGATATCCACAGCCACGGGCAGTACAGCTGCCATTCGGGCAGCCGGAGGCAAGGTGATGCCCATGGCAACCAAGCAATTCCAATTCTATGTACGAGAGCTCTATAGCGCCCCCTCTCGCCCTTGCCATATCCAGGGAGAGGTATTTTCTCCAGAAGACACGACACTCTCTATTGAGAACTGGAGCGAGCAAGCGATTCTCGCTTTTGATGGGCAACATGGAAAAATCGACCTCCGATTCGGAGATCGCATCCACTTTCTTCGGGGGCCAAGCCTGAAGCTGGCACAACCAGATCAGTAATTTTCTTTCTCCTTGTGGAGGGGTTTGGGGAAAAATCTACTGTTTCTGCAGGCAGACCTGCCATGCGGATACGGCAGGAAAGTCGCAAGCATTTCGCTCTCCCTTTGGACAGGATAGATATATTAGCTGATCATTACATTTTTCCGCAAAAGCAAAAAGCTCCACTTCCTGATTTCGGATGCACACATGATGGGTCGTCAGACTCTGATCTGATTGCCACTCATTCCAGACATAACAGGCATCCACCATATTATCAGGACAGCGAAGCGTCACTTCTTCCTTACATTCCAACTGAGCAAAAGAAACGGAGGAAAGACCCAAGACCCATGCCGCGATAATTTTTCTCATGCTTTGACTCCATTTGGTATACCAAAAACAGAGAAAACATACGGGAGGGATGCCAGAATAGAAAGGGATATATAGCCCAGCCCTATCCGGGCAGGCGATGGGTCAACTCCAGCGTCTCAAACCATCCTCGCGAACGCAGCACATGCTCTCCTACACGAGTTACCAAATATATACGTTGGCTTGATCCCCATACTTCTTTTGGGTATCTCGCTCCCATATGAGTAGACCCGGCATAACACTGCACCCGTACATGGCGGGTAACATCTTCCAACTCCCAATCCAATCCACTGATAAATTCGAGAGAAATCTCTTGCGTCTCCTCTCTCCATTTGGCCCTCTCCACAGCACTGCGCAAAGGCATCCGGGGGGCAAGATGAGTCGCACCTTGTGCCGTAATCAGTGCCTCCATTACCCCCCCGCCCAGTGGTCCGTTGATACGCAGAAAAATCAAATCAGGCTGCGTCGCTACCGTATTTTGATCCTGATACTTCCCTAGCTTCTGGGGGTTACTCATGGCAAAAACGTGACCCAAGGCAGACTGGATCTTGGATACAGCGATTTCATACGCTCGCTGGGACTCTTGAACCTCCAACTCTGCTGTCCAGTTGCGGTACTCCAGCATGGTGCTAGAGAGAACGGCCAGAGGAAAAAGAAATTTCATAGCCCCTCTATGAGGTAGCTCTTTTGAAAACCCGACAGGCATGCTAGGTGGACGCATGGTTGATAAAGGAGTGGAGTGAACTAGCGTTTGAATCCTCGAATGTGGTACCCGTCTGGCAGCCCGAGAGAGCACATGGATACCCCCAAAAACTGGCGCAGTTTGCAACAAAATAGCATAAAAAATGACGGTGAATCGAGATGGATGCTGGAAAGGCTTTTTCATAGAGTCTCCTTATCCAGGAGATAAAGCATGGCTAATATTCCCTGTCTAGGGAAAAACACAGCTTTTCTTCCCCTCGGATCGAGACCATTGCATCTCTTCATCTACGTCTACCTTAAAGGGGCCCAGTGATGTTCAATTGGATTTAGGTCAGGCGAATATTTTGGTTGAAAGATAACGTAGCAACCAGCGTTCTCTATAGCGTTCCTGACAGCATGAACTTTATGAAAATTTACATTGTCCATAACGATATAATCACCAGGCTTCCTATTCGGCAACAAACATTTGGTTATAAAAGAAAGGGTAGATTCAAATAGAACCATTGGGAGAGTATGGGAAGATTCAGCTCATGCAAAAATCCCACCAACTTCTTCCCAGACGGAATTTAAAAACCAGGCGCCGCGAGAAGATAATCAGCACTCAGATCAGCTCCACAAGCCCACTCTACCCCGCCTACGGCATTGACAGAAACCTTGCGAAACTCTTCTGCGTCTTGTAAACGAACAAACACGGGAGGAGGATTTTGCAGTAGCAAAGAGAGATCTACAATCTTCTTCTTCCCTGTGCTAAACGTCACCAACAGATGGTACATATCTTGGGGTTCTACGGACCCTACTTCTAGCAATTCAGCACCGATGACCATGATCTTACTCCAAAGGTAAAACAGGATAGACTGGCTTACCTATTACGGCCAGTTCCCAGTCTTTTATCAAATCTGCTTGTCGAAGCCGAAGCCATTCTGAAATCAGCCGATCTGCATTTGGTGGCATTTTGCCTCGCAATATTCGAGCCTCTGCAATGGAATACTGGGCTTTATGGCTTTGATAGGCAGCGTGGATATGAGGGGGATTGTGATCCATGTGCTGGATATAGATAGAAATTCCGTAAAAATATGAGATCCGCGGCATCTGCTCCCCCTATATATGGGTAACAGGCAGATCATATCATGATTTTAGAAGATTTGGCGTCCCCAGGGGGATTCGAACCCCCGTCGCCGCCGTGAAAAGGCGGTGTCCTGGGCCGGGCTAGACGATGGGGACGTTGGTGAGCTCACCTGGACTCGAACCAGGGACCCGCACATTAAAAGTGTGCTGCTCTACCATCTGAGCTATGAGCCCCCCGATCATTACGGGAGACGTTCTTTGTACTGGTTTGGAAAAAGATTGTCAACCCGTAATTCAGGTATTTGTTGCAGACCCATGGAAAAAGTACTATCACAACGCCATTGTCAACTCTTGCCATGGATACAACGCTTCTATGACTACCCGAATCCGAAAGCCCCAGAATTCTCTACAGGAATTATGCTCCGCCCTCGAGCGGTTTTCCCGCCTATTGGACGACCAAGGCGAAGAAGCCGCAGCGGCTGACTTACGGGTGGCTAAACATCAGATAGAGACTGCAACTACAGAGGATCACACGACGGTCCTAGCCTCGATTTTAGAGGCTTTTGAAGGGGATCATGAGCTCTGCGCCTATACCTTCCATAAAACGAAAAACCCTGAAGAATGGACCGTGGCCGACGAGCTATTTCTCGCCAGCACAGAAGTACTGACCCTCGTCAAGCGGCTGTACCGGGGCTGAAATCGCCGGCCCTTCCCCGCGTACCCCCTCCCCCGCCCTTTGGTTTCCCTTGGCTTTCGTGATACATAAAAGAGAGGCTCCACTGAACGCTTTTTCTCCTACGGATGATGCCATGAACTCAGTCAAAACCCCACCCCCTCTGCACATTGGAAAACCCGCCTGGCTGAAGACTCCCATCCCAACAGGGGGTACTTACTTTGCCATAAAAAAAGACCTGGCAAATCGTAAACTCGCCACTGTCTGCGAGGAGGCCAAGTGTCCCAACATTGGCACCTGCTGGAATACCCAAACAGCAACCTTTATGATCCTCGGGGATACCTGTACCCGCGCATGTCGCTTTTGCCATATCAAAACGGGCAACCCAACTGGTTGGCTTGACAAAGAAGAGCCCATGCAAGTGGCCCAAAGCGCCAAGTGGATGAAGCTCGCCTACATTGTTCTTACCATGGTTAACCGAGATGATTTACCTGATGGAGGCGCTGCCCATGCGCGGGAGGTAATCGAAGCCATCCGAAAAGAAAATCCTGCGATTCGAACCGAATTCCTTGCGGGCGATTTTCAAGGCAATCAAGAAGCCCTTCATACAGTCCTCGAAAGTGGGCTCGATGTATTGGCCCACAATGTGGAAACTGTACGCCGCCTCTCCCCTCGGGTGCGAGATGCACGGGCGGGGTATGACCAATCCCTCCTTATGCTAGAAAGAGCCAAGGAACACACGCCCACACTCCTCACCAAAAGTGCCATCATGCTAGGATTGGGAGAATCCCTAGAAGAAGTAAGGGAAACCCTCACCGATTTGCGGCGAGTGAATGTGGATCAACTCACCATGGGACAATATATGCGGCCTACCAAGCAACACCTGGCGATTAAAGAATGGGTCCACCCAGATGTATTCACCCAACTGAGGGAAGAAGCCTTGACCATGGGCTTTCTTACAGTTGCTTCCGCGCCTTTGGTCCGCAGTTCTTACAAAGCAGCCGAATTTTTTACCGAAGCCCAAGCCCGTCGTAGGGGAGGCAACCCGTGAACCTCCTTGGATTCACCATTTGGATCCCTCGAGGTCCCTGGGCCCTCACGATCTACACACGTCTTTTTCTATTCGTGGCAAGAAAAGAAGTACGACAATTATACGAAAATATCGAAAAAATCTGGGGCCTGCCTCGACATAGTCATTTTGCTAAAGAATTTGCCCGGCAAGTGGCGCGCCATGAAATTCAAATCAGCTTAGATGCCCTACGCCCCTTCCATCACTTTACGATTGAAGGATTGGATCAGCTCCAGCAGAACGTGAATCAAGTGATGAGCCCTCGCGGACAACTCATGATCACAGCCCATTTGGGCAATTGGGAATTAGCTGGAGCTTGCACCGCACGGGTAACCACAAAAAGATTTTATGCCCTAGGAAAACCCATCGGTTGGCTTACAGCTACCGTAGACAAAATGCGCAATCAATTTGGCATCACCACTCTCTGGACCCATCAGCAACCGGAAAAGAAAATGCTCAAAGTCCTTCAACAAGGAGATTTTCTTGCGTTGGTGATGGACCAAAAGCCCAAAGGTCGCAAAGGCCCTATGGTCTCCTTCTTTGAACATCCCACCGAATTTGTAGCCGGCCCTGCCACACTCGCCATCCGAAACCAGTTGGGTGTTATTGCCGTATTTTGCTTGCGACTGGGTCAAGATCACTATCGAGTCATCAGTCGCGTTTTGACCTTGCCCAATCATGAGGAAAAGGATGTAGCCGCATTGACTCAACGATTTGCCACAGAAATGGAAATCTGGATTCGAGCCTACCCCGAACAATGGAGCTGGAACTACAAACGCTGGAAATTTTAGCATTATTGATATCCCTTTGTTTTTGCGATAGACAAGACCCTATATCCATTTACACAGGAGGGTCTTTTGATGAAACGAGCGCTATGTCTCTTTGCCTTGATCAGTGGGTTCATGTTTACAAATGTCAGCACCACCTACGGAGGCGAATCCATACGGCGAGAGGGGATGCGCTCATCAGCCACACGAACGAAAGAGAGTACGGAACGGGTGCGTGATACACGGCATGAAAGAAACGGGGAACGGGCACGAACCCTACACCATACGATAGCAAAAACAGCGAAGGTAATCGCCGGAACCTGTCTTGCCGTACAGACCTTTCAAACAGCATTCACAGCCTTTAATGGCTCTTGTACAAACGTAGATGAACAAGAAGCCACCAGAAGCTTTGCCTACTCACTGGGCAGCGCTGTCGGCGCAGGCGCTTTCTACCTTTTCGACAAGTATGCAACGTGTCTATTTCTAAATTCTGCCTTTGATCAGCTGGCTGATCTTGCCTCTTCCACACAGCCGGAAGAAGACGAATAGCAGGCAAGCCTCCTATTCGCCACACAATTCGCCGCAACCCCCCCTTGCTTCTATATTCAAAAGATAGGATTCTTGACTACATATCCTGTTTATCTAAGAAGGGTTTTCCATGGCTTTACTTCCAATCTGGTTTCTCGCAATTCTCCTCTCTACACATGCATATGCCTATGTAGACCCTGGCACCGGTAGTATTGTATTACAACTACTATTTGCCGCTGTCGCAAGCTCGTACTTTTGGTTCCGGCGAGCTCTTAATTTGGTTAAAAATATACTCCGTAAATTAAAGCCATGATGAAAAAAAATCCTGCCTCTTTTCGAGATGCCACAAATTTCATTTTTCACTACAATGAAGAGATATTCCGAGCCATTCATAAGGAAAAAAACAGCGATTATGATGCATTGGTACAATCAAAGCTATTCGATCGATTCCATGAGAAAAAATGGCTACTCCCACACAAGGAAGTTCAACTTACAGACCGCATATTTGATGGATATACCATCATTCAACCTACTTTTTTGCCCATAGTTTCGTATCCCTATGAATGGTGCTTTAGCCAACTCAAAGAATCAGCTCTGTTAACTCTCGATATCTGTACAGAAGCCCTCCGAGAGGGATTTATTCTCAAAGATGCCTCCGCCTACAATGTCCAGCTGTTCTCAGGTCAATGCATTTTTATCGACTCTATGTCCCTGAGCCGATATGAGGAAGGCAAACCATGGGAAGCCTATCGTCAATACATCATGCATTTTTTAGCCCCTCTGCTACTTATGAAGCATGTTTCCATCGAGCTTAACTCTCTGTTTCGAATTTATAACGAAGGCATCCCTCTTCAACTGACAAAGAAACTTCTACCCACCCATGCCTTCTTCCATCCGTTCGTCTTTCTTACCATCTATTTGCATGAAAAATTCGAGAGAAAGTATAGCACTGCTTCTACGAAAAAAAGTGGGGTTTTACCTAAGAAAAACTTGCATTCCATGCTCCTTGCCCTACGAGAGATGACTGCTGCGATTCGCATCAAGCCCAAAATAAGCACCTGGTCGGAGTACACAGAAAATAATAACTATGAAGAGAAAGCCATCCAAAGAAAGGAAGAAATTATCCTCAATATGGTTTCTTCTTTACCCAAATTGAAAAAAGTCCTCGACATGGGGGCCAATACTGGCCGATTCAGTCGCCTTCTTCAACTTCATGTGGATCACATTATTTCCGCTGATTTTGACCCCTATGCTGTGGAAAAAAACTACCAACTCAATCGGTCGGCAGGACACAAAAATATCTACCCCCTATGGATCGATATCCGAAACCCTTCTTCAGGCGTGGGATGGGAAGGCAAGGAACGAAGTTCGTTTCTCGAACGCACCCAAAGCGATCTGATTCTATTCTTGGCACTCATTCACCATCTGGTGATCACCGAGAACATTCCGTTAGAAAAAATCGCGCAGATGCTTGCAAGCCAATCAACCTATCTCCTGATTGAATTCGTAGGAACTGAAGACTCACAAGTTAAACTTCTCTACCAAACCAAGAAGCCCAATCATTCCTACAATATGGAAAAATTCGAACAAGCATTTTACTCTCTCTACGAAGTGAAGAACAAAACGCTTATTGAAGGCACCGAAAGAACCCTTTACTTGCTACAAAGAAAACCATGTATTTAAAACCTTTTTGGCTCTGGCAGTTTCTCTGCTCCCTCCTCTTTGGGCTTGTTTTTTCTGCCTATCACCCTGCAGACGGTATGTCCATTGGCACCATGCCACTGGTGATCGGAAGTTCATTCTTTGCCCTACTTTCCATCTCCTGTGTCTTACTTCTAGATGCAACTCTCCAGTTTTTTCGAGCTACAAAAACCCTCCGAGCCAGTATCACAGCCTTGGTGTTTTCTATCTATTTTGTATTTTTTATCTGGGTTCAGCTCGATTTTTTTTCCAAAACAGTATTTGGGATCAACTCGTTAGATACTCATTTACTCAAAGACCGATTCCTTCTCGGAGCCAATCGTCCCGCCATCTTCGCATTTCGAATGGCTATCGCAGGACTTGCTGTTTCCTCTTTTCTATGGCTCGTGCGGAAAATTTATTCCCCCACCCATTGGATCCCTAGAAAAAATTGCCTCCCTTTACCCCTTATTTTTCTTCTCTTACTTGGGATATATCTAGTTCCAAACTTTTCACATATTCCCCCACGGAACGAACACTCTTTGGAAGTGGACGATACCCGTTCAAAGGGGTTTGACGTCATCATGCTCACTTTCGACTCTCTTACGTGGGAATACCTCGATTTCACCACCAAGGAAAATTCCCAATATTTCCCCTTTGTACAATCAAAAGAAAAAGAGTTTCTCTACGCAAGTGCCTCTTACCCAAATGCATGCTGCACACACGCAAGCATGGCTTGCTTCTACACGGGCGTACCCATATCAAAGACGAAAGTGTCTTACCTTCCAGGTCGACTTTCTGCCCCCTATCAAGAGATGAATCTACCCAATATCCTGAAAAAAAGCGGCTACGAAACACACTCTTTCATCACAGCAGACTACGGGAATCCTTACACACTGCGCCTTCAACAATCTTTCTCCATGATTAATGGGTATCGAAAACCATGGATAGATCAATTTTTAGAGCAGGCAACCCCATCCTCTCTTATTCCACTGAAAGATGACATTCTTTCCTTAGAAAAAGATTTCACGTTGCCATACATGCAGAGATTCTACAAATTTTTCCTTCACAAAAAAATCATTGATCAATACAGTCAATTGGCAAACCAACGCACGAAATCCGATGTCGATGAAATCAAATTTTTAGAACTACAGCAACTAATCACGGAAGAACACCCTCCTCTCTTCGCTCACTACCATTTCATGGGACTCCATGGCAGCCCCTATACTGGAGAAACTGCACTCTCCCAATTTCATACCTTTGATCAATATATCCAAAAGGTTTATACAATTTTAGAAAAAACCAATCGACTTGAAAAAACCATGCTAATCATTTCAAGCGATCATGGAAAATTGTGGGTTATTGATAAAGTCCCCCTTCTCATTCGCTTCCCAAACCGAGAGTATACTGGAGAAATCAAGGTAAATACCCAAGCCATCGATATTGCCCCTACCATTACGGAATACCTCAACATTACTCATAATGTGCAGTTTGATGGAGCCTCCCTCCTTCATCCGGAATCCATCGATCCAAACCGAGAGATGATCATTCTCAACAAGTTCTACCTTGAAGATGGATGGGCCCCCCCCCACTTTATGGCTGATTCTTTCCTGATTCTTCGAGGGGATTCGCGAGAAATCATCGATAAATCTCGATTTTCTGGAACCAAAGATGGAGATATTATTTTCAAATAGCGGCCTATCCAAAAATCTCCCGATATCTGCGTAGTAGCACTTCCCCCACAGCAAAAAGCAGAATCCAAATCCACCACCCCCATCCCAATTGGAAAAACCAATATGGATCTGCTACATGCTTTGATTGTGCCATAGGTACCACATCATCACGGGTACCATGTTTCACCAGCCATGGCTCAAGGGAAGCGGGGGAGGTTTCTGTTGCATCCCAAAATTGGGCCTGGACTTTCTCTGCCAATTGGCGCAAAAAATCGGGGTTGTCTTTCACCAAAACATCCGGCTCTGGGGTCAGAATGGGCACAAATTTCTCGATTTTCAACGAACCAAAACTTGGGTGAACCCCCGAGATTCGCACCCCACATTGCGCATTACGAATGGGGTTTTCCATCATCAACCAACCGTCTATCTCGAAATCAAGGCCGCTGGCACGATGAATTTTCACTTGATCCAGAGGTTGAGGAAGACCACACACCTCCAACTTCCAGGAACCCTGGGGGTAGAAATTTCGACCCGCCGCTCCGTATAAAGCCACATGCCATCGTAAGGCATTCTGAGATTCTCGTTCCACGGAAACTTCCGTAAATGCCAAAGGCGGCACCAGCTCTTGTCGCAAGAGCCACTGCATATTTTTATCCATCAAGTCTTGATATAAATTCCGAGGGATGCTTTGATTTTCTCCTAACGCCAAATTCCATAGATGGTCAGAAAAAATCCACAGCGCTCGCCCCTTCCCCGGATAGGACGCCACTGCCAAAGGCACCTGCTTGCCCGATGGCAATCTAGCAAAAGCCAATGGGGTCACAGCGCCTCGGCGCAACCAGGAGGTCTCCAGCTGGTACACACCTTTTCCTGATTTCCATCGGGACAGAAAAGGTTCTTTTTGTACCCAATCCTCATAGAGAGTTGCGAAAGATCTTTCCTCCAAGGTGGGAGTTGCGCTTTGAATCGAAAAAGCTTGGGTCTCATCAAAATTGGATCCCTTAATGGCACCCACATTTTGAGGCAACGAGGCCATGGCTGAAAGAAAAGCGGAGGTATCAAAAGGAAGAATTTTTCGAAGCGGGCTGTTTCGCAAATCCAGTTCCGTAAGGGCACGAGGTCCTCCAATAAAAAGCAAGCTACCTCCTTCCTCTACAAATCGAACCAAATTTTCTTGGTACTCCGGCTCTAAAAATTGAGAGAAAGAAAAATTTTGCATCACAATGAGTCGAAAGGCGTGCAACTCTGTAGTAAATAGCGTTTCTACGGGAAATTGAATCAAACTCAAATTCTTTTCTTGCCCACCTTGGGTATCCCAAGGATCTCGAAGAATGAAAAAACTAATCACATCGAGCTTGGGCTCAGAAGAAAAATAGCGTCGTAAAAATCGGCCATCCCAGCTGGGAGCTCCTAAAAGATGAAGAACACCCACAGAATTAGCGAGCACTTCCACAGAAAAACTTTTTTCTTGATCCCGAGAAATTACATCTCCTTTTCTAGGTAATATATGAAGAGAAAGTAAATGATGCCCCTTGGAAAGAGCTGGCAATTCCATAGTGAAATCTTGCGGATTCTCAACATCAAGAACTGTCAAACTTTGCGAGCGAATTACTTTCCCCATCTCCGATAATTGAACCTGAATGGGATGGGAAGATGGAGACACTTTTGTATTTTTGATCTGAAACGAAAGGGAGAGGGGCTGCCCATCGAAGGCAAACTCAGAGGACTCCACCGAATGGATCCAAATCCGAGATCCATTTTTTTCTCCTACATTCACCACACCTCCTGGACTTTTAGCTCCGAGAAAAGGCGCCAAATTTGCTATAGAATCAAAAGACTCCCCTCCATCAGAAAAAAAGAGCCACGGTTCCCCCGGTGGAATTTCCTGTTTCCACTCTTTCCATCCTCGATAGAGAGGACTGACTCCCTGCAATGTATCCGGACGCACTTGGGAGAGTCGGTAGAGTAAAGGCTCACAACCTCGTTCGCGACAGGTATTTTGCACCTGGGTTACCCAGGAATCCATCTTTTTCTTATGGGTCTTCATGCTGTCTGAATCATCCAGAAGAAGGTAAATCCGATTTCCTTGGGCGGTGGGAGGCAAAGGCACTTCCCTTTCCAAGGGAAACAGAAGAGTCAAGAAAGGCAATGTCCATCCAAGACGACAGAAAGAGGCCCCCACGCCTCGCCACCACCCATACCTGCGAATCCATTGACCAGCAAGAAAGAGCCATACCATTCCATAGAGCAACAATAGACCCTGATTCATTGCAGTCTCTTTAAAATTTCTCGCATGTGAAGCTGATCTTTTTTATAATCGGTTGTAAATGCCACCATCAAAATATTGATCATCCACATAGAAAAGGTGTCTTCCATCCCTGTCAGACACGAGGCTACTTTGGGAGAATCCGCCGCGCTTTCCAACAAGGAAAACGGCAATGCCAAAATCGCCATTCGGCGATCAAAGGTAAAAATTCTCACCTTTTTCCCTCCACAGGCAGGAAATTCTTTCAAAAGAAAGAAGCTGCGCATCAATTCGTGGTCTGGAGGCACTTCGTTCCATCCAGAGGGGAAACGAGACCCCTGAGATAAGCCAGCCGTCAAGGACTGTAATGTTTCTGGATTAGGCGCGTCCTCGATCACCAAGAGACCTCCACTTCGAATCCAATTTTCTTTTGCCTCCTGTAATTTCCCCTTGGAGTCGGAAATCCATTGAATCCCCTGGGTCCAAATCCAGGGCTCTTGATGGATTCCCTTTTCTTTCGAATGATATCGCTTTGGATCCACTTGCATTTCAATACTCGTGCGACCAGAGACTGCTTTCGCTATTTTTCCAAACGTAGGTGCCCACGAAGTTTCTTGCAGCAACACCCATTGAGGCGCCTCCGCTTTCAGAGCAGAGGCGGATAACATCAAGAAGGAAAATAAAATAAAACTCCCAACAGCAGAGGCATGCTTCTTTCGCACTCCCATAAGAGTTTCGAGAAAAAACAGTCCCAGTAAACCAACTAAAAAACCCTGAATCCAAGGATGAGGATCCCTTTCCTGCTCAGAAGGAAGAACCCCTTTCTGTAGTTGGGAAAGTTCCATGGCAGGCGGTAACAAAGAAGCAGCCAATTTTTCTCCCCGGCTCTCCCCTAAGGGAATATTGCTATCAGGTTGACTTCCCCCCGGGGCGTCCTCCAATCGAGGCCACATGGGCAGCTCCACTTTTCCTGTATGAGCAGAGAGAACCCCTTGCCAAGACAACAACGACTGCACCAAAATGGGTAATCGAGGCAATAAGATAGGGTTTTCAGGCCCCATGGTAAACGCTCGCGTAAAGGCCAAGATAGGCATCTTTCCTTGTTTCCCTTCGTAGGCAATGGCTTGGGCATCACTATCAATGGCTCCCCCCACTTGATGAGCCCCCAACGAAAACAGAATAGCGTTCAATGCTTGCGTTTGATAAAGTCCCCGACAGAAACTAGGGGAGGATTTTTCTCCATCCACCACCAATTTGTAATAGAGTGCACAAATACCATCTAAGGGTTGTCCTGCCTCCTGTGGTACCAGCCAAATCGGAGCCACATGAGAAAGAGGTTCCATTTTTTTCTTCCACTCA
>Ga0114970_10000901_pt1 | contig 22457 bp, 22 predicted proteins | sample M_140205_XF_Meta_FD_87030 | JGI IMG/M metagenome (GOLD analysis project Ga0114970, IMG submission 87030) | Freshwater microbial communities from Lake Montjoie, Canada to study carbon cycling - M_140205_XF_MetaG | ecosystem: Environmental > Aquatic > Freshwater > Lake | place: Lake Montjoie...
CTTGTGGCCGGGAACGAGCCGAAACGCAAAGTCAACCAGTTGTCATCAACCGTCGAGAAGCTCAGGGTGTTGCAGCGCGACATGCAGGAGTCAATCAACGGAATCAAGCATCTGGGGAATCGAGACATGCAACATGCTATACATGGCGTTTGACACAAAGCCGAATTTTCCGATCATCTTGCGCAAAATCGCTGTCAAGGCGTAGTACGCCTCTTCATGACCATGCTCACAATGGAGCGTGGTCATTTTGTTTCGGCACGAAAAAAGGAGAAGATGATGGACAAGCGAAATGTCTATGAACCTATTGCCCGTGATGCTGCACGCACGTATAACGTGAATGAATGCATCATTGTGGAGATGGTTACGCAAGAAAGTTCATGGAACCCGACGGCTGTTAATGGCCCTCATGTTGGATTGGCGCAGATCGATCCCTCATTCCATGATGTGAACCCGAATGATCCGATTGCATCCCTGTGGTATCTGGCGAAATTGATGCGGTCGTATCTGGATAAGTACAATGATAGATATGACCTGTCATTGGCAGCGTATAACTGGGGTGGATCAAGCCTTGATTCCAACAACTGGATCGTTCCTTCCTCGATACGCTATTCGTATGTCAATCCGATCATGACAAAAGCCTCGATGTGTGTCATAAGCACGCCTACTGCAACCATGACTGCGACAGAGACAGTTATCCCGACATCTACCTCGACACCTCCCATCTCGTTGATGGCAACTCCAACTCCCTATCCATATGAAGGACTGGGATCAAGCACTCCGACTGATTACGCAACGCCGATGTTCATGTTGCTGCCATTGCTATGGGCAGTGATTCGACGGCAATAATCAATTCGGGGCAATTTTGGGAATTGCCCCGAATCCCCTTGACAAACGGTACCGCTACCGTTCATGCTTGTCTTGTCGCTTCGAAAACACATCGGAGACGCATTGAAAGGAGAGGCAAATGCCTTGTCACGACATTCTTGTTGCAACCAAGATCAAGGAAGCAACTTTGGAGCGCATCTTTGCTACTGAGTCCATGTGGAAATATTGGCAGCAATCTACAGGGCTGATTGTTCCACAAGCATTTTCTGCATCAGTAGGGGCCAACAACGCATTGATGTTGACGGGTTTCTATTCTGTTGGTCAGTCCGTGCAGGATGCCGTCTCTGAGCGGTATCAGCAAACCTACGTTGCACAGCAGATTTTCGCTGGTTTGGCTGCTGATGGTTACGAGATGCATGCCGATGTCTCTCCTGAGCATGAGAACACATGGGTGATTACCGCCCGTGATGTTGCGAGGAATGCAACCATTGGTGTGACCGTGTTCAAGGATTTGTCATTTGAGATTGATTTCCTTGATGCATTGCACGATGATTCGGTGTGGCTCGCTGGCGGCGAATTTGGCAGGGTTCTGGAATACCTGAAGATCATGGGTCTGTCAGTCGAGATCATCAAGCAGGATATCGATGATGAGGCGCGTCGTCAGATCATGGAGAGCGCAGGTGTGTTGGCATGATCTTCTGCGAATCTGACGATCCAGAGTACGCACGATACAGCGTTACTGTGTCCATGACTGGGTGCCTCGCAGATTCCATGTCAGGGGCACTCACCCTCAAGGATGCCGTGGCAATTGCCAAGGAATACAAGGCTTCGTATCGGGATGCATGGGAATACCACTACGATGACGAAAAGAAGAAGGATGTTCGTAATCCATACTTCAAGGTATCAGGCAATCCACGTACTGGGTACGCTATCCAGTATGCCCAATATGGAGTGGTCCATGTTTCCATCAATGACATTCGCAGCGAGCGCATTCGCATGGATGATTTTTGGGACTAGATCGTAACGCTGTCGTAACGGTGCTGTCCCTTGACATGGGCGGCACCGTCTGCGACGATATGGCCACAAGTGATTGATGGCTAACCGATCACTCAACGATCAACAGGGAGATGAAAATGGCAATGCAATTGTCCAGCAACAAACCAGTCTCACCAGAATGGCTGACAAATGTCTTGATCAAGTACCAGACCGGCGAGGGGCATGCGTTTCTTCTTTCAGGTGCTGGCAATCACGACATTGACGCTCTTACCTACACGGTTCACGCCAACCTCTGGCATGTCTTTGGAAGCCATAGCCTTCCCACGGGAGAAACGAAGCGCCCCAAACTGGATTTTGACATTGTTGTGCGCTATGACCGGTTCGAAGGCTTTCGTTTCATCGGAACCAATCGTGAGAATGAGCGCAAGATTTTCAAGCAGATTGTGGAACGCGCTGGCAGTCCAGCATCAAGCGGTGGTGGTATCGGTGGTATCAGGGGTGGAATATCCAGTCCGAACGCAACGGAAGGCGCAGATATTCTTGATCGCTCCAAGAACCCTGCGTCAGCAATTGGACTGATCAAGACCGCTCTTGCTCAAACCGATTACCGTATTTGCTTGATCATTGATGAATTTCAATCTATTTGTCCACGTGGCGACTGGGACAAGTTTGGCGAAAACCAGATGAATGCGATCATTGCATTCCGCACATGGGGACTCGACTACGAGAACATTGGTGGACATGGTTCTGCATGGCGCAACAAGGGCAACAAGATCGGGCATCTGATCTTTGGCATTGCCGATGACCGCTCAGAAGTGCATTCCATCTTTTCACGCGGACGTTCCCAATCGGGATGGATTCCCGTCAACATCGGCTTTCCGACGTATCCGGAGCGCCTGTACTTCATCCAGAACAAGTTCCTTACTCCTGAGTATCTGGAGCGTGTTGACATTGATTTTGGCGAATCCGTGCCGGAAGCGGAATACTCGTTCTGGCTTGCCAAGGCTACTGGTGGCTTGAGTATCAGGTCAATTGAAGACATGATGCTTGTTGGCGAATTGCGTCGTGTCCTTACTCGCGATGACATTCAGACACGAATCAACAACACCATTTCGGAGCAATTCTCAGGTTCCGGCGGATCGGATTACTTGCAAGTGATCAATCCTTCAAGGGGTCTTGATGGTTATGGAGTGCCAAAGTATTTGGCTTCAGAGTTGCAATTTTTCCTGCGCCGTTTTCAGCAGGGAAAACTTCGCAACAGCAACATGCTCATGGCCGGACCTCCCGGCACTGGCAAATCGGTCATTGCGAATGCATTGGCTTTTGAGCTGGGCTACAAGTGCGTCCAGTGGAGCCCTGCGCTTACCCAATCCAAGTGGGTAGGCGAAACAGAGCAGCAACTGCAGAAGGTGTTGAACTGGGTTGAGGCAAATCTTCCCTGTGCCCTCTTTGTTGACGAAATCGACGTGGCAATGACTTCACGCGACGGTGGAGCAGTTGACACCAGTGGTGTTGGCTCCAAGATGCTGTCGATCCTGATGCCATGGTTGGAGCAGGATCACATCAAGGGACAGTTGCTGTTCATTGCTGCCACGAATCGTCCAGACAACATTGATGCGGCATTGAAGCGTCGCCTTCAGACTGTCATTCCGGTTCTCCCTCCTTCCAGTGCAGAGGAACGTTCCGAAGTCATTCGCAACATCTTGCTTCGTGAGCAGAATGTCGCTTCCGTCAATGACTCTGACATTCCGGCGGAGGTTTGCGATGATGCCGTGAGTGGCTGGTACACACAGGCAAACTTGTCCATCCTCGTTGACCGTGCTGCCACAATTGCCGCCCGTGATGGCGCAGACATTGATGCCGATATTGCTGGCTACCTGCGTCGTGCAGCGGCAACCTATCGGGTTGATACGACCCGTACTGAGGCCATGTCGTATCTAGCTGCTGCTCAGGCGAGCAATACCGAATTGCTTCCGCCCGGTTTTGTGGTCAAGTCCGAGCGTGACGCCAAGCGTGTCCTGAAGGAAGCCGAATCTCCCGCGGATGAGGATTATTCGGTAGGACCAAGTGGGCGAGGTGGCCGGTAAATCCGGCCACACTATTGACAAAAGACGGAACCGTCTGATACAAATTGCGTGGAGGAAAATATCGTGACTGTTATCACCCCGGATGATGTTGCTGGCAGCGAGATTGTTCAAAAGATTAGTACTCAGGTGTCTCCTCGGGAACTCAAGATGGATATGGCGCAGATTTTCCAAAGGGGCGTCATGGCCAAGGTGCGAATTGGAGCCGAGCGATTCAATTGGTCATTGAAGTTGGCTGATCTTGGCATTGTTCCTACTCGCGACAAGAATCGGAACGAGGTTCGTAGCGCATTCGATGCAGTCTTGCCCAACAAGCAGCGTTGCTCGTTGTTGCCAAAAGACCAGATGTATTACTTCGACGAGACAGGCACTCGCAAGGACATTCCCTATCCTGAACAAACTGAGCGAGAAATCAGGGTGCTGTTTCCTACACGCTACATCGACGTTGATGGATACTCGCGCAAGCCCGACATGCCACGAGGAGCGACATGGCTGGCTATTCCGTTGAACGGAATGACCTTTATTCCCATTCAAGCGTGGAGCAAGTGGCACGATCAGGTCAAGGAAGCAGAACGCAATCACTTTGCTGCCGCTCAGATCATTGTCGACAATTATGATCGACTGAAGGCCGCATCGATTAGGCATTACATGCGAATTTCGCTTGATGTCTACAATCGCCTCAAGCAGACCGCTCCTGAGATGTTGCAGACGACGGTTACGGTCACCGCCACGAATGCGGCGTTTTACAATGCCGAACCCGGATCAAGTGTTGCTACACTTGTCTCTCCTCTGGTTTGGATGCGTCGCTGGAAACGTGCAATCTTGGCAGCATGGCCAAGCAAGGAAGAGATCATGCGCAAGTACCGAGTCGAACCCAGTTACTACTGGGCACCCAAGATGGATTCCGAAGTCAATGATTGGGTCGACAATGAGGAAAAGGAATGGGAAAACGACCTCATTGCTGAGGCGCAAGACATCATGCTGTATCGATCCATCCGGCAGGAAGTCATGGCCACCAAGTCTTCACAGGCGCATGAACTTGCTTCCAACTACATCAGGACCATTCTTGAGCGTGTGGAAATGGTTTTCATTGGTTTCATGAAAACCATTGAGTCTGATGGACGAGGTGCGACAGCGAGGCAGATTGGCCACATTGTCGAAGTCCTTAACATGGTGAAAGTTTTGGGCACCAATGTTAATGGACTTGACAACATCATGCGCCATGTTGAGCGCATTGAGGCATATTTGGACGATTCGTCTGATGCAATTATGGGAAATGCGGGAAACAAGGCCAAGAAGAGCGCATTGCTCGACATGGGCACCAATCTTCCTGAAATCCTGACACGCACGCTTGAGATCATGCGACATGAGGCAGAGTCGCTTATCGGGCAGGATGCACGACGCACGGCGTTTTCGGATGATGATCCGTATGAACTGCTTGCATTGATCCGCTCGAACGGATCGCCGGAGAGCGAGCAGCGTCGCATTTCTTCCAGTCCGGACGAGGACGCAGAGATCGAAGAGACAATTGCTCCGGTCATGGTGCCGATTGTCGAGTATACTGTAGCCGAGAGCGATAGCCTCGGGTCTGGGCGACGCCACATCTAGTCGAGAATTCGCACAGATTGCGTGTAGACGAGCGGTTTGCTGATCAATACCCAAACACTCATTGATCACTGACCGTCTCGTCTACGTTTATTTTTAGGGGATATTTATGGCAGACGATAAACTTGCGATTCTGTATGAGTATATTGACCGAGGATGGAACATCATTCCTATTCTTACGAACGATAAGCGCCCTGCCATCAAATGGCAGCAATACGAAAAAGAGTCGCGAGTTACCAAGGATCACGTGGAGACGTGGTTCAATCATTTCCCCGGATGCAATTGGGCAGTTGTCTGTGGCGAATTGAGCAATGTCGTTTGCTTGGACATCGATGGTCCTGAAGAGGGCGCAGAAAATCTTTGGAAATATCATCCCGAGATACAGTCTGTTCAGACATTGATGGCATATAGCCCAAAAGGCTGTCACATGTTTTTCTTGCATCCCGGTGCTGGCATGACTGTCAAGTCATTTCCGATCATGCCCAAAGTTGATGTGAAAGGTGATGGCGGATATGTCCTTATTGCGCCATCAGTGATCAATGACACCAAGTACAGTTGGATCACGGAATATCCCCTGTCTTCTTGTCCGGGTTGGATTACGCGAGGCGAGCGTCCACATATACGTACAGACAGCGATGACGAGAATGAGCAGCCTGCCAATGGGCAGCAACGTCCAGAATGGGTCACTGACCTGCTTCAGAATGGCTCGCCATCTGGACGACGTAATGATGATGCCGCCAGACTAGTAGGGTATTTCCATAGCAAGCAGATCACCCGAGACATCATCGAGAAAATTGTTGCGCCATGGGCGGAATTGTGTAATCCGCCATTTTCCTTGCGCGAACTGAAGACGGTCATCCGAAGTGTCACGTCCTACCGGCAGACCGCCGCCAATCATGGGATTGTTGATCCACCTGACATGGTTTCCAGTCCGAGCGGATTCAAGTTCTCTTGGCATCAGTTTAGGATTGAAGTGCTGATTTCAAAGATTACTGATCATGAACGCTATGGGATTATCGGAGAACTTGAAATTCGCACGAACGGAATTCCGACCCTGCCAAAACATTTGTTTGGCCCAATTGATATTTCCCTGAAAAATGCCCAGTCCTTGGCTACGTTAATCAACGAGTGCGAGAAGCGGATGTTTGGTCCGCCATGGAAGCAGATGATTGCGGACATGGCGCGATTGACACTGTCCCAGTTCTCACAAGGAGAGCCGTGGTCATTGCTCAGGGAAGCGCCCCGCGCTCAGTCGCTTGGATTTGCCCACAAGCCACTATTGCTGGCACGAGAGCCGACCCTGTGGTTTTCCGCCGGTGGAGGCATGAAGTCGTACTTGGCACTGGCGCTAGCGATTACCATGGAGACTGGCATGGATATAGGGCTTGGTGCGCCATTGGTGCGCAATCATGTCGCGTACCTCGACTGGGAATGGAACATCAATCAGCATGCAAGCCGGTTGGACAGAATTATTTCCCCAGAGGATCAGGAACGCTATAACGTCAATATTGTCTACCGGAAATGCGTTGGACGCACATTGCGGAAACAGACCGATCAATTAAAGCGGATGATTGCGGAAGAGGGCATCACCTACGTCATCATCGACTCCGCTGCGCCTGCCAGCGGAAAAGCATCCGATAATGATGATGTTGTGGCCTTTTTCCAAGCGGTGGGCGAACTCAGTGTTGGATCGCTCATTCTTGCCCATGTCAACAAGAATGATCGCATGCAAGGGGCTCAAGGTGACGATGTCACAATGGCATTTGGTGGCGTGCAATGGGAGAACCAGAGCCGTAGCACTTGGAACCTTCGCAAAATCGAGGGCGAAGATGCCAGTTACACCGATGTCATTCTTACGCATCAGAAGGTAAATGCCGGTAGCAAGCAGCCGCCATACCCTGTCCGGTTCCATTTCCCGCCGGAACATGATCGGGAAGGGCTTATTCGGATCGAGGCATTGCAACCGTCTTCCTTTGCTGCAATGTCCTATGGAGATACCGGCATTTCCATGAGAGACAGGATCATGTCTTTGGTTGGCCCACACAAGTTGACCATCGAAGAATTGGGCGAAGGGCTGGATCATCCCGTGAATCAGCGGCTACTCAATGTCATCGAGAATATGCTCCCTCGGGAGCTGACCAAGGTCATGGAAACAGATGATCATGGCCAACCGGCGACATATTATTATGCGACACGTCGCAGGGCATAAACATGACGTTTAATGCATTCGATATAATCAGACGGAAATCTGCAACTGCAGATATTCCAGTGATGAAAGAATTATCTGGAGAGGAGGCCATAAATGCTCTCGACAGATTTGTTTGCTTGGTGCTTGCTTCGAATGCCCAGCACCAAGCAGGTGAGCGCAACACATACTTTTCTGATCCTTCGAACAAGGAGGTGTTTCCGAAGGCTCAACGTGCGGCTGAAACACTACGACGCATGGAAAGGGCCGGACAGCAAGCGAGACGAGTATTCTCGGATGAATGCTGGATGGAGTGGATCGTGGTCAGGTCATACGCAGAAGTATTGGCTTTCAGCGAGTGCGATTCTATGCGCCCCGAATTATTGTGGAAAATCATTCTTATGTGATAGGAAGTATTTGTGAGAAAATCCAGTACACCTGATATTGCTTTGCCGGGATTAAAAAACAAGAATTGGAAAGATATTGCAAGAATTATCGCGATAGACGAAAGTCTGAATGATAGCGGAGCCGCACTATTTGTAGAAGGAAAATATCAATCATTTGTTGGCCCTCATGGACATGATATTGGGATTGCGCTCAAGTTAAGTGCCCATGCTGCTACCCCTGAGAAGGCGGTCAAATACAAGCAATGGGTGGATGCAATGATTGAGCAGCATCGTCCAGATGTACTTATTGCGGAAAGTCATCCTTTTGCCCGTGGTAGTCGTACCACAAGCATCGCCACAATAGAGGTTTTGTCTGGAATACGATTTATCACCATGTTGGCGTGTGCCGAGCGAAAAATTCCGTATCTTGAATTTTCTACAAACTCTGTAAAATTAATCATGTGCGGCGCTGTAAATGCATCAAAAGAAATGGTACAGTTGGTATTAAAGAATATCGGGTATGATTTGCCTAGATATGAGTTGAAGGAGCAAGAAATAAACGGGAACGTTTGTGACGCAATTGCATTAGGTGAAGTTATTTGCAGAATGCAGAAAGCAGAGATTGTGCGCCAAAAATATGTGCCTGTTGTGGGAGAGGGCAGATCGCAAACACAAAAAAGAAGGAAACAATCTAATGAGTAACAATATTGATTTTGACCAAAATTTCAGAGAGCCCGAAACCATTGCAGATTGTCAAGATCGGCTTTTTGAATTAAGAAATGATTTGTATAAGATCAATCATCAATTATCTGATGAAAATCGACAGGAAAAGATGAGTTGGGACGAACATCAATATACCGAATGGAAGCATCGCGCGACACATGCGAAGAACTCCAAGATTATTCAGCAGCAGAAATTGAAGCGCTGGCTGGAAAGTGAGCGAGTTCGTCGTGCGATTGATATACTCAGGGGAGACAACCCAGTCGCGGTCCTTGGGCAACTCTTGGATATCGTCAACGATATTCGTCAACGGCACAATGTGCCTCTGACTGCGGACCAGCAGAATATTGTTTCGCTTGCCGACAACATTGTCAGCAATGCCCCAGTAGGGAGATAGCGTGAAGACTCAATTCCATTCAATGAACCAGAGACGCGGACTATGCCTTAACATTCGGCTTCCTATCGGAGTTGCTCGTCGTCTTAATGGACAACAGTTGGATGCGGACACTTTGTTGCGCAAGGCTATTGACCTTGGATATTGCATCCGGAAAAACATGGTTGAATATCAGTTCCGATATGTGCCAACACCATGCGTGGTATCCAATGAAGTTTACCAACAGATGATGCCGGTATTTATCGAGCAATCAAGTGATATTGTGGGCCGTTTTGCTGGCGTATTGATTGCAAAGGTCATGGAGGTGGCAGTATTGCCCGTCTCTGGAACTTTGCCTACTGAAATTGAATTGCGTGCCCTGAAGGAGCGGTAATGTCCAAAAGTCGCATTAGCGATGTAAACCCAGTTGGTGGGATGCCTGAGCATCCCACCATCAAGAATTTTCCTGTAATGTGGGCCGATATTGGGGACACGTGGCTTTTCAGGCGCGTCACAAATGCCTTGATCCCCAAGGTGATTGATCAACCTAGCATTGATGATCCAATTGTTAGGTACGCAATCTGCGCCATCAAGCGGAGCAAGGCAAACGGCGACGGCATTGATTTTGTCATGTGGCAGGAAATCGAACAGATTCAGCCAGATCGAGAAACATCCATTGTAACGCCTGTCTTGTGCTTTGGGCCGTCCAAAATGATTGATAAGAAGCATTTGGACGCCACTGTTGATTTGACCATGAAGTCATTTCAAGAGGTTTATCATCATCCGCGATGGATTACCGTGTTTGGTGAAAATGCTCATCCTGTTCCTGTTCCTGAGGTTGAAGAACAAGATCAATGAAATTTTCCTTGGCGGTCATTGATCCTCCATGGCGATGGGAAGCATACAGCGAAAAGGGAAATGACAGAAGACCCCCATACGAAACTATGGGGGAACTTTTGCATGACATTGATATCAATTCTATTCTTGAAAAAGACGCGATTGTGTTTTTATGGGTCATTGATTCAATGTTGCCAGAAGCCATGCGCTTGGTCAGCGAATGGAATTTGACGTTTCGGACGGTGGGGTTTTATTGGACCAAGCACCGCATTAGTGGCGCGGAACATATGGGTACTGGGTATTACACCAGAGCCAATCCAGAACAATGCTGGATTTTGCGCAAAGGCAAGGGTATCAAGCGAGTATCTGCAAGTGTGCGTCGATGGCTGCATGCCCCAGTAGGGGCTCACAGTGCTAAGCCGCAAGAATTTTACGACCGTGTTGTTGCACTGTTTGGCGACGTGCCTCGATTGGATGTATTTGCCAGAGACACAAGACCGGGATGGACTTGTGTTGGGAATGAGATTGATGGCCTTGATATTGTCGAGGCATTGAACAGGCTGAAGGAAATTGAAGATGTCTAATTTTAGTATTCGTGCTTTTGATGAGGCGCAACGTAGGAAGATGTATCCTGATCGCAAGGGAATTGTCGGGATTGCATGCATGCAGCGTGATATCATCACTGCCCAGAAACATCTATCCATATTAGCGACAATCCTTTGGCGTACAAGTGTTGATCAATCATATCGGCAAGAGACAGAACAAGTGCCAAATCTAGCAATTAAACCAAATGCCGTTCAAGAGCAACTTGGACAAATAGGGGTTCAGTTGCTACAATTATCTGGTGCATTAGGAATTGATTTTGTTTCAGTTTTAAAGCATGAAATTGAAAGACTGGAAATTACCGTAATATAATGGCAAAATGGAATAATCTTAAGAAAAAGAAGCAGTATCAATGTGTTGAGTGTTACTCAAAAATTGATTATGCTCCACACAAAAAGGAAGATGCATTTACGTATCGGTGCAAAAGTTGTCGCAAAGATTGCTTGTTTGTCCCAGTGGAGGACGAAGAATGAGTCCAAAAAGACCAACGTGGATTGTAAAGGCAAATAAAAATTCTGAGACCCAAGCATGGTGGAACAACGTTGCAAATATTTTTTTAAATTATCCAGATTCAATTCCAGATGCGATTGATCCGCTTATTGATCCACAATGGAGTGAAACTGCCATCATGGCAACCAATGAGGATGTGCGTCATATTCAAGCATGGGCAACAGGCATCGACGGGTGGAGTACACGTAATTCTCCCTTGAGTTTTGAAAAAACATAATGCCTTGTTTTTTTCGTTTCCTGTAGCCACCGATTAGCCACCCGGTGGCTTTTTGTATAATAAGACCATGAGCAAACCTGAAATACTTCCAGATAATCCTCTTGAAAATATTGCACAATTAGTCAGAAAACAATTTCGCGAGCAATCAATGCGCGATATAGCGGCCACTGCGTCGAAGGGAAAGAGAAAAATCCCTTTGGAGGCGGAAATTCCAGATCGCCCCACAATTGATCGCATGCAGCAACGTCGCCGTGCGGCAGACATGACTGCACCTGTCCCGGTTGACGATAATGATCCATCTACATGGAACAATGAGGACCGTGACACCAATAACGCGGAACCTTTGGCAAATGCATCGATCTATGACGACATCGATGACATGACGCCGGGTGAAACGCCCATGTCGCCGGAAGAAGCTGCATTGCAGTTGGCACTTGCAGTTCGGAAGGGACATGAAAAGGGAAAACCAGATATCGATTGGTATCTGGTCAAATTATTATATGTCTATGGAGGATGGACTTATGAGCGTATTGCTAAAGAATGTAATGTTTCTTTTACGCTTGTCAGGCTCAACGGACGCAAAGGACGTTGGCCGGAATCAAGAGAATCTTATCGAGAGGAACAGGCGCAAAAAATTCAAGAGAGACTTGCGCTTGAGGAAGATCGGTTACGCGATTGGCAAATTCTTAAGAGGCGTCAAGCTGGGATTGACGGCCTTAACTGGTTCACCAAAGCGATAGCCAATTTACGAGACGATGCCAGTCCAGAGTCAATTGCAAAATTGGGTGGATTGATGGACAGGATGCTGTCATCAGTCACCGGGCTGGCCCCCGTGGAAGGCGCTCCGGGTGGTGTGAACGTATCAGTTCAAAACAATAACGTCTCCTTGAGCGCATTTCCCGCCAACTCACCACAGGCCAAGTTGGCAGCGGTCTGGGATCGCAAGGTTGGAGAGACGGATTCCGAGCATACACGACGCCTTTCGCTGACAATCAGGGATTTGTACTATGAGTGTGAACGAGCGGGACTGTATGAAAATTTGAAATTGGATTCGGAAAGTCAGCGTCAGTTGAAACTTCGTAATCGTCTAGGACTCAAAGAGTCCGACATTCCTATTGTTGTGACGAGTCAATAATGGTTGCTGTAAAGAATGAACCGGCTTCTTCAGTCGTAGGCTCCATTCCGGCACCAGTTGCCATACAGGATGGACTACGAAAATTCAGAATTTCCAGAACTATTGATGATCCGTTTGAATTTGGTCGTATTTATTTCCCAAAATATTGGTTTCAGAAATCTCCTGATTTTCATCAGGAAATAATGGACCTTGCTACGCACAAGGACGAGAAAGAATGGGAAGGCAAGAATCAACTGAACACACTTGTTCTTGCCGCGCCAAGAAATCATAGCAAGTCAACATTAATTACGTTTTTATATGTCATTTGGTCTCTTGTCACTCAACGCAAGTTTTTTACGGTAATTATTTCTGATATTTCAAGAATTTCTGTCGGTCACACGAGAAACATTAAAGAAGAATTTGAATCAAATGAGAGGTTGTGCAATGATTGGGGCATTATTCTTGGTCGTGATTGGGAGTCTCTTGTGGGTGCGGCGAAGGGGGAAAAGGAAAAGTGGACAGACGAAGAGTTTGTAATTGGGTTCAAGAAGTGGGATTTGCAAAATAATTGTTGGAGCAATGAACTTGAAGATAGGGCAAAAGTACTGGCACGTATGGCTAATAATCCTTTGCGGGGGTTACGGTTTGGATTTCGTCGTCCTGATCTGGTTATTGCTGACGACTTGGAAAATGACGAATTAGTTGACACGTCAGTACAGAGGGAAAAATTGGCGCTATGGTGGGATAGCGCCGTCGAGCCTATGATTGAGCCTCCACCAGTCGGTCAAATCATTCTTGTAGGAACTGTCCTGCATTATGGTTCATTGTTAAATAAAATGCTCAATAGAACTGATTTATATGTTACAAGAAGATATCAAGCAATAATTTCGCGAGATAATGAATACGGGGTGAAAACACAAACGCCATTATGGCCAGAGCGTTTTTCCTTGGAAAGATTATCGCAATTAAAAGCAAAAAATGTGCTTGCTTTTCAAAAAGAATACATGAATGATCCACGAGATGACACAAACCGGACGTTTCGAAGTGGATGGATTCAATGGTATGATGCGCATGATCTTGGCTATAAACCGCAAACAAATAAATGGTATTTTAGGGGTAAACTTCTGACCTTTTACACAGGCGTTGACTGGTCTGTTGGAAAAGATGATCAGGCAGATTTCTTTTGTATTCTCATGATAGGTCGCACAAGCGATAACGACATTATTGTTTTTGATATGGCAAATGAAAGATTAGATGTTGCAAATCAAGTAAATAGAGTAATTCAACAAAATAAGTCATACGCTATACAAATGAATGGAATTGAAGGAAATGGATTTCAACATATTCTTATAAAACAAATATTACAAAGAGCATTAATTCCAATACGAGAAATTCATCATGTATCAAGAAAGAAAAAACAAATACGCATTGAAGGCATGGCTCCATTATTTGAACAAGGCAAAATATATCTGCGAAGATGCACTGAATCGGAAATCAATCGAGATGAATTGACAAAAGACCCTAATGTTGAAAAGGGTTTCAATTATGACGAGACGAGAATGGCTGTCGTATATCCCGAATTTTGGCCACTGTACGAACAACTGATGACCTACCCTCGATCTCAATTTGATGATATCCTCGATGCAATGGAAATGGCCATTGAGACATCTCGTTCTGGAAGAAGATTATTTGACGAAATTCTTGTGATCTAGGCAAACATGAAGAATAGAAGAGGTAAGAAATGTTAGTAGATATGTATGGCAATGCAATAAGTCCTAGCACAAAAGAATTGTCTCCTAAGGAATTCATGAGCAAATCCAATATGGAGAAACAGGGCGAGGAAGAGGCACGCCGCCGTGGACAATGGTTCAGCAACTATGGACCAACAGTTACAAATATTGGCTCGATTTCAGGAACACTGAAAAAGCCTCTTGATACGCCCCCATTCATGATGTTGCGACAGGTCGCAAAGGAAAGCCTCATCGACAGGGCAATCATTTCTCGTCGAGTTGAAGACATCAAGGGGTTGTCTCGCAAGGTGATTGTGCCCGGTAAACAACGGGGTTGGCGAGTAGTTCACAAGCGATTTGACGATCCCAATTTTGATTCGAATGACGATCATATTCAGCGTAGATGTCGTCAAATGGAAGAGATGATTTCCAAGCCAATGGCTGTATACCATAAGACATTTAGGGATTTCTTGGCAGTTGCCGTTCAAGAAGAATTGATCTTGGATCGCAGGGCAATGGTCATCAGTCGAGACAACAGAGGCAGGCCAAAGGACTACTACCTGCTTCCGGGCGACACTATCTTCCCCATCCTTTATGTGCTTATGCCTTGGATGGCAAAGAAGGGGATTACCAACGAGCGCATTGCACGCATGATTTTGTCTGAGGAGTATTCCTCAAAGGCTGGAGTTCCCATTGACATCACTGAAGCCACTTATGTGCAAGAGGTCGATGGGCAGGTTGTGGGCGCATGGAAACAAGGCGAGATTGATGTGGAATGGACTAATCCATCAGGAGAATTAAATCGTTGGGGATTTGGATCAAGCGTGCTGGAGCAGTCGCTTCAAGCAACGTCACTTTTGCTCAATATGTTTAATTTTAACAAAGACATGTTCCGTCCGGGGTTTCCATCAAGAATGCTCATTTTATCCGGCGACTATTCGGCTGAAGGTCTCAGTACATTTGAGCGGCAAATTCTTGGGCAAGGTGGGCCAACTACTCAAAAATCAAAAATGCCAATTTTGCCGGGACCGGAAAACATGCGTGCCCAAGTTCTCGATCTTACAGCAACACCGAATGACATGCAGTTTGAGCAATTTTTCAGGCTAATGTCCGCGCTAAAATGCTCATTCTTCGGGATGCATCCTTCACGCCTCAATTTGGGTGATAGAGGGCCGGAAGGTTTTGTGATGGGATCGGGTAGCGCCACTCAAGAAGTTGCAGAGACTGTCAATGAAGAAGGTTTGTACTCCATACTGGAGAGCAATGCCGATTGGCTTACTCGAACACTGATCGAGCCATACTTTAACGACTTGGTGTTGATTTTTGACGGACTGCATGAAGAAAGTGAGGCTGCAGTTTTGCAGAGCTTGCAAATCGAGTCCATGTGGTCTACAAAAAATGAAATTCGCGCTCGACGCAACTTGCCAAAATTGTCCGATGAGGAAGGTGGCGATGTCATCATGGATGGCATCTGGTTGCAGTGGGTCAATCTCAAGAAGCAAGAGAAACAGCAAGAAGATGCTCAGAAAATGTATGAGCAGGGAAATTTTGGACAACAAGGCGGTCAACCGGGTGGCGATCCACAAGCAGCCATGGCAGCCATGATGCAAGGCGGTGGTCAGGGTGGGCCTCCCGGTGCTGGTGGGCCTCCCGGTGCTGGTGGGCCTCCCGGTGCTGGTGGGCCTCCGGGTGCAGGTGGCGACGATCAGCAGGCAGCAATGGCAGCCATGATGCAACAGGCTGGCGCACAAGGTGGGCCTCCCGGTGCTGGTGGGCCTCCGGGTGCAGGTGGGCCTCCGGGTGCAGGTGGGCCTCCGGGTGCAGGTGGCGACGATCAACAAGCGGCAATGGCGGCAATGATGCAGCAGGCTGCTGCACAAGGTGGACCTCCCGGTGCAGGTGGATCACCACAAGGAAAAGGGCAGCCAAGTCCGGAAGACATGCAGCAAATCATGGCCATGTTGGCACAACAGCAGCAAGGTCAGCAAGGACAGCAACAGGGAAATCCTCAGCAGAGCGTATCCCCGCTTGATGACGCACAGCAGCAACCTGAACAAGATGATCAATCTCAATCAGGATCAACGCCTCAATCAATTCAAGAGGCACTGGCAATGATTGGACGATCCAAGCGTCGGCAATAAAAGAGAACAATGAACAAAAAGAAAACAAACGAAGAATACTGGATGCAAAGAGCAATACTTGCAGAGCAACGGGTGAGAGAACTGCAAGAAGAACTAAAAAGTTTGCTGTCAGTTTATAAAAAAATGGATTAATCCATAATTGCAACAACGCCTATGGCACAATAGCCGTTGGCGTTCGAGTGACTGGTTGCCAAAAGTTGTTGTACGCTGTTTCTATTTCGTACTTCTTGATAGGGTAATTCTTATGATGCGTAATGAAATCGAAACCAAAGTATAAGACTATACCTGCTGCAAGAAACGCAAGAATAGGTAGACATCCTTGATTAACCTCTTGCAAGTTTTTTTCGTCAGAAAGTTTTTTATTCATCTCGACTTTGATTTTCCATTCATCGTAATCTTTTGCGCCAGTAAGCAATATTGAATGAATACAAGAGTACAACACGTGGATTTGTTTATCGGTCAGTCCGAGAATGCCCCATCCTTGAGGATCAGAAAATACAAAACCCTTGTTGAAGAAGTTCGTGTTGGTCAAGACCGTGGAAGCAATCATCTGGTTTTCGCGGATGACCAACAACCAACCATCATTGTTATTCCACATCATTGAACCAGCGTCAAGTTTCGTGCTTATTTCCCTTACAAAATATTGAATCCTGTCAGTAGTAGTACCTTCTTGATACGTATTATGTGAAAGAAGTATCGTCATATGTTCGACAAAATTTTCATATGTATCGAACTTTTTCGTTGAGTCAAGCACTGTGATTATCCTAACGACATGTTGGTATTGTCCATAGTAATGCCAATATAATCTATTTAGGCCTTACGATCATCCATTTTTGTCCCCTAATAGGGCAGTCGCTACATCTGTAAGTCTCTCCAGTGGTATCGCACCGTTTGCAACGAAAACGGTGCTTCCACTGCACTCGCTTGTCTCTTTCTGAATCAAGACCATAAACATATTCCCTGAATTTGTTTTTCATGCAAGAATGTCCAGTATCCCAGAAGCAACGTCCTCGGAAATGCCGTCAATCTTCATGCTGGCAACACCATGCGGTGTCCTACAAACGATAGTAGCAGATTCTTCGCTGAAAAAATCCTTTTGTTCGTACAGCGACCAGATACGAACAATGCGCTCTGATGGCTTCAATGGCCTCATGTCCCACATCAATGAAGTGACCTCATCTGGCTTCCGAAACACTTCGGGATTGACAGACGGATCCAGTATGAGCATCTCATCGGCGGCGACCGATACACGAGCGTTGTACTCATTGACCTTCCCATAGAACAGCACAAATTGCTCTCGTGTCAAAGACGAAGAGATTTTTTCATATAGGGATGGGAATATGCTGACATTAATCTCGCCTGTGTAATCCTGTATCGTCACAAAAGCCATGGCTTGCCCCTTCTTGGTCATGTGTTGCGACACCTTGACGATCATGCCTCCAACGATGCATTCCTCGTCTATGCCTCCGGGCAATGAAGCCGCAGTAAAGTTGCAAAAGAAATCCAAATTTGCGCGAACAGAATCAAGTGGGTGCCCCGATATGTACATGCCCACGGCTTCCATTTCCTTTTCGAGCCGCTCTGACTGCGAAAACTCAGGGATATTGGCCAATTCATACTTGGCCTGTAATCCGGAAAATTCATCCAAAAAGTGCGACTGCAATCCTTGTCGTGCCTTGGCATTTTTGCGAAATGTATCTAGATGATCCTCAAGAAATTTTTGCAGTTGCGCACGATTTCCCCATTCATCCATGGCTCCGGCCGAGATCATCATGGACAGCGCACGTTGATTGATATCAGACAGGGAAAGCGATGTCAACATATGTCCCATCGAAGTAAACGAACCAACCCGATCACGACAGGCGACCAACGAAGCGCAAGCATTGATGCCAACAGACTGCAGAGCAGCCAATCCAAAACTGATACCCTCCTGCCCGTCTATTGACACAATAGAAAACATGCCCTTTGACACGTTAATCGAAGGAGGATGGACAGTTACTCCCATGCGTCTGCACTCCACAACTGCTTCCGCAATCTTTGGCTTGTTCCCAACTTCATGAACGAGTACGGCTGTCATATACTCAATTGGATAATTTGATTTCAAATATGCAGTAATAAATGCAACATATCCATAGCACATCGCGTGCGCTTTATTGAACCCGTAGCCAGCAAACGGCGCAATAGTGTCCCAAATTTCTACAACTACTTCTTCATCGTACCCCTTTGCAATACTTTTTGATACAAATTTTTGTCTTTGTTCATCGATAACCGATTGTAATTTTTTGCCCATTCCTTTTCGCAATGAGTCTACTTCTCCCCATGTAAACCCAGCAATATTTTTGGCAATCAACAATACTTGATCTTGATAAGTAACAACCCCATATGTTTCTTCTAAAAACGGTTTAAGATCAGGATGAAGATATGACATCTCGGCGTTTCCGTGTTTTGCTTCCGCATACACAGGAATATTGGCTAGTGGGCCCGGTCGATACAACGCAACAACAGCGGCAACATCTCCTACCTTTGTAGGACGCACCATGCGGAGAACGCCTCGCATGCCCTCGGACTCACACTGAAATACCGCAGTAGTATTGCCCTGAGACAGTAGGGTATATGCATTCTTTGCTTGCGGATGATCGTAGTCAATCGGCAAATCAGAGTAAAGTTTCTCTCCACTTTCTCCATAAAGATCAATATTGTGACGCTCTTTTATAAGCGCACACGCATCCTTGATGATCGTAAGATTTGCAAGACCAAGAAAGTCAAATTTTGACAATCCAAGACTTTCAATGATCGCCGATGAATTATTGTTGTCATATTGCGTAACCAGTGTCTGTCCGGTATACGTATTGCTTCCCGGCGGCAATTGAACAGGAACTACATCATCAAGTGCCGTAGCCGCAATCAACATTCCTGCAGCGTGTGTACCAAAGCCACGATTTAATCCCTCCAATTGCATGGCAAGATTAAATACCTCATCAAGCACTGGATTGTCGGCAATAGCCTGAACAATTTTTGGCTCATTACGTATTTGAGAAAGCGACAAGTCAATGCGATCAGGAAACAAAGATGTGAAATAATTTGATGTCGCAAAATTGACATCGAGAACGCGAGCGACATCCTTTATTGCATTTCTTGCGCCAAGGGTCTGAAATGTGCCAATGTGTGCTACACGGTCCTTGCCATACTTTTCTGTAACGTACTTGATGACATCATCGCGTCGATTATCGGCAAAATCCATGTCAATATCAGGCATGCCCTTGCGTTCTTCATGCAAGAACCGCTCAAAAATGATGTCATACTTTATGGGATCAATATCGCAAATTCCCAGCGCATAGATGCACAGAGAACCAGCGACCGACCCTCTTGGAACAGCCATGACACCTTTTTCGCGAGCGTATCGAACATAATCTTGAACAATAAGGAAATATAGTGCATACCCTGTTTTTTCAATAATGGATAATTCATATTCAACCCGTGACGCATGTGCCTCCGATATGGTTTTGTATCTCCATTCGAGGCCACTGTATACCTGTTTCCTGAGCCACTCGATTGGAGTAAACCCATCCGGTATCTGGAACTGGGGCAACATGACCTTGGAAAAATCCAATGTCAAGTTGCATTGTTCTGCTACCCATAAGGTGTTGCGAACAGCATCTTCCCTGCCAGAAAAATCTCGGAGCATCTCTTGCTCAGACCGCAGGTAATACGCTCCTTGCGGACTGATCTTGAACCGCTTTGGGTCGTCTCTGGTTGATCCTGTTTGAATTGCCAGCATGACATCATGCGACTCTGCGTCTTCAGGTCGCGCATAATGACTATCACAAGCCGCAACAACCCTGATGCCGAATTCATCAGCCAAGCTCATCAGTGAGGGATTCAGCAATGCTTGTTTTTCGTGCCCGTGATTGTGAACCTCAATCGCATATCGATCACCAAATGTGTCGCGATACACTCGGATCAATCGCCGTGCCTCAGCCATGTCTCCCTGAAGCACAGCGTCCGATAGTGACCCGGACATACATCCAGATAGCACAAAAACACCTTCGCTGTGTCCAGCGAGACAATCAAAATCAATACGAGGCCTGTAGTAATATCCCTCAATATGAGCCTTTGTGGTCAATTTCAAGAGGTTGCGATAGCCGGTTTCATTCATGGCCAGCAGGGTCAAATGGCTACTACTTCCCATTCGATCTAGCGTGAAATCTTTGCGCTTCATCGAGGCTTTCGCCATGTACGCCTCTAGGCCCACAATCGGCTTGATATCTGCGCTCCTGCACGCACGATAGAATTCAATCGCACCATGCATGACGCCGTGATCTGTGAGCGCCACTGCTCGCTGGCCGCATTCCTTCACTCGACTGACAATCTCATCTATTCGAGACCGTCCATCGAGGATGGAGTAATGGCTGTGGTTGTGTAATTGCACAACCATGATTATTTATGCCTCAGCAACTCTGCAATTGGACGCAGTTGCGAAATAAAGAGATTGCGGCAATCTGTAAAGAAATGCACGCCGTTGGGCTCTGTTGTCCCTGCCTTACGTTCAACAGCCTTGACGTGTATGTCCTCTGCTGTTGCCCAACCGACGATCCATGCAGTATGAAAACGAAAGATATCAGCAGAGTCTCGCGCTGACTGGTTGCGCTGCAAACTGACAAAGATATACATGTCGGGATTCTGTGCTTCCGCGTTATAGGAGGGAACAGAACACTCATAGGCTGCAACAGGCGCAACTCCCCGGTCCTTCGTCTTGACCTCTACCCGTTGACGATCAATTTCCAGATCATGACTGATCAGATAGACTGGCTTGAACGATACAGATGAGTCGCGAAGCGTCTGTTCCACGACAACCTCTCCGATGCATCCCACTTGATTGGCTTGCAATCCTCTGGATGACCGCTTGTAGATTGGCAGGGAATTAGCGCGGAGGGCTGCTTCGTCAAGCAGCGAAGGTGAGAGAGAGATGCGAACGAACTGGTATGGCTGTGTCATGGCGTACTATATCACGCTGACGGTTCTCCGGTTAGCCAGTCCACGTGGCGATTGAGTTCCCTTGCCAGCCTCTTCGGATTGTCGTAATAATCGCCCAGCATTTTCTCCAGCACGTCGGCACGTGCCGCTAGTTGATCCAAATGAAATTGTGCATCCGGCATGGTCTTGACAATTTTTTCAATTTGATTATTTTTCTTTTTTAAATTAATTAATAATTTTTTTGTAGGCTCAAGGAATTCTTCTGCTTGAACGTTTTTATATGGCATTGGCAATCTATCCAAATCAATTTGTCGAGGACGATATGCCAGCATCCAGATGCGACGAATATCTGGAAGAATGCCATTGACTACGGCAGGTTTTTCCCATCGCTCTGGCTTTCGCTTCCGGCCAAAGCCAGTGGCGTTGAATGTTGCGCCATTGTCGATGCGCCATGGGTTGTGCATTATTGTGTCAAACATGACATTTTTGCAATGAACATCTCTGTTTCCAAGAAGCACATCCGCCATCATGTCGGTGCGGGATTGCAATAATGCCTGTGCGTATCGTTCTTTTGGATTGACAAATAGTGGATATACTCGAAACTTGTTATTTGAAGAAGAATTATTTGCTTTTATATCAGAAAGATGATAGGCATCATCTCCAAGATATTCAGAAACGCGCAACGGCATGTGGCCTTCTTCCCACTTGTAGTTCAAATCAGTAGGCAATCCTGTTTTTTCGTCATACAACACAGAGCGAGGTGCCAATGTGCCAAGTATCCTATAGATGCGATCAGATGCATGTTCGATGCGTGTGCCTTCGGCTGCGCTCATGTTTCGTGGCTCAGCCGGGTTTTTGTGTCGATGCATGGCTTTCTTGACTACCCATAGCGAACCACTATGAGACTTGTGAATTCCAACTGGAAACGAGGACATCGAATTGATGTCTCCATGGACAGGAACAAGTCCGTTTTCCGATTTCTTCAGATGAAATGTCACTGCATTTGTAGGGACATTTCGTAAACTCAACGACAGGACATTGGAAGGAAATCCACGAGGTGGAGATTCTTCCAATGTCATCCGAGAATAAATTGACAAATGCTGCACGGAAGCATCTATGTCTAATCCACTTTCAGGGTCAGACTCCAAAACAATGGC
>Ga0114970_10000903_pt1 | contig 22437 bp, 22 predicted proteins | sample M_140205_XF_Meta_FD_87030 | JGI IMG/M metagenome (GOLD analysis project Ga0114970, IMG submission 87030) | Freshwater microbial communities from Lake Montjoie, Canada to study carbon cycling - M_140205_XF_MetaG | ecosystem: Environmental > Aquatic > Freshwater > Lake | place: Lake Montjoie...
AGGAAGTAATATTTTTTGGATTAGATATCATTTTATTGACAGTGCAATAATAATTTTAGAAGTCTAAATAAAAAGGTTTTTCAAACTTTATAAACCACCTATTATCAATAAATTAATAAAGAAACAGTATCTCCTTATTTATTATAGTGTGAAGTTACAAATAATCGGAATTCTTATGTATTAACATTCTATTATTTATTTAGTTTAAGATAAATAAGTAAATAATGGTAAAAAAGGTATTTATTAGGTGTAGTTGAAGGAAAAGATGCAAGAATGAGTACATGAAGAATCTTCAGTTGTAATTAATAATAATTAGGAGTAATCCTTGGTAACTTGATGAAAATCAGCGTTAATAGAAAACGGTAGTCTTAAGACTACCGTTTTCTATATATGTATATGCCAGAGATATCTTAAGGAATAATTACCTGCAAATGCTCCTTGCCCCCCGAAGGCCCCTTAATCACCAACCTATAGCTACCTGCAGCAATCCAATCACCCAAATTAAAAACCTGAGCCTTATTGGCAGTCAATAATTGAATCTAGCCTTGGGTTTAAACCATTAATTCATCTTTCAATCTAGCCTTGGGTTTAAACCCAAGGCTAGATGAATATTCAGATCTCCAAAAACTGGAATCCTGAGACGACCTCTTTTAATTTCGATGCAATAAATATCGTTGATGAATTTCCTATACGCTTATGTTATAAAACAAATAGCCTTGGGTTTAAACCCAAGGCTAGAGAAGTTTTGTGGGAGTTGACGGGTTCGAACCGCCGACCCTCTGCTTGTAAGGCAGATGCTCTAAACCAGCTGAGCTAAACTCCCTAAAGGATCGCAAAGATAAGGAGTGACACGTTTATGAAAAAATTCATTTTATTCTGGAAAAATAGCACTGAATTATTGAACTGTAAGGCTTGGAGTGTCATAATTTTCTAATAGAACTGTATTACTCATTGGATCAGGAGAAACGAAGAAAACACAAGGACAAAGAAAAGGACTGCCCATTTTAAGCGGTCTTATAAATTTACCATTACTAAAATACCCAAGAAACTTTTTACCGCTTGTACTATTCGCTAACTTACCCATACCATCATATTTATCATTAGTATAGTTGCCAGCATATTTCAAATTCCCAACCTGCTCCTCTCCTTCGCCCTCCAATTTATCATCAACAAAATAACCTTTGCGGTAATCACCCTTGCCAGGGCCATAAAAAGTTACGTACCCTTGCTTGAAAAATTTCAACACCCCTTCAGAAGTATATCCATAATATCCCCAGCCCTCATGTGCATCATTTTTACTATAAATAACCTTGTACAAAGTTGTTCGCTGCCCATCAATAATCGCAATATCACCCGGTTGGGCAAAAACAGAATTAAATGACAACAAAAAGAAAAGTAAAATATAGGTTTTCATAACAAATAAATTTTTCATAAGGAGTAAAAGGATGCCCTGATAAATACTTAAAAGCGGCTCTCCATTTTAATAAACGAATGTTATTCACATTTATTGCCTCTTTTTAACATAGAAAAACTCCCTTATTTATTTGCTATTTATTGATTTTCAAATATTTACAATTTGAGTGATATTTTTTTCAACAACCTACTTTTCAGTGCTTTCCAAATATTCAATTCATATACCTTTGAAGCATGTTGATGCCATTTTCAGAAATCCCCATAAAAGAAGAAAAGCAAGTATTTGATTTACTTACTGCTACAGAGTTTTCGCACAGATTAGTGGTGTGGAATGATAATGTAAATACTTTTGACTGGGTAATTGAAACCCTTATTGATATTTGCGATCACAACCAAGAACAGGCCGAACAGTGTGCACTACTGATTCATAACGTTGGTAAATATGCTGTAAAGAATGGTGACATGGAATTACTAAAACCTCTACGAGATGCCATTACAGAAAGAGGTATCAATGCTACCATAGAAGTAGCTGTTTAATATTTATTCAAACAATATTTTTCTCCAATATCATAGAAAATAACAATGCCGTTGCATGGGCATCGCCAGAGGCGCGGTGACGATTAGTTACTTCAATACCCAACTCCCTGCAAAGATTCCCCAAACTATATGAAGGCAAGCCCGAAAATGCCTTCCGGCTTAATCTCACAGTACATAATCTTTTTACATTCAATTCAAAGCCTCTAAGATTAAGATGATATTTTACAAAAGAATAATCGAAGCTCACATTATGAGCAACAAATATTTTATCATGCAATAACTCATAAATAATTTCCGAAACCTCATCAAAACTAGGCGCCTCAGCTACCATTTTATTGGTAATGCCTGTAAGCCTACTTATATATGGCGGAATAGAGTACCCTGGATTGATAAGAGTATTAAACTTTTTATACACACGCTCTCCATCATGCAAGAAAATTGCAATCTCTGTAATGCCATTAGATGCAGCATGTCCACCCGTTGTTTCTATATCTACTATTGCGTACAAACTTCAATTAATTTGAAAAGTAAAAATAATTAATGTTTAAGGGCTAAAACAATAAATAACATAGGAAGCCAAGTATAGAATAGTTAGCTAGCACAACCAAATAACCCAATCCTTTTGTACTTTTGCCCAGGCCGAAAGGCTTATTATTTATGGAATTGTCAAAAAATTTCGAGCCTTCTCTTACTGAATACAAATGGTACCGCCATTGGCTAGACAAAAAGTATTTTAATAGCAAGCCCGACAACAGGCCCCCGTTTACAGTGGTCATCCCCCCTCCAAATGTAACAGGTGTACTACATATGGGACATACCCTAAACGAAACGGTTCAGGATATTCTGGTAAGAAAAGCAAGAATGAGTGGATACAATGCCTGCTGGGTACCTGGCAGCGATCATGCCTCCATTGCCACAGAAGCCAAAGTAGTAGCGATGCTGAAGGATAAAGGAATTGAGAAATCAAGCCTTACAAGAGAAGCCTTTCTTAAATATGCTTTTGAATGGAAAGATAAATATGGAGGAATCATCTATAATCAAATAGAAAGACTAGGGTGTAGTGTTGATTGGAATCGGACCACCTTTACCATGGATGACCATTACTACCAAGCCGTGATCAAAGTATTTATTGAATTATATAAAAAGGGGAAGATTTATCGAGGTGCGCGCATGATAAACTGGGATGTAGCTGCTAAAACCGCACTTAGCGATGAAGAAGTTGAGTATAAAGATCTAGAAGGCCACCTTTACTATTGCAACTATAAGCTAATTGATGAAGCAGGAAACGATATTGAAGGCCACCCATACATTACCATTGCCACACAAAGACCCGAAACAATTATGGGTGATACAGCTGTTTGTGTAAACCCCAATGATGAAAAATATAAAAAACTAAAAGGTGCTTTTGCAGTAGTTCCCTTAGTAAACAGAAAAGTACCTATCATCTTTGATGAATATGTTGATCCCACCTTTGGAACAGGAGCACTTAAAGTAACGCCTGCACACGATATCAACGACTACAACCTAGGGATAAAATATAACCTCGAAGTAATTAATACACTCAATGAAGATGGAACGCTCAGTGAAGCTGCTCAAGTCTTTGTAGGTATGGATCGCTTTAAAGCACGTAAGCAAGTTGTGGAAGCACTTACTGCAGATGGCACGCTTACAAAATCAGAAAAATACGCCACACGTCTTGGCTACAGCCAAAGAACGGGTGTAGTAGTAGAACCTCGCATTAGTACACAATGGTTTGTAAAAATGAAAGAGTTGGCAGAGCCTGCTCTTGATGCCGTTGTTTCGGGTAAGATAAAAATACATCCAGGAGAAAAATTTCTTGCAACCTATAAATACTGGCTCGAAAATGTGAAAGATTGGTGCATCAGTCGTCAGTTATGGTGGGGACAAAGAATACCTGCTTGGTATGCTACCGATGGAACTATGGTTGTTGCTGCTACTATGGAAGAAGCCCTCAAGCAATTTGGTAACAAAGTAACTGAGAATGATATACGCCAAGATGAAGATGTGCTCGATACCTGGTTCTCTTCATGGTTATGGCCAATGGAAGTTTTTAATGGCATCAGCAATCCAGGCAATAAAGATGCGAAATACTACTACCCTTCGTCAGTATTAGTAACAGGTCAAGACATTATTTTCTTTTGGGTTGCAAGAATGATCATGGCTGGTATGGAATACGAAAATGAAATCCCTTTTCATGATGTGTATTTTACTGGTATGGTGAGAGATAAAATGGGTAGAAAAATGAGCAAGAGCCTTGGCAACAGTCCCGACTTGCTTACTCTCATTGATAAATATGGAGCTGATGCTGTTCGCTTTGGTATCATGATATCCTCTCCCGCAGGCAACGATCTTTTATTTGATGAAAGTTCCCTGGAACAAGGCCGCTTCTTCAACAATAAAATGTGGAATGCCCTCAAACTAATAAAAATGTGGGAAGGAAGACAAGACCATTCCATCTCAATTAATGACTCATCAGACATTACTATTTCTTGGTTTGAAAATAGACTCGCTGAAGTACGAATTGAAACTGACACATTAATAAAACAATTCAAACTAAGTGAAGCGCTTAAAGCTATTTATTCTTTGATATGGGACGACTTCTGCAGCTGGTATCTAGAATGGGCAAAACCAGGATTTGAAGAAGCTATTTCTGCAGATACCTACAAGAAAACAGTTGCATTTTTTACGGAATTAATGCAAATGTTACACCCCTTTATGCCTTTTATTACCGAAGAGATATATCATTTAATTGACGATAGAAATGACGACCTCTGTATCAAACAATTTACAACCCCAGGCAAACTTGACAAGGAAATACTTAATAAAGGAACATTATTAAAACTGGCAATCACAGGACTGCGAGATTTTAGAAATAAGCAGCAACTCAAACCAAAAGACAGCATCGAACTTTTTCTACTAACCGAAGACAAGCAAATATTTAAGGAAATTGAACCCATTCTTCGTAAACAGGTAAATACCTCCGCCCTCTCTTTCGCTTCAACACAACCAGCCGAAAGTATTGCAACTGTAATTGGTAAAAATACTTTTTATGTTATTACAGGCAAAGCTGCTGACACCAATGCTCAAAAAGAAGGCCTACAGAAAGAACTTAGTCATTTGAAAGGATTTCTTTTATCAGTTGAAAAGAAATTGGGAAATGAAAAATTCGTGCAGAATGCAAAACCTGAAGTGCTGGAATTAGAAAGAAAAAAGAAAGCAGATGCCGAAGATAAAATAAAAGCTATTGAGGAAAGTCTTCAAGGACTCAACTAATTCTTAAAAAGTTAAAGTTCCTATTGCATTGTATTAGTTTTGTAGATTCGTATATTAAATCAATAAAATGATAACAAAAAAGCTGCTTTTTACATTTCTATTGTCCGGCCTGCAAATACTATTATTTGCTCAAGTAAAACCTACAAATCCTAAACCCTACAAACCCCCTGTATTAACAACAGCACTGGGAAGTCTTACTGGGAAAGCTTTTGCATCAAAGGAAGAAGTACTGAATATTATTGGACTACCCATTCTGATAACAGACTCAAAAAAAACATCTTACAAGATATCATCTTACCAAATCATTTACCGCGAGATAACACAAATAGAAGATGATAAGACAGGCGAAGTCAAATCTGCCTCCGACATGGTCTCACAGCACTTTAAAGAAAGCCCTCTTCCTGAAGTTTGGATTAGAAATATTAAAGAGCGCCTTAAGCCCCACGAGGAATTATACTTCTTTGATGTAATAGTAAAAGACAGCCAAGGTAGGCGCTTTTACGCCCCAGACCTTTCTATTACAATAAAATAATGCGCAAGATTTATAAAGCTGGCATTGAATCAATCTCTATAATAGAGCAACTGGCCTCAGAAGCCTGGACTATTACCTATAAAAATATCATTTCAAAAGAGCAAATAGATTTCATGTTCACTATGATGTATAGTGAAGCTTCATTAAAAAAGCAAATATCCGAGGGGCATATTTTTTTTATCTGCCAAGATGATAATGTACCCACAGGATTTGCATCCTGCTCTCCAAAAGATAATATTTTAAATACCTGGCAATTACACAAACTATACGTACTGCCTCAACTTCAAAAGCAAGGAACTGGAAGCGAATTAATCAGTAAGGTATATGAGGAAGCAAAAAACAAAGGCGCTCAATCACTAGAGCTAAATGTAAATAGACAGAATTCAGCCTTTACCTTTTATAAAAAGCTTGGATTTGTTGTTAGCAAAGAAGTTGATATAGATATTGGTGGCGGATTCTTTATGAATGATTATATCATGTCAAAGGCACTATGATTTTACTATTCTAATCAATAGCCCATTAATTAGATTCAAATTCTATCTTAATAGTAATTGAAGCAGTTTTGTTTTTACTTGACGTATTGAAAGAGCCGCCATAGCTATAATCTTCATTACTATTTTGTCCTGTTATTTGAAACACGCCCATTGTGGCACTTCTTACACGACCCAATTTACTTCCCGAATTATTTGAAATAGTTTGTGCACGAAGTTTAGCATCAGCACTCGCTTTGGCAAGAAGATCTATTTTCAATTCAGAGAGACGACTATAATAATAAGAGGGCGCTACTGAATTAAATTCTATTCCCTGCTCAATAAGTCCAGTAATTTCTCGAGAAACCAGTTCAACTTTTTCAATATCTTTCGAATCTACAGTAACAGCTTGAGTGAGATTATAACCGGTAAAGTCATTTCCTATTATCTTCCCCTCATCATTATACCTTTCATTAAATTGCTTATCAATAGAAACAGCAGAAAATAATATTTCTTTTTCACTAACTCCCCTGCCCGATAAGTAAGCGCGGATCTTAGCCTCATCTTCTTTTAATAATGCAAAAGCTGTTTTAAGATCAATAGACTTTCTATTGTAATTACCCGACCATACAATTTGGTCACTTGCGAAATTCTTTTCCCCAAGTCCGGTAACTATAATATTTTCATTGGATTTATACCTATAATTAAAGGCATTACCAAGTACTTTAAAAGCAATTATTAAACCAATAGCACCGATTAAAACTGAAACAATTGTCTTCATATTGTAATTTTTATATAATAAAGTAATACATCAATAAGGCCCCTACAACTATACCCCTAAAGTCGTCATTTTTATGCTAAAAAAATTGCTATTTATTGAATATGGAGTTAACTTTGCGGAAAATTAACAATTTATGAGCACCATCACTAAATCAGCTATTGATTTTAAATTGGCAAACAAAGTAAAGGATCTCTCTCTTGCTGAGTGGGGTCGTAAGGAAATTAGACTTGCAGAAGCAGAAATGCCAGGCCTAATGGCTCTCCGTAAAGAATTTGGAGCTAAAAAGCCTCTTAAGGGCGCACGTATTGCGGGTTGCCTTCATATGACCATACAGACTGCCGTTCTTATTGAAACACTTATTGAGCTAGGAGCTGAAGTAAAATGGAGCTCCTGTAATATATTCTCCACCCAAGATGAGGCTGCTGCTGCGATTGCTGTAAATGGGATTGGAGTTTTTGCTTGGAAAGGTCAGACAATTGAAGAGGCTGACTGGTGTATCGAGCAGACTTTATTCTTCGGAGGTGCAGATCGACCGCTGAACATGATTCTTGATGATGGAGGCGATCTTACCAATGTTGTTCTTGATAAATACCCTGAACTAATTTCAGGAATCAGAGGACTAAGCGAAGAAACAACTACAGGTGTTCATAGGCTTTATGAAAGAATGGAAAAAGGAACTCTTCCAATGCCTGCAATTAATGTTAATGATTCTGTTACCAAATCTAAGTTTGATAACAAATATGGCTGTAAAGAAAGTCTTGTTGATGCTATTCGCCGTGCAACGGACGTAATGATGGCTGGCAAGGTTGCTGTTGTAGCAGGATATGGTGATGTAGGTAAAGGCTCTGCAGCTTCTTTACTTGGAGCTGGTTGCCGCGTAATTGTTACTGAAATTGATCCTATCTGTGCCCTTCAAGCTGCTATGGATGGATTTGAAGTAAAGAAAATTAAGGATGCCGTTAAAGAAGTGGATATTGTAGTAACAGCTTCAGGCTGTCGCGATATCATCACAGGGGATCTGTTCAAGCTAATGAAAGATAAAGTTATCGTTTGCAATATCGGACACTTTGATATTGAAATTGATATGGCTTGGCTAAATACAAATTATGGACATACAAAAGATACTATCAAACCACAAGTAGATCTGTATAATATTGATGGGAAAGATATCCTGATACTAGCTGAAGGAAGATTAGTGAATCTTGGTTGTGCTACTGGACACCCTAGCTTTGTAATGAGCAATTCATTTACTAATCAAACGCTGGCCCAAATGGAACTCTGGCAAAATCACGAAAATTACGAAAACAAAGTTTACGTTTTGCCAAAGCATCTTGACGAAAAAGTTGCTATGCTGCATCTTGAAAAAATTGGAGTACAGCTTGATAAACTTACTGATGAACAAAGCTCCTATCTTGGCATTTCCAAGAATGGCCCTTTCAAGCCAGAGAATTACCGCTACTAATCCATTCTCATATAAGTTCAAACCCACTGAAAAGTGGGTTTTTTATTGCCCAGCTTTTTTTATAAACATTATGCGACCTTTGAGTCCTATAACAATGAATAAATAATGACCAAACTTTCGGTAAATATCAATAAGCTGGCTACCCTGCGCAATGCACGTGGCGGCGACAATCCCAATCTATTACAAGCTGCTAAAGACATTGAAAGATTTGGTGCAGATGGTATTACAGTTCATCCTCGTCCTGATGAAAGACATATTCGCTATGATGACGTAGCTGCATTAAAGAAAATAATAACCACTGAATTTAATATTGAGGGAAATCCTACAGAAGAGAAATTTGTAGAATTGGTACTGAAAAATAAACCTACCCAGGTCACTCTTGTTCCCGATGCTACTGGCCAACTAACAAGTAATCATGGATGGGATACTATTAAACATCAATCCTATCTTTCAGAAATCATTGCTAGATTTAAAAAAGCCGGCATCAGAGTTTCTATTTTTGTTGATCCCTCAATAGAAATAATAGAAGGTGCAGCTAAAACCGGTACCGACAGAATAGAACTATATACCGAAGCCTACGCAAGAGAATATACTGAAGGAAGAAAAGAGACAGCTATACTACCTTACGTGAAAGCAGCACAAAAAGCAAATGAACTAGGTTTGGGAATCAATGCTGGACATGATCTGGATCTAAATAATCTAAAATACTTCTACGAACATATCCCCCAACTTCTAGAAGTTTCGATAGGGCATGCACTTATTTGTGATGCTATATATTATGGATTAGAAAATACAGTACAGATGTATAAGCGTAAACTTAATTGATAGCAATAGTAAACAGTGCTTAATAAAAATAAAATCTATAAAAAAGATTATTTTAATACATTACTCAGTTTCGCCTCAAGGGCTTCTCCTCTTAGATTTTTACCAATTACTTTTCCTGCAGGATCCACTAGAAAATTTTGCGGTATGCTATTAATACCAAACTGCTTGGCTACACTATTTTGCCAGCCCTGAAGATCACTGATATGAGTCCAAGTAAGCCCATCGGCCGCAATTGCATCCAACCATTTTTGTTTTTCTCTATCTAGAGAAACACCTAATACCGTAAAGTTTTTATTCTTGTAACTGTTATAGGCAGCAAGTACATTAGGATTTTCAACTCGACAAGGACCACACCAACTGGCCCAGAAATCAACCAGCACATATTTACCACGTAAAGACTTCAATGAAACTAAATTGCCATCAGGATCAGGTTGAGAAAAATCTGCCATTTCTTTTCCCATGGGGTTGCTCTGAATTTCAGCAATTTGCTGAGCTAAATAACTGCCTATAGGTCCTTGTTGAACATTTGTATTAAGAGTGGCAAATAGATTTACTAACTGCTCGCCATCATTTGTCATTTGATGAATCTTATAAATAGCAAGGGGTGAAACATAGGAATCAGGGTTCTTGGCAACAAATTTTTCAAGTAACTGAAAAGTATTTATAGCCAAAGCCTGATCAACAGGTGCTTTTGCTGCAACAAGATCATCATAAGGCTTCACAATTCTTGAATAAGCCTGAAACTGATCATTAGCTGGGCTACCTGTCAACATTATATTTTCAGGCTGGTCCTTTATACCCCTCAATGTAATATTACTATTATCAAGGAAGATATTGACATAAGGAGGTTTTTTATTAAATATCAATGATTTAAAGTCAGGGACTTCAACTTTACCTTGTAATGTAAACTTGCCATCCTTAAAAGTAGCGCTTAGCTCAGGAGCTCCAGTATTACTATTGAGTAAATCAACAGTGGCACCATCTTCCATACCTACTATTTCGCCATTAATTACAAATCCACTAGCTTCTGAAGCAGTAGCTGGGGTATTTTTTTTTGATTTTTTCTGAGCCCCTGCAAAAAGGGGAACTAATAAACAAAGCAGGAGTATATTTTTCATGTGTATAATTATAGATTTTGAGCCTGCTGCAAATTAGCAGTTTTAGACCTTTTTTCCTAAAAAGGCAATAGCCAAATACAGCCACTTTGGGAAAATATTAAGTATTAGAGGAGCTTCTGCTTAACCCTTCAACCAATTTTTTAGCATTTTTTCTCCTGAAGGAGTCATAACACTTTCAGGATGAAACTGCACAGCCCTTACATCATACTCCAAATGCCTTAATGCCATAATGCAGCCATCTTTATCTACAGCAGTAACTTTTAGGCAATCGGGCATACTCTCAGGAAAAACAGCCCAGCTATGATAACGGCCCACTTCAATAGTTTCATCTAGGCCAAGGAATAAAGGCTCTTCTCTATCCGTTATTTTTATAACAGATGCAACACCATGATATACCATGGGAAGATTTTGAAGGTTTGCTCCAAAAACTTCTGCAACAGCCTGATGACCTAAGCAAACACCCAAAATAGATTTTTGAGAAGCAAATTCACGAATCACATCCAACAATATTCCTGATTGCGCTGGCAATCCTGGCCCGGGAGAAAGAATTATTTTATCATACTTTCTAATCTCATCGATAGTAATTGAATCATTATAACAAACATCCACTTTCTGATGAAGAATCTTTTCAGCTAGGTGGACTAGGTTGTATGTGAAGGAATCGTAATTATCAAAAACAAGAAGCTTCAAATGATAAAATTATTATTTGTAAAATAACCCAACAAAACATTGAGGACTACAAAAATCAGTAAATTGTCACTTATTTCCATCATACATCACATTAATTATCATGATAATAACTATTTTTGGCGCTACCGGCATAGTTGGAAGAGAAATTGTAACTCAAGCTCTCAATAAAGGATACCAAGTAAGGGCTTTTGGGAGAACCGTTTTTACTGCTCCTTTCCCTAAGAATGACCAACTTAAACTTATTCAAGGCGCATTGTTTGACGATTCAGATGTATTTAATGCGATAAAAGGATCAGACATTGTATTGTCCGCAATTGGTGGCGCTGTTGATGGTACTGACCTATCCAGATCAAAAGGGATGGAAACAATCATCAGGCAAATGGATAAAGCAGGAAATAAAAGAATTATTGCAGTCGGCGGTATGGGAGTATTAGATAATAATGAAGGGCAATTATTACTTCATAGCGCTGGATATCCCAGTCAATATCTTGCCGTTGGCGAAGAACATCTTAAAGCCTATAAAGCACTCAAAGCCTCCAATTTAGTCTGGACTTTTATAGGATGCGCGGACATCATCCCAGGAGGATCAACAGGATTATTCAACACATCAGCTGAAACTCTTCCCCAACCCAATAAATACAAAATAAAAGTGGGTGATTTAGCCTTGTTTATGCTAAATGAAATTGACAAAAATAATTATTTATGCGCTCGCGTAGGCATTAGTAATTAAGGAACAATAAATTTAATCTTAGGCAAACTTTTTTGCATCCTCAAGAAATTTAATAAGGCCGCTTTCTGTAAGAGGATGTTTAAGTAATCCAAGAATAGATTCAAGAGGACAAGTACATACATCTGCTCCTGCTTCAGCACATTTAATTATATGATTTGGATTGCGAATAGAAGCGGCGAGAATTTGTGTATTATATCCTTGTATTGAATAAATCTGTCTCATCTGGTGAATAAGCTCAAGTCCATCCCAACCCGTATCATCTATTCTCCCAATAAAAGGTGATACATAAGTAGCTCCTGCTTTTGCAGCCAAAATAGATTGCCCGGCAGAAAACACCAGCGTGCAATTAGTACGAATGCCATTTTGAGAAAACCAACGAATGGCCTTAATTCCATCCTTAATCATTGGTACTTTTACAACAATATTTTTATGAATCGCCACTAGCTTTTTCCCTTCCGAAATGATTCCTTCAAAATCGGTAGCGATAACTTCAGCACTGATATCTCCATCTACCATTTCACAAATAGTTTTATAATGCTGCATCACCGCCTCATGACCCTTTATTCCTTCTTTTGCCATCAGCGAAGGATTGGTTGTAACCCCATCAAGGATTCCAAGATCATTTGCTTCTTTAATCTGAGCCAGGTTGGCTGTGTCTACAAAAAATTTCATGGTAGATAATAAATTAATTAAAAAATGAACGCTCAACACTACAAATGTAGGGGAAGGAAATAAATTCGATGAAAGAATTGAAAAGAAAATAAAAAAATGGCAAGTTACTTACATCGCACCGCTCAACCACCTACCCTTGCTACCTTCCGGTCCTGGGGGAGTTCAGCAGGAGCTGGCCGTATAAGACTTGCCGCTGCAAAGATAGGGTGTTTTACAATAAGTTCTTAAGCTCAAGAAAAGAAATTACCTGATGTTTTTAAAAACTAAATCCAGGCTTGTCATTCCTTGAATTAATTGAACTTACCCCAATAAGCTGGTCGCATCTATCATTAAACCCTTTATAATAAATCAGAATGGTGTAGGCATTTTCAGTTTCCCAGTAATTGCCTTCAAGATCCTGGCGGTCAGATGGGTCATTTGGGTTTACTGCTAGATAACCATAGTTATAATAACCTTGTTTTAAAAAAGCAGTTATTTCATACTCTCCTGTACTTTCATTAAATATCATTTTAGATGCATCATTAAGTGCATAATCTTTAAGTTGTCCAATAAGATAAAGATCTTTTCCAAATAAAGGCCTATGGTCTGGTGGAATAAAATAAAAATGAACAGTAGCATAATCTCCTTGCCAAGAGGGATTAATACTTTCATAGGTAGTGATATAATACATCCCATTGAGGTCAGGGAAATAAATATAACTATTCTTAGACCTATCCATATCAGGCTTCATAAATATCTCAGTTGTGTTTTTGCCGTATGAAGCACTATCAACCCTGTCACTTTGCAAGTGAAAACCTCTTAGATCCGACCATCTCCATTCTTTACCTCCAGGAAAAATTCCATAGTTCTCCGAATTAAATTCCAGCGAGGTACCTCTAACAAATGTTGGGGGAATACCGCGCTGTGCAATATCCCAACGATTATTTTGCAAAATAACAGCCTTCACCTGCTGGGCAGCACTGAAAGCATTAAGATCTTTTATAGTGGCCGTAAAACGGAGTTTCTGTGAGGTGCGAAATTTTTCGGGAGTAAAAGGCTGAACAACTTCTGCGCCAATAGCTGCTTTTGGATCAAGCACCAACATCTGCATAGTAAAAGCCAGTTTTGAAGTATCTCCATCCAAATATACCTTTAAGAGATAATTACCCGAACGAGTAGGAACACAGTCTCTATCTGGTAAAATTGCCTGATAATGAGTATAATTTGTTAAAGACACCGACGAATAACGATAAGTAGCAATTCTTACCTGGGTAAATCCTTTTAGATAATCGAAGGCAGAAAGATCAGCTGGCTTCCAATTATAATCACAAAGCACAAGGGTATAATAATAGCTTTTGGTATAGCCCTCTAAATCATCAAACTCAAGCTGAATGCGATCTGAACTATTAAGTGTATATAATGGTATTCCCTGTTGATTACCGTAGGCATATAGCCGGGGTGTTCTAATAGAAGGCAGCACAATGCGAGCTACAACCTGACAATGAGCAGAAAGCCCCTGCAGAATTATTATCACTAATATTAAAAAAGGTCTTGAAAGGAAACGATGCATATAGCCGATATTGATTTATTTTTGAAAGTTACCAAAATTAAAGGATTGAATATATCTCTATTCATAGCAAAGCGAATTGCCACAGTGAGGCAGAAAACTTTTTCAAGATTCATTATTCGCCTAGCCATTGGAGCCACTGCGCTTAGTGTGGCTGTAATGATTGTTGCGCTCAGTTTTGCCAACGGCTTCCAGCAGGTTATCAGCAATAAGGTATTTAGTTTCTGGGGACATATAAGAGTGCAGCAAAGTATTGAAGAAAGGGTAAATATTGCAGAAGACTACCCCATCCACAAAAATGATTCTATTTCAAAATACCTGCGCTCATTACCAAATGTTGCTTCTGTTGAAAGCTACGCCACCAAATCGGGAATTCTAAAATCGCCAGCTGGGATTGAAAGCGTATTACTAAAAGGCATTGACAATGATTTTCATTTTTCTCGTATGCAGCCTTTTTTAAAAAAAGGAAAATGGATTGCATTTAAAGATAGCAGTTACAGCAAAGAGGTAAACCTTAGCGATTATACTGCAGTAAAACTTAATATAAAAGTTGGCGATAGTGTAATGATATATTTTTTTAGAAATGATGGCAGTCGCACCGCCAGACGTTTATGCATAGTAGGTATTTACAAAACGGGCATTGAAGAATACGATCGCAATTTTGCTTTATGCGATATCAATCTCATTAGAAGACTTAATAACTGGGAACCAGACCAAATAGCTGCATACGAAATCTTCCTTAATGATTATACAAAAACAGATTCACTCAATAAACATATTTATGAAGAGCTGCCTCAAAGCTGGTACAGCCGAAGCATAAGAGAGGTTTACCCCAATATTTTTGATTGGCTGAATCTGCAAGGTCAAATAAAAAATATTTTACTGGCTATTATGATTGCTATAGCTATTGCAAACCTTCTTACCTGCCTTATCATACTTGTATTGGAAAGAACACGCATGACAGGCATTCTTAAAGCCATAGGAGCCCCTAACTGGAACATCCAAAAAATATTCCTATACCATACGGCACTCATAGCAACCGGAGGAATCATTATTGGAACTGCAGTTGGATTACTGATATGTATGATTCAAGAAAAAACAGGATTCATTAAGCTTAATGAAGAAGCTTATTTTATGAGAGTAGCACATGCAGAAGTAATTTGGTGGCAGGTATTACTGGTTGATGTCCTTACTTTATTATTAACAATGGCCACTCTCATCATTCCTACGCTACTGATCAGAAAAATAAATACAGTTAAAGCGATACAGTTCAGATAATATTATGAAGTGATTGCGTACAGAATAATGCCAGCAGCTACCGCTGCATTTAGAGATTCAGCCTTCCCCATACCTCTAATGATTATTTTTTCATCAGCAAGCTCCATTATTTCAGGCTTTATTCCACCCGATTCATTTCCAATAATAATAATGCCTTCTTCTATGCTCCCAACTTCCTTAAGTGACCTTCCCTGAAGAGCAGCGGCATATTTTTTTATACCTTTTTGATCAATAAGCCATTGCACAATGTCGGTGTAAATAACATTAACCCTAGCCAAGCTAGCCATTGAACTCTGCACCACTTTAGGATTATAAATATCTGCGGTAGCTTCAGAGCAAACAATATTTTTTATTCCAAACCAGTCTGCAATTCGAATCAGTGTACCCACATTGCCAGGATCTTGTACATCATCGAGCACAAGAGTAAGATTTCCTGAAGCAACAGGAAGTAATGTATCCCGCATCTCAAAAACAGCCAGCACTTTGTTAGGAGTCTTTAATCCCGAAATCCTTTCGAGTTCTATTTCAGACACCTCATGATAAGGAATAGATGATAAAATAGCAGGATCTAAGAAAGACTCAGTAGCGTACACTCCCCTACAACTGAAGGTATTTTCTGCTAATAGTTCAGCTACAACCTTAGGCCCTTCAGCAATAAAGGAACGATGTTCTTCTCTGAATTTTTTCTGCTGTAAACTTTGGATATATTTGATGGACGATTTACTTAACATCACTTTATTATAATTATGTCAATGTTGATTTTAAAAGGCCGGAAATCTCTGCTTTGGCTGGGCCTTTTTGCAGCATTAATAACCGGATTTAGCTCCTGTTTGCCACCAATAATAATAAAAGCACCATCGGGAGGAGCCCCTTTTATTATTAGTAACAGCATCGAAGTTAAGGGAGGAAAATTTACCAAATCAGAAAAAACAGATTTAAAACAACGTCTCTTCAATCAACTTAACGACAGCTCAGTAGTAACAGCTAAAGACATTCTTTTTCTACTACACGTCATTAAAAGGCCACCAGTATACGATAGTGCCTATTCTGAAAGTTCAAAAGTAAATTTAAAAGCCTCTCTTTTCCATCTTGGATATTATAGCACTAAAGTAGATTATTCAACACACAAAACGGGAAGAAGGCTTCAGGTGAAGTATACAATTGATGCAGGCCAACCTACTCTAATTGACAGTGTTACTTATAGAATGAGCACCCCCGACCTACAAAGAATAGCGCAAGCTAGTAAAAGCCAAACGAAACTTGGCTCAAATAAACCTATTTCAAAAGCAGATGTAATGGGTGAAATAACAAGACTTGTTGATACTTTTAGAAACAATGGCTATTACAAAATCACCTCAGCTGAATTAAGCGTAAAAGGCGATACTACTATTGCACCGCTTACCTCCATCAGCGACGACCCCTTTGAGGCGTTACAACTTCTTGCAGAAGCGGAAAAGCAAAAAGACTCCCCTCATATTGACCTTTCTGTAGTAATGACTCCTCCGCCTGATTCATCCAGGCTGTTTCAATATCATATCAACAATATTTATGTATTGCCAGATTATCGTAATCAGGATAATATAAAAGATGAAAACTGGAAAAAAGAAACATATAAGAACCTGAATATACTTTCTCATCAACAACCTTTTCGCCCAAGTTTTCTTGCGAGAAATATAACTATGAAACCTGGATCAATATTCAGACAGCAAGAATATTATAAAACACTTAATAACCTGAACCGAGCAGGTGTTTGGCAAAGTGTGAATCTTAAAATCAGCGAACCACCTGACAGTATTAATAAGGTTGACATCATTATGGAACTGACTCAGGCAAGAAAATATGGTTTTGAGACAGCTCTTGAAGCGAGCTATCTTTCTTCAACGAATGCCACTAGTGCATTGGCAGGAAATCTTTTTGGGTTATCAATGAATGTCTCTCTCGCTGACCGTAATGTTTCAAAAGAAGCAATTCGCATGACTCACTCATTACGTGGCGGTATTGAATTAAATAATAACAGAGGCCTGAATGCCAAACTAATTAACTCCAATGAAATTGGATACTCCAATAATATCCTGTTCCCTAAACTAGTATTTCCAAAACTTGTAAAATGGCTAAGCAGTCCTGGAGAATCCTTTATCAATACTAATATTTCATATAACACCAGACTGAATCTTTTTAATATGCAAACCTATATTTTGAATTTTGGATGGAATGCTCCACTAAAAAGAAGTCCTAATTGGAAAATTGTATTTCGCCCATTTAATATGGAATTTAATAATCTTTTTAACCAGACAGATAGTTTCACTAGAATTATTACAACCAACCCTTTTCTTAGATACTCATACAACACTTCCTATGTAACAGGCATGAGCTTCAGTATTTCTAATTTTTATTCTTTTCCAAAAAATATTTCTAGTAATTCTCGGGAACGCTTTTTTCGTTTTAATACAGAGGAATCGGGTCTTACCTGGGGAAATTTACCCACGCTAAAAAAGTACCTAAGAAGATTTATTAAGTTTGACGCCGAATGGAAATATACTGTTACCTATCCTAAAACGATATTAGCATTCCGGAGTTTCATTGGAGTGGGCATTCCTTTACTAGGGACTGATTCAAACAAAACCCTACCCTTTTTCAAGCAATTTTTTGGCGGAGGTGTCAATAGTATGAGAGGCTGGCCGGCACGTGGCATTGGAATGGGCGGTCAGGCGCGCACACCTTACACTTCATCTCAAACAATTTTTAATGACCGCACCGGCGATCTACAACTTGAAGCGAATGTTGAATATCGATATACTATTGCCCGCATCATACCCAATACACTCACTTTACGCGGTGCTTTATTTGTTGACATGGGTAATGTATGGAATCTTCGCAATCTTCAGCCAACAGGTAAAGATAGTGCCCAATTTAAATTCTCAAATCTTTATAGCCAACTAGGCGTATCGGCAGGAACAGGATTTCGTATTGATTTCAATTATGTTGTATTACGCTTAGATCTTGGCTTCAGGTTCAAAAGGCCTGATCTCTTTTATATCAATAACGGATGGAAAGCCCCTGAAATAGGATTTGATGACTTTTTTAAAAAAATGTTTGCGAGGGGTGCCAATGATGAATATAGAAAATGGAGGTACGAAAACTTCAACTTTAGTATTGGAATCAGCTATCCGTTTTAATTTCAGCAGTATCAATGGAACTAAAGAATGTATCGAGCCGAGCAGCTTCTTCCACCCTGAATGAACCAATCCCTGTTCTGCGAAGTTCACTTAGATAAGCACCGCAACCAAGTCGAATTCCCATATCATGTGCAAGGCTTCTAATATAAGTTCCTGTTGAACAAACAACAGAAAATTTTATAACTGGCCATTCTACAGAAGTAATTTCAAATGAATGAATTATTATTTTCCTTGGCTCTACATCCACTTCTTGACCGCTTCTTGCTAATTCATATAAAGGGATGCCCGCTTTTTTTAAAGCAGAATATACAGGAGGCTTCTGTTCAATTTCACCAACAAAATAAGTTGCCGCTTCTCTTACAGCTGCTTCTGTAACCAATGAAATATCTTTATGGTCAATTGGGGTACTTTCCAAATCATAGGTAGGTGTTACTGCTCCTAAAGTGAAAGACCCTGCATAGGCTTTCTCCCTAGCCATATACTCATTAATCTTCTTTGTAAACGGCCCTGTGCAAATGATAAGCAATCCTGATGCAAGTGGATCCAAGGTGCCTGCATGGCCAACCTTTTTTATCCTAAGAATACTCCGAATTTTTTTTACCACATCAAAAGACGTCCAATGAATATCTTTATCAATAAGAATAACTTGGCCTGATTCAAATTTTATTCGTGTTTCATCCGATACATTTATATATCGATAAGGAGCAGCAGATTGCTCCGGATTTTTTTCCTGGTATTTTGCGCGGTATGATCCCTTCCCTTTCATTTATAATTTATAAAAGGACTACTTAATTAAACCTCCCAATAGAGGACCCAGCAGTACAGCGGCGAGATAGAGCACAGCAATAATCCCTATAGTTCTCAGCGCAATTTTTAAATTGAGAAATGAATGATTTAGATAATCCTGACGATCGAAATCAAGTGCTACTTTCAATCTTTTACCAAATCGACTTAATAAAAAAGATAAATAGAGAGGTGCCATAAGAAATACAGCAAAAACAATAAGAAGAGAATTAGTATTTACACCCGTTGGCAAATTACCCATCTTATTCATTTCTTTAAAAATTTGACCACCTGAAATAAAAATAGACAAAATCACCATAATACATACAAACATGCCAGCCCAACCAAGGAATCTTGCCCAGCGGGAAATTTCATACAAATGAGGCTTTAGATTCTCTTCAATTATCAATTGAGTTTTTTCCTGTTGGGTCTCCGGATTATTTTCCATTATCTTAATTTAATATTTAATAAATCAATAAGCTCTTGCAAATAATACACGCTGTTTGCTCGGCTTACCCGTAAGAATACAAACTCCATCTTCCTGTTTATTCCCTATAGGAATACATCGAATAGTAGCTTTAGTTTCTTCCTTTATTTTTTCTTCTGTAGCAGCATCCCCATCCCAATGCGCCGAAACAAAACCTCCTTTATTATTCAATAAATCATTAAACTCCTGCCATGAATTAGCTTCACGAATATTTTCATTGCGAAAAGCAAGTGCCTTCTCATACATTGCCTGCTGGATGTTGTTTAGCAATTCAAGCACTGCATTTCCAAGCCCTTCAAGAGGTAAAGTTTGTTTTTCACTTGAATCTCTACGTGCTACTTCAGCCACATTATTTTCAATATCTCTAAGTCCGAGCGTAATTCTTACAGGCACTCCCTTCAATTCATATTCAGAAAATTTCCACCCTGGGCGTGTATGATCATTATCATCAAATTTCACTGAAATACCAAGCGACTTTAATTCCTTAACTAACAACAAAGCCCTGTCATTGATAATAGGCTGACTTTCTTCTCCTTTATAAACAGGAACAATAACAACCTGAATTGGAGCAATACGGGGAGGAAGTATCAAGCCCTTATCGTCGCTATGCGCCATTACCAAAGCTCCAACCAAACGAGTAGAAACGCCCCAACTAGTAGCCCATACATATTCTTGTTTATTTTCTTTATTCAGAAACTGCACTTCAAATGCCTTTGCAAAATTCTGTCCTAGAAAATGTGAAGTCCCTGCCTGAAGTGCTTTTCCATCCTGCATCATAGCCTCAATACAATAAGTATCTTCTGCTCCAGCAAAACGTTCATTGGCAGTTTTTACACCTTTGATAACTGGAACAGCCATATACTCTTCTACAAATGTTGCATATACATCAAGCATTTTTTGCGTTTCCTCAATTGCTTCTTCTTTAGTAGCATGGGCTGTATGCCCTTCCTGCCATAAAAATTCAGTAGTACGCAGAAATAAGCGAGTACGCATTTCCCACCTTACTACATTAGCCCATTGATTAATTAGTAAAGGCAAGTCACGATATGATTGTATCCAATCGCGATAAGTATTCCAAATAATTGTTTCTGAAGTAGGTCTAACAATTAATTCTTCTTCAAGCTTAGCATCAGGATCAACCACAATACCTTCCCCATTTTCACCATTTTTTAGACGATAATGCGTAACCACAGCGCACTCCTTTGCAAAACCTTCCACATGTGCAGCTTCCTTACTCAAAAAACTCTTAGGAATAAACAGTGGAAAATAGGCATTTACATGGCCTGTTTCCTTAAACATTTTATCAAGCTGATCGCGCATATTTTCCCATAGAGCAAAGCCGTAAGGTTTAATAACCATACAACCTCTTACAGCTGTATAATCGGCAAGTTGGCCTTTGAGAACAAGATCATTATACCATTGTGAATAATCCTCCTGTCTGCTTGTAATTCCCTTAGTTGTTGTCTTATTTTTTTCAGCCATAATAGTTCATTATTAATAAATGTCTTCTTTAGTAATTCTTTAACAATAATTACCTCCTACTCCTATGCCTAATGACTCTCAATATGATAATAAGCTATCTCGATTCAGGCAAAAATAGTAACTTCATTTTACAATCACCAAATGATCATTTTATGAAATCAATATCATTGATCCTTCTTATGTTCTCTTTTGCATTATTATCCTGCAATTCAGCCTTTAAAAGCATGCAGACGCCTGATGATGTATACTACTCAGTTCCTCTACAGGAGGGTATTGTAAAGGTTGAGCCCGAAACAAGATCACATGAAGAAAACTATATCAGAATGCAATCACGCCACAGTACCTGGCGCAATATGAATAACGATTATACTGATGCTTATTATGATCCTTACCATTATGGATACAACTATAGCTATTACTATAACCCTTACTACTACTCATTCCCTATTTTTTGTTGCAATACTTGTCTCAGTTATTCAATACCTATTAATAGTACACCTCGCATGACAAACCTTGGAAGCTACTATAATACATCAACCAAGGTTGTTAATTCAAAAACCGGACAAATACAAACATTTACATTCAAAAATGCCTATAATAATAGTAACCAGTCAAGTAAGATAACTAGAGGGAATCTTTTTGGCAATAGCAGTTCATATTCTGGCTCAAACGAAGGCGGAGGAAGATCGTATTCCCCATCTAATAGCAATAGTTCAAGCTCAGGTTCTGGCTCTTCCATTTCAAGACCATCAAGACATTAATTTCCCTTCATTTGGGTGCTTCAAAACTTATTAGTATGAAAAGAATTCTTACTTTTTCTCTATTATTTTTTTGTGCTATTGTAAAAGGTCAGATTCCTGAAGATGCTATACGATATAGCTGGTATCCGCAAAATGCAACGGCAAGGATTTTAGCTGTTGGAGGTGCTATGGGCTCATTGGGTGGTGATATTTCGGCCACTTTTGTCAATCCTGCAGGCCTAGCCTTCTACCATGTTTCTGAAGCTTTATTTTCATTAGGCTATCTTGAAAACAACAATAAATCAATATACAGAGATTCATCAAGCACCTCATCAAATGGTTCTTTACCATTAGGGCCTATGGGTTTTATTTTCTGTGAAAAAAATAATAAAAAATCGGCTTCTAATTATGCCTTTTCACT
>Ga0114970_10000905_pt1 | contig 22427 bp, 22 predicted proteins | sample M_140205_XF_Meta_FD_87030 | JGI IMG/M metagenome (GOLD analysis project Ga0114970, IMG submission 87030) | Freshwater microbial communities from Lake Montjoie, Canada to study carbon cycling - M_140205_XF_MetaG | ecosystem: Environmental > Aquatic > Freshwater > Lake | place: Lake Montjoie...
CAACACCAAACTGCCGCGGGTCTTCCACCTCACAGAGAAGTATTTGAGCACTCGGTGTATCGGCGCCACCGGCGGCTCGAGCATTTTCAAAACGCTGAACGAATTGAGAGAGACCCTGCTGCAACATGTTGTCGCCGAGGTACATAACGAAGTCATCGTCACCAAGGAAGTCTTGAGCAATGAGAACACAATGGGCAAGACCAAGAGGTGCGTCTTGCGGGATATAGGTGACCTTCACCCCGAACTTTGAGCCGTCGCCGACAGCGGCACGGATTTCAGCCCCGGTGTCTCCCGTGATGATGCCAATTTCAGATATACCCGCTTCGGCCATGGCTTCAATGCCATAGAAAAGGATGGGTTTGTTGGCAATGGGCACCAATTGCTTGGCGCTGGTGTGGGTAATTGGCCGCAAACGCGTACCAGCACCACCGGAAAGAATGAGGCCCTTCATTGGTAGACAGCCTAGGCGATCTACCATCTAGAGATGGCTTCCCCATACCCGCGTTTTCTGCACCCGTTTGCCAAACCCACCCGCACCGATTTCATTGAAATTGCCCGCGGCGATGGGGCCCTCATCTACGACACCGCAGGAAATGAATACATCGATGGCATGGCCAGCCTCTGGTATTGCGCCATTGGTCACGGTCGTGCAGAAATGGCAGCGGCTATATCCGCCCAGGTATCCACCATTGAGGCGTATTCCTCTTTTGACCCCTTCACCACCAAAGTGGCTGAGGAACTTTGCGAACGCATTGCATCGCTCTCCCCCATTGCCGACTCGAGAGTTTTCTTGTGTAACAGCGGCTCGGAAAGTATTGACTCTGCAATGAAACTTGCTCGGCTTGCTCACGTGCAATCTGGCCACCCTGAGCGCACTCTTATTATTTCTCGTGGCCGCGGATACCACGGCACCAACTATGGCGGCACAAGCGCGCAGGGAATTCCCCTCAACCGAGAAGGTTACGGAACGCTTCTTGCCGACGTTGTACAAGTAGACCCCGACGACATTGAAGCGATGTCACTTCTCATGTCTCAAAATGCGCATCGTCTTGCTGCAGTCATTACCGAACCATTGCAAGGTGCTGGCGGCGTGTTTCCACCGAAAGACGGATACCTACAACAATTACGCAAACTGTGTGACCAACACGGCGCGTATCTTATTTTCGACGAAGTCATTACTGGCTTCGGACGCCTAGGTACATGGTTTGGCGCCCAGTACTACGGGGTGACTCCAGACCTTCTTACATTCGCTAAAGCTGTTACGTCGGGCTATCAACCACTCGGCGGCGTCATTATGGCCCCCAGTGTTTGTGCACCATTAGAAGCCGACCCCACTTTCCTTTTGCGACACGGCTACACATACTCGGGTCACACAACGGCTTGCGCTGCAGCACTGTGCAACCTCAACATCATTGAACGCGAAGGTCTACTAGAACGCGCCGTTCACATTGGAAAGCAACTTGAATCAACACTGCAATCACTGGCGAGCGATGGAATCATTCACCACGCTCGCGGAGCAGTAGCCGTATGGGCGGCTGCGCATCAGACAGGAATTGACGCCTTAGGCGTTCGTGATGCAATGTTGAAACGCGGTGCCATTACGCGTGCGTTATCGGCCGATACCAATTCATTTTGCCCACCGCTGGTTATTTCCGACAAAGAACTGACCACGTTGCTCGACATTTTTGCCACCACCACTATGGAATTCGTTAAACAAAAGAACTGAGGAACTCATGACAAAACATCGCATTCTTGTTACCGGCGGTGCCAGTGGGATTGGTGCTGGCATTGCACGCCACTGGGCCAATATGGGCAACGACGTACTCATTACCGATGTAGACGAAGCTCTCGGAGCAACACTGGCCAATGAACTTGGCGCAACCTTTCAACATCTCGATGTAACAAGCGCTGAGCAGTGGGCTGATTTCACTACTCAACACAAGCCCTTTGATGTGGTGTTTCTTAATGCCGGCGTTGCAAGCGGTGGGAATATTTTTGGAGCAACAAACCCTGACGAAGTATTTGAGTTTGACCTCGGCAATTACCGTCGTGTGAGTTCCATCAATATCGATGGTGTGGTACTCGGTGTTGCGCACCTCGCAAATGCAATGGTCAAAAATGGTGGTGGCGACATTGTGGTCACAGCATCTATGGCCGGCCTCTTTCCCATTCAAGCCGACCCTATTTACGGCCTCACCAAACATGCCGTACTTGGCTTCGTAAAATCATTGGCGCCAACACTCATTGAGCACAACGTGTGCTTAAGCGCAATTTGCCCATTCTTTGTCGACACACCGTTGGTGAATGCAGAATCACAAGCACTCATTCGTGAAACTGGTTTCGATATTCTCACTGTCGATCAGGTCATTGACGCTGCACAAACAGCTGTTGCAGAACGCAGTGCAGGTTCACAGTGGGTTATTTTCCCTGGGCTACCAGTTGCTAAGGCTCCTGAGCCTGCACTACTTCCGTAGAAGCGCAATCAGACTGCTGGTATCCCATCGCTTTCCACCACGCGCTTCTATTTCGGCGTAGTAAGAATCGACCATTGAGGTAACAGGAAGCGACGCTCCGTTACGTTTCGCTTCGTCAATGCAGAAACCTAAGTCTTTGCGCATCCACTCAACAGCAAAGCCAAAGTCGAATTCATTACGCGACATCGTTGATGACCTATTCACCATTTGCCAAGAGCTTGCTGCACCTTGAGAAATAACAGACACCAGTTGCTCTACATCGAGCCCAGCAGCTTGAGCAAAGTTGATTCCTTCAGAAAGCGCTTGCACCATGCCCGCAATACAAATTTGATTCACCATCTTGGCTAACTGACCAGACCCAGCGTCGCCCAAGCGTTCGCACGCTTTCGCATACGCCATCGCTACTTCGCGCGCAGCGTTGTATACAGCAACATCGTTTGCGCCACACATCACACTTAATGCGCCATTTTCCGCGCCTGCTTGCCCGCCTGAAACGGGGGCATCTACAAACCCCACATTTTTTGCAGCACACAGTGCAGCCATTTCACGAGCGAGTTCTGCCGATGTGGTGGTGTGGTCCACCACTATTCCCCCAGCAGCTATTCCAGCAAGCACACCGTCGGGCCCTGTCATCACGCTGCGCACATCGCTGTCGTTTCCTACACATAGCATGACCATGTCGCACGCGGCACCCACTTCTCGAGAGGTCGCAACACAAGTGCCACCAAAAGCAGCCGCCCACGCTTCAGCACGCGACTGGGTGCGATTGAATACCGTCACCTCATGCCCTGCTTTTACTAGATGCCCCGCCATGGGGTAACCCATTACGCCTAACCCAACAAACCCGATACGTGCCATAGGCATTCAGTTTGGCAGGCTGGCAAGGTGACACAGAACTCTTTGCCTCCTACTCACCCGCTCCATGGCGCCAACTTTGGCCCTGTGGTGCAAATTGCTTATGTGGTGGAAGACCCGGAAGTTGCCGCACGTGAATGGGCTCAGCATTTTGGCGCTGGCCCGTTCTTCATTAACCGCCATATTCCCGTTACCAATGTGACGCATCGCGGTGCACCATCGGCTTTCGACCACACCTCTGCTTATGGTTGGTGGGGCTCTGTGATGGTGGAACTCTTTTGTCAGCACAACAGTGACCTCACTGCAGTGACCGAACGCTTCAGCCCCGGCACTTACGGCCTGCACCACATGGCCTGCATTGTGCCGAACCTAGAAATTGCACTTCAACGAGCCGCTGCAGCAGGGAAAGTTGTTGCTCAAAGCGCCCAAGCAGGAGCAACCACATTCGTGTTTGTTGACGACGTTGAACAACGCGGTCATTACTGGGAGCTGTACCAAGAAAGCGCAGGGCTACTTGGGTTCTACGACATGATTCGCACAGCACACACCAATTGGGATGGCTCAGAGCCTGTACGCGAGATACAGCGCTAGAAATTTTTAGAAGTCGTCGTCTTCTTCGACTTTTTTCGGCTCAGCTTTTACTGCAGCCTTCTTTGCTACTTTCGCAGGCTTCAACACGCCCTTAGCGAGCGCTTCGTCGAGGAAAATTTCTGCATCGTCGGTAGACACCTTTAACGCAGGAGCAATTTCTGAAATGAGGTTGATGCGGGCGCGGTCGTACATGGTGCGCTCTGCTGCCGACAAAGAAGCATCGCGATTGCGTGCTGCAAGGTTGCGCACTACTTCTGCCACTTGATAAACGTCGCCGCTCTTCAATTTTTCTTGGTGGTTCTTGAATCGGCGTGACCAGTTGGAAGGAACGCGTGGGTCGGCTTTAGAAAGCACAGACACCAAGTCTTCAAGTTCGTCGGGAGACACCGGCGGGCGAACGCCCACTTCAGAGGCCCTTGACGTAGGCACAGAAAGCGTCATTTCATTGATAACGGTCTTCAAAATGAGGTACTCCTGGGTTGAGCCAAAAGCCTTCATTTTCTTGATTCCATGGACGATGCAAGCACCGTGCTGGGGGTAGATGACCGTGTCGCCTTTTTTGAAAATTACCTCTGCAGTCACGGCGCTAAGGATAGGGCACGGGAGACCAAAAGCACCTATCCTGAGAGTTGCCTTCTATGTCGAAACTTAAGAAATTCCTCATCGGAAGTCCAATCTCGAGCGAAGAAGAGCAGCACCAGCGGCTCAGCAAAAAGATCGCACTTCCTGTATTCGCCTCTGACGCTATTTCATCTACCGCTTACGCGACAGATGAAATTTTGGTTGTCCTCCTCATGGGAGCGGGCGTAGGTGCGGCAGCTTTCAGGCCTCTACTCCCCATCGCCATTGTGGTGTGCGTGCTGCTTGTGATTGTGGTGCTCTCGTATCGCCAGACGATTATGGCCTACCCCTCTGGCGGCGGTGCATACATTGTGAGTCGCGAAAACCTTGGCAAAACTCCCGCACTTATCGCTGGTTCGTCGCTTCTCGTTGACTACATCCTCACCGTTGCAGTGAGCGTCGCCGGCGGCGTGCTTGCCATTCGTACGGCTACCGGACTTGACCGTTCATGGGCAGTACCGCTGTGTCTTATTTGCGTCTTTTTTATGACTGTAATGAACCTACGTGGGGTCAAAGAGTCAGGCGCTGCTTTTGCCGGCCCAACATATTTTTATATCGTGATGCTTGTCATCCTCATCGTCACAGGTTTCTATCGAATCTTTGTTCAGCACATAGGGCCAATACCTCAATCGCTTTTGAGCGAAGAAGCAATAGACATGAGCAAGCACACCAGTTCGCTGGGGCTATTCATGCTGCTCAGAGCATTCTCCTCCGGTGCAGTTGCTTTGTCGGGCGTTGAAGCTGTATCGAACGGTGTTCCCGCGTTTGAAAAGCCTGAAAGCAAAAATGCATCCATCACACTCATGTGGATGGGCGGCATCTTAGGTTCGTGCTTCCTCGGCGTGTCCGTTCTTGCAGTTCACCTGAAGCCGTTCCGTGGCGAACACGACGGAAACGGTCTTGGGCTCATGGCGGAATATCTCTACAACGGGAAAGGGGTCATGTTCTGGGCAACGATGATTGGGACATTCCTCATTCTCATCCTTGCTGCAAACACTGCATATGCCGACTTCCCTCGCTTGGCTTCAATCATTGCAAAAGATGGCTTTCTGCCCCGACAGTTCTTCAACCGCGGTGCTCGTCTTGTTTTCTCTAATGGAGTCATTTTCCTCGCAGCAGTAGCAGCAGTACTCATCGTCGTCTTTAACGGCGACATCTCAAAGCTCATACCGCTTTATGCATTCGGCGTTTTCACCGGGTTTACGTTGAGCCAATCGGGAATGGTGGTTCACCACTTCAAGTTGAAAGAAGAAAATTGGAAATTTGGCGCCGTCATCAACGCAATTGGCGCATTCATGACCGGTCTTATTGCAATCATTGTGGTTGTTTCAAAATTCACTGAAGGCGCTTGGATTCCAGCGTTTCTCATTCCCATCATGGTGTTCTCCTTTAAGGCCATCGGTAATCATTATGACAAAGGTCGCAAGGCAGTACAGGTGGAGCCGGGCTACTGGCCTCGCCGGGAAACACACACCATGGTTGTACTCGTTGGCAGCATCAACAAAGGTGTTCTGCATGGCTTGCAATATGCCAAGTCGCTTAACCCCGACCGCCTCGTTGCTGTCACTGTTGCATCGGACGATGAAGATCGCATCCGCATTGAAAAACAGTGGGCTGAATTCAAAGTGCCTATTGAACTGAACATCATGTACTCGCCCTACCGCGAACTCACAGGGCCCGTCATGCAGTTCCTTGATGAACTCGATGACCGATTCCACGATGACATCATTACTGTGGTCATTCCTGAATTCGTAACTTCTTGGCGCACTCAGTGGCTTCATAACGGAAGCGCCTTTGCGTTGAAGGCCAAACTTCTCCATCGCCCGCATACTGCGGTGGTTTCGGTTCCTACACACATGTCTCATTCGTCAGTAGAGGAATAACACAATGCATATGATTATTGTCGGCTGCGGCCGCGTGGGCTCAACGCTCGCGAAAGAACTTTCGAGTGAGGGTCACGATGTTGTCATCATCGATCGTGATGCCACAGCATTTCGTCGTGTTGGCGAGAACTTTACTGGTAAAACTATTACTGGCATTGGCTTTGACCGTGGTGTACTCACTTCAGCAGGTATTACCGCCAACAGCGCAGTGATGGCTGTTACCAGCGGAGACAACTCCAACATTCTAATTGCCCGCGTTGCCCGTGAACTCTTTGGCGTAAGCAATGTTGTTGCCCGCATTTACGACCCGCGCCGCGCTGCCATTTACGAGCGCCTTGGCATCTCGACCGTCGCCACCGTCGCCTGGACTAGTAACCGCATTCGCCAAACGATTCTCCCCCACGAAAGTGAACCCGAGTGGTCTGACCCGTCGAGCACATTTCAGCTCGTAGAGCGCCGAATTTCAGCAGGCCTTGCGGGCACGACTATTGAAAAGACGGAAGCAAACATCGTGCTGTTGCACCGTGTTAGCTCCACAGAGGTTCCTGCAAGTTCCACCGTCCTTCAACAAGACGACATCGTTCACATTTTGGCAACCGCCCAAGACATTGCTGCTTTCGATGCGCAACTCTCCGGTGCAGCCACCAGCCACAACGGAGGCCACTCATGAAAATCATCATTGCTGGAGCAGGAAGCGTTGGCCGCTATATGGCTGAGCAACTTTCCAAGTTTGGACACGACATTGTTCTCATCGACACCAGTGCGAAAGCTGTTGGTCGCGTCGACAATCAATCGGGAAAAATTGTTGGCTTAGTTGGCGACGGTTGTGAAGTCAATACGTTGGCAAATGCGGGCGCAAAAGACGCCGATGTTATTGCTGCAGTGACCGGAGACGACGAAGACAACTTGGTCATCTCTCTCCTCGCCAAACAAGAGTTTGGCGTACCCCGCGTTGTTGCACGCGTAAACAACCCCAACAACGAGTGGATGTTTAACGAGATGTGGGGCATCGATGTTTCTGTATCTACGCCTCACCTCCTCACCGCATTGGTTGAAGAGGCCGTTGCTGTTGGGTCGTTAGTGAAACTGCTTTCCCTTGAGCACGGCAAAGCTGGCCTCAACGAGGTCACACTCGCCGATAACTCCCCCGCCGTGGGCAAAGCGATTTCCGAACTTGCTCTTCCTCGCGAGTCCACTGTGGTAGCAGTCATTCGCGATGGCCATGTAGTAGTTCCCACACCAGACACAGTTCTTCATGCAGCAGACGAGGTACTCATCTTGGCTACTGGCGATGTGGAGTCTGAGCTCGGCAATGCACTCATTGGAAATAAGTAGCAAAAGTGTTTGGTCGCAAAAAGTCTGCGTCTGCACCTGAAGTTCAATCGGTAGATGGCGTCAGTATTTCTGAAGCTCCTCGACGCGAGCGGACCACCATTGTTGGCAAAGTAATTCGCATGCAAAGCAAACCTGCTCAAGGCTTACCCACAATGGTTGTGAGTATTGGCGACGACACGGGAACGTGTATTGCCACCTGGACAGGGCGTCGCACTATTGGGGCAATCACACTTGGTCGCCGCATAGCCATTACTGGCGTTGGTACCGACGCCAGCGGCATTCTCACGTTTGTAAACCCCGAGTATCAACTACTCGTTTAGTTGATCTTCAGCGGGGCATGAACCTCATTCCCTAGTCCAATAGACACCGGCTCTGAGTACTAGATCTATCTTTATTTCTCAACGAAATTCATCTTCGAATTTCGGAGGTCACCCCTCAGCGAGATTTGTCTCGTGAACAGCGGGTGATTCAGTTGTTGATAGTTGCCCGTTTCAACCAAGGTCGAAACGGGCAACTATCGGGGTTGTTTCGACATTGGTCGAAACGGGTAACTATTCGGGGGTTGATTCTTCCGTCATGTCTTCTGTTGCGCCCTCTTTTAAGGAGATGCAATCCGTGACTTCCGTCAAGACTGCAATTCCCTCAGCGGAGATGCCCAATGTTGCGGGGTCAATTGAGTCGTCACCGAGTGAATCGATATTCTCAATCATGATCGAGGTGTCCTCAGCGTTCAGCTTGGCGTATGCCTCGGCTGCACAATCAATGTCTAAGGTTCCACCCAGTGCCGTCACGGCTTCGTCGGTTGCCACCACGATTGCCGACTTAACTGTTACTTCAGCTGAGTCGTCGTCGCCACCACAGGCACTAAATCCAACTAAAGCTGCTGATACAGCCAAAATTCCCATTACTTTTTTCATGTCGCCTCCCAGCGCTTAAATGTGTATCCAGCATGTAACTATATCTCATAGGTATATCCAGTATGTAACTTTGTATTGTGCTGGGATGTCAGGAATACACCTCTGGAAATTCTGAGATCTCTATAGCAAGACCCCGTGAAACAAAGCACCCGCGGTCGGGGGAATGAACTTCAGCGCCCCCGGCATGAATCGAACATGCGACCTGCGGATTAGAAGTCCGTTGCTCTATCCAACTGAGCTACGGGGGCATTACCCACAATCTACAAGTAGAGACGCCTCAAATAATTGAGCGCGGTAATAACCGACATTTGGCGCATTTGGTCGCGGGCATTGGCGAGGCGAAAGTGCTGTGAATATTCACTTCCATCGGCAAGGCAGACCCCTACCCACAAAGTTCCAACGGGTTGGCCTTCTTGCTCAGCCGGCCCGGCAACCCCTGTAAGTGCCAGCCCGACAGAAGAATGCAAAGCATCTTTAACGCCTTGAGCCATTGCAATGGCTGCTTCCCCGCTCACTACTGGGCCTCGCGGCACGTTCAACAGGTCATATTTTACTTCAGAGGCATACGACACCACACCACCCACGAGCACATCACTTGCTCCGGCAATGTTGGTGAGACGCCCAGTTACCAAACCACCTGTTACCGACTCTGCGACTGCCAATGTGTGGCCATGTGAGCGAAGTGTTTGCAGGACAACAGACTCCATGGTGTCGCTATCAACTCCAAAGACAATGTCACCCACTACTGCGCGCACACGCTTTTCCCATGTCGCTAACACTTGTTGAACTTGTTCACTTGTAGAAGCACGAGCGGTGAGACGCACCTTGATGCCTTCCCAACCGCTCGCTAAAAAGGCAAGGGTGGGCAAGGAACCATTTGGGTTGTCTTCTAGTTCTTCAATGATGCCGTCGAGGCGTTCGTTGAGCCCGCTCTCGCTTTCGCCCCACGTGCGCAACACCTTGCTTGCAATCACCGCTTGCACACCACTACGAGCCACCAGGTCGGGAAGAATGGCGCGCTGCATCATGTCGTGCATTTCATGTGGCACGCCTGGTACCGCATACACTATTTTGGTTTTGCCATTCATGAACACCGGGCACATGAGCCCCGGTGCAGTTCCACGCGTTTGAGCAATAATGCTTGCACCCTTTGGCACCATTGCTTGTTGCAAGTTATTTTCTGCCATGGTGCGACCACGCGAGGCAAAGAGCTCACGAATGACATCGGCAATGCTGCTGTGAAACTCCAACTCGACTCCCATTACCTGTGCAATGGCCTCGCGAGTGAGGTCGTCGTGTGTTGGGCCTAAACCCCCGCACATAATGACAGCATCGGCTTCTTCTAAACGCGCACGCAAGGCGGACACAATGCGTTCAATATTGTCGCCCACTTTTACTTGCAGGTGCGATGAAATGCCGTGTGCTGCGAGTTGTTCCCCTATCCATGACGAATTGGTGTCGACAATTTGGCCGAGGAGGAGTTCAGTGCCGACGGCAAGAACATCACAACGCATGTTTACGCCGAATGCGCAGAGGTATTTGCTTGATGCTGGTGACCGCGGTACGCCCGCACTGCGTATTGGGTGCCACTAATGAGAGTGAGAACTAGGGAGAACCACAACAGAATTTTCCACGTGTAGTCAAAATTGTTTACCGTGAGAGGAGCAAGAGCACATGCCACTGCAAACTGCTGCCCGAAGGTTTTCCACTTCGCAAGCTTGCTTGCTGGTATCGACACGCCCTTTGAGCCGGCCACTACGCGATACACGCTAATGAGCACTTCGCGCGTTGCGATGATGGCAACAGGCAACAAAGGGAAAAGGCCACGGCTGACAAGAGTGAACATGGCACCAAGCACCAGCACCTTGTCGGCAAGCGGGTCGAGAAATGCACCGGAATGTGTTGCACCATGGCGGCGTGCAAGGTATCCGTCGACGCCGTCACTTGCACACAGAGCAAACCACATCACCCACGCCACCCATGATCCGTTGGAGTCGGATGGAATAACTGCAAACAAAATGGGCGACACCAAAATACGCATGACGGTGACAGCATTGGCCCACGTGGCGATGGCGTTGGGGTCTACTGGCATGCTCTTTTACTCTATTCGCCCGGCGTTACTAATTCTGCGACGAGGTCAGGGCCAATGGCATCAATGATGCGTACGTTGACGAAAGTACCCACCTTGCAGGATTCAGGGATTTGCACAATGCCATCAATTTCTGGCGCTTCGCGATGACTGCGACCCACGCCAGGCGCATCGACGAGCACGCGATGCACTTCGCCAATTTCATCGTCGCGCTTACTAGCCGTGATGTTGTCTTGCATCTCTTGCAATTCACCATGGCGCAACAACATGAGTTCTTTGGGCACTTGGTCGGGCAGGTCAACTGCGTACGTGCCGTCTTCTGCGCTATAGGTAAAGAACCCGCACCAGTCGAGTTGCGCTTCTTCAATGAAGCGCAGCATTTGGTCGTGGTCGGCTTCGGTTTCACCTGGGTACCCAACAATAAAGTTGCTACGGAAAACAGCTTTCGGGTTGAGCTTGCGAATATCGGCAATGCGCTGCAAAAAGCGGTCGCCGTCACCCCATCTGCGCATTTTGCGCAATAGTGGCTTCGACACATGCTGAAGCGACAAGTCGAAGTACGGCACACCAGTATTCAAAATGGCATGAATGAGGTCGTCGCTTAAATCACTCGGGTATAGGTACAGCAGTCGAACACGGTCAACCAATGCGGCAACCGAGTTGACCAACGGAACAATGGAACCTGCGCCCAATTCGTCGGGGCGATCTTTGCCATAGCTGGCGAGATCTTGTGCAACCAAAACAATTTCTCGCGCCTCGAGTTGCTCTACTTCTGTCAACAACGATGAGATGTCGCGACTGCGTTGTGGCCCGCGGAACGACGGAATGGCACAGAATCCACACGATCGGTCGCAGCCTTCAGCAATCTTTAGATACGCCCACGGCGAAGTTGACTTCGGACGCGACAAGTTCAAAAGGTCAAAAGTAGGTATTGCTGTTGCACCAAGCGCTACTGGTTTACGGCCGAGCGTGACCGACACACCAAAGCCGGCTACCTGGTCGACCTCGGGAAGCTCTGCTGCAAGTTCATCGCCGTAGCGCTCTGCCATGCAACCTGTAACTACTAGTCGCGAGCCTGCCTTACGCTGATCGGACAAATTCAAAATGGTGTCGATACTTTCGCGGCGTGCTTCTTCAATGAACGCACAGGTGTTGACAACAACTACATCGGCTTGCGAAACATCATTTGTTTGCGTATGGCCCTCAGAAATGAGAAGACCCATAATTTTCTCTGAGTCAACCTCATTTTTCGGACAACCGAGTGTTTCAACGTAAAACTGAGATGTCACGGGCGTATCTTACCGACGTCGAACTAGTCGTTTTGTTGGAGGAGTTCAAATTCCTCAATTGACATGAGCACTGAACGAGCCTTAGAACCTTCGCCTGGGCCCACTACCCCACGCTCTTCCAAGAGATCCATGAGGCGCCCGGCACGAGCAAAGCCGACTTTGAGTTTGCGTTGCAGCATTGATGTGGAGCCAACTCCAGCATTCACCACGAGTTCCATTGCCTGCTTCAACAATTCATCGTCGCCGTCGTCGCCAGAACTGCCGCCATAGACCCCTGAGCCGCCACCTGCGGTGACTTCACCTTCAATGCCACTGACATACACCACTTCTGGAGCCTGACGTCTCCAGTGCGCCACAATGGCACGCACTTCTTCTTCCGTGACCCACGAGCCTTGAACACGCTGTGCGATGTTGGTGTTTCCTGGAAGCAACAACATGTCGCCTTTACCAACAAGTTTCTCTGCACCAGGGCGATCGAGAATGACTCGGCTGTCGGTGAGGCTCGATACCGCAAAGGCCATGCGCGCCGGAATGTTCGCTTTAATAACACCGGTGATGACGTTGACGCTGGGTCGTTGCGTGGCGATGATGAGGTGAATACCCACTGCCCGAGCCTTTTGTGCAATGCGCGTAATGGAGTCTTCAACGTCGCGTGCAGCCACCATCATGAGGTCGTTTAATTCGTCGACCACCACAACAATGAATGGCAGGCGTTCGTATTCTTTTTCTACGCCTGGCTCTGGAATGAGATCACCGCGGTCAAATGCTGCGTTGTAGCCGCCAATGTCGCGAAAGCCGACTTCCACTAACAAGTCATAGCGACGTTCCATTTCTTTCACGGCCCAACCCAAAGCATTCGCAGCTTTTTTCGGGTTTGTTACTGGCTGCGTCAAGAGATGCGGCAAACGCCCGTATTGACCCATTTCCACCTGTTTTGGGTCAATGAGAATGAGGCGCACTTGGTCGGGGGTGCTGCGCATGAGTAACGAAGTAATGATGCAGTTGAGTCCGCTTGACTTACCGGCACCCGTGGCGCCAGCAATGAGCAAGTGAGGAGTTGTTGCGAGGTTAATGAACACCGCACGACCTGCAATATCTTTACCCACAGCGACATCGAGTGGATGCGTTGCAGCTTTAGCTTCTGCAGAAGAAATGAGGTCGCCCAAGGAAACAAGCTGACGCGTTGTGTTGGGAACTTCAACACCAATTGCAGAGCGACCAGGAATTGGCGCAAGAATGCGCACGTCGGTTGCTGCCATTGCATAGGCAATGTCGCGGTCAAGGCTTGTAACTCGAGCAACTTTTACACCTGGCCCAAGCTCTAGCTCGTAACGCGTGACGGTAGGACCAACGGTCATGCCAACGAGTTTGGTATCTACACCATGTGAAGCAAGTGACTCTTCAAGAAGTCGACCACGCTCTTCAACTTCTGCTTTGTCAATGGCTTGCGCAGGCGTCACCGACAGCATCGATTTTGCAGGAAGCTTCCAGTTGCCGCGTTGTGCTGCAGGACCAAGTGCTAGTTCGTCTCCGTTTGTGGCGTTGACTGCTGGCTCGCGCTCTGACACAGGTTGCACAACCGGCTTTTTTGCTGCTGGAGTGCTGCGTGCAGGTTTGGGTTGATCTTTTTCTATGTCGTACAGAGGCGGGCGCGGAGCACCTGGGTCGAATTCGGGAACATGAGAATTGTCTACCGGGCCAGGAGCATGAACTTCTTCATCGGTTTCCTCAGCTTCAATGTCGAAAAAGCTTGCATTTTCTGCTTCTCGCTCACTCGACACAGTTGAAATATCGTTCATTACCTTCTTCGCTGCGCGCGATGCAGGAACAGCGACAACATTGACTCCACCGCTGAGTTTTTGCCACAACAAAGGAAGTGACATTCCTGTTGCAATAAGAATGCCTCCAAGGAGGATTGCGAGAAGAACAACTACCGCGCCAACAATGCTGAGTAACGAACGCAGTGGCTGACCCACAATTGCACCAATCCAACCACCAGCTGGTTTCAATGCATCAACACTTGCGGTCATGTGCCCCGCGCCTCGTGCAAGATGCAACAAGCCAAAAATAGACAACACAATGAGTGCGCTACCTACTCCTACACGTAAGCGATGTTCCGACTCATTACGGCGAACCAGCGTGACACCGAGAAGCGCTATTGCAGGAGGCAAAAAGAACCTACCCAGACCAACAAGCCAGCCAAGACCAGTGTCGATGGCATCGCCGAGCGGACCCGCAACATCGAGGTAGATAGCCAAAGCCGCTAGGACAGCAACGACCACAATGCCGATGCCTAAGAACTCATTTTCGCGGCCGCCCACTGCTGCTTTCACTGCGGCGTGTTCGCGCATGGGGGCAGAGTTGCGCTTGGGCAGAGATTGAGCGCGCTTCGTAGGTTGAGCAGCAGCTTTTTTCGGGCGCGAGGCCTGCTTTGACATGTTTCTACGGTACCAATGGGGTCTCGCCTCATCGGGGACTCTCGCCCCGATAGCCGGAGTTTTTAGGCGCCGAGCCCGCCCATTACATCGGTTCCAAGGATTTTTCCTGTGGGGTCAACAAAAACCGCAAGTTGACCACCTTGCTCAGACTGTAAGACCACGCGGTACTGCACGCCACCTGCGGGGTTATCGCCAATGATGCTGAAGGCACGCAAGATCGATTCGGGAAGCTCTTTGTGCACACGCGCGAAGACTTTGGAGCCCAGTTTCATTCCCGCTGCAGAAAAACTCTTGCCTTCGGCAGGGGCTACGGATGTTTCTTCGGCCAATTTCCCTTTTTCAAAAACAAAGTTAATTGCATTTCCCTTGCCATCGGCGGCAAAGAGGTTCACCAAAGTTGGGGTCGCATTAATTTCATAAAACTCAGGGGCTTTGCCCAATGCCTTGCCTACCGCACTAACAGCATCGTCAATATCACTGACGAGCAGAGCTTCTTTGCTACTGCCACAACCAACTAAGACAGCCAAGGCAATAGCTACTACACACAAAAGATTTTTCGACTTCAACATGCGTCTTAGGTTTCCATCACCACAGGAACAATCATGGGTTTACGTTTGGTTCGTGCTGCAACAAATTTGCCAGTCGCCTTACGTACTACTTGTTCAAGAGCAACAACATCGCGGCCACCATCACGCAGAGCCTGCTCAACTGCCCGAGCAACCGTGTCGCAGGCTTCATCGAGAAGATCTTCCGCCTCTGGGGCATACACCCAACCACGGGTGATTATTTCAGGGCCGGTAATGACGACACCCGACTCGATGTCGATGGTGACAACAACAACTACTACGCCTTCTTCAGCAAGTACCTTGCGGTCGCGCAACACGCCTTGGCCCACATCGCCCACTACGCCATCGACATATAAATAGCCGGCGGGAATACGGCCTACGTGTTTGACGCCTTCAGCGGAAAGTTCCACCACCACACCGTCTTCACACATGACAACATTGCCTGGGTGAACACCCATTGTTCGAGCCAACTTGGCATTTGCCATCATGTGACGGAACTCGCCATGAATAGGAATGAACCACTCGGGCTGGGTCACGTTCATGTACGTCTTCAAATCATCGGCTTGTGCATGCCCTGTTGCGTGCACGTCGACGATGCCAGAGTGAACCACTTCTGCGCCGGAACGCAGCAAACCATCGATAACGCGACCCACATGCATTTCATTTCCTGGAATGGGGTGACTCGACAAAATGACGACGTCGTCTTCGCCCACTTTGATCCACTTGTTCTCACCGCGCGCCAACAGCGACAATGCCGCCATTGGTTCACCTTGTGAACCCGTTGAAATAATGCAGACCTTTTCTGGCGCATAGTCATTGATCTTCGCAATATCAATAAGTGCCTTATCGGGAATGTTCAACAAGCCCAAATCGCGTGCCATGCGCACATTGTTTTGCATTGACCTGCCCATTGTTGCCACCACGCGACCGCTCGCAATAGCTGCTTCTGCAATTTGTTGAACACGGTGAATATGGCTGGCGAAACTTGCAGTGATAATGCGCTTGGTGCGGTTCTCGGCAAACAATGCACGCAATACCTTGCCAACTTCGCTCTCGCTTGGAGCATGGCCTTTTTCCTCGGCGTTGGTGCTGTCGGCCATGAGCAAGCGGATGCCACCATTGTGAGCCAATGAACCCAAGCGCGCAAGGTCGGTTCGACGACCATCTACTGGAGTGAGATCAAGCTTGAAGTCGCCAGAGTGAAGCACAACACCTTGCGCGGTGTGCAGTGCAATGGCGTGTGCATGCGGCACAGAGTGCGTAACGGGAATGAATTCAACATCAAATGGTCCGATACGGCGAATTTCACCATCGCGCACAACATTGAGCGATGTCTTCCCCAAAAGCCCAGCCTCTTCAATGCGATTTCGCGCAAGACCAAGCGTTACTGCCGACCCGTACAACGGAAACGACATTTCGCGCAATAAGAACTGCAACCCACCAACGTGATCTTCATGACCATGTGTTGCTACACAACCCACAATGCGCTCGGCATTTTCGCGCAGCCACGTGAAGTCGGGAAGCACAAGGTCAATTCCGTGCATGTCGGGGTCGGGGAACATGAGACCACAGTCGATGAGCAAAATTTCATTGTCTTGCTCAACTGCCATGCAGTTACGACCAATTTCGCCCAGGCCACCGAGAAAGTAAATACGTACGTTTGATGTGTTCACAGATGCATTCGTACTCAACGGCTGCGCGTCGCTTCAAGATTTTTCTTCACCACTGCTGCGCGCTCGGCCACCCACGATGCCGCAGGGCCCATTGGCAAGCGTGCATTACCCACAGCGAATCCGTGCAACTTCATCATCTCTTTGCTCGGTAGTGGGTTCGGAGATTCATCTCCGGTTTCAAAGGCGAAGCTTTCGAGCAATAGTGCATTCACGCGCTGTGCTTCGGCCATATTGCCGGCAAAGAAAGCTTTCATCATGAGTTGATGTTCGGGAGCCGACCAGTGTGTAGCAACACCAACGACGCCCACTGCCCCAACCGACAGCAACGGAAGTGTGAGCCCGTCGTCACCGCTGTAGACCTGAAAACCCTTGGGCGCTTGCGCAATGACAGATGCGGTTTCTGCCGGGTTCCCGGCAGCATCTTTCAACGCAACAATATTGCTGTAGTCGTTTGCCAAAGTAAGCAAGTTTGCGGTGGCAATTTTGCGACCCGTACGCACTGGAATGTCGTACAACACCACGGGCAAGTGTGTTGCAGAAGCAATTGCGCCCATGTGCGCAGCAATACCTGATTGCGGTGGTCGGTTGTAATACGGCCCCACTGCCAAAATGCCAGCAGCACCAACTTCTGTGGCCTTCTTGGTGAGATGCACACTATGTGCGGTGTCGTTCGAAGCACTTCCTGCAATAACGGGAATGGTGACTGCTTGTGCAACCGCTTCCCACAGCGCAATTTTTTCTGCATCGGTGAGAGTTGATGCTTCACCCGTTGTGCCTGTTACTACAAGACCATCGTTGCCCTGCTCTTGGAGCCACTTCGCAAGCTTCACTGCTTCATTGACATCGAGCTCACCTTCATTTGTGAACGGCGTGATCATGGCAGTGAGTACTCGCCCGAAGTGTGGTACCTGCGTCATTAGAAAGAACCCTCTGCGGCGCGGTCGATTCCTTGGGTGAGAATGAGGTCTTCGTGGAGTTCCATCCACACGTCGTGGTAACTGCCACACATGACACCTGTGAACATATTGTTTTCGCCCCCAACGACACGCTTCGACGTGGAGTGCAAACGAGGAACGTACGGCATGAGGCGACCCAAAACAGACCCTAGGGCTTCCACCACCGGCACGGCCTTCACATTCATTTCAACCAAGCGAGCAATGACAGCCTTGTCATAACCAGCATCGCCGTGGTCATTTGGTGCGCCGTCTTTCAACTGCCAGTCACCACATAACTGCTTGAATGACTCGTTGATGACCAGAAACTCTTCGTAGGAAGGCTTCAAGGCTCCGGCAACTTCACTTGGCGTATCGGCAACAAGTGCTGCCTTGTGAGCTTCTTTGCCAGCCGGGGTAATTTGCCACAAAGCACGCTGTTCGCGGAACTGCGCTAACTCGCGCGACAAGAGGTCTTGAAGGTGAGCTTCAGCTTCTTGTTCGCTGACAGCAGCGATGTCGGCGACCATGTCGACTTTGGCAAAGCCTTTAATGCGCAGAGCATGAAAGGCACGAAATGAGGGGTCAGATTGATGAGCCATAACGCTTCAAGAGTAGTGACCTCACACCATGAACGGTGCATTCATTAGCTAATTGGCAGGATTAAGGCCCGTTTAGGCAGGTGTAGCGATGTCTTTGCCAATTTCGAAGGCCAGGTACTCTTCACCCGTATCTTCAAAATCTTCAAACTGAATGACGCCAATTTCCTCAAAACGGCGACGCAACCACGAGTCGTTGCGGTCGAGCAAGCCAAGCTTTTTACAGTTCGGCACAATTTTGGAAAACAGCATCTGCTGGAAGAAGACGCGCGTGGGGTCATTGAGCACAACCGGCATAATTTTGCGTGGGTCGATGCCCATGCGCTCCCACACTTCTTGCTGCAAGAAACGGTCGCGCATGCGCAAGCTTGCTTCGAAGGCAAAAATTTGACGCTCTTTAATTTCCGCATCGCTCATTTGTGCGTACACCTCTTGCAAGGAAAGCACACCGAAGGCAACGTGACGAGCCTCGTCGCTCATGACGTAGCGCAATAATTTCTTCAACAGTGGCTCGCCGGTGAGTTGATGCATATAACCAAATGCAGCAAGGGCAAGACCCTCCACCATAATTTGCATGCCCAAATAGGTCATGTCCCAGCGGCTGTCGGTAACGATGTCGTCGAGCAATGCACGCAAATGAGCATTAATTTGGTAGCCACCTTCAAGCTTTTCATCGAGGTAGCGGGCAAACACTTCTACGTGGCGCGCTTCGTCCATTACCTGGGTGCTGGCGTACAACTTGGCGTCATACCAGGGCACAGTTTCCACAATTTTTGCGGTACAAATGAGGGCACCTTGCTCGCCGTGCAAGAACTGCGACAAGCTCCATTTACGTGCTTGCACTCCAAATTCGAGCCATTCTTTTTGCTCCCAGTTTTTTACGGGTGTATCGCCATAAAGGCTCATATCGAATCCGCGACCAATTGCTGCCTGGTCGGCGACGATAGTGCCTTCAATATCGACTGGTGTTTCCCATGGCAAGTCGGTGGTGGCATTCCACTGCCCTACTTTTGCCTTTTCGTACAACTTGCGCAACTGCGGGCGAGCTAATGAATAGTCCCAAGAAAACAAAGTATCGGCATTGTTTTTCACCATATGCGTAATTTCGTTGACATCGGTATTGGTAACGCCCAAGATGGACTCGATGTCATTGACATCGGCGCGGCCCAAAATGTCTGCGTTGTGAGATTCAATTGCGGTCATGGTATTTCCCCCTATTGCTGGACTAAATAATTAAGAAAACTAAATGATTCTAAAAACGCGCGAACACTGTCATCGCTGGTGAAGTCGACTCGCACACTCGGCGCAAGGAAGTACGAAATAACGAGGCGAACAAGAACATCGACAATTTGAATTGCGGTGTCGGGCGAAACAAATTCTTCAGCGAGTGGAACGAAGAACTGTGAAGCGACGTTGATGATGCGTGGAACGCCGTCGACCGTGAGGTTTGCAAGCGCTTCGCCGCGCTCGCTGGCAAGCATTGCTGCAAGGTGTTGATCGTTTTGCAATTCGCGCGACGAAAAGACGATGCAACGCGTGAGCAGTTCTTCAATATTGGGAGAACCCGCAGCAGCACTTTGCAATCGGGAAAAGAAACTTTCCAATTCGCGCAAGCGCATTGCTTCGAAAAGAACTTCTCGCCCGCCAGGGAACAAGCGATAAATAGTGGCGCGCGACACACCAGAAGCAGCTGTGATGTCGTCAATGGTGACCTTGCTGAACCCAAACCGCTCAACACAGCCCATGGCTGCGTCGAGAACGCGGGTTTCGTCAGAAGTCATAGTGAGACACTAAAACGGAAAGCGTCTCACTGTCAAGACAAAAGTCACACAAAACTCAATATTTTTAGATGGTGGGCAACACGTAGTCGGCAAAACGGTCGCGGAGGGTCTTTTTCGAGAACTTCCCCACGCTGGTCTTGGGCACTTCGTCAATAAACACCACGTCGTCAGGCAGTTGCCACTTAGCCAAGCGGGGAACTAAAAACTCCACCACTTCTTCCTTTGTGAGGTTCTGCCCAGGCTCGACCACAATGCATGCCAGTGGTCGTTCCGACCAACGGGGGTGCGGCACACCCACTACAGCGGCTTCTTTGATTTTCGGGTGCGCCATGAGCTCGTTTTCCACATCTACCGATGAGATCCACTCTCCACCACTCTTAATGAGATCTTTTGTGCGGTCTACTAATCGCACTCGCCCATCGGCGTCCATTGTGGCAACGTCACCCGTGCGTAACCAGCCGTCGGATGTGAAGCTTTCTGCCGAGCGATCGTCGTTGTAATAGTTCGCAGCAATCCATGGGCCTGAGCATTGCAACTCTCCACTTGTTTCCCCATCCCACGCAACTGGGTTAATGGTGTCGGGTTCCACTACACGGCATTCAACGCCGAAGTTAATTTGACCCACCGTGGTGCGCAACTCGGCTTGTTCGTCAATTGACAACAACAAGTCGGCAGCACTCAACGTGCATGTGGAAGCAATGGGGCTTGTTTCAGTCATTCCCCACGCTTGCAATATGGGTAATCCTGTTTGCTCGCGATACGCCTCGCTGAGCGCTCTGGGCACTGCAGAACCACCGCAAGGAATAGCTCGCAACGACGACGTGTCGCGACCTTTCAGTTCGGGAAGTACGCCCATCCAAATAGTAGGTACGCCTGCAGCCACGGTTACTTTTTCTTCCACAATGAGTTGTGCAATAGCTTTGCCCGAAAGGTCTGGACCCGGCATCACAAGCGATGCACCAGAAGCAACTGCGGCATGTGCAAGACCCCACGCATTGGCATGGAACATTGGAACGACTGGCAAAATGATGTCGCTCTCGCGTGCCCCCAAACTGTCAAATGTCATTGCGCCAAAAGTATGTAGGTATGTACTGCGATGGCTATACACCACGCCTTTCGGGTTGCCCGTTGTGCCACTCGTGTAGCACATACTCGCTGCGCGGTTTTCGTCTGTTACTAAAAACTCCACCGGAGAGGCTTTGCTGAGCAGTTCCTCATAGTCGTGTATTTGTACGCCAGGCCATTGCGGAACTTCACCTGGGGCATCGTTCATAATCACCAAGTGCTTCACGGTATGAAAGGTGGAGAAAAGCGGAGCAAGAAGTGGAAGTAATGATTGATCACAAAAAATCACTTCGTCTTCTGCATGGTTCACGATGTAGGTGAGCTGTTCAGGAAAGAGGCGAATATTCAACGTGTGCAACACACGCCCTGTGCACGGAGCAGCAAAGTACAACTCCAAGTGCCGTGCTGTATTCCACGCAAACGTAGCAACCCGACCCGCTTCGGAAATTCCTAAATCATTGAGCACTCCGCCCAACTTTCGGGTTCGATGCGCCCAGTCACCATATGAAATAGTTTCTTTCCCGCGCGGGGTTGAAGTGATGACGGTTTTGTTGCGGTGGTATTTTTCTGCCCGGTCAAAAAGGTGAACAATGGTCAGTGGCGTGTTTTGCATGAGTCCTTGCATACGGCAAGCGTAGGGCATCTTGCAGGGCGAGGCGATAAGTTGCCTTGGTGCGCAAAACAGTTTTAGCTTTCACTTCGCTCCTGTTCATATTCGGCACCATTGGCACCAATATTGGGCCAGCACTTGTTGATGAACGCCCACTGCTGGTTTTAGCCATGTCGTCGCGCAACCGCAATCTTTTTGGGTCGGTACCTTTCACCTCGCCCGTCCCCTATTTCATCATCGGTTTTTTACGCATTTTGGCTGCGGCTGTTGCTCTGTACTTTGTTGGCCGCTGGTATGGCGACCGCACTGTGCGCTGGGTGGAAGACAACGTTGGCGAAATGCCTGCGCTTTACCGTTGGATTGAAAAAGCAGTCAACAAAGCTGGCTGGCTGATGTTGTTTTTTATGCCAGGAAGCAATGTGGTCTGCGTGCTCGTTGGCCATCGCCAAATGCGTATTCGCCAATTTTTTGCAGTCATCATTCCTGCTATTTGCTTTCGCCTCGTTGTGATGCGCATTGGCGGAGACATCTTTGAAGACCAAGTGCGTTGGTTCTTGAAATCAATTGAGAGATACCAGTGGTACATCGTCCTTGGACTCTTTGCCATTTCAGCATTCCAAATGAACAAGCGCCGCCCACTTGCTCCACCCGACCATGACGGGTCGAATGAGGGTTAAAGAAGCGAGTCGATTCCGAGAGTAATTCCCGG
>Ga0114970_10000906_pt1 | contig 22410 bp, 17 predicted proteins | sample M_140205_XF_Meta_FD_87030 | JGI IMG/M metagenome (GOLD analysis project Ga0114970, IMG submission 87030) | Freshwater microbial communities from Lake Montjoie, Canada to study carbon cycling - M_140205_XF_MetaG | ecosystem: Environmental > Aquatic > Freshwater > Lake | place: Lake Montjoie...
CAAAGGGGCAGAACATTGTGAAAAATCTTCAGGGCAAGGTAGCGGTCATTACCGGAGCAGCCAGTGGTATCGGTCGAGCGATGACGGACCGGTTTATTGCGGCTGGCATGAAAATCGTTCTTGCTGACGTGGATGAGGTGAAACTGCGCAATGTAGAAGCCGAACTAACGGAAAATGGCGCGGATGTTTTTCCGGTCACGGTTGATGTGTCCTTGGGCGAGAGTGTTGAAGAGTTGGCCCGCAAGACGCTGGAGAAGTATGGCGCGGCTCATGTGCTTTGCAATAACGCCGGAGTCGCTGGTGTTGGTGATCAGTGGACTGGACCGATGAGTGTTTGGGATTGGGTGATCAATATCAACTTGTACGGAGTCATCCACGGAATCCGTTCATTCCTGCCGATCATGCTCGATCAAAACGAAGGTCACATCGTGAATACGGCTTCCATGGCTGGGCTCGTGGCGATGCCAGGCTTCGGTCCCTATAACGCCACCAAGCATGCCGTGGTGGCTATGAGCGAAGGATTGTTTCTGGAACTTCAAGCAAAAGGTTCGGGTGTGAGTTGCAGTGTTTTGTGCCCTGGTTTTGTGAAGACAAATTTGGCGACAGATATTAAGTGGAGTGATCGTCTTGGTGCACAACCTGCCGAACCGACTGACCCCATTGCCTCAATGATGAATGAAATGTTGAAGGCTGGCGTTGAGGGCGGAATCGCCGCCAGTGATGTGGCGCAACAGGTTCATGATGCAGTCGTGGCCAATCAGTTTTGGATTTTGACTCATCCTGATTTTCGTCAAGCGCCTGTTGAGCGTATGAAGCGTGCTTCAATCGCCGAAAATCCAACCCTCGGTTAACCGTTTGTGGTTAGTGGGCGGCTGGTTCCGTGCCGTCAACTTTTTTCTTTGGCGGTGGCACACCGATTGAAACCGAGGCCTCTGCCCACTCTGGCCAACGACGACGACTGACAATGCTCAAGGTGCGCAGCAACTTCATCGCTACCTCATCTTCTTGAGCGGGTCGGGACTCGATGACACCATCAGCAATCATGCGGTTGATGACTTCCTCGCCTAACTCGGTGCGCACGATGGTGAGCGTCCAGTCATTGTCCTTACCGATACCGCCCGTAGAAATATCTGCATGTTCAGCAGCGAAGTCTGGACAACTCTTGCAACCTTGACGCGTCCATTGGTGACATTCCTTGAGATTGATTTCGTGGAATGAACCATCCTTCATCCAAATCTGGAAGGCGCCCTTAATGTTCATCTTCACCATGTCTTGTTTCTTTAAGCCGTATTTGGCCTCAAAGAGTTCGACAAAAATGGCATCGTCAAAAGTTTTTGAACAGAGCAAACCAATGTTGAACAAAAACGGTTTGCCGACTTTTCCTGCTTTGCGATCCCACATCACTGGTGGCGATGAAGTTTGGCATCCCATGCCGACAAGGGCCAACTTCGTGAGTCCTTGTTCCTTGGCTTCACGCAAAGCCAATGGATTGGCACAGTAGGTATAACGCGAACCAGCAGTGGCTAAAACCTCTTCTTTATTGCGAGCTAAAACTGGTTTCGCTTTCCATGCGTCATCGGGTTCAACGCCACTGACGAGGGCGGCTTCGATGTAGTCGTTTTCCATCAACCAAATCAGCATCGCCGAAACAAAGCCACCGTCTTGACCTTTTTCGTGCTGCACTTTGTCGGTTGCCCGCGTCAACAATAACTGACGCCAAATTCCCGACAATTCCTCTGGCGCACGTGTGCGACCAAAGAGGTGAGTATCAGCAGATTCTTCCCATTTGCGAAAACGTGGGCAGGCGCGGGTGCAGGTCGTGCAACCCTTTTCACCGTGAATGCAATTGTCTAGACCGAGTTCTTCCTCAATATGGAAAGGGATGTACTTGCCCTCTTCGTGCTCGTAGCCGATGACATCATGCGGGCAGGTGACGACGCAGCCAGCACATCCAGTACACAGACCAGTGGTGATGACCTCCTCGTAGAGTTCTTTCCATTGGTGTGTCCAACGTTCGGCTTTTACGGGTGCGGACTCAGTAACAGTCATGGCTTCTAATCTACGCTGAGAGGTGGTCATGATGGGTAGCCGAAACGGCAACTAATGACCGAAGAGTGATGGGAGACGAGTATGGGAATGATTGGCGAGCGGGTACTACGTACAGAAGATCCAGACTTGGTGATGGGCCGCGGCACATTTATTGACAACCTCGCATTGCCAGGTGCAACCCATGTGGTTTATGTCCGTTCCGCGATGGCCCATGCGCGTATCCGTGGCATCGACATTGCCGTGGCCCAAGACATGCCAGGGGTGCTCGGAGTCTTTACTCACGCCGATGTAGTCGCCGATGGATTAGGTCCACTGCCGATGGATATGCCGTTGTTGCCTGCCGGCATTCGCCGACCTGCTTTAGCCGACGGGACGGTTCGCTTCGTCGGCGAATTGATTGCCGCAGTCGTCGCTGAGTCTCGTGCACTCGCTGTTGATGCCGCCGAAGCAGTCTTTGTGGATTACGACGCACTTTCTGCTGTCGTTGACCCTGAAGAGGCGCTCACAAGTGATGTGTTGTTGTTCCCTGAACACGCAAGCAATGTGGTCGTAGAACTATCGGCGGGTCAAGAGGTTGATTTCAGTAGTTGCGAAGTGATTGTTGAATCACGAATTGTGAATCGCCGGATTGCCCCGAGCCCGCTTGAGGGGCGCGTCAGCGCAAGTCGTTGGGAGGAAGCGGGGCCCGACGGTATTCGACGCCTCACTCACTGGCAGGCCTGCCAGGGAGCACACCCGATTCGCAATCAACTCTGCGCATTTTACGAACTTCCACCCGAACAGATTCGGGTGATTACTCCTGACGTCGGTGGAGGTTTCGGTGCCAAGGCTTTTTTCTATCCTGAGGATTTGTTGCTGCCGTGGTTAGCCAAGCGCGTTAATCGTCCAGTGCGCTACACCGAAAGTCGTACTGAAAGTATGAACGGTCTCGGACATGGTCGTGGGCAAATTCAAGATGTGCGTATTGGCGGAAATCGCGACGGCAAGATCACCGCTTACGAGATGCGGGTGATCCAAGAGTCTGGTGCTTACCCACGCTTTGGAGCCTTCCTTCCGTTCATGACTGGGCGTATGTTGACGGGCACCTATCACATACCGAATGCGTCGATGAAGTCACAATCAGTGGTGACAAATACCGTGCCCACATTGGCTTATCGCGGTGCTGGTCGTCCCGAAGCGGCAGCAGCGATTGAGCGTGCTGTCGATATGTTCGCTGCCGAAATTGGTATGGATCCAGCAGAGGTTCGACGCCGCAATCTCGTAGCTCAGGACCAATTTCCTTATAAAAATGGGACGGGCACGGTATACGACAGTGGTGATTATCCGGGTGCTATGGAAAAGTTGCTCGTTGTTTCGCGATACGACGAATTGCGTGCTGAACAGCAGACTCGCCGTGAGAGTGGAGCGAACGTGCAACTCGGACTCGGACTTGCTGTGTATGTCGAGATCACCGCTATGTCGGGCGGTGCCGAACTTGGCATTGTTGAAGTGATGAGTGGTGCCGATGGCGCAGTGCACGCCCAAGTGATCACGGGTACGACGCCGTATGGACAGGGCCACCGCACAACGTGGGCGATGTTGGTGAGTGATCGCCTCGGCATTCCCTTTGAGAACATTACGGTGGTCCATGGCGATACCGACTTGGTCCGCAGTGGTGAAATCACTGGTGGATCGCGCTCGGTACAAATCGGTGGCACCAATGTGTGGCGCGCTGCTGGAGTTGTTGCCGACAAAGCTCGTCAGATTGCTGCACGGCTCTTGGAGGCATCGGTTGAGGACATTGTTCTTGAAGATGGGCGTTTTCATGTTGCCGGCACACCCTCCGTGACGCGTTCGTGGACGGACGTGATTACTACAGCAATGGCGATGGGTGAACGTTTGGATGGTGAAGGTGATTTCACTCAAGCATCCGGCACATTCCCCAGTGGTGCACACCTCGCAGTAGTGGAAGTGGATATTGAGACTGGCAAAGTCAAACTGCGCGAGATGTTTGCCGTTGATGATGCAGGTTGCATCGTCAATACGTTGTTGGCCGAAGGTCAAGTTCATGGGGGACTAGCGCAAGGAATTGGGCAGGCATTGTATGAAGAATTTATCTATGACGCCGACGGCAATCCATTGACCGGAAACTTTGCAGACTATGGATTCCCCTCGGCTGCCGAAGTGCCAAGTTTTGTGACGATTCATATGGAGTCGCCGTCACCGATGAATGATCTTGGTGCCAAAGGAATTGGTGAGAGTGGAACTATTGGCGCCACGCCTGCTGTGCAGAATGCCGTCGTTGATGCCGTCAGTTATTTAGGGGTGCGCCATATCGATATGCCTTGTACGGCAGAGCGTGTATGGCAGGCCGTGCATAGTTACTAGACGGCGTCAGATCCTTCTTCGCCAGTACGAATGCGGACAATGCGGTTGATATTGCTGACCCAGATTTTTCCATCACCAATTTTTCCAGTGGTGGCTGATGATTTGATCGCGTCCACGACAGCGTCAACCTGTGAATCATTGACGACAATCTCGAGTCGCACCTTAGGAACGAAATCAATGTTGTACTCGGCACCACGGTAGGTCTCAGTGTGACCACCTTGGCGTCCAAAGCCACGCACTTCACTGACCGTGATTCCTTGAACTCCGATTGCTTTCAGGGCGTCTTTGACATCATCTAATTTAAACGGCTTCACAATTGCGGTGATGAGTTGCATAAGTTTCTTCTCTCTGTCTTTTTTGAATCGTACTACTCAGACCTGATAGGCGGTTTCAGCGTGCTGGCTCTGGTCAAGCCCGACCATTTCCTCGTCGAGAGTGACCCTGAGACCCATGGTCTTGTTGATGATCATCGCCACAATGTAGGTGACGCCGAAACTAAAGGCGAACACCGCACCGGAGGCCAGAAGTTGCTTGCCAAGCAGCGATGAGCCACCGCCGTTGAACCAACCATCAGCACCGAGCGAGTTGATGGTGGTGTCACTGAAGAGACCGAGCAACAATGATCCGAGCAATCCACCGATCAAGTGCACGGCGATGACGTCGAGACTGTCATCAAAACCGAAACGATTTTTGAGTGCCAGACTTAAGTAACAAATTGCGCCGGCAGCAAGTCCGATGAGTAACGCCGAAGAAGTACTGACGAATCCGGCGCAAGGCGTAACGGCCACAAGTCCGGCAACTGCACCCGATACGGCGCCGAGAGTAGTGGCATGTCCAGCCTTCAATTTCTCGACCAACAGCCAACCCAACATTGCTGCAGCCGCTGCGACATGGGTATTCACAAGTGCTTGAGCGGCGAGCCCGTTGGCGGCCAATGCCGAACCAGCGTTGAAGCCGAACCAGCCGAACCACAAGATGCCGGTGCCAAGAACTGTGAAAGGCAAGTTGTGCGGAGGCATGGCTTCACGGGGCCATCCCTTGCGAGGCTTCAAGATGAGAATGACAGCTAGTGCTGCTGCACCAGCGTTGATGTGCACAACTGCGCCACCAGCAAAGTCCAGGGCACCTTCCTTGAAGAGCCATCCGTTGGGACTAAATACCCAGTGCGCCACGGTTGGGTACACGAGAACTGCCCACACACCGATGAGCACTGCATAAGCAGAAAACTTGAGACGATCAGCGGTTGCACCGGTAATCAAAGCGGGTGTGATGACTGCAAACATCATTTGATAGCCCATAAACAAAATGGGCGGGATGGCAAGAGCAAATGCGCCTGTGTAGCCGGGGAGTTCACCGACAGTGGTGATGTCTTTGAGGAAGACGAAATCGAAGTTGCCGATCCAACCGTTCGTTCCTCCAAATGCCAAACTGAAGCCGACTGCGACCCACAACACGGTCACCAGTCCCATCGCAAAAATATTTTGCATCAGCATGCCTAAAACGTTTTTACTGCGCACCATTCCTCCGTAGAAGAATGCAAGTCCGGGGGTCATAAAGAGCACAAGGGCTGCGGATACTAAAACCCAGGCGACGGCGCCGGAATCAATCGTGTAATTCATCTACTTCTCCTGATTAGTTGACTTAATCGTGCGTGGTCTCGGGGCACGAGATGGCAGCAAGGAAAAAAGTAGTGAAAATAGGTTGCACAATTGTTTCGGCTATGTGAACGCCGTGTGCGAAAAAAGAGGGTTTCCCCGAGCTGACAGTTGCGTGTCAACCCGGGGAGTGCCCCTACTGGAGAGGAGAATGTTCTCCAGTGCTACTAACGAAATCGTCAGTGAGCTCTTGCTTGGCCCTCACCTAAATGGCGTCTGGGCCTTCTTCGCCTGTGCGGATGCGAATGAGGCGGCTAACTTCTGCCACCCAGATCTTTCCGTCACCGATTTTTCCTGTGGCTGCTGACGCTTTGATGGCAGCAATGACAGCATCAACGCTGCCATCATCAACGACCAACTCGAGGCGAACCTTTGGCACGAAGTCAATCTTGTATTCGGCACCGCGGTACGTTTCGCTGTGGCCGCCTTGACGACCGAAGCCTCGGACTTCACTCACTGTGATGCCCATGACTCCAGCTGCCTTGAGGGCGTCCTTCACATCGTCCAATTTGAATGGTTTAACAATTGCTGTGATGAGTTTCATGTTGTTGTGTTCCTCTCTGGTCGTTCCGTCAGCTCTTCACAAACTCGGGATAGGCAGCGACGCCCATCTCGGGAAGGTCAAGACCCATGATTTCATCTTCTTCGCGTGAGCGAATTCCGCCCTTGCCCATCTTCTTAGAGATGGTGTCTTGCAGTTTGAAGAAGGTGTAGGCAACTCCTCCGATGACCACAATGAGCACCGCCACACCGAGCACCTGAGCACCCAGTTGGCCCCAGTCACCCTTGATGATTCCTTCAACGCCTGCGCTATCGGACAAGTTCCAGCCAGCGCCATAACTACCGTTAGAGAAGATGCCGACGCAGAGAACACCGAACAATCCGCCGACACCGTGAACGCTGATCGCACCCACTGGATCATCGAGCTTGAGTTTGCGCTCAACGAAAAACACGCTCTCAATCACCAAGATGGCGGCAAGGGAACCGATGACTGCTGCAGCCCATGGAGCCACGAATGCACATGGCGCGGTGATAGCAACGAGACCTGCCAGCATTCCGTTGGCCATCATTCCAGGATCCGGCTTACCTGAACGCTTGATGATCCAGAACATCGCCACGATGGCACCAAATGCGGCAGCGATAGCCGTGTTAGTAGCCACGACGGCAAACTGAACATCAGTTGCGGCGAATGTGGAAGCGGCGTTGAAGCCGAACCAGCCGAATAACAAGATCAACGTTCCGAGCATGGCCATCGGAATGTGGTGACCAGGCATGGCTCGAGGCGTTCCATCTTTGGCGAACTTGCCAATGCGTGGTCCGAGGACTTTGGCTCCAGCGAAAGCGGCGACGCCACCGACTGCGTGGACAACACCAGATCCGGCGAAGTCAACGTAGCCAGCACCGAGGCTCATACTGCTCCAAGTTTGTGATAACCAGCCACCGCCCCAAGTCCAAGCGGCGAACAATGGGTAGTAGATCGCTCCGCAAAAGAAGCCCCAGGTCACAAAACTTCCCCACTTCCAACGTTCGGCCATTGAGCCAGTTGGGATGGTTGCCACGGTGTCCATGAAAGCGACCATGTACAAGAAGAAGCCAAGAAGTGCTGGCGTAATTCCGCCACCTGACATCGCCCAGCCGCCCTTGAACAAGAAGACCCATTCGCCACTACCAAGTAATGGAGAACCGATCGGTTCATTCAGTCCAAACGCGCTGTAACTAAAACCACCGAAGGCCAGTGGGAATCCAATGAAAAAGAATCCGATGAAACCCAAACCGAAGATGGCAAAGTTTGTTGTCATGACGTGAGCCGCGTGTTTCGCACGGCAGAAGCCAGTCTCAACTAAAGCAAATCCAGCTTGCATGAAAATCACCAATGAAGCACCGATGATGACCCATAACAGGTTGGTAGCCGTGGCCAAGGAATTGATTGCACCCTCGGCATCGAAGTCACCTTCTGCCGCCAGGGCGATGCTTCCAGTGAACACAAGTGCACCTGATGAAATTGTTGTGGCGATGAGAAGTCGGCGCAGAAGCGAGGTTCTCTTTCTCGTCAAATCGGCAAAGTAGTCCGATGAGGTGTCGTATTGAACGACATCCGAACTGGAACGGGTGATCATGGTGTCTCCTAGGGGATAGTGGTTGATATAGGGGATGCACGTCGCCATTGACGGGCGTGACGCCCGAAGTTATTTCGGGAACCCGACGACACTGTCGGAGCTTTTGCGCTGGCATCAACCTAGAAGGTTGATGTTTCTCGTTTGTCCGAGAATTGTTACGGGAGTGTGAGCGCTTGGTTCGTCGTAGAAAAATGCGAGACGGTCAGACGAGACCAGAAACGGCGTCATCAAGCGCCGATCGATAATGCTCTCGGGCGGTGAGGGCGCAAAGAATATAAGCGGAGAGAGTGATGTATACATCGCCCACCGTCAACTCGGGTGGTACTGATGGATCTGGTCCTTTGACCGCATCTTTCATTGATTCACTGAGTGACAAGATATGCATGATGTCGTCAAGTGAGTCGGGCATCATCGTGGTCGCCACTCGCACAGCATCGCGGCCATCATCAATGATCGAATCAATAAAGCAGGCAACGGCGACAATTTCTACGAGTCCAACACGGTCAATGGCACGACTCAGCATGGGGTCAAGACTGGGATCATCAAGATGTCGTTTAAGTTCATGAAGTGCATGCAGGTGTCCGTTTAAACCTTGATCACTGAAGTCGGGTTCAGCGCGATGGCGTTGCATGGCAACACCGACCTCGGGCACGCGCACCTCAACTTGTCGGCGGTCAATGGTTCGCCACCATTCGTCAGCGTCGTTGTTGAGCAGTTCGTCGAAGAGGTGCGAAGTATCAACGGATGTCCATGGCTCAAGAGGCACGCTGTTTTTCGACCCCTGGCGTTTGGCAAGTTTGAGACGCAAAAGTGGCGGAGTAATCAGTGTGGTGACGAGGATCATCAGCAAAAGTGCGCCGTACAACTCATCGTCAAGGACTCCTTTTGACAGTCCAATGGAGGCGAAGATCAATCCAACTTCACCGCGTGGAATCATCCCGATTCCAATGAGTAACTTGTCGCCGGGTGAGCGACCAATGCCAAAGCCTGCGATCAACTTGCCAATGATCGCCACCACAGTCAAGACCGTTGCCAAAGCCAAAACGCTTGGCTGGAACATGGCATCAAGATCAGCGTTGATGCCGATGCTGGCGAAGAACACTGGAATAAAAATATGTCCGAGGGGATTGAGACCCTCAGCGATGCGCTCATGTTGTTGGCTTCGGCCTACGGCCAAACCTGCCATGAAGGCACCGATGATGAAAGCCAATTTCGCTTGATTCGCCAGCAGCGAAAAAGCCAGCATCAGAGCGAATGAAACCGCCACGATTGTGGTTGAAGATTTTGCGATTCGGTCAATACGAGTGAAGGCTTTCGGAATGACGTAGATCGCTAATAGGCCAGTGATCACCAAGAAGCCGAGAGCTAATCCGATTGTTTCAAAGACCACGCTGGCGCTGATCGAACCTTCAGTAACGACTTTGACGACGACGGTCAAGATAATGAGACCGAGGACATCATCGGCAACTGCCGCGCCCAACACAATGCGCGATTCGCGCAACGCCAAAGCGCGCAGATCGCCTAATACTCGTGCGGTGATTCCGACACTGGTGGCTGTGAGTGCTGCTCCAATGAACAAAGAAATTTTGCCGCTCTCACCAAACGCGGCGGTCACTCCAAACCCAGCAGCAAATGGAACCAACACTCCGATCAGCGCGACCAAGAGCGCAGGCTTTCCAACCTTGGCCATTTCACCGAGGTCCATTTCGAGACCAACTTGAAACAACAGCAAGATCACGCCGATTTCGCCCAGCAATAACACCATGTTGGCGACATCAAGATTTTTGATGGGGTCAATCAAGCCGAGAGCGCTTGGGCCGATGATGATGCCGGCGATAATTTCGCCGAGGACCGCCGGAATCTTGATGCGTTCGGCAAGTTCGGCGGCCAGGCGCGCAACGATGATGATGATCAACAGGTTGCCGAGTATCAGAGCGAGGTCATAACCCTCGGTCGCAGATGCCAGCAAACTCATTGGGTCAGGTTAGTGGTCATGGGGGATTCAGAAATGAAAGGTTTACGCCGCTGCAAGAACAGTCGCCTGCTCGAGGTTGTCAACATTGAGCATCCAACCGCGACCGCGCACAGTTCTGATGGAGTCTGGGCCAAGGGTTTTACGTATGGAGACCAAGAGTGAATCACAGCGTCGCTCGTGGAGAGTGGTCATTCCTGCCAGACGGGCCAGTTCGCGACGGCTCACCACTCGCCCCGAACAACCAATCAAGGCTCGGAGGAGAGCCAACTCTTGGGTTCCAAGTGGAGCGGTGCTAGCAACTGGGGTTACGTCCATGCGCTCAACTTTAGAAATTGAGGATTTCGCCTGTGTTCGCCCTTTGTGAACGGTGTGTGAACCGTTTTGAGCCCAAGTGACAGCGTCAGTGACACTTTTATCGTTGCTCGGGTTGGGGCGGAGTGGGCACCTGCGAGAGAATAAGAATATGGAACTCAGTTACCCCACAGAAGCCGAAGCCTTTCGTCACGAAATCCGAATCTGGTTGAAGGAGAATTTGCCCACTGGCTGGGGCGAGCCTGGGTTTGAACTCGTAGGTGAGGCGCGTAAGAAATTTGTCGAAGAGTGGCCCGCCACTTTGTATGCCGGCGGTTGGATCTGCGCCACATGGCCAAAGGAATACGGCGGCAAAGGATTAACGACAATGCAGGGTGTCGTGTTGGCGGAAGAGTTCGCTGCGATGAAGGCGCCGTTGCGTGCCGACTTCTTTGGTGACACTTTGGTTGGACCAACTTTGCTGCAGTGGGGATCTGAAGAACAAAAGAAAGAGTTCTTGCCGAACATCATGAACGGCACGACGCGTTGGTGCCAAGGGTTCAGTGAACCCAACTCTGGTTCCGACTTGGCATCGCTCAAGACTTCAGCGGTTCTCGACGGTGATGAGTGGATCATCAACGGTCAAAAAGTGTGGACGACTGGTGGGCATCATGCAGATTATTGTTTCTTGCTCACACGCACCGATCCTGATTCCCCAAAGCACAAAGGCATCTCCTATCTCTTAGTACCGATGCGTCAAGAAGGCGTTGAAGTACGTGGCATTGTGCAGCCCGATGGAACGGCGGAATTCTGTGAGGTGTTTTTTACGAACGCTCGTTGTCCGAAGGACAATGTCGTTGGTGGCGTGAACAACGGCTGGAAAGTCACGAACTCAACACTTGCTTTTGAACGTGGCATGAGCGCCACGACTGGCTATCGCCGTTTCGAAGAGGAATATAAGGCAATGGTGCGAGTAGCCACAAGCAATGGGGCGATTGAACAAGAGGATATTCGTCAACGTTTGATGGAGTATTACACTAAGATTCAGATTCTGCGTTTTAACGGTTTACGTTCATTGACTGCGACATTGAATAACAGCAAAGATCTCGGTGTGATGGCTCTTGGTGCAACCAACAAAATGTTTTGGTCGGAAATGCATAAGGCGGCGATGGAGTTGGCGCTTGATATTTTCGGTGCCCAAGCGATGCTGGTCGATGCTGGTCCTGAGACCGGCACGTGGCCAGGCGTAGCGCGCGAGCGTCGTCGTGATGGTTATCTAGTGAGTCCGATGATGTCAGCGTTCTTCTTCAGTCGTTCGGAAACGATTTGGGGTGGCACAAGTCAGATTCAGCGCAACATCGTTGGTGAGCGAGTACTGGGTCTTCCCAAAGAACCTTCAGCAGGCTGATCTAGTTGATATCTCGTTCGGCTGAGGCCGATCAACGTATGGTGACACCGCGCTTCTTATTAGTGACGGCGGCAACTTTGGCCTACTACACCTGCGTTGGAATTTTGATACCGACATTGCCAGTCTTCATTAAGAATGGTCTTGCCAGTGGCGAGGCCATGATTGGTGCATCGGCCGTTTTGTTTAGTGGTGCGGCGGTCTTGTTTCGACCACTCCTGACGTGGGTCGGTAACCGCTGGGGTCGTCGCACAATGATGGTCTCAGGTTCTCTAGTGGCAACGGTGGCCGCTCTCGGCATGACCGTCGTGAATTCCACATGGCAACTGTTGCCTTTTCGTGCGTTGATGGGTGTTGGTGAAGCGGCACTCTTTGTCGGTGCGGCGATTTTGGTCGTTGAACTGAGTCCGGAAAATCGTAAGGCGGAGGCTGCGAGTTATCTTTCAGTTGCTGTCTTCGGTGGCTTATCTGTGGGACCAATTATTGGCGAGTTGGTGATGGGTGATGTGCCCGAAGGTGCGCGCGGATTATCTGCTGGTCATTTCGATCGCGTATTTGTTGTGACAGCTTTAGCCTCGCTGCTCGCTGCTGCGGTGTCCTTGACGGCACCGGCATTTGTTGGTGCGAAACCTGAACGGATTCGTCGTAAGGTTTCATGGTTCCATCCGCGATCATTGCGCCCAGGGATGATTCTTGCTTTGGGAATGGCGGCATGGACATCATTCACTAGTTTCGTTCCGACCTTTTCTAAGTCGATTGGACTGAGTGGTTCGGCGCGCTTCTTTACCGTATACAGCATTTTGTGTTTAGTGCTTCGCTTGTTTGGAGCTAAAACTCCGGAGCGTTTGGGCCTGCGAAGAAGTGTCTGGATAGCGATGTCTTTTCTTTTGTGTGGCGTGACATCGGTGGGTGTGTTGGGTAGCGAAATCGGTATCTGGATCGGGACAACATTTTTTGCTCTCGGTATTTCGTTTTTCTATCCCTCGTTGTTGGCAATGGCTATTGAAGGTAGCGAGTCCGATGAACGCGTGGAAGTCGTGGCTAGTTTCACCAGTTTTTTTGAAATAGGTGGAGTGATTGGCGGATTGGCACTCGGCGTGGTCGGTCAGTTATTCGGCGAACGGTCCACATTCTTTGGTGGCATGGTATTTGCCGTTATGGGCTTATTGCTTCTGCGCGCCCCTTCAACTGACGGCCAGGAATGAGACACGATAAAACTAGGGTGATGATGAGAACAGGAATCGCCATGCGAAACACTGTTGTCACAGCGTGAGCGAATACTTCAAGAGCCTGTTCGCGGAGTGGTGATTCAAGTTGCTTGATATTGCGTGGGGTCTGAATCAGTTTCTCGTCAATACGCCCTTCAAGTTGGGAATTGAAAATCGCACCGTAGATAGCTAGGCCAATGGCTCCACCAAGTTGTCGAACGAAGATGACGATGGACGATGCGGCGCCGATTTCATGGTTCTCCACCGCGTTCTGCACTGCAAGTGTGCTGGTGGGGAAGATTGCACCCATGCCCGCACCAATAAAAAATGATGCGATCATCGCTAGATAAAGATAGGCGTGAGTTGAACCCAGCAATGAGGCCATGATGAATCCGACTAATGCCAATGCGGCACCGACTGGTGGCCACACTTTGTAGGTTCCGGTACGCGAAGTGATGCGACCAATAATGATTGCTGTTCCCGCAACTGCAACGGCAAGTGGCACTAGTAAGAGTCCCGAGTTTGTGGCCGAAACACCAGTGACACCCTGCAGATAGAGCGGCATGAATGCGTTTGCTCCGTAGAAAACTGCGCCGACTAAAATCATCAATGGCACGATTGCCCGCACCACATCAATTTTCATTAAGTGCAAGGGGACAATGGGTTCTTCGGCGCGACTCTCCCAGCGGAAAAAGGCGATGCTGACGATCAGAGCGGCAGCAAAGAAAGCAATTGTTGGAGCAGATAACCAGCCGTATGAACCACCGGTCCATGAGAGACCAAGAATCAGGCAGGAGACAGCAATAACGAGCAGTGTTGCGCCGATGTAATCGACTTTCTTTTGCATTGCTGTGAACGGAAGTTTCAAAGAATTGTTGGTGATCATTAAGGCAACAATGCCGACGGGTAAGTTCACCAAAAAGATCCAACGCCAACTTGTGTTATCGACAATGAAGCCACCTATCAAAGGGCCAATCACGCTGCTGATAGTGAACACACTTGTGATCAAGCCGACGTATCTACCGCGTTCACGTGGCGGCACGATGTCGCCGATGATGGCAAATGACAATGAGAACAATCCGCCACCGCCGATGCCTTGAATGCCGCGGGCCACCACGAGTTGCCACATTGATTGGGAGATTCCGCAGATCATTGAGCCAAGAAGAAAAGTAACAATGGCAATTTGGAAAAGTCGACGCCGACCGTAGAGGTCAGATAATTTTCCGAATAAGGGTGTAGCGACGGTGCTGGTGAGCATGTACGACGTGCCGATCCAGGCGTAGTACTTAAGTCCACCGAGATCGCCGACAATTGTTGCTAGGGCAGTGTTGACGATCGTGCCGTCAAGGGCCGACAAACCCATAGCTGCCATGACGCCAGCGAAGACGACGTAGATCTGTCGTTGTGTGAGGTTGCCAGCGTTCATCTGGACAACGGGTTGTTCTGTGGACATGGGCGCTCCTTTACTTGTAGAATACAACAACTAAATTGTTGATTGGTGGGTCTGCGCACAGGTTTGGATGTCGCGGCGTGTGACATGTGGCAAGATAAAGCCATGTCCTCCTTGCGTTCTATGAGTTACAAAAGCCCAGTTGGTCGCCTCACTTTGGTCGCCTCTGACGTTGGTTTACGAGCCGTACTGTGGCCCGAAGATGACCCTCTGCGTGTACGTGGAGTGGAGGGAGTCAAAAAGGGTGCCAGCGAGATTCTGACCAATGCGACAGTGCAGTTGGATGAATATTTTGCAGGAGTTCGCCAGGATTTCGACCTGGCCCTCGATCCAGTAGGAACCCCTTTTCAGCAGCAGGTGTGGGATGTGTTGCGGTCGATTCCGTATGGGCAGACCATGAGTTACGGCGAGCAAGCTAGTGCTTTAGGGGATTCCAAGAAGGCGCGCGCTGCGGGATCGGCGAACGGTAAAAATCCACTCAGCATTGTTGTGCCATGTCACCGAGTGATTGGGGCCAATGGTTCGTTGACTGGGTTTGCCGGTGGAATGACGGCGAAAAAGTTTTTACTTGATCTCGAACAACGTCATCGAGGTTCACGGTTACCGATTCGACAAGGCGATGAAGACCCGCGGTTGATGGAAATGTTTTCCAAGGGGCTCACGGGACCGAGTGGAGAGCCGCTCAATATTTTCGGAGTACTCGCACATCATCCCGACATGCTCAAGCGTTGGCTGGTTTTCGCTACTCATGTTTTGTCTAAGAATACTTTGACAGCGCGTGATCGCGAATTACTGATCTTGCGCACTGGATGGAACTGTCAATCGCGTTACGAGTGGGGGCAGCATGTGGTCATCGCGCAACAATGCGGTATCACTGTGAAGGAGATAGCGGCAGTAAAGAAAGGGGCCACATCTGCTGTGTGGTCGAAAAAAGATAAGTTGCTGCTGACGAGTGCTGATGAATTGCATAATGATTACTGCTTATCTGACTCAACTTGGGCACAATTATCAATGCAGTATTCACATCAACAGATATTGGATCTCATTGCGACGGTCGGCAACTATCACATGGTGGCGATGTTTTTGAATAGCACAAAAGTTCCACTTGATGTCGGTGTCCCCGACGATCCGGATTTTTTCTAGTTATTTGCGACGTGACGAAGCAATTTGTGCGCGGCGACGGCGAGCTTCTTCTTGCTCGGCGGCTTTGCGAATCTTGCGCTGTTCTTTGAGCGCCAAGCGTTCGGCGTCATCAACCTTAAGCGGAGGCAGTGGAGCCATAATCACAACTGGGGCTGGTGGAAGTTTGAATACGTCATCATGCTTGAGCAGACGCGTGATGATTGGCGAGGCAATTGCTTCGCCAGTGACAACTGAAGCCAACATCACTTGAGTGACGAGCAAAGAATGTGTTTCGATGATGGCCGGAAGGGCTTCGCGTAAGTTCTCTTCGCTGGGGTCATCGGAGTTATCGCCGAGGGCAGCGATGCAATCGGCAAGGCATTTGTCGGTCAGCAAGAGCGCCATTCGCTCAAGATCACCGTTGATGCGACCTTTGGCAACGCTGACGCGGATCGCCTCGATGAGGGCTGGCATTTCTAGGTCCTCGCCCATAACACTGGCAACAAGTTGCACGGACTCTTGGCCCTCTTCGTCGAGACCCTCATAGAGAGAGGCGATCTTTTCATCGGGAAGTCCGCGAAAAGCTCTGTCGAGCATGGATAGGGCAGTCAGACGATTCTTTACTTGATTCACGAGAGACGAGGCTAGCGGTGTAAAACGCGTCAGAATGGATGTATGAGTACTGAGAGCGGATTAAAGAGTCGGATTCAAGGGGATATCAACGAGGCGTTGAGGTCGGGTGACGAGTTATTGAAGTCAACCTTGAGGATGGCTTTGGCGGCGATCATGAATGCCGAAGTCGCTGGGGCGCAAGCCACGGTCTTGACGGATGACCAGATTATTAACCTCTTGCGTTCAGAGGTAAAGAAGCGAGCTGAGTCGGCGGAGATCTATGCCGCAGCGGGTCGCACCGAATTGGCGACCAAAGAAACACAAGAGATGGCGATTATCGAGACGTACCTTCCAGCAGCAATGGACGCAGCGGCTCTTGCCAGCATCGTGGCGGAGGAAGTTGCCAACGCTGCCGCCAACGGCCAAGAAGGTGCGCGAGCAATGGGCGCGGTCATTAAGGCAGTGAAAGAGCGTGTCGGTGCTCAAGCAGATGGATCGGCGATTGCGGCTGCTGTGAAGAGCGCTCTCAATTAACCAAAGTTGAAGCGCCCACGGTAGGAATCGGACCTACGACCTTCTGCTCCGGAGGCAGACGCTCTATCCACTGAGCTACGTGGGCAACAACACGAAGACTACCTTGTGTTTCTGGTCGTTATTCGTTACGTATTTCGCGCTAGATATACACCACTTTCACATTGCATTTTTCTTTGAAATAATCTCTGAGATTGTCGCTTTTAGCGTCATCTTTGTAACACCCCGTGAGTATGTTTTGAACATACGTTCGTAGCGATCATGTTGCGATTCGTCAATGAAATCGGGGTTGTTGTGAGGTTCGGGTTTGAGTGGAACGGTTCAACTGTTGTCGTGAAAGCTGTTGAGGTTTGCGCTATGACAATTGATCAGGTGCGTCGCCGTTTATCTGAAGTGTGTTCGATTCAAGCCAAACTTGATGCCGAGAAACTGGCCTTGAGTGCACGCATGGTTTCACTGTTAGATGACCCGGTCTCGCCTGCGTATGTGATCCCTGAACGTGAACTTGTCGCTCATGGGGGTCTCACATCGCGTGAAGCCCGCACCGTGATCGCCCGTGGTCTCGTCACCGAAGTAGCCCCGGACATGGGTGCCGTGTTGGCCAGCGGCGACACGACAGCCGCGCATGTTGATGCTCTCGGACGCGGTCTCAAGATCGCTGGCGTTGAACGCGAAGCCTTCTTGGCGCATCTTCCCGGCCTCGTTGAAGCATCAACGACGATGTCGGCATCTGAATTCAGCCATTTAGTGACCGAGACCGCTAAATCTGTTGTCACTGACGACGGCCTATCCACTTTTGAACGCCAACAACGAGAAACCTTTTTCACGATCCGTACCGAAACTGACGGCTGTGTGACTGTGCGGGGCAGATTTGATCCGATCAGTGGGTCAATCCTGAAATCTAAGATCGGACGCCTAGTCGAAGCCATGTTCCACTCAGGAGACAAAACAGTCCCCGTTGACGTGATGCCCTGGATTGAACCAAACGATCACCGCCAAGCCAAAGCCCTCATCGCTCTCATCAACGGCGCACGCGACACCGACATTGACATGACTGTGCGCGCCGAAGTCGTCATCCACGTCGATTTAGAGACCCTGAAGAACGGTTTACATGCCGGTGGCACCTGCCGCACCGCGTTAGGAGCCGATTTACCCGTCGAAACAGTCCGAAGACTTGCTTGTGAAGCAGAAATCTTGCCAGTTGTTCTCGATGGACGATCAGTCCCGATCGATGTCGGCCGATCAAAACGCCTGGCGACAGTGCATCAACGACGAGCACTCGAAGCGATCTACCCACACTGCGCAATCCCGGACTGCGAAGTGATCTTTGATCACTGCAACATCCACCACATCAAATACTGGGAAAACGGCGGCCCCACCGACCTCAACAACATGGTGCCACTGTGCTCACGACACCACCACGCCGCCCACGAAGGCGGATGGAAACTCACACTCAACCCCAAAACCAGAAAACTAACAATCAACTAACTCGGATTGTTGACGACACTGAAGGTATGGCGAGTGATTAGGCAAAGGCAATGGCTCAGACATTGCCTTTGCGTTCACGGCCTCTCGTCTCACTAACGGTGTTGCGCGATTGCGATGGCCGATCCTGATGCTGGACTCTCTTAACTAACCCACTCGTGGCGACCTCTATCGGCAACAATAGAGAGGTCATGTCCTCCCAGACCAGTACCGATCCACTTCTCATTTTGTCGAGCGCCTTGCAGACCGCCTTCGAGGCTGTGGCTGGTCGCGCTGGGGTCGATCCCGTCATCCGTTCAAGTGACCGCGCTGATGCTCAGGCCAATGGGGCACTCGGTCTCGCCAAGGAACTAGGCCAAAATCCGCGCCAAGTCGCCGAAGCGGTGCTGGCCGAGTGTGCCGGCCTCGCAGGCATCTGCTCCTCAGTCGAAGTTGCTGGACCCGGCTTCCTCAATCTCGTCTTCAGCAATGATTTTCTATCTGGACTTCTCAAAGAAGTTGCCAGCGATCCGCGTCTTGGTATCGGCACTGTCCCGAGTAAGCGCGTCGTCATTGACTACTCGGCACCCAACGTCGCCAAGGAAATGCACGTTGGCCATTTGCGCACCACAGTGATTGGTGACTCGCTCGTGCGCATGCTCTCTTTCGTTGGGCACGAGGTGATTCGTGAAAATCACATTGGTGACTGGGGCACTCCATTCGGCATGTTGATTGAGCACTTGCTTGATCTCGGTGAGACACAAGCGGCCGATCATTTGTCCCTCGGCGATCTCGACGGCTTTTATAAGCAGGCACGCACAAAGTTTGATGCCGACGAAACTTTCCAAGATCGAGCGCGCTCTCGAGTTGTCTTATTGCAAAGTGGAGATGCAGAAACTCGTCGACTGTGGAACCTGCTCGTCAATCTCTCAACTCATCATTTCAACGCCGTCTACAAGTTGCTAGGTGTGCTGTTAACCGACGACGACTTAATGGGAGAGAGTGCCTACAACGATCTTCTGCCACAAGTTGTCACTCGTCTTGACAAACTCGGGTTGCTACAACAGTCGGCGGGAGCAGATGTCGTCTTCCCTCCCGGCTACACAAATCGCGAAGGTGAACCTCTTCCACTGATTGTGCAAAAGGGTCAAGGCGGTTTTAACTATGCCACTAGTGACTTGGCATGTGTGATTGACCGTGTCGAACGTTTGCAGGCTGATCTTTTGCTGTATGTCGTGGGATCGCCTCAAGCGCAACATTTAGCAATGGTTTTTGATGTGGCGCGCATGGCCGGTTGGCTTGTTGGATCTAACGAGGCCGTGCATGTGGCCTTCGGAAACGTTTTGGGTTCTGATCGCAAAATTATGAAGAGTCGAAGTGGCGACCCACTCAAGTTCATTGATCTCATTGAAGAGGCTGTATCTCGCGCAGATGCCGCGATAGCGCTCAAGAATCCTGATTTATCAGAGACCGATCGCCACGAGATTGCGCGCATGGTCGGCATTGGAAGTGTTAAGTACGCGGATCTCTCCACGGATCGCGTTCGCGACTATGTCTTTGATTGGGAACGGATGTTGTCTTTTGATGGCAACACCGCTCCTTATCTGCAATACGCACACGCCCGCATCTGCAGTATTTTCCGTCGCGCGGAAATTTCGCGTGTCTCGGTGCGCGATGTGGTTCCGACCCTTGTTGAACCACAAGAGCGTGAGTTGGCTCTAGCGTTGTTGGCCTTCAATGCTGCTGTCGTTGACACCATTGACAAATACAGTCCGCACCGTTTGTGCACTTATCTATACGATCTTGCGACAACCTTTACCGCCTTCTATGAACATTGCCCAGTACTCAAAGATGGATACGAAAGCACTCGTCAAAGTCGCTTGGCGTTATGCGATCTGACAGCCCGAGTGCTCAATCAGGGTCTGGCCTTATTAGGAATTGAAACTCCGGAGCAGATGTGACAAGCCAACCCATTCCTCTTCATCTCTTGCCAGATTCAGCCGCTATTGCCATTGATGGTTCGCTATCTCTTGGTGGTTGCTCGGTCGGCGAATTAGCCGAACAATACGGAACGCCATTATTCATCTACGACGAAGATCACATTCGTGAGCGCTGTCGCCAAGCGGTCGCAGCATTCGGAGTCGATCGCGTGATTTACGCCTCAAAAGCATTCCTGTGTTCGGCCTTGGCACGTTTGGTGAGCGAGGAAGGGCTCTTGCTTGATGTGGCTTCAGGCGGAGAGTTATTCGTTGTACTGAATAGTGGTGTGTCGGCAAGCCGTTGTGTGTTGCATGGCAACAACAAGAGCAGTGACGAGTTGGAAATGGCGATCACCGCTGGAGTACGACACATAGTCGTGGACAGTTTTGATGAGATCGGGCGCCTTGAAGTTTTGCGAGAGCGGGGCTTGCCCGCCCCTCAACTGATGATTCGCGTGACACCTGGGGTTGAAGCCCACACCCACGAGTTCATCGCCACTGGTCAAGATGATTCTAAGTTTGGATTTAACTTGGCTAATGGGGATGCTGCAAAAGCGATCGCACGAATCCAAAAAAATGGATGCGGGAAACTCATCGGGGTTCACTGTCATATCGGTTCAAGTGTTTTCGCCGTCGATAGTTTCGCTAAGGCCGCCGCAGTCATGGCCACTTTCGCTGAGCCTTATGGGTTAGAAGAATTGACTCTCGGCGGTGGACTCGGAGTTGCGTACATCGAAGGTGAAGTAGCGCCGACGATCACTGAGTGGGGATCGGTTTTACTTGATGCATGTCAAGCTCTCGGAGTGCGATCCAAGGTTTCTGTTGAACCGGGTCGAGCGATTGTGGCTTCATCGGCGATCACTGTGTATCGCGTCGGCACAGTGAAGGAGATCCCAGGTGTCCGTACTTTTGTCAGCGTCGATGGCGGAATGAGCGATAATCCTCGTCCTGTGCTGTACGGCAGTGGATACGAAGCCTTCAAAGTTTCCGATGTCGCGGCGGCGCGACCTATGAACGCGCGACTTGTTGGCAAACATTGTGAGAGCGGTGACATCTTGATCTTCGACGGGTATTTCCCTGCCGATCTTGAGGTAGGTGACCTCATTGCAACCCCCGTGACTGGGGCGTATGGGCATTCAATGGCCAGCAATTACAACAAGGTGCCGCGACCTGCGGTTGTTTTCGTCTCCGAGGGGACATCTCGGCTCGTGGTTCGCCGAGAAACCTACGAAGACCTCGTTCGCTTTGATGTGGGATAGTCCCTCGGGCACGGAGCGCGGCTAAATCCTGATGGTTCTGCAGGCTCAAGCCCTTAGCCTTGACCACTGTGACAACCGTTGAATCGCAGGGCAGAGTAGTACGCATTGGCGTGCTTGGATGTGGCAACGTCGGCGCGGCCTTCGTTCGTCTCGTTGAGCAACAGAGCTCGGTCATTGAGCAGCGCACCGGCGTGCGCCTAGAGATCGTCAGTGTGGCGGTTCGAAATATGTCGCGTGATCGCGATGTACAACTGAGTGAGGGCTTGTTAACGAGAGACGCGCACAGCGTGGTCGCTGATCCGAATGTGGACCTTGTGGTTGAAATGATTGGTGGCATTGAGCCAGCCAGAGAATTGATTTCGAGTGCCCTCGCTGCTGGCAAGCCAGTTGTCACGGCGAATAAAGAGTTGCTCGCCAATGTTGGAACTGAGTTGTATGCGGCAGCAGATGCTGCTGGTGTTGATCTTTTATTCGAAGCTGCTGTTGCTGGTGGCGTACCCGTGATACGAGCGTTGCGCGAAAGTCTGCGTGGTGAGCCCGTCTCGCGAGTGATGGGCATCATCAACGGCACGACCAACTTTATTTTGACAAAGATGACTGAAGAAGGTGCCGATTACGCTGCTGCTCTTTCAGAAGCACAGCATCTCGGTTTTGCCGAACGTGACCCAACAGCTGACGTCGAGGGTTTTGACGCCGGAGCGAAGGCAGCAATTTTGGCCTCTATTGCTTTTGGTGCCAAGGTCGTTGCGGGCGACGTGTATCACGAGGGAATTAGTCGTGTGACTGCCGCTGATATTGCCGTCGCCAAGCGTTTGGGATACGTCATCAAATTGTTGGGTATCGCCGAGCGTGATCGTGCTAGCGGTGAAATAGCAGTACGTGTGCATCCGGCCATGGTTCCCAATACACATCCTTTGGCCAGTGTG
>Ga0114970_10000911_pt1 | contig 22353 bp, 18 predicted proteins | sample M_140205_XF_Meta_FD_87030 | JGI IMG/M metagenome (GOLD analysis project Ga0114970, IMG submission 87030) | Freshwater microbial communities from Lake Montjoie, Canada to study carbon cycling - M_140205_XF_MetaG | ecosystem: Environmental > Aquatic > Freshwater > Lake | place: Lake Montjoie...
CTGCGACACAGGCTGGCATTAATGTACCGAAAATCACAGCGGATGCACCAGTTTCTTGCGTATTGTAAGCATTCTTAAAGTTGGTTATCGACATAGAGTTTGCAATGCAATCTGACCATTTAGTGCAGTTTGCATCAATTGCAGCTTGAGCAAGGCCTTCTAGAGTACCGATCGCAGAATTCACAGCGTCCACATTGGTTGCACTGACTTTTATTTTTGTTTGCGTCACATAGTTACCATAACCTACTGTACCTACAGCGGCTAGAATACCGATAATAGCAACCACCACTAAGAGCTCGATCAGTGAGAAGCCTTGTTTCATTGAATGGTGCATCATCTTTTCACTCCTAAAAATTTAATAAATTTAAATAACACTTTACGAAAAATAATATACAACAAATCTAAACTGAAATCAAAGCTATTTTGACCATTTTTAATAAACTTAATTTAGAAACTACCCGGAGTAATTTTAATGGGGTCAGTTTCTGATTTTCCTTCAGATTCTGGTAAATCATCATCAAAAAGGTTATCCAAAGAAAAATCTAATGCATCATCCTCAGTTTTTACGTCTGTAATCGCCTCCTTCGCTTTAGGTGCACTTTCGGCCGGAGGTACATTTTTAATCTGGGGTGCATTTTTGACTTTTAAAATACTACTTAAGCCCGCCAAGTTAATCACCTTCTGTGCATTGTCTGAAAGAGTCTCAATTTCAAAAATTAAACTTTGCTCAGTGGCTAATTTTTTAGTAAATAACATCAAAGCTACGCCTGAAGAATCAATATAGTCTAACGCTTCGCCATTGATTACAAGAAATTTGAAGCCTGCTTTAGGCTCTTCCGCAATCGCAACTTTAATATCATTGGTTTCTGAAAGGTCGACGTTACCATTGAGCTTCAGTATGATCCTATCGTCCTTGACGGATATGTTATAAGCCATAAATTTTCCTAATCAATGAGGCCCTTAGCCTTAAGGGCTTCCTTATATTTTTCCATAGTAACCATACCATCCTTTGAACCGGTTTGCATCATATTGCCTATCTGTGAAATTTTATTCTCTCGAATCAAATTAGCAATAGCAGGTGTATTGAGAAGAATTTCGAATGCGCCGATACGCCCGCCGCCCTTCTTTTTTAAAAGCTGTTGCGTCATCACCATTCTTAATGACATTGACAACTGTGAACGTGTTTTATTTTGTTCCTCTGCTGGGAAAACGTCAATCACACGGTTAATAGTTTCAGGCGCGCCATTCGTATGCAAAGTCCCAAACACTAGATGGCCTGTCTCAGCCGCGGTAAGCGCCATAGAGACGGTTTCATAATCTCGAAGTTCGCCCATTAAAATAATGTCTGGGTCTTGTCGCAACGCGCCTTTTAATGCGGAAGCAAAAGAACCAGTATCTTTACCTACCTCACGTTGTGCAATGACAGACTTGATCGGCACTTGCACATACTCAATAGGATCTTCTACCGTGATAATGTGTTCTGATCGTGTACGATTAATTTTATCGATCATGGCAGCTAAAGATGTTGATTTACCAGAGCCGGTAGCCCCTGTTACCAATACTAAACCGTCAGTCAAATTAAGGATATCATGCGCCGCTTGCGGCAGACCTAACATCTCGATACTGGGAATCTCGGTCACAATGACCCTTAAAACAAGTGCTGAACCTTTCATCGTTTGTAAGCCTGAGGCCCTAAACCTTTGTTCACCAATCATAAAGGCAAAATCAATATCACCTGTATCAACAAATCTTTGATACCAATCTTCAGGAAGCTCACGCTTAAAAAGATCTTGCAGATCTTCCTCTGTGATAGGCATATTCTCAAACTGTTTGAGTTCGCCATGAACTCTGACAGTGACATTCTTCCCAGCATGGAGATGAAAATCCGAGATGCGGTGCTGCGTTAAAAGTTCAGGCAAGTAAGTGTAAATAGGATTCGTCATATATTAATGAATAGTATAACCATAAAAACATCTAACCCACCATATCCCCTTGACTAAAGATAGGTAGGTATAAAGCAACTACCATGGCGCCAATCAATGCGCCAACAAAAACAATCATGATAGGCTCAATCATTGATGTCAGCCCTTCCACAGTAGCTTCAAACTCTTCTTGATAATAGCGCGCAATCGAGGAGAGCATCTCGTCCATATTACCTGTCTTCTCACCCACCTTAATCAATTGAGACAGCTCAATCGGGAAAATAGGTTCCTCAGCAAAAAGTGTTGACAACTCAGCACCGCTCACTATGCGTTCTGAAATTCTGCCCATTGCTTCAACAAAAACAGTATTAGGTGTAATGCGCGAAGACACACGTAGAATTTCTTCAACGCCAATACCTGCTGCAAATAAATTTGCCATCAATAATGACAGTCTTGCAATGGTCGACTTTATAATGATGTTGCCCATAATGGGTAGCTTTAAAAAGGTCACATTGATTATTTTTTTATAGATATACACACGCTTAAAGAGTTGATTGTGAATAATCTTAATCGCTATCACTACACCAATAACACTGATGACGTTCCAACCATTTAAAATCCAATCACTCGCATCTACAATCACTTGCGTAGGTGCCGGTAATTTTTTACCCATACCTTTATACATCTCAGTAAAAGTCGGTACAACTTTAGTCAACATGCCATAAGTAATAAGAAGCGTGACAACCACTAAAGTCACAGGGTAAAAGAGTGCGCTCTTAATCCCTTTACGTATTGTTTGCATACGCTCCTGGCCCTCTACAATACGATCCAGGAAACTGTCAAGCTTACCGCTGATCTCACCCGCTTCGATCATATTACAAAACACTTCATCAAAATATTTAGGCTGTCGTTTCACAGAAATTGACAAAGAATTACCTTGATTGATACTTGCAATAATATCGTCGATTGCCCACTTAAATACTGGATTTTGTGTTTGTGATGAAACGAGGACGAGCGCATCTAAAATAGTCAGTCCACTGCGTACCATGGTAGAAACTTTTTTAGTAAAAAGAACAACTTCCTCATCGGTCACTTTGCCAAAGGGCCCCCAGACAAAGGGTTTGGTTTGTTTCTTAGCGGCCGGGGCCTCTGTCACCTTAATATCACGGTACTTGCGACCTTTTAATTCAGCAAGCACAACGTTACGATTAAGCGCTTCGATGTTACCCTTAACACTTCTATTGTTTTTATCTTTAGCCTTGAAGTTGAAATGCTTCACAATGAGGCTTTAATTTAAGTGTCTGAACTTAAAGTGGCCTGAAACTCCTCGATCGAGAGCACGCCCTTTGCAACAAAATCTCTACCAATCTCCGTCATGGTTCTAAAACCATCTTTTCTTGCAGCGGCAAGAATTTGTGGCGCCTGCTCATTATTAAGAATGGCTTCTTCCACAGCAGGAGTGATTCTAAGTACTTCATAAATACCTTGTCTACCCTTAATGCCCTTGCCTTCACAAACTTTGCAGCCTAAACCTTTTTTAGGTTTCACATGATGAATGTCGTCACCCTTGAATCCCATCTTAGTTAAAATTTCAGGCGTGACTCTTTTGTCAAAATCAGAACATGCGGGACAATTTTTACGTGCAAGCCTTTGTGCAATAACAAGTGACAAAGCAGATGAAATCATAAAGTTAGGTACGCCCATATTTAAAATACGCGTGATCGTTGCAATCGCATCATTGGTATGTAATGTTGAAAGTAATAAGTGACCTGTCAACGCTGCTTTAATTGCAATATCAATGGTCTCTTGATCACGAATTTCCCCCACTAAAATCACCTCTGGATCTTGACGTAAGAACGCGCGCAGGATTGAGCTAAATGACAAGCCTATTTTTTCATTGGCTTGAACTTGCCCCGCACCTTCTAAATAATATTCCACCGGATCTTCTGCGGTAAGTATATTAATATCAGGCCGATTAATATATTGCAGTGCGCCATAAAGCGTCGTTGTTTTTCCTGATCCCGTAGGCCCTGTTACCAAGACCATGCCTTGTGGAGCAGTAATTGCATCAATCACTTTGGTATAATCTTCCGGATCAAATCCAATCTTATCTAAGGACAAAGCTGGATCGCCAGCAAGAATACGCATCACGATACGTTCACCATTTTTTGTTGGCATAACATTAAAACGGAAATCAACTTCACCGCCATCATTATCTTTAATGGTAATAGCGCCATCTTGCGGTAAACGTTTTTCAGAGATATCGCAATCCGCTAAAATTTTAAAACGCGTCGTCACTGCCGTATAATATTTAAAGAGATATGTGCTGTAAATATCTTGTAATTCCATCGAACCATCTTTCCGCATCCTGATGTTCGCAAAATCTCTAAAGCTTTCAATATGAATATCAGACACTTTTGTTTGCACAGCATGAATAAGTATCTGCTGACAAAAATCCATCACTAAGTCTGGATCATTGATATTCCATTTTTCTTTAAGCGTTTTAATCGTCGCCTCTTTTTTAACACCAGCAGGCTTAACATCTTTTTTTTCTTTTTCTTTTTCTTGTGCTTTAAGAACGCTATTCAGCGCAGCGGCTTCATCTGCACTGACTTCTTTAGGGGCTGATACCGTTTCAAGCGCTTTTTGAGCATCTGAATCTACTTCTGTCACTACTGGAGCAGAAGGTGATTCAATCGGATTTACTTTCGCTGTCGCAATAGGTTTTGATGAAAAATCACCAGCAGGGCCGTTTATCACAGAAAGGCCTCTTAATTTGTCTTGTGCGCTATTGACTAGATTGGTAGATAAAAGTTTTTCAAGATGCGTGAGAGAAGTGAGTTCAAATAAAATATCCATCTTCGCATGTGTCTTTAATTCCGCCTTAAGCAAAGTAGATCTTGGGTCAATAATAAGTACTTTTAAAAAACTATCTTCCAAGGCATACGCCAATAATCCATGCTCTAAAGTAAATTGAATCGGAAGAAGAATGACCGCGGATGGATCAATTTGTGTCTCATCTGGAAAGGCGCGGGGGAGACTTACCGATTTGGCAAATAAGGTCGTAAGCTGCGTTTCATCGACTAAGCGATCTTTAATCAGTGTGCTTAATTTACCCGGCCAGTCAAGATTTTGATAGCGCTCATTATTTAATACAACAGGATCAATTTTCCCTGCATTAATAATCGCGTTAAGAGCGCGCTCACTTGTTTGTTGACTATAGTAAGACATATTTAAGGTCCTGTCTTTGCAGGCGTTGGTATGGTAGTAGGTGGTGCAGTACCTGCAGGAGATGCAATAGGTGCAACAATTGGATTGTTCACAGGGAAAGTCACTGCTGGAATTAACATGTTCTCATTAAATTTACTCGCTAAATAAATACCATACTGATTAATATCTACAATAAAAAATCCAGGGGGGCCTAGCATTTCACCTTCATACACTGCTAAAGAAGTAGCTATTAAATCTTTTTGGTTAAAGGCTAAAGGAGAATCTCTTAAAGCTATTAACCCTGGTTGAGATAACCCCACCGTAGCTGAGGCGACCAATTCTTTTGTGATTTCATCTTTATACACTAATCGTTTATTAATCAGATCGCAATCAAGAATAAATTGATTTGTTCTCCCCGCTAAAAAATAACAAGTCGCAGCAGCTAAATCCGAATGACTAAAAGGGCCGTATTCAACAACATATGATATAACCTTTTCAGCAGAAGTTTTCTTATTGTTATTACAAGCAGAAGATGAATAAGTTGAAAGAATGCCTTTGCACTCTTTAATCGTCACTCTATGATTCAAATTAGAACGCAAAGCCGAAATAAAATCTCTGCTTGCCTGCTGCGCTGATTTCTTGTCAGTAAATTTACCTAAAATAATATAAAAGGCATTGTAAGAATTATCAGCCTTTTCTGACGCATTAATTTGAATAACATCTCCAATCGATTTACGGTCATTTTCATAAATCGCAAGCGTTCTATAGTACCTAAAATCATCTAGCGCTCTTATATCATCCATTCTCCGATTGCTACTATTTTCACGATCAAGAATTGAACCATACTGCGGAGGCTTTAATATACCTCGTGCAAAAGGATTTTGAATGGTGTTGACTACGTCTTCTTTTTCCGCAGAAAAAATACTTATATTGAATAAGCAGCAGAATACAGTAATAAATAAATAAAAATTAAAGCGCATAAAATGTTTGTCTTATCTATTTAAACCTGTATGGAATTTCTATAATAATTCTAAATTCCATATTTTCCTTACCTTTTTGTTTGGCGATGTCTTCGTAAGGAATATTAACAGAGGGCAGTACTCTTGTTAATGCATTTCTTGCTTTTAAGTAATTTAAATAGTTCCCTCTTAATGTCAGGTCATAAGAGATAAAACTGATATTTTTCGGTGGGGGCGGGGGAAGGGGTGGGGAAGGTGGATTCTTAGTTTTTTCTTCTGCGGCTGCAGGTGCGGCTGCAGGTGCGGCTGCAGGTGCATTTTTTCCAGCAGGTGTTGCTGCAGTTGCGGCTGCATTGGATGTTGCGCCTGCTACACTGAGCGTACTTTCTTCTGCTTTAGGAATAGAATATATAGGGGGGTCTTGGTCTATATTTTTATTGTATTGATCTGAAGATTTAATGTTCTGTTTCACAATCACCAAATTACTTAATTCAAAAAGTCTGGTGATGTCATCGCTATAATTTTGCACTTCCTTCAGTGTTGGAAAAAATTGACTGCGCAATGCATCTAACGTTGATTCCAACTTTGTGCTTTCATTTTTTACAAAAATGGCTTGTTTTCGACTCATTTCAATATCGTTATTTATTGATGCAATTCTACTCACTGTTTCTGTATATATTTTTTGATCATCGATATTTGTATTAGCTTGGCTAATAGCCTTTATTAATAAAAATAAAAATAAACTAACTGTGATTAATATTTCAACGCCCCAAAGATAAAGTTTATTGCTACTTGAAAGATTTCTGTAATGGGTTGAATTGAATCGAGAAGTTCCCGTATTAGGCGGCTTAACTTTCTTTTTACTTGTGCGTTTTTTCTTAGCATCTGGTAATTCTTTTTTGGTTTTTATTTCTGTGGATATATCATCTGTCTTTTTATCCCCTAAAAAAACACCTATAAAGTCACTTATTTCCTTAACCGTTTGTACAGATTTACTTTGATTAATTTCTTCTAATAATTCTGCAGCACGTTTTGATAATGCTTGGCCCGTTTCCTTAACCGTTTGTACAGATTTACTTTGATTAATTTCTTCTAATAATTCTGCAGCACGTTTTGATAATGCTTTTTTGCCACCAAAATAATTTTTATTTGCCATGACTAAAGCGTATTACCTTTAATTTCAAAATAATTTAAATTACTGTCTGTGCGCTTAAATACTCTAAAAGTTAAATCTTTAAAATTAGTATTAGATAAAAGTTTTTCATAAAAACGGTTCGCTTCTGAAACTGACATTGCATTACCTAAAAGTATGAATGAACTTCTTCTAACGGCAACGCGTTCTAATTCAAGATCAGCGGGTAATTCAGTATTTATAAAATTAAACAACTTTTCATTGTAATTACCCTTCTTTAAATTATCTAACCTCTTAAAATCTACTACGTTTTGTTCTTTACTGAACTTATCTGCCGCATTGTCTGCTTGAACTTTTTCAAGCTCTTTAACCATACCTTTTAATTCTGTGACTGCTTTCATTTTTATATCACTTTTATTCATTACGCCCATATAACCTATCGCACTTATAATCAACACGATTAAAATGATTATTAATTTTCTTGAGATTTGTAAATAATTATAAAATTTAAAATTATTTACAATAAAATTGTGATTCGGGTGTAAGTTAAATAAAGGTGTCTCAATCACCATATTTTTATATGAAGGTGTAGAAAAATAATGCATCGTATAGCAACCTAAATTCGACAGCATAAATGAACCGTGTATCTTATCTTCCAATACTTCTTTTTCATCCTTGCTTTTATCAAAAGCATCATCGTAAGGCTCTGGCACCATATTAAAAGTAAACTGGCTGCTGAGCGAACGAAAATTGGCTAACCTAAAATTTTTACGAAATAACTCAAATAAAATATTTTCTTTACTGTGATCAGAAACAAAAAATACTGTTTCAACCTTGGATGCTTTAAGTTCGTCTTTCAAAAAAGCAAAAGCTTGTTTTAGGTTTCCGGATAATCGATTCGTTAATTCCAACCAAAATTCATTTTCAACTTCATCATCTTCGGGTATCTCATCAAATAAGATTTCATCTATATCACTGATATCAACTTTAGCAACATAAATCACTTCATTGCTTACATAAATTAATCTGTTACTCGCTTTTGTTAAATTAAATATGCAAAAAGGGCGCTCTCTTTCAATGCGAGTCAATCGTGATTCAATAACTCTAATAATGGATTGATCTTCCGGTATAAAAGCCACAGGGTATAAATTCCCCCCTAAAATCACTGATGAATACTCCTTAATAATTTTAGAAGAGCATGCTGTATAGAGCATGTTGGAAGTGCCATCATTGTCATTTAATGCTAAAAAATTGGCTCTAATTTCGGCGTCTTTAATGTCCACCAAAGTTTCGTCATATTCTTTCCAGAATTCATATGCCTGTTTTTGCATAGCAGCATATTCTTTTTTGTCGGCCGATGTATTTAGATTAAGAGGTATGCCAATGACCTTAAGCGGGCTAAGACCGTTAGGAATGACTATCGTTACTTGAGAACCTTCGAGCTTGTATTGCTTTGTCAGTCTTTGTAAATTATCACTAAGTATTTCTAGATCAGCATTAATATTTAAGGGATCAATTTTTTTAGGTAATTTCCAACGAATCGCTGAAGTATGGGTATGAAATTGCTCAACATAAAAACTAGTCGTCAGAATAAATTCTTCTGGCAAAATTCTTAAAACAAGTTTTTTTTCTGGCGCTGATTTTTTAAGTTTTTTTTTCATGAGGCATTTGTTTTATTTAATGACTTCATGACAGATACTGTTCTTGTTGTATACTCTTCTTCTGAAATATACTCTTTCTCGTATAATTCCTTAAGAGCTAAAAGTGTCTCTTCCATATCTTCTAATGCTTGAAGATCCAAATTAGAGTCTTTTAAATTAAGATCCACATCACCCACTAATTTTTTAAATTCATCAGTGATTTCAACTTCTGTCTTAGGCGACCCTGTCTTAGGTACCTCTAATTTATTTTTCGCATTCTTTTTTCTTCTGTAAAAATATAAGCTAAAAAAAATAAAAAGAAGTACAAGCAAAAGCAAAACTAAAGCCATTAAGATAGGTTGCATAATAAGTGTGTATAAAAAAGACATATTACCTCGTGACCCTATCTATAGTACGTTCAATATTTTTTGAAGTAATTACGGAAGGATTAATAATCACCAGAAGCTCTGTGCTATTTTTTATTTGATTTCTCTCCCCACCTACTAAAGCTATCAATGGGGCAAGTATAGGCGACAACCCTAACCGAGCAAACCCAGGCAACCCATTAGAGTCTATAGAGTTTACTCCTGTTCTTAATCCTGCCATGACGATCACTTTCCCTGGCTCTACAAGAAGATTCGTGGTAATTTTATTTGCTGTTGTTGGTGAGCTGGCAGCATCCAGATCTCGCTTTGTTTCAATAAAACTAAAATCTAAATCAATATTGTCATTATGTTTATTAATTTTGGGTTTCACCGTCAAGGTTAATGGACTTGGAAGATCATTCCAAGCAGTTGCCGTTGATGAAACGCCATTAGTAAGAGTTACCGTGTCAACTCTCTCTTTAACTGTTCTTGTTTTATCCACTACACCTGTTGCCCCATCTTTCACCAGAATAGATGGATTTGAAATATTTTTACCTAAGCTATTTGTTTCAACCAGTTTAATCAAATAATTAATATCATTTTTAGCACCAAATCTAGTATCAATACTTACACCGCCTGCCACTAAACTTGCACCCGTTAAACCTTGAACAATAGTTGTTGCAGCTGCGCCAGTTTGAGTAGTTCTACTTAATCTACTGTCTAACTTGGTTGCCCAGTTATCAATCATTTCCAAAATATATACTTCGATTAATACCTGCTTAACGGAACTATCCTGATCATCAATAAATTTTTCTACTAACTTAATGTCATTAATAGAACCTGAAGCAATAATGCCGGTAGCATCTTTATCAAGGGTCAGTTTAACGCAAGTGGCTGTGGCTGCTGCTCCTGTGGCTGCTGCTCCTGTGGCTGCTGCTCCTGTGCCTGCTGTGGCTGTGGCTGCTGCTCCTGTGGCTGTGGCTGCTGCTCCTGTGGCTGTGGCTGCTGCTCCTGTGGCTGTGGCTCCTGTAGCTAATGGAGCAACTTTGATTTCAGCAGTCGTACAATTTCCAGTCTTAAAAACACCATAGGCTTCAATAATTTTTTTAAGGTCATCTGGCGTCTGATTGTATACACTAAATTTTTCAATAATAATTTCTTCACCTTCAATAGTGGTGGGTTTATAAATCGCATTTGTTATTTTTTTTGTGGCCTGTTCAGAAGCGTTAGCTGATTCATTAATAATGAGATTTCTCGCAACACTAAGTTCTTTATTTTTTTCTTTTGCGAGAGTATTTATTTGTAATTGACCAATCATAGCCTCTAGCAAATTTATAACTCTATTTGTTTTGAGCGTTAAATCTAGAGAAGCGTCTTGAATATTTAACTGAACATCTTCTTTTGATTCTTTTGAAAAAATTTCTAAATATTTTTTATTTAAAATATCTAAATCTTTTTGGACTAAAAAAATGGTATTGATGTCAAGACTATCAAAATCTAATAAGTTAAGAGTAGCGTCTTTTGAAGAAGTCATCACAAGACCCTCTCCATTACCACTCTTAATTGTATCCAAACACGAGCTAGAAACACACTCCCTATAAATCATAAAATTATTTTCTTTGGCAAGTGTTTGTAATATATTGCTAATGGTTCCTGAGTAGCGCCCCTGCAATTTAACGTCAGCTACTTTATTATTAATATTAATGTTGCCTCTTTTGCTTATCTGTTCTAAAGCTTGAGATAAATTAGCGCCTGTTAAATTAAGTGTAAGTGCCATATTAAGTTTCTTTGAGAGCTTAATATCCACAGCAATATCCGAACGAGCAGTTGCAATAGTTTCTGAAATAAAAGCCTGATCTGACTTTTCTTTTTTGAGGGCATTTGAATATTCGTTTTGTTGCGTCTTAAGCTTATCAATAATTATCGAGCTTAATTTTGCTTTTGAATTTGCCAAAAAATTTAAAAAATCAATATTTTTTAAACTATCTTGGCCGTAAGTAATTTGAATGACATCTACTTTAGGGGCGAGAGGGCTTAATTCTGAGGAAAATAACTTTGCATTAGCGCTAGCATCAGCAGTGATTTCTTTTATAGCATCTTGTTTTCTGGTTTGCGCAGAAGTACAGGCAACCAAGCATACAGCTAGAAAAAAAATAAAATACTTCAAAACTACTCGCTTTCGTTCACTTCACCGGAAACGAGCTTTTGATCAATTTTATTTTTTTTGACAACCTCCATGAGAATGTCTTTAGTGATATTGGTCATATTTTCCTGAATCCAGGCAGCTAACATAGCTTCAATTTTGTTTTTATTATTTTCTTTGACTACTTCAGTCAAAACGTCTTTGGTGATATCTGGCATATTTTCTTTAATCCATGAAAATAATATCGGCTCTATAATATTTTTAAGCTCTTTTTGAAGTTCTTCTGGATTCATTGTCGCACCATAGCTTTCTTTAAACACCATGATTTCTTCACTAAGTTGTGCGAAAAAAGAAGTTTCCATTAGAGGAGGATATATTGCTTCGGCATTCGCCTCCTGAGGCACTTCTATTATTTCAGTTTCACTAACAATTTCTTCGTGATGATTGATCGATTCAATCACATCGTCATGATGCTCATGTTTAATTAATTTTGCCTCTAATCCAAGTCTTTGAATTGAATATAAGAGGTCCTCAACTGTCCTTCTTGCCATCTAAAAATTATATCATAGCAAGCATGATAATTAACTTTAATTGCTTACAATTCAGCTTGTTAGGAGAGATATATTAGCGAATATTTAACTCAGATAAATGATGGGGGTAGCTAAACTTAAAAATAGCCCCAAAGGGAGTTTAGTCAATAAATTGGCACGCCCTTTATACATTAAAAATAGAGCATAAATTAAGCCCAGCCATGAACTAAGAAAAAGTATCTTAATTACCTTAATAGGCCCTACCCAAGCCCCAACGGAGGCTAACAAATACTTATCCCCACTCCCAAAACCTGGTCTTTGCTTAATTTTTTGGTAGATAAAATTAATGCTGTAAAGTATTCCAAATCCTAGGAATATACCCCCCAAAGATACATCCATGGCTTGGCCTTGATAACTTAAATAAAGAAAACCCATGACACCATTTACAATCATCATGGGTAAATGCAGCAGTTGATGCATAGCATCCGTAAGAAAGAAAAAAAGGAGCATGGCTGCAAAGAAACTTAAAAATAGTGCATCTACCATAGGATAATAAAATCCGATTAACACAAAAATACTAGCTAGACATAACTCACTCATAAAGTAACCGCTGGATAATGATTGTTTCTTACAATAACAACGACCTCGCTGTATAAGCCAAGATACAATAGGAATCAGCTCTTTGGGGGTTAGTTTTTTATCACAAAAGCGGCATCTTGATTGGTCCAAAATACTTTCGCCCGTTTGGTTGATCCGCATCGCCCATGCATACAAAAAAGAAGCGATCGCAGCCCCTAATAAAAAAAAGATAAAAAGATAAAAATAATTATGATTAATCATTGGTAAAATTCAACGTCATGGTTAGCCTCGGTAGGTATGCAATCACCTCAAAAAATGTCCCTTCATTATAAACATAATGGCTTTTCTTTGATTGAGCTTTTAGTCTATTTGGCTATATTTTCGGTCGTTGCTTCGGTTGTCTGGCAAGGCATTAAGTGGGCTCAGGGTCGAGACACTCAAATGGATACTTTCGTTAAAATATCATCAAATTCAGGGGCTGGTTTGAACACCTTAAATCAAGCGATCGCAAGCGCTTTATTTCCCCCTAAAATTATCAACGCCCCGACAGGTTCAGGCATTTTTGCAAACACTCAGTGTCTAGAGGTCACTAAAAGAATCAGCGATGGAAGTAATACCACTATTACATTTTGGCTGGGTTTAGATAGCGCGACTCAGCACTATAGTCTTTATAAAGCATCTACACTCTGTAATGCCATTCCTGCAAACAATAATCTCAAAAAATTAACTGATCCTTTATTTATTAAAATAGATGGTACAAAGGACTTTTTTATTTCTGCCGGGGACAATATTCAATTTAATTTTAAAACTCATAAGGCTGTAGGCAAAACTAATTATGAAATTAAACAGAATGAAGCGAGCGAAACAAAACGCTTCATAAAACTAAGTGGCACCCAAGGATGTAAAATATCTTCTTCGACAAGTTTATTTAACGGTAGCGCGCCATCAACAGCTCTTGAGGTTGTCATCACGGATAATTTAAATGCAAGCCTTGATCGACTGAAATTTAAATATGCTGCCATATCTTTGCTGTGTAATGCTCCCGCATCACCTACCGCTCTTAATGCTAATTTAACTTGTGCCTTCGATACATCGACGGGTTCGCTCAAATTTATTTCTACCGAGGCAATGACTGGGGAAGATTGGGCAAAGATCGTGAGCGATGTTGAGTATGCCCCAGCAGTCTCAACATCGACAGCTCTTCTCAAAGGAACAACACGTACTTTAAACTTTAAACTCGATAACATAAGCCAAGGTAATATGACCCTTGACCTTTATCCCCTTGCACGTTCTTGTGCAGATGCCAATTTTGCCCCATGATGATGAAGGTTATGAAACATTTTGTTGCTACGCTTTCTAAACAAACAAAAAGTTCTGGATTTGCACTTCCTGCTGCACTTTTTCTCACTTTTTTATGCACCACAGTACTCGCAGTTATGCTCAGTCGATCTGCAACTGCTGATCAAGATAAATATCTAAGACTTAATAAATTAGAAGGAAGCAATCTATCAAGACTAGGGCTTGAATCAACGGTTGTTCAAATACGGAAAATTACTTCTGGTCCCACTGATTTCCCAAGATGGACAACTTTAACAGCTGATACTCAAGAAACATATGATGCAAATGTTTGTGGCATTGCTAGTCAATTCACATCTAGCGCAATTAATCGTATGTCGCCTAGATATGTCTATAAAAATTATGCAATACGTTACTATGCAGTAACTGAGATTGATAATGCTGTTGGTAATGTTGCATTCCCAAATCAATGGCGTATCGTCAGCTGCTTAATCTCAACATCAAAACCTTATTTTGCTAAGACGCGCTCCGCATTGCTCCGTTTCGCGATTCAGGATAATGGTGCATCTATCGCGGATGGGACAGTCATCGATATGCGAGACTACTAAAGATTACGAGGACTAACAAAGTTCTCAAGAACACTTCTTGCATACTTAAGATTAAGACTGCTACCGTCAGATCCAAATACAATGACTCTAGGGACTTTAAAGAAGGTGGTAGGTGAATCGGTGGCTAATTTTATAGCGCTAGATGTAGGACACTGTGAGTTCGGACTTAAGGTCCAATTACCATTGGGATTGTAACCAATCACTTTACATACGCGCCCATCTAACATCGCAATATTCATTTCTAAAATACCATTGGTATTAAATATAGCATTCATCTCTGAAGTTAAAGTTGAAGCCTCCCCTTGATTCATACAATCAATCCCGTATATATAAGCACTACCCGTTTTAAAAAAACAATTGCCTACTATATTAATCACGCGATATTTAAGACTAGGCGGGTTATCCGTTTTGACATTGTGCAAAAATAATTTTTTAGGGGAAGTCGCATTATCGCCCGTCGCAGTTTGAAGAGTATTGTCGACGACAATATCAATATTGACACCTGTGACGTAATCTTGGGGGCTGGTATTAAGCTTCTCGATTAAATTCACATTAGCAGTTGAACTATTATAGAGTGCATAAAAACTATTAAAAATAATTTCCGCTTTTTCAAACCAAATAACTTTTTTTTGTATCACTCCACTGCGCTGCTCCATCATTGCAATCGCCTTAAATCCTACAAACATTACTAGGCTAATAATCGACATCGCAACCAGAAGCTCAATCAGAGAGAATCCAGATTTTAGGCTATGTTTTATCTTCATTCTTCGATGGAGGGGGTTCAATAGTAAGTGCTTTGTGCATAATGACCAAGATGGTCGAATCATCTGTTGCTCTAAGCTTCTGGTTACGAATAAGGCCTAATATTTGCTCTACTCTTTGTATCGCATTCAATGTTGTTTGTTTTTGTGTGATACGAAGTAAGCCTTCCATGCCGATCTCCTGCTCCTTATCTTTTGCAATTTTAATCATAGCTTCAGAAATACCATCTGTGACGATATATAGGACGCTAGAAGGCTTATAAACTAAAGTCACAATACTAGGACTAAAGTCCTCTTTCCCCACAACGCCAAGTGGGGGAGAGGTCTGATCGAAGAGCTGATGTTCAGTGTCATTAATTAAAAGTACTGGATTATGCCCACAATTCACAAACGTGATCTCCTGCTTCTCCATGTCATACCAGCCCATTACAGAAGTCACAAACTTATCTGCGGTTCCGTGTGAATAAAGTTCATCATTAATTCTTTTAGCAATCATATCTGCCGCTAAATTATGTCTAGCAAATAAGCGGAACAATGCCACTGATCTTGCCATTAGCAAGGCTGATGGAATACCTTTACCAGAGACATCACCTTCAATAAAGCAAATTTTATTGCCTAATTTAAAATAATCAATAAAATCTCCTGACAGAGATTTATAGGGAATGACACCCCCAGAGATATTGGTTATAGAATCAGGTGCTGGGAATAAAGTGGTCTGAACATCTTTAGCATCTGCGATATCTTTTTCAACAGCGCGTCCAAGAATAATTTTTTGTGCGATCTGATTAAAATAAGTTGTCATTGATCCGCTAAAGAGTAATACCAAAGCAATAGGGGTGTTGAAGAGAAAGCCTGCGTGCAAAAATCGTTCAATACTCAAAAAAATTAAAATAGCAGCAATTGTAGGTATTGCAATCAATACATACCTATAAGCGACACGCAACATAAGAAATGAAAACAAAATCGAAAGTCCTGCACATAATAAGAAAATCAATCGATCATAAAAAACATGGTAAGTAATGTAGCGTTGAGATAATACCTGGTCCATTAATTGCAAATGGAAAAGTGGGCCTGGTATATCATCCTCAAGATTGCTCGAATGAATATCTCCCAACCCCGCAGCTGATGCTCCTATAATGACGATCTTATTTTTAAAATCGAATGATTGATTACTCAATATTTCAGAAGCAGGAATTTGTGTAAATCTATTCATGTGCCCATGATGAAAAATAAATGAACCCTCATCATTAGCCTTAATTGTAAATTGTCCTGTTTTAATAAGTATCGACTCGCCTACGTCACTTTGTTTCATAACATGATTTGTTGCTCCTTGAGCAACACGCAATATATCAAGCGCTAAAGAAGGAAAAAAATTATCCTTAAATTGAGCCACAATAGGCGTCTCTCTTATCATGCCTTCTGCTTTATTGGTGTTCACAAATCCCATACCTGATGCATCTTTTAACTCTGTAATGGGTTGAATTAGCGCATTGGCATTTAAAAGATAGAGGGGAGGATCTCCCATCAAAACAAAATGGCCGGCTAACGTTTCTTTATTATTAATTTTTTGATTTGACAATGCAAAAGCAAGAATAGTAGGCGTTTCTTTAACAATATCTCCAAGCATCTTGTCACCATTTAAAGCACCGATCGCTGCAATCTCTTTTTTTGAAATGCCTAAACTTTGACTTAAGTTATCAGGTGAAAACCGATCTTTCTCAGCAAATAAAATATCTACGCCAATCGCAGCGGCCCCTGATTGACTGATTTTGCTAATAAGCTTAGCGCTAATTTGGCGTGGCCACGGCCACTGGCCTATAGTCTTTAATGAATTATCATCAATATTTACAAATATAAATGATTGACTGTTTTCTGGATAAAGAGATTCAAAAGGATATAGCTTGGTCAGCGAATCAAGACTTGCGTTTCGACCAAAATCTGTAATCTTGAAAAGATTAGTTGAAACGATAGCCCATAGTATGAAAGTAATCCAAAAACCAAACCAAAATGGACTTTTGAGTGTTTTCTCTACCGCGATTGCAATACGAAGGGTTGGACGCATTAATAACTCATATCATAATTATGATCAAATAATGAATGAAACTATTTTATACCATTCAACATCAATGCAACTCATAAATCCTAGCTAGAGGAAAATGACTATAAACAGGAGTAAAAAATTTAGAGTTAGGCTGTCCCAAATAAAGCTTCATTAAAGTCGTTTCATACATCCACTTTGAAATAATAATATTATTGGAAGTCACATCTTTACCAGATGAAAAGTTTACTATTACATCCTGTCCTTTGGCGTTAAGAATTTTTTCTTTTAAAAATTTCCCTTGATTATTTTCGTAAACAATTTTGTAGATGCGAGGTATGTTATTTACAAGACCATTCTTATAATTAATAGTAGTTTTATTGCAAATCATTTCATTCAAACCACTCTTAGTACAATTAATAGGTTGTATTGAAAATTGAGACGCATGCAATTTAATCTTTTCAAGATTACTTGCTTTATACAAACCTGACATTTTAAGTATTAATTCTTCATTGATTAAAAGATAGATTTTATTTAATGCTAATGGCTTGCCTTGTGTATTGTAACTAGTCTGATTTAAATCTTTTAAAATTTGATAGGAAATGGCTTGATCTTTTTGAATTAAAGCATCTGCAAATTTGTTTGTTGATTCATTAAGTTGCTGAGCTCCATTAGCTATTAAATTAAAATTAGTATGCAATGCAAGGTAATGCCCATAATCCCACCAGGCCATCAAAGTATTATTTTCTTGGATTAAATGAGATCTTGCAAAGCTTATTGCTTTTGTGACATCGATAGTTGGCCATCGAAAAAGGGTAACCTTGGACTCACAATCTTTATCAAAAATAAAAAAACAGCGTGGAGAGTAGTGCGCGGAAAAAATTGTGACTACTAATGCTATAGCAAAAATACTACTCACTTTTTTGTTCATTTTTATCTGGATCATTAAAACTTTTAACATAAAAAATAAACCAAACCAAAAAAGTGGGATCGAATAAATATAAAATCGATCTGCAAAAAATAAACTTAGTGGAATAAAAGCAAAAGGTATGAAATAAGCAAATAATTTCTTTTTGTCTTCAAGGAGCCAAAATATATTACCTGCTATAGATAAAATAAACAGTATAAAGCCGTAACGCCAATCATAACGCCATTCAAAAATAATTGCCGGCCAATTTTTATAATAACTTGTCTGAAGCTCGCCAACAGCTACATTGCTTCTCACAATTCGACTTGCTTCTATGTCATGTCCATTAGTTCCTAAGCTATACCCATGAATGTAGGTGTCAATAAAACTCAAAAAAGAAGCGAAAGGAGAGTTGAACGAATGAAAGCTTGCCAGCGAAGATACCAAAATAAATATGCCTAAAAGTCCAAAAATATTTTTCCATTTTTCCTTAATGAAAATTTGACTGGCTAAGATGGCGATCCCAAATAATAATGTAAATCCTGGGCGATCATACCAAAGAATAAATAAGAAATTTAATAGTCCAATTGCAATGGCTACAAAATACTTATTTCTTAAATCATTAAGATCTGCTTGAAAATATATAAGTGCTGAAATTAAATAAACAAAAAAAACATTGAGTAAATCAGTATCAATATATCCTGGCCCTGTCCTAATACAAAGATAAGATATTAAAAGACTTAAAAAAGCTGTAATCCATCCAAATGGACTAAAGTTAGATTTAATTGAAAAAAATAATCCAATTGCCATAAAAGTAAGCGCGCAACAGATTGGAGTCAATAAATTACCTGCCCAAATAAGATCTTTAAACTCGGTAGACCTACTAATAAGTGCAATAAAAATGGGTAATAAACTTGTATGTATCATTAAGTTAAAACTAAACTGCTGTTCAACTAAGTCACGAGCCAACTTTAAATGATAGTCTGCGTCCGGATTGGCTGCAATATCTTGCCCTTGATAAATCAGATCCCATAAAATAACGTGATCAACTTTGACTTTGATCATTAATAAGGCCAAAAAACCTATAAAAATGAAAAGTGCAATACGCTTAATGAAGGTAATATGCATAGAAAAAAATTTAAATAGCATGAATTATTTTACTCGATCTATAGAAAAGTATTTAGTTAATTGTTTATTAAAAACTTTAATCATTTTTTTTAACGGTATTAAATTTTCTTTTTTTGTCTGACTAAACTTATAATAAGTAATCTTATTTGAGATTGAACGCATATCTTTTTTAAGAGTTAATGCTAATTTTTTTTTATGAAGTCTTAAGATAAATTGATCAATACTTTCATGTATTAACTTTTTACCTAAATACTTTTCTAAAAAATTGATCCAGTTACGTTCAATGATTTGAATAGGATACAAAGATGATTCATTGATTTTAAGTAAATAAAAACTAAATAAAATTACAATTAAAATAATGGCCATCACAGAAATCATAAAACCCGCTGATTTTAATCCTTTCCAACTTTCTATATTTATCGCTGAATAATCTTGCTGCTCGTAACCATATGACAAAATTGAAGTTGTTACTTGAGCATCAAAATAATCAATACGATGTAAGATGCTTTTAAATAACCCCCATCTATATCGATATGTATCAATCGATTGTTGTGTTTGCATAGATCGATTAATTTCATTAGGTGCAGACTTAATAAATTTTGTAGGGTCAATGATTTGCCAAGGGCCTTGGTCTAATTTAGCTTCAACCCAGGCATGCGCATCTGAATTTCTTAAAATATAGTAACCCCCCACTTCATTCCACTCACCACGATAAAAACCTAGCACCACATTCGCTGGAATATGATTAGCCCTCAATGCTGTTGCAAGTGCCATAGCAAAGTGGCTACAATAACCTTTTTTATCATTGAAAAAAAATTGATCGAGTCCATTATTTTCAAAAGCTTTCGTATCTAAAGTATAAGTAAAGTTTTTTTGCAAGTATTCAATGAAAGCTGCAACAAAAAACTGATCATTATCAAAAGAATTTCTTAATTTTTTCGCCCATGTCTGTAGCTGCGGCGCCATATGAATATCTGTTTTTTCTTTATATAAACTAAAGTTTAGATCTGCCATATAAGATGTAATGGGAATATCTCTTAGCAATTTTGTCTTATCACTTAAAATCAGCTCCCCATTCTCATTTAGCATAAGCGCTTCTTTAATTTCTTTAGTAAAAATGGGCTGACCTGCAGTAGGCAGTGTTTTGATATTTAAATCATCTAATAAAACTTTATAGCGTATAGTTTCATTAGATATTTTTATAGGGGTTTCATTGATTACTTTAGCTTCAGGATCTCTTTTCCAAGATGTTGAATCATTCTCACTAAGAACAAATATTTTCCAATAAATCTCTTGTGACGGCTTAATGCCTTCAATTAAAATGCGCATACTGACCGTATCATTTTTTTGCACAGGGCCTAGCGTATTTAAATTAATTTGATCAATTAATCCCGTAATACTTTCTTTATTTTGATTAAATGATGGAATGATGCCAAATGAAAATCTCGGAAGAAATACAAAAACAATCAGTGAAAGAATTGAAATAATAAAAGATACGCGAATGAGATAACCCCATCGAATGGCAAATAGATTTAATCTCTGTTGACAATACAGCTCAATGTAGACAAATAAAAAAAAGATCAGCCAAATGATCATAAAAAGCATAGTGAAGAAGTCTGGTTTGAAAATAAATACTGAAGCTACTAAAAATAGTATCGGTGTAAGCATTAAGTTTGAAACTTTTTCATTTTCGTGCCACTCAATTAATGGAATTAAATAAAAAAGAAGTGACACCCAAAACTCAGCCTTAGTAAAATCTTTTGCTATATATAATCCAACTGAAATAAGCATGCCATAAGCTAAAACGCGGGCAATTAAATGAATGTGGGTAAATAATTTTGTCTGGATGAAAATCCAACCTATGAAATAAATAGGCATGACATACCATAATAAATATTTCATTAGAATAAAATTTAATGGTAACAACCATATAAAAAAACGATTTTTTGGGTACTGGTAAAAATTATGCAAGGGCAAGAGATTCATAAGCCCTTTGCTTTGCATTGGACGACTGATGATGAATATTATATTTTGGCAGTTTAAGCTCCCATGGTATATGGTTTGCTTCGCAAAAAAGCAAAGCGCCACATAGCAAACTTAAGGCTTTTTCTTTGCCTAGTCTATCAACATCTTGATAATTCAATATAGTGTGATCTTGCTTTTTATCCTTATGCGATACTTTAGTAAGCTTCGTACCTTTTAATGCAAAAATTTTCCAATCAATCCTCGACATAGGGTCAGACAACAAAGAGTTTCTATAATGATCAACAGAATCGCTCTGGTCACGATCTAAGTGATTATTAATAGAAGTATTCATTACATTTAAATATTGCTTAACTTCTTTTAAAGGGGCAGGAGCTGGCGCAACAATCAATTTACCCGCGGAAAGTGCTACCCACGCACGAATTAGTCCGAATGGAAAGCCTGATTGAATAATCATTGGACTAATATTTTCAGAACCCCTTTTTGGTAAAAAAACTTTAATATTAATTTTTTTTGTAGCATCTACTTTTGTCGTAATTTTGTTGTAAATAAAATCAATATCCATAGCGCCTTGTGGTTTATAAATATGAATAAAAATAGAATTAAGTGTGTTGGCAAAGCAAATTTTTTTTTGTACTTGGCAAGAAATGCCAATCATATTTTCTGCGGACCAAATCATGGATAGAAAAAAAATGACCATCAGTATGACCACAATTAGTAACAAAATATTATTTTGTAGTCTGATGGCTAATGCCACAGATCCGAATAAAGTAAACGCGAGGTAGAGTCCAAAACGGTTGGGCAATGCATAAACTTGACGAATGCTTTCAATACGTTGTCGTATTTTTTTTTTATGTTGCAATTGAAAAGAAAGCTTATGCGTCCAAGCGATTTGCATACTTTAAGGTGCTTTAGTAGTTTTTATAATCTTTTCAAGTAAATGAACAGTTTCTGAGTCACCCAGATGTTTACATCGATGTCTCAAGGAAGGAATAAATATAGCCTGAATGTCGTCTGGCGTCACAAAATCTCTAGCCGATAGATAAGCAATCGATTGAGATAATCTATAAAGTTGCTTTCGATAGCGAATGGCTAAATTAGTCTCTAAAGCTTCTTCAGCCTTTTCAACAAGTGTCAATTGATATTCAAGTA
>Ga0114970_10000912_pt1 | contig 22338 bp, 19 predicted proteins | sample M_140205_XF_Meta_FD_87030 | JGI IMG/M metagenome (GOLD analysis project Ga0114970, IMG submission 87030) | Freshwater microbial communities from Lake Montjoie, Canada to study carbon cycling - M_140205_XF_MetaG | ecosystem: Environmental > Aquatic > Freshwater > Lake | place: Lake Montjoie...
TAATGTTGCTCTGACCCCAATTAAATTAATTTCCACCGGAGAAAAATATGAACCAACCCACAAAAGCATTTGCCTCACAAGCCGACTTGGCTGACAAGGTCATTAAGTTTGAGCAACTCAGCAAGCACTGCTGGGCCTACACCGCAGAGGGCGACCCCAACTCTGGTGTGATCATTGGTGACAAGTTCATCATGGTGAGCGATGCCACGGCCACGCCGGGTATGGCGCGCGATTTGATCAAGCAAATTCGCACCATCAGCGACAAGCCCATCAAGTACGTTTTGCTGACGCACTATCACGCAGTGCGCGTGTTGGGTGCTAGTGCTTATGCGGCCGAAGGTGCTACTGAAGTGATTGCCAGCCAAGGCACTTACGAACTCATCATTGAGCGCGGTGCGCAAGACATGAAGAGCGAGATGGAGCGCTTCCCGCGTTTGTTTCGCGGTGCAGAAGAAGTGCCAGGCCTCACATGGCCCACCATGGTGATTGGCGGCGGTGATGCTACCAAGGGCGAGGTGCCAGGCAAATTGGTGATCGACTTAGGTGGCGTGAAAGTTCAAATCTGGAGCCCTGGCTATGGGCACACGCGTGGTGACACCATTGCTTGGGTGGAAGAGGAAAAAGTTTTGTTCTCTGGCGACTTGGTGGAATACGAAGCGGGCGTCTACACTGGTGACGCCCAACTTCAAGAATGGCCTGCCACGCTTGAAGCATTGCGTGCCTTGAAGGCCGAAGCCATCGTGCCCGGCCGCGGTGAAGCCATGAAGGGCCAAGCCGACGTGAACAAAGCCTTGGACTACACCAAGCGTTGGGTGGAAACCTTGTTCAATGCAGGCAAAGAAGCTGTCGCTGGCAAGATGGACTTAAAAGCCGCTATGGCCCACACACGCAAAAGCATGGACCCCGTGTTTGGCCATGTGTTCATTTACGAGCACTGCTTGCCCTTCGATGTGACGCGCGCTTTCGACGAAGCCTCCGGCATCAAGAACCCCCGCATCTGGACCGCAGAGCGCGACATCGAAATGTGGAAAGCCCTTCAGGACTGAGAAATTTAATTGGGAGCAAAACAAATAGGGTCAGAGCAACATTAATTTCCAATCAAAGGGGATAAAGGCTAAGGGGGCTGACGATTTCTGGTACTCCAGCATGAGGAAGCCCCCCTTAGCCTTTATCCCCTTTGATTGACCAAATTAATGTTGCTCTGACCCCATTTGTTTTGCTCCCAATTAAAGTTTCATGAGTTCGCGCACATCTGTTTCGTAGTCTTTTAATTTGCGCTGCGCTTTCAGCCGTTGGGCAGGGGACATGATGTTGTGAAGTTGCGCTAAATTTTGGCAAGCTTGCTGTTCTAGCAAAAGTTGTTTAGAGAGGTCGCTTGTATCTCTGGGGCGCACAGATTGCAACATCAGTGTCTCCAAGGCTTTTTCCACTTGCAGTAAAGGCATGGCAGGTTTGGTGATCTCTGAAGACATGGCCTGCAGCGCAGCCAACTGTTCTTGTTGGCGCTTGACTCGCTGCTGATAACCCCACTCTGGAGTCCATGCCGACTGCAAAAATTGTTGTTTGAGCAATTGCCTTTGCTCCGTGTTCAAGTCGCCATAAAACGAGTTGAAGCGCTCAGCGGCTATGTCGACTCGCTTTTTAATGCGCGTATCTGGGTTGCCTTGAAGCCAATTTTTTTTCCAATCCTCATTGCGTGAAGCCCACTCTTTTTCCAAATGCTTGAGCTGCTTGGCGCTCAATTGAGACACCACGGGCGCAGCCAAGCGACTGCTTTCCTGAATAATGGATTCAATGCGAACTTGCGCACCCTCCCAAACCTTGCAGGCCTGCTCGGGCGTGATGTTTTGCAGTGCCAAAGTTTGAGCTTGTACCAGCAGTTCGGCAATGGCTGGCAACTCTTCTTTTCGGTGCCAAGTCTGAAGCTTTTGAAGCGCTACTTTGGCTTGTGGGCCTTGGGAATCTGTGAAATCAATGTAACTGTCTAACCACCAAGATGCAATTTCAGGCAGCTTGTTGTAGCCTAAGCGGATGGCGCTGCAGCCCGTCAAAATGACGCTCATTGACACAGCCACCAAAGAAGCCGTGATAATTCGGGACCAAAAGGAAAATTTCGCCATGTCGGATCAATCAGTTAATCAAGCCCCATTTTCGCTCGAACGGCCGCTGGACGTGGTTGTCATGGCGGCGGGTAAGGGTACTCGAATGAAAAGTCGATTGCCCAAGGTTTTGCAGTGTTTGGCAGGCAAACCCTTGTTGGGGCATGTGCTTGACACGGCCGCTCACTTGAATGCCCGCTCTGCCGTCGTCATTACGGGCCATGGCGCAGACGAGGTGGAAGCTGCCGTTTCTTTGGTATCAGGCAAGTTGGCCGTCAAATTTGTCAGACAAGAACCCCAGCTGGGCACAGGCCATGCGGTGCAGCAAGCGGTGCCTGCGCTGGCCGATGATGGCTTGGTGGTGGTGCTGTCGGGTGATGTGCCCCTCACGCTTGCCGACACGCTCAATGCCTTGATGGCGTGTGTGCGTCAAGCAGGTTCAACAGCAGATTGCTTGGCCTTACTCACTCTCGACATGCTCAATCCTTCAGGCTACGGCCGCATTGTGCGGAACCCGCAAGGCGACAGTGTGCTGGCCATCGTGGAGCAAAAAGACGCCAGTCCAGAACAGCTCAAAATTCAAGAGGTCTACAGCGGCATTATGGCCGTGCCCGCCAAACAACTCAAAAAATGGCTGGCCAAACTTGACAACAAAAATGCGCAAGGCGAGTACTACCTCACCGATGTGGTGAAGTGGGCAGTGGCCGATGGTGTGAAGGTTGTGGCGCATCGCATTCAAGACGAACTGCAAGTGACAGGGGTCAACAGTCCCCAACAGTTGGCCCAATTGGAGCGCGCTTATCAGTTGCAAAAAGCAAACGAATTGATGTTGCACGGCGTGCGTTTAGCCGACCCTGCACGCTTCGATGTGCGTGGTGAATTGCACTGCGAAGCCGATGTTGAAATCGATGTGAACTGCGTGTTTGAAGGCCAGGTGCAATTGGGCGAAGGCGTGCGCGTTGGCCCCAACTGCGTCATTGCCAATGCTCGCATTGCAGCAGGTGCCGTCATTCATGCGTTCACCCACATCGATGGTGAAAAGTTTGGCGTGACAGTGGGGGAGGGCGCCTTGGTGGGCCCCTTCGCCAGACTGCGTCCCGGTGCGCAATTGGGCGCCGAAGTTCACATTGGCAATTTTGTGGAAGTTAAAAATTCCACCTTGGCCAAAGGCGCCAAAGCCAATCACTTGGCTTACCTAGGCGATGCCACCGTGGGCGAACGCGTGAACTTTGGCGCAGGCAGCATCACAGCCAATTACGACGGTGCCAACAAGCATCGCACCATCATCGAAAACGATGTGCACATTGGCAGCAACTGTGTGTTGATTGCACCGGTCACCCTTGGCGCTGGTGGCACAGTGGGCGGCGGTTCCACCATTTCCAAAAACACCGAACCCGGTGCATTGAGTGTGGCGCGTGGCAAGCAAGTGAGCATTGCCAATTGGAAGCGGCCGCAGAAAACGCCTAAGGCGAAGTAAAGGCTTCGGCAGAAGGCCGATGCATCTTTGAGCAGGCCTGAATCAGCCCGGATGCTTAAGTGCGTGGTAGCGTTATCTGAGTGCCAAATTTGGCGCGCTTCACGCTGAAAAAAGCTTTGACGTTGCGCACGTTGGCATCTTGCGTCAAAAGCTTTTGCGTGAAAGATAAGTACGAAGGCATGTCGGGCACTTGCACCACCAGCATGAAATCCGGACCCGGTGACACGCGCCAACATTGTTGAACTGCGGCCTCTTGAATGGCGCGTGTTTCAAAGGCCAGCAACAACTCTTCGCCTTGTTTGTCTAGGCTGACTTCAATCAAGGCTGTGACGCTGTGGCCCAAAAGGCGCCCCAATTTGTCGGATGACAAAATGGCCACTTGTTTTTCAATCCATCCCTCTTGCAGCAAACGTTTGGTGCGGCGCAGGCAAGTGGGCGCGGAAATGCGCAATTTGTCGGCCAATGCAATGTTGCTGATACTGGCATTGGCTTGCAAAATGGCCAGAAGTTGGAGGTCGGTGGTGTCGAGGTTGCCAGAAGCAGTGCTTGAATTGATAATCATTATTTATTTCATTAAGTAATTTATTATGAAATAATAATCCAAATTAAATTGAATATGAAATTTAAATTCAAATAAGTTGTGTTTATATGCATGTAATTTCTTATTCAGAACCCTAAGATCGTTCACATTCAATTTAAAGGCTTGACCTATGTGCGGCATTGTTGGTGCAGTTTCAGACAGAAACATCGTTCCCATCTTGGTTCAGGGCTTGCAGCGCCTTGAATACCGAGGTTACGACTCCTGCGGCGTGGCCATCCATGAAGCCAGTCTCAAGCGCAGCGTGGGCGGTTTAAAGCGTGCTCGCAGCACTTCACGTGTGTCCGAATTGATGACGCAAATTGAAACCGATCATTTGGACAGCGGCACAGGCATTGCGCACACCCGATGGGCCACACACGGTGCGCCTGCGGTGCACAACGCCCACCCGCATTTCAGCTCGGGTCCTGGCACCTTGGCAGAGCTCAAAGACAAACCCGGCCGCGTGGCTTTGGTGCACAACGGCATCATTGAAAACCACGATGAGCTGCGTGCTCAATTGCAGGCCAAGGGCTACGTGTTTACGAGCCAAACCGATACCGAAGTTATTTCGCACTGGGTGGACAGTGTGTACGACGGCGATTTATTCGATGCTGTCAAAAGAACAGTGAACGAACTTAAAGGTGCGTATGCCATTGCTGTATTTCACAAAGACGAACCACAACGCGTGGTAGGTGCACGTGCAGGTTCACCTTTGATCTTAGGCGTGGGAACATCACATCCCGAAAACTTTTTGGCCAGTGATGCCATGGCCTTGGCCGGCGTGACGGATCAAATTGTGTACCTTGAAGAAGGCGACTTGGTCGACATTCAGTTGGGCAAGTACTGGATTGAAAATCGCGATCATCAACGCGTTGAACGCCCAGTGAAAACCGTCCACGCACACAGCGGCGCTGCAGAACTGGGCCCTTATCGCCACTACATGCAGAAAGAAATTTTCGAGCAACCGCGCGCCATTGCAGATACATTGGAAGGCTTAGAACACATCGTGCCGGAGTTGTTTGATGGCTTGAATGGCGGCGCTCATTCCGAAAGCGCTTTCAAAGTCTTCAAAGAAATTGACAAAGTTTTGATCTTGGCTTGTGGCACCAGTTATTACAGTGGCTGCGTGGCCAAGTATTGGCTGGAGTCGGTGGCCAAAATGCCATGTCAAGTGGAAATTGCCAGTGAGTACCGTTACCGAGATTCAGTGCCTGACCCCAAAACTTTGGTCGTTACCATCACGCAGTCTGGCGAAACAGCCGACACCTTGGCAGCCTTAAGACACGCGCAAAGTTTGGGCATGCAGCATACGCTGACCATTTGCAATGTGGCCACATCGGCCATGGTGCGTGAATGCAAGTTGGCCTATGTGACACGTGCTGGCGCTGAAATTGGTGTGGCTTCAACCAAGGCTTTCACCACCCAGTTGGCCGGTTTGTTTTTGCTGACCTTGGCGTTGGCGCAGAGCAAGGGACGTTTAAATGAAGCAGATGAAGCCTTGCATTTAAAAGCCATGCGTCACTTGCCAGCAGCGCTGCAAGCGGTGTTGGCTTTGGAGCCGCAGATCATCAGTTGGTCGCAAGAGTTTGCGTCCAAAGAAAACGCTTTGTTCTTGGGGCGTGGTACGCACTATCCAATTGCGTTGGAGGGTGCTTTGAAGTTGAAAGAAATTACGTACATTCATGCGGAAGCTTATGCGGCTGGTGAACTCAAGCATGGGCCTTTGGCTTTGGTGACCAGTGAGATGCCTGTTGTGACTGTTGCGCCTAATGATGCGCTTTTGGAGAAACTTAAGAGCAATATGCAGGAAGTGCGTGCTCGGGGTGGGGTGCTTTATGTGTTGGCCGATGGGGATACCCAGATTGAGAGCAGTGAAGGTGTGAATGTGATTCGGATGCCAGAGAATTATGGTGTGTTGTCGCCTATTCTGCATGTGGTGCCTTTGCAGTTGTTGGCGTATCACACGGCTTGCGCTCGGGGGACTGATGTGGACAAGCCTCGTAATTTGGCTAAGAGTGTGACTGTGGAGTGATCTTAGCAGTGAGGATTTTTCTCCGAATGGGCGTTGGCGAGATGGATTGAGGGGGCTTCCTCATGGTGGGGTACCACAAATCGTCAACCCCCTCAATCCATCTCACCAACTTCGTGGTGTTATGGACATTTTGCGCCGGACATCTTCCGAACACAAAGGCTTGAGCTGATTTCAGCTCAAGCCTCTTTCCAAAACGCCAATCTTCTCCTATGAAACCCAAAGCAAGAAAAACTTTGAATCAGTAGCTTGGCACCCAGCTAGATGAGTGATAACATTGTAGTAACAACAATGGAAGCTAACATGCACGTCAACATCCGATCCTTAGGCAACTCCAAGGGCATCCTCATTCCTAAGCCCATCCTCGAGCAGACGGGTTTGCAAGATGTGGCCGAGCTTCGCGTTAACAACGGTGTGATTGAAATCCGACCCGTTAAAACCAACCCCCGAGAGGGCTGGGCCATGGACAGTCAACGGATTGCCATGGACAAAGACGATCATTTGGTTTGGCCAGAATTTGGCAATGTCGATGACAAGGACTTGAAGTGGTAACACCTGCCGAGTTGGCGACTGGCGAAATTTGGCTGGTTCAACTCGACCCCACGGTGGGCAGTGAAATTCAAAAAACCAGACCTTGTGTTTTGATCTCGCCACCAGAAATGTTGAACCACTTGCGAACTGTCATTGTGGCTCCCATGACCACGGGATCACGTTCTGCTGCTTTTCGAATTCCGATTACTTTCAAGGGAAAGTCGGGCCTCATTTTGCTCGACCAAATTCGAACCTTGGACAAATCACGCTTGGTCAAGCGTGAAGGGGCTGTTCATGGGGCTACACTCAAACGGACATTGATGACGCTGCAGCAGATGTTTGCGCCTGTCGCTTGAAATAATTGATACTGCACACGCCATCTTCTTCAAAAAATCATTTAAAAAAGAAATGAAAAGCACACACATTGGTTTAGTGGGACTGGGCGTTATGGGCGAAAACTTAGCCCTTAATCTAGAGCGCAATGGATTCAGCGTTACCGGTTTTGATTTGGACGTAGCGAAGTGCAGCAGTTTTGCGAAACGCACTGAAGGCCTTCAAGCTTGCGCTGCCAATTCATTGGCAGAGTTGGTGGCCAATTTGCAACTGCCCCGCCGTGTCTGGCTCATGGTGCCTGCTGGTGCGCCCGTTGATGCAGTGCTCAATGAATTGCGAACTTTGTTATCAACCGGAGACGTGGTGATAGACGGCGGCAACACGCTGTACCGCGATACCCAAAGACGCATCGACTCACTTGAAGGCACTGGCATTTTGTATGTGGGCGCTGGTGTCAGTGGCGGTGAAGAAGGGGCTTTGCACGGCCCTGCTTTGATGCCTGGCGGTTCGCCACAAGCGTGGCCTTTGGTGCGTCCGTTTTTGCAAGCGATTGCGGCCAAGGCCGACGATGGCCAAGCCTGTTGCGAATGGATGGGGCCAGGCGGTGCAGGCCACTTCGTGAAGATGGTGCACAACGGCATTGAGTACGCCGACATGCAAATGATTTGCGAAACTTATGCGCTCATGAAGAGTTTGGGCATGCCCGCCATGCAAATGAGTGCGATGTTTCGCGAATGGGGTCAGGGTGAACTCAGCAGTTATTTGATCGACATCACCGCCGATATTTTGGCGCACAAGGACCCTGATACCGGCAAGGCCTTGGTTGATATGATTTTGGACACGGCCGAGCAAAAAGGGACGGGTAAATGGACCAGCCAGATTGCTTTGGATTTGGGTGTCAGTGCGCCCATCATTGCCGATGCGGTGTTTGCGCGCACCATGAGTGCCATGCAAGCTGAACGCGTGGTGGCCTCCAAGTTGTTAAAAGGCCCCCAGCTGCAAGCGGCCCAAAAATTGGAAGTGGTCTTGCCGCAAATTCAACGCGCTTTACTGGCTGCCAAAATTTGCGCCTACGCCCAAGGCTTTGCTTTGATCAGGGCAGGCGACAAAGAACACGATTGGCAATTGCCCATGGACAAGGTGGCTTCGGTGTGGCGTGCAGGCTGCATCATTCGCGCGCACTTGCTTGAAGACATTCGTCGTGCCTTTGCCAACCAACAAGATCTCACCAACTTGCTGCTAGACGATCACTTTGTGCGCTTGATGGCAGAGTGCCAACAAGACCTGCGAGAGGTAGTGGCTATGGCTGCAATGAGCGGCGTGGCTGTACCTGCATTCATGAGCGCCTTGAGTTATTACGACGCCTACAGAACCGAGCGCTTGCCAGCCAACTTGCTGCAAGCACAACGTGATTACTTTGGCGCGCACACTTACCAGCGTTTGGACAAGCCGGGCAAGTTTCACACGCAGTGGCCGAAGGGCGTGCAGTCATGAACTTCAATGGAGAACTTGTGGCCGCCATGGCCATGTTTGCCTTTGTGACTTCGGTGACCCCGGGCCCCAACAACATGATGTTGCTAGCTTCTGGCGTGAACTTCGGTGTCAAACGCACATTGCCGCATTGGTTGGGTGTTTCGCTGGGCCACTTTGTCATGCTCCTTCTGGTGGGTGCAGGCTTGGAAAGTTTGTTGAAGGCTTACCCTTTTGTGTACCAAGTGATGAAGGTGGTGGGTTTCGCTTATCTGGTTTATTTGGCTTGGGGTGTAGCACGCAGTGGTGCACCAGAGCGCAATGGCGCAGAAGCGACGAAGCCCATCAGTTTTTTGGGGGCTGCGGCTTTTCAATGGGTCAACCCTAAAGCCTGGATCATGGCCATTGGTTATTTCAGCAACTACATGCCCACCGATGCATCTCTCACATTTGTGGTGCTGACTTGCATGATGTTCAGCGCCATCAATTTTCCCAGTGTGGGTTTGTGGGTTGGGTTGGGAGCCAAGCTAGAGCATTATTTGCAAAGCGACGGCATACGCAAAATCTTCAATGGCGCCATGGCTTTGCTCTTGATTGCCTCCATGGTGCCTGTCTTGATGATCTGAGCTGTTTCAAAAAGATTTTTTGTAGCCAATCGACATTCCGCCTGGCAAGGCGTGTACCAACCAGTTGTTCGATTCATTACCAACGTAAAGACCGGTGCCAATTCCAATGGCCATACCCGCCAACACGTCCGATTGCCAATGCGCTTGAGATTTCATGCGGGCCATGCCATCGTACAAAGGCAAGGCTGCTAATGCCCAAATGGCGGGATGATCGTGACCATATTCCGCAATGAAAGGCGTCACGATGGCGGTGATGTGAGTGACTTCACCACTCGGAAAACTTTTGTTGTGCGTTGAAGACTGAAACCAAGCGCCTGCATCGTTGCCATCGATGGGACGTTGTCTTCTAAAAACAAACTTGCCTGCTTGAGCAAGTGCGTCTCCCATCAACATAGATTCGGTAGATTTCCAGAAAGTTTTTCCTAATCGGGTGTCGTTGCCTTCCCATAAGGCGCCGCCTAAAACAACAAGCGCAGAACCCACTTCCAAGGTCTTCTGATTGCTACGAGACCAAATGCCAGCGTTGTCAAAATTGAGGCGATGGTCAATCCCCAAGAGGCCGTCTGCTTGTACAGACAAGCAGGACGATAAGAAAGTCATCGCGATCAAAAAATAACGGGTCATTGGGTCTTTCGGGTTTGCATGGCAGTTTTAGAAATTAGAGCGTTTTAGGTTTGCGATCAAACCAGGCCACATACAAAGCAGGCAAGGTAATCAAAGTGAGAAGTGTGGCCGTGAACAATCCACCAATCACCACGATGGCCAGCGGACGTTGAGTTTCAGAGCCAATGTCATGTGACAGTGCCATAGGCAGCAGCCCCAAGGCTGCCAACATGGCGGTCATCAGAACGGTTCTAAGGCGTTGCATTGAGCCCTCTAAAACGGCTTCCACCACGGTCATGCCAGATGACTGGAGTTGTTGAAACACAGTCAGCATGACGACGCCGTTGAGCACGGCTTGCCCACTCAGGGCAATAAAACCAATGGCAGCAGAAACGGAGAGGGGGATTGAGAAAATCCACAGAGCCACAAAACCACCAATCAAAGCCAAGGGCACGTTGATCAAAATGAGGCTGGCGGTTTTGAAAGAACCAAATGCATCGAACAAGAGTACAAAAATCAAGAGCAGCGAAATGGGTACCACCACGGACAAACGTTTCATGGCGCGCTCTTGGTTTTCAAATTCACCAGACCATGAGATTTTGTAATCGCTTGGAATTTTGATGTTCTTCTCAACCCGACTTTGCATATCGGCCACGACAGAACCCATGTCGCGGTCTTTGATGAAGATGCCAATGGCCATGGTTCGGCGCCCCGCCTCGCGTGCGATGTTCATGGCGCCACTGGTTTCTCGAATGTCTGTGACTGAGCCAAGGCTGGTGTAACCACCGTCTGGCGTAGCGATGGAGATGCCTGCTAAGTTGGCGATGCTTCGACGGTCTTCAGGCAATCGGACGGCCACCGAGAACTTGCGTTCACCTTCCCAAATCTGGGTGGTGGATTTACCCGCCAAGGCTGTTTCGATCACATCTTGTACGTCGCTCACGTTCAAGCCGAAGCGAGCTGCGCGTTCACGGTTGATGTTGATCAATAACTGAGGCATGTCGCCTGCGCGATCGATTTCAGCTCGGTAAACGCCTTTAACTTTTTTGATTTCACGTTCAATCGATTCTGTCAACTGTTTGAGTTCGACCAAATCGTCACCGGCCACTTTGATCACAATTTGACCGTCAATTTGTGAAATAGATTCAAGCACGTTGTCTCGAATGGGTTGTGAAAATGTGGGCTCCATGGCCGGTAAGGCTGAAACTGCGCGGTCCATTTCGTCAATCAAATGTTCCTTGGTCAGTCCCTTGCGCCATTCTTCTGGCGGCTTGATGTCGACAAAGACCTCGGCCATGCTGATGGTTTTAGGGTCGGTGCCGTCTTCAGGCTGACCCGCTTTGGAAACGGTGGTTTTCACCTCTGGAATTTTGATCAGCGCCTGCCTCACATCGTGCAAGATGCGTGTGGCTTCAGCATTGGACACACTTGAGGGCAAACGAACGTTGACCCAAATGGTGCCTTCGTTGAGTTCAGGCAAAAATTCAGATCCTAGGCGCGAAGCTGCAAGGATGGCCACAGCAAACAATGACAAAGAAATAGCCACCACTTTGCTGCGGTTGCTAAGGGCCCAAGCCAAGATGGGGCGATAGAAGTTTTTGGCGCCTGCGACCAACTTGTTGTCACCGTGTGGCAGTTTTCTGCGCAGCATCCAATAGGTGAGCAAGGGCACTAAGGTGAGTGAGAAAATAAGCGAGCCCACCAAGGCGGTGGTGACGGACAAAGCCATGGGCTGAAAAATTCGGCCTTCGTGGCGTTGCAGTGCAAAAATAGGAATGTGCGCAGCAATGATGATGAGCATAGAGAACAAGGTGGGCCTGCCCACTTCGTTGGTGGCGTTGATGATGACCTCGCGCCGCTCGCTGTCTGACATGTCCTCTTTGTTTTCTGCGAGGCGGTGCATGATGTTTTCAACCACGATCACAGCGCCATCCACAATGATGCCGAAGTCCATGGCGCCCAAGCTCAGCAAGTTGGCTGGCACGCCCATGATTTTGAGGCCCAAGAAGGTGGACAACAAGGCCAATGGAATGACCAAAACCACGGCCAAGCTGGCGCGAAAGTTGGATAAGAAAATGTACAAAACGAGCGACACCAACAAAGCACCTTCAACCAAATTCTTGAACACGGTTGAGAGGGTTTTGTCCATCAGCCAAGTGCGGTCATAGAAGGGCACAATTTGCACGCCTTTAGGCAAAGTGCGTGAATTCAATTCATCGACTTTGACCTTGATGCCCTTCAGAACTTCGCTGGGGTTTTCGCCCTTTCGCATCACGATGATGCCAGTCACGACGTCGTCATCGTTGTCCTGACCCACAGTACCCAAACGAGGCACCGCACCCACTTTCACTTGGGCAAGGTCGCGAATCAAAATGGGGGTGCCGTTGCGAGATGTGACCACAATTTGGCCAATGTCTTCTGCTGATCGCAAGAGGCCAATACCGCGAATGGCAAACTGCTGAGAACCTTGCGCAACATAGCTGCCGCCTGCATTGGCATTGCCACGTCCCAGTGCATCGAGTAAGTTTTGGAAACTGAGTTTGTAAGCCCGCAGTTTGTCCAAGTCTGGTTGCACTTCGTATTGTTTGATGAAGCCACCCATGGCTACCACGTCTGCCACACCAGGCACTTGGCGGATAGCACGCTCAACGACCCAATCTTGCAAAGTGCGCAATTCGGAAGTGGTTTTACCATCGCCCCTTAAGCGATAACGCATGACTTCGCCCACTGGTGTGGCGTTGGGCGCAATGTTGGCTTCTACGCCTTGCGGAAGATCAACGCCGCGCAATCGCTCATTGACTTGCTGACGGACCAAATTCACATCGGCTTTGTCGTCATAAGTGATCACAGTGAAAGACAAACCAAACTGCGTATGCGAGAACATGCGAATGGAATTGGGTACGCCAGACAACGCCACCTCAATGGGCAAGGTGACTTCTTTTTCTACTTCTTCAGCTGCCCGCCCGGGGTACAAGGCAATGACCGTCACTTGCGTGTCTGTGACATCAGGAAATGCTTCAACAGAAAGTGTTTTAAATGCGAACAAACCTGCCATGGCAAAAATCACCGTGCCCAACACAATGAACAAGGGTTGGTGCAATGCATAGTGAATGATTTTTCTCATTTGGAATCTGCCGCTTTGCCGTTGGCTGCTGCTGTGTTTTTGGCGGTTTCTTCTGCCACGCGGAATTCTCGCGCCAGAAGCAAACTGTTTTCACTCACGACTTGCTCATTGGCTTGTAAGCCGCTGCTGACAATGGAAATCTTGCTGCCTTCGTAGCTGAGCTTGACCGTGCGGGGCTCGAAGGTATCGGCCGCGGTTTTGACAAACACTCTGTGTTGTGTCCCTCTCAGCAGTACTGCGCTGGCAGGCACCGCGAGGCCCTGTCCCAGCGATCGGTTGATTTGCGCGGTACCCAGCATTTCAGCTTTCAGAATGCGTTGAGGATTTTCAACCAGGCCTCTAACCTTGATGGTGCGCGTATTGGGGTCAATCACATCGGCACTGGCCATGACACGCCCTTTGAATTTTTTCCCGCTCAAAGCTGCCACCGTCAAATCAAAACTGGCGCCAGGCTTGAGCGCACTGATGTTTGATTCTTGTGCATCAATTTGGACCCAAAGGCTAGAAGGATCGGACACCACGAAAAGTGCCAAGGCACCAGGCCCAAATTGTTCAGGCCGAATTTCTTGGCCAGGATTGACATTTTTTTCAACCACCACGCCGGCCAAGTCACTGCTCAAGTTCAGTTGTTGATTCACCAAGCCGTGAGCGCCATACAAGTTGATTCGCGTCACAGTTCGATCCGCTTCAGCTTTAGCGCGCAATGCGTCGGTTTCTGCTTGATCAAAATCTTTGCGAGCCACAATGCCAGCTTCAAAGAGCTCTTTTTGTCGGTTGAAATTTTTCTCTGCCAATCGCAAATCAGCCATGGCTTTCGATGCATCTGCTTGTGCAGCCCCAAACTCGGGTGAGTTCAAGGTCAGCAGGGTTTCGCCTTTTCGAACAGACTTGCCCAAGTCGGTGTGAATGTTGGCCACACGGCCGGACAAAGGCGCGTAGATGCGTTGTGTACGGTCTTCATTCCACACCAAATGGGCAGGTAAATCGACAGCAATGTCCTCTGCGGGAATGGCTGGCGCCGTGACCAACAAGGCCAGCTGCGAGTTGCCCTCAGGAAATCGCAATTGGTTGTTTTGCATGATGGGCTGAGGCTCTGCGACCTTGGGCGGGGGCGCCTCTGAACAGGCGGCTAAACTGCTAGCGATCAGGAGTGTGAGGTAGATTTTTTTCACGTGAATTCTTGTGTCGGTCAAATTAAAAAGAAATGCTGACCCAGCTCAAAGCTTTGGGGCGCGCAATTGCAAAGCGATGAAGGTTTTGGCGTGTTCAGCCTTGACTTCAACTGCTTCAAGCAAAGAGTTTTTGAGGGTGCGCCTAGCATCCAACAAGTCAACCAAGGGGATGGCCCCTTTGGTGTAAGCCAGCTCGGCTTGTGTGGCTACTTTGTGGGCACGGGGCAATATTTCTTGCATGTAGATGGTGTAGCGCGCCATGGACGCTGCGTAGGCTTCGCGCATGCTCAGCCACTCTGCCTCGGCATTCAATTTCGCTTGGTCCCATTGGGTCTGGGCTTGGAATGATTGCGCTGTAGCGCGGCCAATTTCACCGTCATACGTGCTGCCCACTTGAAGCGGGAATTGCACTCGCAATTCTGTGAGACGTTTGTTGGTGCCTGGGTTGCTGTCGACCGACAGGCCAATGGTGGGGTCGATCTTGCCTAGTGCTTTGGCGTTGTCGAGCAGCGCTTGCGAGGCTTGCGCGCGCAATTGAAAAGCTTGTACGTCGGGTCTGGCGGTGATCCAAGCTTCCAACGATTGCGATTGTTCCAAGGCTAGCGAAGACGCTTGAGGCCAGTCGGCCGTCACGCTTAACTTTTGGCCATTGGATGGGTTCAGCCCTAAGATTTGACTCAGAATATAGCCGGCCCGTTTTTCATCCAATTGTGCTTTGCGCAAGTCAGAAAGTGCGTGTTCAGCTTCAATTTCAACGCGCATCATGTCTTGGGCAGACAAGTCACCCGCTTTAGCCCGCAATTTGGCGGCGTTGGCGCTGGTTTCAGCAGATTGTGCAATGGCTTTTAAGTGCTGAGTGCGTTCCTGTGCAGCCAGAAGTTCAAAGTACAAATCTTTGGCCAAAAGTTGCTGTTGAATTTGTGTCTCTGCAAACTCGGCTTGCGCGGCTTGGGCATTGAGCTTGGCTGCATCGGTGCGGTGCGTGCGTTTGCCGCCACGCTCTAAGGTCCAATCTAAACCCCAAGACTTATCGGTTCTGCGTTGTGGTGTGAGATTGCCTGCTGTGACACTGGCTTGTCCGCTGTTGTCCGTGGCGCTGGTCTTGGCTGAGAAAGTTGGCAAAGGCGCTCGGTTGGCTGCCAAAATATCCGAATTGGCGGCCGCCAAATCTTGTTGGGACATCCTGGATGCGGCATTCTGCTTGGCGACCTCCAGTGTTTGTACCAAGCTTAAAGGTGCTGCAGGCACAGGCATGGCGGGCGTGAGGGTTTGTGCTGCTAAAGAAAAATTAGTCAGACAAGCGGCGAAAAAAATTAACTGTCGTATGCTCATACATTGTTTATCGGCCAGATGACCTGACCATCACCTGACCAAGAACCTGAACGAAGGTCTAAATTGGCTCAAATTGATCACTGACCATGCGAATTTTGCTCATAGAAGACGACCCCACCCTGCGTGATGTCATGACCCAAAAACTCGTGGATACTGGCAATCGGGTGGACACGGCGGGCGATTTGGCCACAGCCCGCCATTTGTGGACGGTTCAGTCCTTCGATGTTGTTTTGCTGGATTTGAATTTGCCTGAGTCAGCAAAAGCCAATGCCCCCATGTCCAGTGGCTTACATGTTTTGCGACAGGTGCGTGCCAAAGGTGACCGAACCCCTGTATTGATTTTGTCGGCCAGAAATCGAACCGAAGAACGAATAGCTGGTTTGGACGCGGGAGCAGACGACTACTTGGGCAAACCGTTTGAGTTGAATGAAGTTGAGGCCAGGCTCAGAGCCATTTTGCGACGCAGTCAGGGCGCCGATGACTTGACCCAAGTTGGACAACTTCAACTCAATCGCCACCAACGCCGATTCTCTTTGGCCGGTGAACCCTTGCAACTTCCTGCGCGCGAATTTGAAGTGCTTTGGGAGTTAATGAGCCCACCCGGACGTGTGATCAACAAAAGAAATTTGTCGGACAAGCTTTCTTCGTTTGATGAGTCCTTGGGCGACAACGCCTTGGAGACTTTTATTTCTCGATTGAGACGCAAGTTGGAAAGCTCAGGTGCCATCATTCGCACCCTGCGCGGTATTGGTTATTTGATAGAGGAAGACCAATGAACGAAACGCCAAACTTGGGTCGGGCCGTCAAGTCGTCCCTTCAGTACAGGCTGATGAGCCATGTCTTATGGCCTTTGGGCATGGTCTGGTTGTTGGGTACCTTCATATCCGCGGGCATTGCCAATTTATTTGTACAGCAGGCCTTTGATCGCTCCTTGTTGGACGATGCCTACATGGTGGCCAGCCACGTGAAGTTGAAATTGGCACCAGGGGCTGGCTTAGAAGTCAATATGACCGCTGCCGAACTGAACGGTTTGTTGTTTGACCAAAGTGAGGCCGTGGCCTTTGCACTGTTTAGGGGTGACGGCACATTTTTGGCTGGCCACCCTGGTTTGATTGCTTCCACGGTAGCTCAAACCTCTGCAGCTCCAATTGAATTTGAGAACATTTTTTTCCAAGGCAAGTCCATGCGTGCTGTGGTTTTGCAGCAAGAGCGACCCGAAAAGTTTTCTGTCATCGTGGCGCAAACCGCCTTAAGCCGAACTCAATTGCTTGAAAAATTGTTGGCATATTCCGTCATCCCCGAGCTGATGCTGTTGATCATGATTGGTGCTTGGCTGCGATGGGTCATTGCCAAAGATCTGCAGCCTCTGGCTGAGCTCATGAGCGTGGTGAAATCTCGTGATGGTTCTGATTTTTCACCTTTGCAGGTGCGGGCCAGTACCATCGATATGGAAAATTTGGGCAATGCGGTGAATGCCCTGTTGCGGCGAATTGAAGCAGGCTTGAAAGCGCAAAAAGAATTCACTGGTAATGTTGCCCATGAGTTGCGAACCCCACTGGCAGGTATTCGTGCGTTGGCGGAATATGGTTTGGAAAGCTCGCAGCCTGAGCGGCTCAGAGCGCAACTGGTTCAGATCAAGGAAAGTAGCATTCGCGCCAGCCACTTGACCGATCAGCTTTTGGCATTGGCTTTTGCCGATGAAGCGGACATTGAGAAAAAAACCGAGCGAGTTCAATTGGATGAGGTGATGACCAACGCCATCTTGCAACGAGGTGCTCTGGCCAGAGAACTCAACATTGATTTGGGCGCTACAGGCATTGAGCAAGCGTGCTTCATTTTGGCCAACAAAGCTTTGACTGAAGGAGTTTTGAACAACCTCTTGGACAATGCCATGCGCTATGGCAAGCCTTCGGGCGGCGGAGCGCAGGTCGTCACCGTCTCATTGAAAATACATGCACAAGGGGTTGAGATGGTGGTGCAAGACAATGGACCTGGCATTGCCAGTGAAGACCGCGAAAACATCCTCAAACGCGGTGTGCAAGGTGCAAACCGCGATGGTTCAAATCAGGGGATGGGTTTGGGTTTGTCGATCGTCACGCGCTATGCTGAATTAATGGGAGCTCAATTTTGGCTTGCAAATTCGCAGGGCGACATGGGCTTGGAGGCCCATGTTTTATTCAAGCTTGATCAATAAAGCGCAGGCGATAGCAAGCGCAAGCCCACCGAAACCCAGCGCTGACTCGATACGGCACTGCCTGAAGCACTCCACACATTGCCCAGTGTGGTATCAATTTGAACCCGTTGCGGAATGATCCAAAACCGCAAACCCACTTGGTACTTGGTGGGCTGTTTGTCTTCACCGTAGGTTTCTAAAATGCCGATGACACGGCTGTTGAAGGGTCGCTCAAATCCCAGTCCCCAGGTTTTGGCGCCATAGCCCTGCGCTTGATGGTTCACCCATCCCAGGTTGAGGTGGGTGAAGCGGTCTTGACCCACAGACCAAGTGATGGGCACATTCAAATATACATCGTTGACGGTTTCTAAACTTGTTCGGCCCGTGTGTTTGAGCGTGCCCAAAGTGGTGGAAAGTCCCCAACTGTCTGACTCTAAAACACGCCACCTTTTCTTCGCTTGAAGCAAATGAAATTGACTGCTTTCTAAGCCTGTTTCAGATTGAAAATTGGCACCCACAGAAATTTCGGTGTCAAAGAAAAAATTACAGCCCGGCACAGTCCAGCGTTCGATGCTGAGCTTTGATTTTTTGACCCAGCTTTCGTCTTGGCAACTTTTGGGGTCGACCACATTGGCATCGTCTGTGTTGAGCGGGCGGGCTGCAAAAGCAATGGCTGGAGCAAGAGCCAGGTTGAGCCACAAAAGAGCCCTCAGTGATTTTGAAATGAAATGTTGCATGTTTTAAAAACGGAATCCCGCTGAAATTCGCTGTTGATCGTGATCGGAGAAATTCACCTTTTGTTCTTTGGCCAGCCTGAAAAAATTGTTGCCAATGTCATAGGTCAATGAAAGCGCGTTGCCTTTGATGGCAGGTGAATCAGCCGTGAGTCTGCCTGACTTGCGTGACGCATCGACAACCAAGCGTTCTGTACTGCTAATTTGCCAACGCCAAACACCGTGCGTCACGGTTTGACCTGTGTGCAGGCGATTGTCGCGAACGGTGAAGACATTGAAGATTTGTTTGTCGATGACTTTGGTGCCAAAACCTATGACATATGAATCGTTAGGGTCAAATGTCAAGTTGTAATAGTCTTTCAAATTGGTTCGACCCAAGCCGGTGAGAAGATAGGTCGATCCGCCAATTTGAAAATTCAATGAGCCACCCACAAATCCCTTGGATGCAATTTGAATAGAAGGCACCATTTGACCCCACTCAAAATTGGCGCTGTACTCATAACCAAAACGCGTTTGCTGGAAGTCATTGCCGCGCACATACTGCCCCACCCAGGTAGTGTGCGGCCCTAAATTGCCTCTTAAGTTGACATCTGCTGCATTGTTTTCGTGCTGCGTGATATACCAAGAAGGCGTGAACTTGAAGGACCACTCTGGTTCCTTCTGCGAATCTTGCGCAAAGGCGGCTGTCATGCACAAGCTCAGCAGGCCCGCCATCAAGATACCGCCTATCAATTTGTGTTTGTTTGCAGCAGTGATCAGTAAGCTCATTTTTTTCAAACCTTGAGAATGTGCTGGGCCAAAGCCTCGGCAACCTTGATGCCATCCACACCGGCAGACAATATACCGCCAGCGTAACTTGCGCCTTCTCCTGCAGGATATAGCCCTATCGTATTTAAGCTTTGCAAGTTTTCTCCTCGCGTCATTTTAAGTGGCGAAGAAGTGCGCGTCTCAACGCCAGTCAGCACCGCATCTTTCATGTCGTAGCCCTTGATCTTGCGACCAAAGACAGGCAGCGCTTCTTGCATGGCTTCAATGGCGTAGCTTGGTAAAACTTGCGCCAAGTCACCCAAGCTCACACCTGGTTTGTAAGAGGGCAACACTTCGCCAAATTTTTTGGAGGTGCGCGACGCTAAAAAATCGCCAACCAATTGCCCAGGTGCGGTGTAGTTTGCGCCGCCTGCCACATAGGCCTTCGATTCCAGTTGGCGTTGCAAAACCATGCCCGACAAGGGGTGATACGCCTTGGGTGTTTGCTGCGCCATGGCCTGTGCTTGTGCGGCCCATTTCAAACCATCTTGTTCGCCAAACGCAGCTTGCCATGACGCATTGTCTAAAGGGTAATCGGAAGGCTCAATGGCCACCACCATGCCAGCATTGGCATTGCGTTCGTTGCGTGAGTATTGGCTCATGCCGTTGGTGACCACGCGGCCCGCTTCGCTGGTAGCGGCCACCACGGTACCGCCGGGGCACATGCAAAAGCTGTAGACCGCACGGCCGTTTTGCGCGTGGTGTACCAATTTGTAATCGGCTGCACCCAGCAAGGGGTGGCCTGCATGCCGGCCCCAGCGTGCAGCATCAATCACGCTTTGCGGGTGTTCAATGCGCACTCCTACCGAGAAGGCTTTGGCTTCCATGTACACACCGCGTTCGTACAACAAGGTGAAGGTGTCGCGTGCACTGTGACCCAAAGCCAGCACCACATGTCGCGTGGCCAAGTGCGCGCGCCCGCCTGTGTGACGATCTACCATGTGCAGGCCTGTCACTTGTCGGCCTGAAGGCGTGGTTTCAATGTCGATGTCGACCACGCGTTGTTCAAATCGAACTTCACCGCCCAATGCAATGATTTGCTCGCGCAAGTTTTCTACAACCCTGACCAATTTGAAAGTACCAATGTGGGGATGCGCCGCAAACAAAATGTCGCTGGGCGCGCCGGCTTGCACAAACTCGTTCATGACTTTGCGGCCTAAATGACGCGGGTCTTTGATTTGGCTGTAAAGCTTACCGTCTGAAAAAGTGCCCGCGCCGCCTTCGCCAAACTGCACATTGCTTTCGGGGTTGAGGGTTTGCTTGCGCCACAAGCCCCATGTGTCTTTGGTGCGCTGGCGCACTGGGCTGCCGCGCTCAATCACGATAGGCTTGAAGCCCATTTGCGCCAAGCTCAAGGCTGCAAAAATGCCGCAAGGCCCAAAGCCCACCACCACAGGTCGCTCGCCTTCTTGCAGACCAAAATTGGACGGCGCATGGCAGGGTGGCTGCCAAGTCATGTTGGGGCTTGCTTGAATGTGAGGATGCTTTGGAAATTTGGCAAGGAGTGTTTGTTCAGAGGCTGTGTCTTTGAGCGACACATCGACAATGAACACCGCCAATAAATCGACTTTGCGTGCATCGAAGCTTCGCTTGAAAACATGCAACTGATCGATGTCTTCTGAATCAATGCCCAAGGCTTGAGCAGCCAGTTTTAGCAATGCTGCTTCAGGGTGTGGCGTTGGAATGCGGTCTTCGTCTGTTTCAGACGGTGCATCCGCTGCGCGGCGAACCTCAACCGGCAAAGCGGTCAAGGGCAGTTTCAGTTCTGAAATTCGAATCATGGCGATCGGTGGTGAGGCTCGTGGTTATCAAGCAGACCCAGCGATTATCGCGCGAGATGCCAAGTGAGGAAATCCCTCTTTGCATCAACACGTCATGAAAAGCAGAAACCTTAGTTTGGCAAGAAGCCTTCAATTGACAAGTAACGCTCGCCAGTGTCGTAGTTAAAGCCAAGCACTGTTGCGCCCGCTGGCAAGTCTTTTAATTTCTGGGCAATGGCAGCCAAGGTGGCACCTGAAGAAATACCCACCAACAGGCCTTCTTCGCGGGCTGAGCGGCGAGCATATTCGCGCGCGTCTTCGGCCTCGACCTGAATCACCCCGTCCAGCAAACTGGTATCAAGGTTTTTAGGAATGAAGCCAGCACCAATGCCTTGAATGGGGTGGGGTGCAGGTGCGCCGCCCGAAATAACAGGCGAGGCAGTGGGCTCTACAGCAAACACTTTGAGATTGGGGAATTTGGCTTTCAGTACTTTGGCGGTGCCCGTTAAATGGCCGCCAGTGCCAACACCCGTGATGATGGCATCTATGCCATCCGGAAAGTCGGCCAAAATTTCTAGCGCGGTGGTGCGCACGTGCACATCGACGTTGGCAGGGTTTTCAAACTGCTGTGGCATCCAAGCACCTGGTGTGCTGGCCACCAATTCTTCTGCGCGAGCAATGGAGCCCTTCATGCCTTTTTCACGAGGCGTGAGATCGAAGGTGGCGCCATAGGCCAACATCAAACGGCGGCGTTCGATGGACATGCTGTCGGGCATGACCAAGACCAATTTGTAGCCCTTGACCGCAGCCACCATGGCCAAACCAATGCCCGTATTGCCAGAAGTGGGCTCGATGATGGTGCCACCGGGTTTGAGGGCGCCGGATTTTTCGGCGTCTTCGACCATGGCCAAGGCTATGCGGTCTTTCACAGAACCGCCGGGGTTGCTGCGCTCAGATTTGATCCACACATTGGCATTGGCACCAAACAATTTGTTGATGCGAATGTGTGGCGTGTTGCCAATGGTTTGCAAGACGGTATGAGCTTTCATGGTCTTTGTCCTTGTGTTTTTTGAATGAGATTGGATCGACTGTGACTGATTTTGACCTACTTGTTCTGTCAATTACGGCATATGGTTATGCCGCAAGGCGATAATGTGGGTGTGAAGCCTGCCAGACCGTCGCTGGTGCTAGTTGAAATGTGGTGGCGCAAGCCATTGCACCGATGCCATTGCGAAAGCAATGGGCCGAAAGGTCGCACTGGAGGAACGTCCGGACTGCACAGGACAGCGTAGGAGGTAACACCTCTCCACCGAAAGGCCGCAAGGCACCAAGGTGAGGATTAGAGCAACAGAGACGAGCCGATTCAGTTCGGGTGAAACGGGCAATCTCTACGCGCAGCAATACCAAATAGGCACACGTTGATCTGGTTCCGGAGAGTGTGCGGGTAGGTAGCATCGAGCCGAGTGGGCAACCCTCGGCCCAGAGTAA
>Ga0114970_10000913_pt1 | contig 22326 bp, 22 predicted proteins | sample M_140205_XF_Meta_FD_87030 | JGI IMG/M metagenome (GOLD analysis project Ga0114970, IMG submission 87030) | Freshwater microbial communities from Lake Montjoie, Canada to study carbon cycling - M_140205_XF_MetaG | ecosystem: Environmental > Aquatic > Freshwater > Lake | place: Lake Montjoie...
AGGACTCGGCACTTGAGCAACAAACCATTGAGCGATGTCTTGACCTTGGAGAAAACAAACCTCTGGCTCGTCCATCAACAAATCAAGCATGCGCTCAAACGATCCAAATCGATGTGGCACGCCGATTAAATGGGGATGCAGTCCGATGGCCAAAACACGGGGTCGCTTTTGAGCTTCCCTTTTGAACAGCGCCAAGGTGCTTTTGAGCCTGTCGTACATCTCATTGGAGGAATGCTTCTCTACGGCGTAAATGATGGAGTCGTTGATCTCTAAGTTATAGGGCAAGCTCAGCAAGGGGCCTTCTTGTGTGGTCATCCAATTGGGCACATCGTCCACGACCCAATCAAACACATACTCAATGCCCGCGGCTTTCAAGGTCTCTGGTGTGGTGTGGCTCTCGCGCAGTCCTGGCCCCAACCACCCCTTGGGACGATGACCGGTGAAGGCTTCAATCATATTGAGTGCTGTGTTCACAACCTCCCCTTCGGCCCCAGCATGGTTGAGTGATTTTTGATGAACACCGTGACCAATGAACTCCCAATGGGCATCTTTCATCGCTTTTGCCGCCTGGGGGTATGCATCAATCACACCCGCGTTGAAGCTGGTAGAGGCCGTTAGACCACGCTCAGTGATGGCCTCAATGATGCGCGGCAAACCACAACGCATGCCGTAATCCACCCAACTGAAATTGGGTACATCTGGCACAGTCTCTTTGCCATGAGGGGGCGTGATGATGGTTCTGGGCATGGGCGCATCAAACTCCCAGTGCTCCACATTGACCACCAAATGAACCATGATCGAGCCGGCCTCATGGGGCTTTAATGCTGGGCCATCGTTGGAGAAGCGATAAGGAATTCTTGGATTTGCCATGATGATGTGTGTACAAGGATGAAGCGGGGGTTCAGTGTCTAATTTGTTTCAAAATATCCAGCTTCATTTGATTAAACGCAGGACTTGCGGTGAGCTCAACACTTCTGGGGCGTTCAAACTGCACGCCGATTTTGGCTTGAATGCGCCCAGGTCTAGCCGACATCACGTAGATCGTATCGGCCAAGAAAATGGCCTCATCGATGTCGTGGGTCACAAAGACGATGGTGGGTTTGATTTTTTGCCAAACAGACAACAACAACTCTTGCATGCTTAGGCGCGTCTGTGCATCCAATGCACCAAAGGGCTCATCCATTAGCAAGACCTTGGAGCCCATGGTCAAGATGCGCGCGATGCCCACACGTTGGCGCATGCCGCCCGAGAGTTGAATGGGCAAATGGTCTTTGAAATTCTCTAAGCCTACGATCAAGAGCATCTCGTGAGCGCGAGCTTCGTAGTCTTTTTTATCTCGGCCTTGCGTTTTGGGTCCAAAAATGACATTGTCCCAAACACTCAACCAAGGAAACAACGCCGCCTCTTGAAAGACCACGCCCCGGTCAGGCCCGGGCTTTGATACCTTTTGCCCATCCACCAAAACCGTGCCTGAGGAGGGGGTTTCAAAGCCGGCAATCAAATTCAAGAGCGTAGATTTGCCACAACCTGAAGGCCCCAAGAGCGCAATGAATTCACCCGACTGCACTTGAATGTCGACTTGATCAAGCGCCAAAACGGTGCCCGAGCTCGTGTAAGTTTTCGAGAGTTGATTGATCTCAATGGCAAGGTGGTTCATGTTTGGCAATTTCGCTCTCAAGGTGTGTTAAAAAGTTTACAAAACCGTCGAATAAAAAAAAGAGGTCTTGAAACTCAATAGTTTTGCAACATTCTCCAGCGCAATACTCTGCTCTCAACAGCAACAATGAGTCGGTCTGAGATAAAACCCATGGCGCCGATAGACACCATGTCGGCCAAGACAATGTCCATGCGACCCACGTAATAGGCGTCCCACAGGACGTATCCCAAGCCCGACTTGACAGCCACCATTTCCGACACAATCACTGCGGTCCACGAAATTCCTAAACCAACGCGCAAGCCCGTAAAAATGGCTGGCATGGCAGAGGGCAAGACCACGCGCCAAAGCAACTGGCTTGGTCGACTGCCCATCATCTCCGCAGCGCGCACCAAATTCTTGTCCACATCTCGAGCGCCTTGGGTCGTATTGACCACCACGGCATAAAAGCCGCCTAGAAAAATCAAAAATATACTCCCCACATCGCGAATGCCAAAAAGGGCAATCGAAAAAGGCAACCAGGCCGTGATCGGGATGGGCCTGAGGCTTTGGATCATGGGGTCAAGCAGTTTAGAGACCCATTTGCTCCACCCAATCAACAAGCCCAAAGGGATGCCCAAGAAGGCAGCCCAAAAGAAACCTTGAACCACCCTTAAACCCGAATACGTCACGTTGGCAACCCAAGTGCCCAAATAAGGGTTCAACCCAAGACCTGCTTGCCCCCAAATCCATCCGGCAAAACCATTCATGACCGCAACAGGTGTTGGCACAATGCCCGCCATATCGGGTTGGCTGGCAGCCATTTGCCACAAGAGCAACACCAATACGGGGACAATCAAGCCAAATAGAATTTGCTGCAATCTGTGCATGATTTATTTATTTTTTAAATTCACGGGCTATGGAGTCGTCATACAACGCACCGGCCTCTTGAACCACGTCCTTTTGAACAATGCCTTGCTTAAATGCGGCATCGGCCAAAAGCTGAACTTGCTCTTTGCTCAATACACCCCCTAATTTAATCAATTTGGAAGACTCTTTGGTCACATTCAAAGGCAAACCCGTAAATTTGGCATAAGCGTCGGCAAAAAGATCGTTGTTCTTGGCCATTTGCTCTTCTGCGTTGAGGTAGACCCACATGAAGCGTCGAATGGCCTCTTTCTTAGACGTCAAAGCCTCTCTTGATGCGGCCAAAAGCCCAAGCTCTGCACCCACAGACTTGGCTTTGGAGTAATCCATCGTCTTTGCAAAATAGGCTTCACCTTCGGCCACCACTTGAGACTCAAAGGGCTCCCACAAAACCATGGCATCGATATCGCCTCTTTTCATCGCCTGCACGAATGCGGTGCCACCGCCTTGAATGTTGACAGGCGTAAAGCTTGTGTAAGGCACCCCTTTTTCAACCAAGGTCATGGCCCATTGAAACCAAACTGCTGAGCCAGGTGCGATGCCAATCTTCTTGCCCGCTATGTCCTTCCAGTCGTTGATGACGACGCCCTTTTTAACCACCAAGTTCTTGGCTGAACTTGCGACGCCAGTTAGACCAATGAGGTTCTTGCTGCCTTGGGAAGCGGCGATGGCCAAATCTCCAGGGCCAACCGCTGAGACGTCAACTGAATTGGACAAAAGCGCAGTCCTTGCATCGGCATAGCGAACAAATTCAGCGCGCTTGACTTCAACGTTGAACTTTTTGAGATCTTCCTCAAGGTTGAGCATGGGAGCGAGATGGCCCACTTTCACAAATCCAATGGTCAGCGTTTCCTTTTGCGCCAAAGGCTGCGGTGCGGGCCCAATGGCCAAGGCGGATAAAGCGCTCAGTGATAGAACACTCAAGAGACATTTAACAGTAGAAAATTTCTTCATCATTGCTCCAAAAATAAAAAATTAAACAGCTTACGCTCAACACTCATTGCCCCACAAAAAGCGGACTTCTCTTTTCAGCAAAGGCCGCTCGCCCTTCCAAATAATCCTTGGACTTAAAGCAGTTTTTAACCGCCTCATCCACCCCTTTAATCTCAGCAGGATCAGCCCCATTCAAAGCTGCATTGAAAGCCATTTTTGCAGCCTTGATCGTCAAAGGTGCATTTTGAGAGATCAAGATGGCAGTTTCATGCGCTTGAGCAAATACATCGACCTCTATGCCATTCAATAGGCCCAAAGCCTGGGCCTGATGGGCATCATAGACTTTTGCAGTATAAAAAACCTCACTGGCCTTGGCTTGACCGAGGATGGCCATCATTCTTTTCACACCCCCAAAGGCGTACCCAAGGCCCAGTCTAGCTGCAGGCATTCTAAACTTTGCACTCTCAGAGGCGAAACGCAAGTCACATGCCAAGGCCAGACCCAAGCCTCCTCCATAACAAATGCCACTGATGGCAGCGATCACCGGAGACGCAAACTTGGCCAAAGCGACCTGTGCCCTAGATACCGCTTGGTCGTAGTTGGCCACTTGTGCGGGATCATTTCTTTGCTCCCCAAACTCTGAGATGTCCGCTCCTGAGACAAAGGCCCGCTCTCCATCCCCTCGCAAAACAAGCGCACGCACTTGGCCATCCTTATTGAGCTCTTCTAGCAAATCCCCAAGCTTTAACCACATGGACAAGGACATTGCGTTGAAACGACGTTCATTGGAAAAAGTGATGGTGGCCACATGAGCGTCCATGCTGAGAAAAACATCTCGCTCTGGCTTGACAAAATTGGACACAGGTTCTTGATGGGTAGTGCTCATGATTTAAACGCATTGGTCCTCGTGAAATTGATGAATCTGGGTCTCGGTGTAACCAACCTCTTTGAGCACTTCATCGGTGTGCTCGCCCCAAGCTGGGGCAGGCGCTACGACACGCGCTGGAGTTCTTTGCAATGTGACAGGTTGGGTGATGTAGTGTGTTTGCTTTCCAGTGGGGCCCTGAAGGCTTGCAACAACGTTCAAGTGTTTGACTTGTTCATCCTCAAACACCTCTGGCACTGAATAGACTGGGCCCGCAGGCACACCCGCTTTATTCAAACCATTGACCCAGTGGTGAACCGTATTGGTTTTAAAAACCAGGGCCAACTCTTTGTTCAAACGCTCTCTGTGTTTCACGCGCAAAGCCTCGGTTTTAAATTCGGGATCTTCAAGCCACTGCGCTTGGCCCAACAGGTCACACATTTTCACCCAGTTGCCTTCTCCTGAAGCACCCAAATTGAACACCCCGTCCAAAGCATCAAACAGTCCCATAGGACTCGAAGTGGGATGGTTGTTGCCAATTTGAACGGGGAGGTCACCTTCATTCAAATACCTGGCCATTTGAAAGTCCATCATGGCGATTTGAGCGTGCAACAAAGAAGAATGGACCCATTGTCCACGACCAGAGACCTCACGCTCCAAAAGTGCGGTCAAAATACCCAAGGCTGCATACAAACCCGCACTCAAATCGGCCACGGCCAGACCCGCCCTCACCGGCCCAGAATCTTGGTGCCCAGTCACGGACATCAGACCCCCCATTCCTTGAATAATTTGATCAAATCCTGGTCTCAAGGCATAGGGGCCCGTTTGACCAAATCCGGAAATGCTTGCCAAAATGATCCTCGGGTTGACTTTGGCGAGTGATTCGTAATCTAGCCCCAATTTAACTTTGACCTCAGGTCGCCAATTTTCCACCACCACATCAGCATCCTTGATCAATCGCATGAGAATTTCTTTGGCCCCAGGGCGCTTGAGGTTGAGCGTCATCGATCTTTTATTGCGATTGATGTTTTGGAAGTCGCCTCCCTCACGGTTCGAAGCAAACAAGGCCTCATTGGGATCGATTCCTTGAGGCGGTTCCACCCTAATCACATCAGCGCCAAAGTCGGTCAGAATGCGCACACAATTGGGGCCGGACCGAACTCTTGAGAGATCGATGACGCGAAACCTTGACAATGCGAGTGAAGCTTGTATTTTGGGCATGGTCTTTTTTTTAACTAAAGTAACAATCTAAACAACAGCAGCGAACATGCGACTGACGCATTGAGTTCCAAAACGCTTGCCAATGAAGGTCTTGGCCCAACGCAAGAGGCTCAATTCCTCAAAGGGCCTGCAAAGCACTTGCACACCGATTGGCATGCCATTGGAGTCTTGAGCAATGGGCAACCACAGCGAGGGCAGTCCTAAATAATTCACAAAACCCATGAATCGATGAAGAGAGAGCAACTTTTTTGCATCAAACTCAGCATGACCAACTGTCACTTGAACTGCCGTGGGCAACTCGATACCCAAAGCTGGCATCATAAAGAAATCTCGGTCTTTGAGATAATTATCCAAGAATTGTTTGAGCAATGCACCTCTAGAGGTCAAGGCTTGAATAGACCAAGACTTGGGCTGCACGGCTCCAAGCATGATCATCTCCCGCAAGGCTTTGGGACAATTTGATTTGGATGGGTCGTCCTGAAGCAGGTGGCCATGTGTTTGAAAAACCTGCTGATACAGCATGGTCTCGGCCAGCGCACTCAAATTGGCCTCTTCTTCGAAATGCTCAGTGATCTGAGCATGTTTAAACGTTTTGACACACTCAAGCATTTGAGTCGAAACACTGGAGGCGAGCATCTTTGATGGAAGCCAACAATAAAGGCGATCCAAGTCTTTGGCTTCTTTTAAAGCGGGGACTTGAATCTTTTGATCGACTGGCTCATGCGTTTTGATTTGTACCAACACTTGCTCAAGGTCATCTACACTGCGAGCCAATATACCCACCGTATCCAAATGGGGTGCCAGGGGATAGACCCCCTTGGTGGACAAGAGGCCCATGCTGGTCTTTAGCCCCAGCACACCACATGAGGCTGCTGGTATGCGAACGGAACCGGCCGTATCCGTGCCCAGAGAAGCAAAGCAAAGTTCCCGCGCAACCGCCACCGCACTCCCGCTTGAAGACCCGCCGACAACACGCTCGGCATTCAAAGGATTTAGACACCCTCCCAAGTATTCATTTTGCGAGGTTGCCCCACATGCCATAGGTGCCATGTGCAATGCACCCAAATGGGATGCTCCAGCATGGTGCAATGCTTCCATACAAACCGATTGATGGGTTGCCGTGGTTGAACGACCATGGCCTAGACCTAGGCCCGCAAAACGGTGCTCCAACTCAAAGATGTCTTTGTGTGCGAAACCCACACCATCAAAAGGTGCATTGGAAGATACACAAGGCCCATGGTCGTCCAAAATATCCACAAAACCATTTTCAAGTGAAGCATGTTGGCTGAGCCGATTTCGCTGGATCTGAAGGCTTTCTTGGACTGAAAGCTGACCCGCCTTCAATAAGCTTTGAAGCTCTGAAATGGTGCCCGGTAACTCAGACACGGGTTAAACTTTCTTTGAAATCTATCAAACTTCTTTGGCCGATCTCTTGCAGTTGGGTGTGGGTTATCAAAAGTCCATCACCCATGAGCTCTTGGCCTTGGTGCAGACTGGGGCAAGAGGTTAAGAGGCGCTTGAAAGTTTTGCTCAATCGCTTGATATCGCTCTCAGACAGTTCAAGATGCGCAAAAGACAAGTCCATAGACTCTTGAACATATTTGCTCCAATCCTCTAAATTGATAAGCTGATCTGGTGTTGGCATTGACACTTAAAACCCTTCAGACAACGAACCCTAAAAACAAAAGCATGTTGCATTCAGTGTATCCTATAATTATATTTATAGAACAATCAGATATTTTTATAAAGCAATAATTAAACCACTTTATGCAAGCTACTAGCAAATCCATTTTTGTCAAAGCGAGTGAAAAAATACACTGGCTCATTGAGCAAGATATCAAAAACGGCGTACTTTTACCAGGTGACTCCATTGACGAGAGCTCCATCGCGCTTAAGCACAAGGTCTCCCACACCCCGATTCGCGAGGCATTGATCAAACTTCAAGCTCAGGGTTTGATCAGCAGCTTGCCAAGAGGGGGCATGATTGTTGCCAAAATGAGCCTGCAGCAACTGCTCTCCTTGTGGGAATTGCTCGCTGAGCTAGAGGGCGTTGCTGCGAAATTGGCTTGCCAAAGAATGTCCACCTCAGAGCTTTCGGCGCTCAAAGCATTGCACACCAAGAGCGCCCGCATTGTGCAGTCCGAAGACGTCAAGGATTGGCAAGAGTCAAATCTCTTGTTTCATGAAATCATCTACAAAGCCACGCGAAACCCCTACCTGAGACAAGAAGTGCTCCGCCTGCGAACCGTCACCGGATACTACCGCAAACACGCCTTTGGCGCCCTTGGACAAATCAAGACCTCCTACGAGCAGCACGAGGAGATCATCAACGCCATTGAGAGCCGCGACATCTCGCAAGCGTTTGCTGCCATGAACCACCACATGCTGCCCGCCTCCAACTCCACGGGGCTTACCAACTTCATTATCAATATTCCCCAAGAAAGTTTGGCCGCCTAAGTTCAATGAGAAGCATTCAAGCGCTCTTGACTCATTCTGGCAAAGCAATCACCAAAGAAGACTCCTCAAACATCAACATCGCTTTGGAGCCGATTGCAAGCCCTTTTGTGAACGCACAAAAGCCAACCACATTGAGCTCTTGTCCGATCGATAATGACACCTCGCCTGCCAAGCCTTTAGCAGGCGCTCTGACAATGCTTGCGCTCAGCACATTGAATCCCTGTGTCTTTGCAAAGACAGGCGCCACGCGAACAGCTGTTGCTTTGAAAAGGGCAAGCAAACCCATGCCTTTTTTCAAACCCAACAGCTGCGCACTCTCCTTGGTGATCAAACCAAAGATCCTCACTCCATTTGACAGCCTCAAGCCCGCACGAAGCGCTCCATGCTTGGCAGACAAGGAGAGCAGATCGCAAGGCAATTGATTGCGCATGCTGGTTCGAATGTGCAAGCCCTTGAGGGCCAACATGGGGGATTGCTCATGGCCAATTGACTCCATTTTTTTAAAGGCCTCACCTCTTGCTTTTTGCATGCTGTGAGCGGCAAGCAGTAAATTTTCTCCGGCCAGTGACAAACGAGCGCCTCCCCCGCCAGCGCCTCCAACAAGCTTGTCCAATAAGGGCACACCGGCCAAGTTGCTCAACGTATCCACCGCCTGCCAAGCCGCCTTGTAGCTCACACCCACTTGTCTTGCGGCTTGTGAGATGGAGCCAAATTGGCGAATGCTTTGGAGAATTTCAATGCGTTTGTCTGTTGTCTCCTCAGACAAGGCGGCTTCATAAAGAGGGCGAGGAGGGTTCATGGAGCAGCTCCTGTGGGATGAGAGAAAGTTGAGTATACTTCGCTATTCTTATTTGGAATAGCGAGTGAGGAACATGCTCAATTTTTTAATTTTTTTGGCCCTGAGCGTCTCCTCGATTGGCGTTGTTGCCCAAGAAGTTTTCTTGGCAGTTTCCAGCAATTTTGCCAAACCCATTCAAAGCATTGGCGCAAAATTCACCCAAGAAACGGGGATCAAAATCAACTACTCACTGGCCGCCACAGGCGCACTGTATGCCCAAATCAAATCTGGAGCGCCCTTTGATGTGTTTTTATCAGCCGACACCCAAACCCCCCAGCAATTGGCCGCAGAGGGTTTGGCCCTCCCCTCTTCAAGATTGACTTACGCCAGAGGTAAATTGGTCCTGTGGAGCAAAGACCCTACACTGGTTGATAACAAAGGCTTGGTTCTTAAGAGCAAACAATTCAAAAGCATCGCCTTGGCCAATGCAAAACTAGCGCCTTATGGCAAAGCAGCACAAGAAACACTTGAACACTTGGGACTCAGCCTGGAGCTCAAACCCAAGATCATCTTGGCGGAAAATATCACCCAAGTCTATCAATATGTATCGTCTCAAAACGTTGATTTGGGCTTCATTGCGAGCTCTCAGCTCGCTTTCAATGAAAGTGGCTCAGCCGGATCGCATTGGCTTGTGCCCAGCACGCTTTATGCCCCGATTGAACAAGATGCCATTTTGCTCAACAAAGGGGCCAACCGTTCAGCGGCCCTTCAATTTATGCAGTTTCTCAAACGCCAAGACATCAAGGCCATGATCAACACCTTTGGTTACGACACCACAAAATAACGCCACCATGCCAGAAGTTTTTTTCGATTCCAGCACTCTCGCAGCCATTGGACTGAGTCTGCAACTGGCCTGCGTGACCACTCTTGTGCTCTTGGGCGTCGCAACACCGCTTGCTTGGTGGCTATCAAGACGCGCTTCGTGGTTGCGCTCGTGCGTGGGCTCGATGGTGGCCATTCCCATTGTTTTGCCGCCCAGTGTTTTGGGGTTTTACTTGTTGGTGGCTCTCGGCCCCAACGGACCGATTGGTCACATCACCCACATGTTGGATCTTCCGTCTTTGAATTTCAGCTTTTCTGGCTTATTGATTGGATCGGTCATTTACTCTTTGCCCTTTGCCATTCAACCCATTCAAAATGCTTTTGAATCCATGGGGGCAAGACCGCTAGAGGTTGCGGCCACTTTGCGCGCTTCGCCCATGGACACCTTCATCCATGTTGTGTTGCCACTGGCAAAGCCAGGCTACGTGACTGCTGGTGTTTTGGTGTTTGCCCATACAGTGGGAGAATTTGGAGTCGTTTTAATGCTTGGGGGGAACATTCCCGGAAAAACACAAGTGATTTCAACCAAAATTTATGGCCATGTTGAGGCCATGGAATATGCACAAGCCCACTGGTTGGCAGCAATGATGCTCATTTTTTCATTCTTTGCACTTTTAAGCTTGGCTGGACTTAAAAAACATCCAAGGCAGACTTATGTTTGAATTGAATATTCAGTTGCTGCTTGAAAGGGCCTCATTTGAATTAAACATTCAAACACGCTTACCCGCCAAAGGCATACATGGGATTTTAGGTGCTTCTGGCTCAGGCAAAACCACCTTATTGAGGTGCTTGGCGGGACTTGAAAGCCAGGCAATTGGTCGCATTGACATTGGAGAAAAATGTTGGCTCGATAGTCAAAGAAAGATTTTTGTACCGACTTGGCAAAGAGAGGTAGGTTATGTATTTCAAGAAGCCAGTTTATTTCCTCATCTGAATGTCCTGGGCAATTTAAAATTCGGTGTCACAAGAGTAAAAACCACTGCTGCTCAAAGCGCGCTCAATGAGGCCATAGACTTGCTTGGTTTGGAGCACTTGCTCAAGCGCCACACTGCTGAACTCTCTGGCGGGGAGAGACAAAGGGTTGCCATTGCAAGGGCATTGGCGACGCGGCCCAAACTGTTGCTCCTCGATGAGCCCTTGACTGCAGTGGATCAAAACAAAAAAAATGAAATCTACCCGTGGATTGAAAAGTTAAAGTCTGAGCTCAATATCCCCATCCTTTTCGTCTCTCACTCCATCGAAGAAATAGCTCGTCTGACCCAACACCTTCTTATCCTAGAAAAAGGACAAGTTCTGTGCTTGGGTCCAACCATAGACTTGATGTCCTCCTTAGAGACGCCCTTTGACTTTGGAGATCAAACAAGTGTCTTGATCATGGGTCAAGTTCATGACATTGAGACCCAATGGAATTTGGCCAAAATTTCTTTTGAACAACATCACTTGTGGGTTGAAAATCGAAATTTCTCCCTCCACCAAATGATCCAAATCAGAATACTTGCCAAAGATGTAAGTCTGTCTTTATATCAACCTCAAGACAGCAGCATTCAAAACACATTGGCCTGCACCATCACAGGTGTTCAGCAAAACCTCAACGCCCATCAATCTTTGGTTCAAATGGAGTGCGGGTCTAGTAAATTACTGGCAAAAATCACCAAGAAAGCCTTTGCAAGCCTCAATCTCACTGTTGGCACCCCTTTGTGGGCCCAGGTCAAAACAGTCGCTCTTGCACATTAAGGGGCCTGGGTGACATTTCAAGTTCTCAACAACGCTTTAGTGACCAGACCACAGCCCAAGCCTTGATAAAGCTCAAAGCTTGTCTAAAAAGAGGGTTCTTCCTCTTGAAAAAAAACGAAATTTTAATGAAAATGGGAATATGCACATCCCTTTAATTGACAGGAGTCAAAAACCATGAAATTCAACTTCACCCGCGCACTCTCTTATTTGGCCTTGTTATTTTTTTCTATGACGAGCGGCCTAACGTTTGCACAAAACTATCCAACCAAACCCATCACATTGATTGTTCCATTCGCAGCGGGTGGGCCCACCGACATTGTGGCCAGAACACTGGCAGCGACCATGAGCAAGACGGTTGGTCAAACTGTTTTGGTCGATAACAAACTGGGAGCAGGCGGAACACTGGCTGCTGCATTTGTGGCCAACGCACAACCCGATGGCTACACGCTTTTGATCCATCACAATGGCATGTCCACTGCACCTGCTTTGTATCGAAAATTATCTTTCAATCCATTGACTGATTTTGAGTACATCGGTCAAGTTGTTGATGTCCCCATGACTTTGATTGCAAGAAAAGACATCCCTGCTAAAAATCTCCAAGAGCTGATCGCTTACATCAAACAGAACTCTAGCAAGATCAACTTGGCCAACGCAGGCCTTGGTGCTGTCTCTCACCTTTGCGGCATGTTGTTTCAAAAGGCCATTGGGGTCGAGTTGACTACCGTCCCATTTTCCGGCACGGCCCCCGCACTGAATGCGCTCCTTGGTGGTCAAGTCGACATCCTTTGCGATCAAACCACACAAACCACGCAACACATTAAATCGGGCACCGTGAAAATGTTTGGCGTCACCACCAAAGAAAGAATCAAGGCTTTGCCAGAATACCCAACGCTTAGTGAAGGCGGTTTAAAGGATTTCGAAGTCATCGTTTGGCATGGCGTGTATGCCCCCAAAGGCACACCTAATGCCACTTTGGAAAAAATAGGAAACACGCTTCGCACGGCAACAAAAGATCCAAGTTTCGTGGCGAAAATGGCTGATTTGGGCGCCGAATCTGTCTCAGATACCAAGCTTACATCCGAGGGACTAAAGTCATGGCTACAAACAGAGATAAACAAGTGGGGCCCGGTCATCAAGTCTGCAGGCGTTTATTCAGACTAACACTTGAAAAGGCGTTGATTACTTAAAATGATTGATCACATCGACCATATTGTATTGACGACCCAAGATGAAGAGAAATGCATCGATTTCTACACCAGAGTGTTGGGCATGAAATTGGAGCATTTCTCCTCAGGTACACCTCTTGTTCATCGCAAAGCATTTCATTTTGGTGATCAAAAGATCAATCTTCACATCAAGGGCCGTGAGTTTGAGCCCAAGGCCGCTCACCCTCAACCTGGAGCCCTTGACTTGTGCTTCATTGCAAGCATGCCCTTAAATGAAGTGATTGAAAAATTGAGCGCCGCACCGTGGCCGATCATCGAAGGCCCTGTTCAAAAGACCGGCGCCACCTCGAAAATACGATCGGTCTACCTACGTGACCCGGATCAAAATCTGATCGAAATCAGTGAACTGCTCCAAAAATAAATATGCGCGCTTAGGGCTTCCAACCAGGTGGCTTAAATAAATACCCAAAAATCTCTTTGAATGTTCTTGAGCCTCTCAGATCTAAAAACAAAGCTTTCCACTCAAAAAACTGAACCACAACTGGATTCTTGCTGAGCACGGGTTGGGTTAATCCATATGTGATCGTGATCTCTTTATTTTCAGCCTTGTACGTTCCGAATAATCGATCAAAAACAATCAACACACCCCCGTAGTTGCCATCAATATATTCCTTGTTGCAAGCATGATGGATTCTGTGGGCACATGGGGTGTTGAGAACATACTCCAAAAAACCCAACTTAGGGATCCATGTGGCATGCAACCAAAATTGATACAGAAGATTCATCGTCACCACCTCGTAGACCAATTGAGGAGACAATCCCATAAAAATCAAAGGCACGAAAAACAAAAGAGTACCTGTTTGTTTTCCAAGCATACCCAGCCTGTAAGCGGCTGAAAGATTCAACTCCATCGTGGAGTGGTGAACCGCATGGTTGCACCAAAACCAACGCACACGATGAGTGATTCGGTGCATCCAATAGTAACAAAAATCTTGAGCAATAAACAGCACCAGCAAAGTTACCCACCCATCAAGAGCAATATTAATGAACTTGTGATTTTCAGCCCAATTGAGAACTGGCGTTGCAATCGTAAGCGGTAAAAAATACTGTAGGCATAACCTTCCAAATAAATCGCTCAATGACACCAACATGGCAGACCAATCAAATTTGGATTGGAAATGCAAAAAAATCGATTCAATAAAAGAACAGGCCAAAATAAGTGGCAAAAAATACTGAAATAAAAAAAACTGAAAATCAGTCATATCTTGAATTGCAAAATAGGATAGTTCGATGATTTATTATTCATTATACTAAAGATAAATACTCACCAAAACCCATGATTCAGTCAGTGCTCTATATTGATATCAAAAAAGTAACTACCAAGGTCATTTTTTTGAACTTTTTTGGGCTTACCCTTATCTTCTTAACGGGTTCACACCAAGCATGCTTTTCTCAAGACACGGGCAATCAAGTCACGCAATACAAGCTCAGCGCAGACTACTACCACATGGCCGAGCCCCTGAGGGCTTCAAAATTTGGGCAAGATATCAATTTAAGAGCCAATTCAGACATTGGGAATGCATGGGTTGGCCTTTATCAAACCAAGGATCAAACATTCAACCAAACTCGCATCGGTTGGGACTCGTCATTTGACCTAGGCTTGATCAGAGTACAACCCTCCATTCAAAGTGCTTCAGGTGGTTTTTTAGGTGGCAGTGTTGGAATTGAGACTGGAGAGAAAATGTTCATGGGCGTTGGCTTGGGCCGTACAAATTTAAAAAACTACTTTAACTTAAATTTTGATCCCAACGACTCTTGGACACTGAGCAGCGGATACCGATGGAGCTCACAAAAATTCATCTCACTTCAAATCGTGCGCGATAACCGTGAAAATCCCGATCAACAACATGTTCACTTGGTCTATCGAACGCCGTTTTCTGGAGACGATCGATTTTTGATTGATTTACTCTATAAAAGTGGAAGTATTGAGAGTCAATTCATACGGAAATACGGTCTGGTGACGGGTTTTGACTGGGGCAATATGGGTCTTCGCCTCGCCTATGATCCCAACGTCAACTTTACTCATACTGATATGAGGAGATTTATATTTTCATATCGTTACTGACATCTTCACTGATGGTATTTAACTCTACAGATTAGAAAATTCCAAATTTAAAAAAGTCAATGCTAAACTAAGTAAAAAAATCAAGTGCTTCTTTAAAAACCCCGAAAATCAAAATGAATTTTTATACATTCAACAAAAACAAAGCGAATGATCTTTTGGTTTTGGTTTCAGTCACACTTGTATGCATCATTTGGCTGTTCATCAACTTCAGACTGGAGGAAGACAAAGGCTTGATGCTTAACCAGTCGATTTCAAATTTAAAAAATATTGCCATCAGTTTCAAAGGGCACTCTGAAACCACCATCCGCAATTCCGATGAAGCACTTCGAATCGTCAAATTTCATTATGAACAAAAGGGAGCAAGTGACTTCAAGCTCCTTAACGAATACTTTGATCAAAATGTCATTGATGTAAGCTTCTTTAACCAAGTTGGGATCATCAATGCTCAAGGCATTTATGAATTTTCTAACCTAAAAAGTCACAAGAAGATTGATCTCTCAGATAGAGAGCATTTTAAAATACATAAAGAAATTTATCCGTATGGTATTTATCTAAGCAAACCCGTTTTAGGTCGCGTCAGCAAAAAGTGGTCTATCCAGTTGACCAAACGCCTCAATAAACCCAATGGAGACCTTCTAGGCGTTGCAGTCGTTTCATTTGATCCCAATTACTTCACTGACTTTCACAAACAAATCGATCTAGGGCCTGAAGGTTTTACCTCCGTGGTTGGCTCTGACGGTTATGTTCGTACACTTAGAGTTGGAAATATCTCAAAAATCGATGACTCCGTTCCAAAAATCAATCTCCCAGCTGCTGTTGAAAAAATGCAATCGGGAACTTTTACAAGTGATCACCTCTTTGATAACATGAAACGTATTTATGCGTTTGAAAAAATTTCCGATCAACCTTTGCTCGTCGTCGTTGGCATGCTTGAAAAAGATGCATTGTTTGAGTATGAACGATTAAAAAAATCCTATTTGATATTTGGATTTTTGATTTCAATATTGATCATTATTTTTTCTCTTTCAGCGATATCGATGTTAAACAAGGCTCGACAACTTAACCTTGAACTTCTCAATAGCTCCCAGGAAAAGCAGCGGGCTCAAGATCACGAATTGGAAATGTCAACGCGTCTGACCCAGTCAGAAAAAATGGCCGCTCTTGGACAATTGGCCGCTGGAGTGGCGCATGAGATCAACAACCCGATTGCCTATGTATCCTCCAACTTGAGTACGCTCAAAAAATACTTTGTAATTTTTAATCAGATCATTGATGGCTTTGCAAAAGACCCTCATTCGAAATTGCAAGAAACAGCTCAACTCTTGAAGACTTCGAACTACGACCACTTAAAAACAGATGTTGTGTCGATTTTGGATGAAAGCCAAGAAGGGATTGTTCGAGTCAAAACCATTGTCAATGACCTCAAAAACTTCTCAAGACTTGAAGAGAGCAGTGATTGGGTTTTGGCCAATCTTCACAAAGGTATTCAATCAACTTTGAATGTTGTAAACTTTGAAGTCAAATACCACGCTGAAGTTGAGTGCTTGTTTGGTGACCTGCCTGAAATTACTTGTATCCCATCCCAGCTTAACCAAGTTTTCCTCAACTTAATCGTCAATGCAGCTCAGGCCATTCCCGAGGGTCAATTTGGCAAGATCTTAATTCAGTCAGGTGTCCTTGGTGAGCGGGTCTGGATAGAGATTTCAGACAACGGTGTAGGCATCTCCGATGAAACCATGAAAAAAATGTTTGATCCTTTCTACACCACAAAGAAAGTTGGTGTCGGTACTGGACTTGGTCTCTCAGTTTCTTTAGGCATCATTCAAAAGCACATGGGAAGCCTCACGGCCAAAAGCATCTTGGGTCAAGGCTCAACGTTTCGCATTGAGTTGCCCATTGCACAAGATCACCCCAACACCCCACCTGATGCTCAATCTTTAAGCTCTTAGGCAATAACCCTTAAATGAATATTGAGTAAATACTTGATAATGGATATCCCAATTGCTAAACGTATTCATTCCATTTAATTTAAGGTTATTTTTTTATGTTTTCTAAAAATATTCAAATTAAATCTACGTCTCATTTTTCGCGTCGAGCATTTATAAAATTTAGCGCCGCCCTATCTTCGTTAAGTACGATCCCCAACGGATCCTTTGCTCAAACGATGAAAGGCACGGTCAAGTTGATTGTGCCGTTCACTGCTGGTGCTGGTCCTGATATCATTGCAAGAATTCTTGCTCCAAAAATGACGTCTTTGTGGGATAGCACTGTAATCGTCGAAAACAAGGCCGGTGCTTCTGGCACCATTGGAGCGGATCTTGTCGCCAAGTCTGCTGCCGATGGACACACGCTGATGGTTGGACCTGCCTCATCCATCACTGGCCCTCACCTGTATGCAAAGCTTCCCTTTGACATCATCAAAGACTTGCAGCCCATTACGAATATCGGGACAACTAGCTTGGTATTGGCAGTCCATAAGAATTTCCCAGTCAATACTTTGCAGGAGTTTATTGCTTACGTAAAAGCACGTCCGGGCCAACTCAATTACGGCTCCCCAGGAAATGGAACCCACCATCACCTGTGTATGGAATTGCTTAAGACTCAGGTTGGTTTGAGCATCGTACACATTCCTTACAAAGGTTCTGCAGGCGCTGAAAATGATTTGATCGCAGGCATCATCCCCGCCATGTTTTTACCTATTCATGTCGCACTGCCTAAAATGCGAGCGGGTCAAGTCAAGGTCTTGGGATCCAGCCTTAAGGAGCGTCATCCACTGTTCAAAGAAATTCCGTCTTTGCATGAGCAAGGCGTGACGGGCTATGACGTTGATCTTTGGCTTGGCATTTGGGGGCCTGCTGGCCTACCCCCTTCACTTTTGAATAAACTCAATGCCGACATTCGCAGCATTGTGGCCCAAGCTGAAACCATTGAAAAATTGAATGCCCAAGGACTTATACCCAACACCAGCTCTCCTGAACAATTCAGCAAGCTTGTCAAAGAAGACTGGGAAAGATGGGGACGGGTCATCAAAGAAGCGAAAATTACTGCCGATTGAACATGAACAACAACATCCTCAAAAACATTGGTATCCTTGGCCTGGGAAAAATGGGCGAACCCATGGCTGGGCATTTAATCAAGCATGGTTTTAGCGTAATTGGCTATGACCCCTTGGCTCAAGCTTGTGAAAGATCTGCCCTCCTTGGTGTGTCTATTCAAAGCTCCCCACAGTTGGTTGCAGAAAAAAGCGATCTGGTGATCATTGTTGTTGGCTTTGACAGTGAGGTTGAAGAAGTCATCTTCGGCAATCACGGCGTGATTCATGCTGCTCGACCAGGTTTGATTGTTGCGCTGGGGTCCACGGTCGCTCCTCAATATGCTTTTGAGTTGTCGAAAAAGCTGCGCAAAAAAGACATGGATTTGCTTGACATCCCTCTCACAAGAGGAGAAGCCGCCGCCATCTCTGGAAAGTTATTGATCCTAGGTGCTGGAGAAGAACGTATTTTCGAACAATGCCGACCTGTTTTTAGTGCGTTTGCAAATGATATTTTTCATTTGGGGCAAGCTGGGTGTGGACAAGTGGGCAAAATGGTGAACAATCTCATTTTATGGGCATGCACTGCGGCCAATGATGAAGGTATTCGGTTGGGAGAGTCACTGGGTGTAGACGCTGAAAAAATGCGAAAGGCCCTTCACCACAGCAGCGCTCAAAACTGGGCAATGGATGAAAGGGCTGACCTAAGTGGCATGCCTTGGGCCGAAAAGGATATGAATATCGTTTTACAAGAGGCCGATCAAGTCAGAATGAGCCTGCCTCTTTGTGGCTCAATCAAAGAGGTGATCAAAGGCCTTAAAATTAGGATGGGCTTGGGTCTTCCCAAGGCACTTGCCAAAGCAAGCTCAAGCTCTTGAATATCAAACCTTGTTGGCGTGGATTTTTCGCCAACTCATGACAAGAGCCCATTGCTTGCGTGTGATTGGGATCGGTCTCGAGGGTCTCCCAAATAAACGCATGTCTAACTCGTGATCTAAGTACCCTCCTATCGTTTAGCTTTGTCATTATTGTTACAGGCTTTTATTGAGCTGCGGCGTATATATACCCCCCTAAAAAGCGTGTGGATGAAAACTTAAAAAGTGGTTCCCTTGGCAATTGTTACCAAAATGCCCACGGTTAAAAATGATTTGTGAAAATGTTTGGTAATAATGGGGCTCATCTAAAGGAAAACCCCTGATAAATTCTACTTTTTCTGGATTTATTTTCTAATTTTTCTAATTTTTTAATTGAATTCCGAATATCATTGGCTTTAATATCTGCAAAATTTAAGATCCCTCATCTTAAAATAGGATGCTTTCATGAACTCAACACAAGCGCACCCCACCCCGTCAGTTTCGACCCAACCCACATTTTCCGACTGGTTGTTCATCTTGGCATGCATTTTGGCATTGACCGCGGTGGCATTTTTGGGAAAACTGGCCTACGTAGAAGCAATGAAAACTGAAATCGCTAAACGAAATGGTGAGGCGGTTGTGGAATGGATGCAAGAGGCCACCGCTGGTCGATTTGACGCCGACTATGGTGTCGCTGCATGCTCGGGCACGGCCCCAGCGCCACCAGGAGCAACACCCGCTACTGACAAAGCGGCCTCACCACCCAACACTTGGGGTGGGTGTTTGAGCTCTATCTTGATACAAACGTCTATGAGCGCGTTGGACAACCCATTTCGCGAAGGTACGGCTTTGGACTTTGCGCCCGCTTGCAATCCTGAAGACCGCAGCTTGGCAGGCAATATCGTGATAGAGAAAATCACCGCCACCCCCCCGGGTTCGGCTATACCCACCATCATAACGCCGATGACCCCAGAGGTTGTGATCGATCAAAAAATCCAGGTGCGCCTGTCCGTTTGTGACAAGGGTGCGTATGCGGTCAAAGTGGCCGAGTTTGATTTCTGAGGTGCATGATGGAACAACCCCGTAAAGCTATTCAAATCTCTGATCTTGACGCCGCATCCCTGTTGGGTGCAGAAGTAGAGGCTGACATCTCCCCGGATTTGCCACGCCGCCAATGGCTTTATGCCTGGCTGCTCAATCCCAATATACCTGGCAACCACCAAAAGTCGGTGGACAAGTGGATCGCCATATTGATCATTGTCAACTTATTTTCCATGGTGCTCGAGCAAGTGCCAGCCATTTTCGAGCCCTACAAAAACTGGTTCCACGCATTTGATGTGTTCTCCATTGCGGTGTTTGTGATTGAATTCATCACCCGCTTTTACCTTGCACCAGAGGATGAGGAATTCAAAAACAAAGGCAGTCCACGTCTATCTTATTTGGGCAGTCCTTTCGCCATCATTGATATGTTGGCCATCTTGCCCTTCTTTTTGCAAGCCATCGTCCCGGTTGACCTTCGCGCCTTGAGGTTTTTGCGATTGCTGCGGATTTTAAAAATCTTCCGCATCGTCTTGCCCGCTTGGAAAGAGTTCAAGGAACTCAACCGTGAGCGTACTTTCCGCCAAAAAATCCATGCCTTGGTCTTCAATAGCCCTTACAGCGGAAAGATTAAAGACTACTTTGATGTCTTCATCGGTGTATGGGTGCTGATCTCTGTGATCGCTGTGGTGCTTGAATCGGTCGCATCTGTCAGCTACCTCATCAACATTGAATTTGTCATACTCGACTCCGTTGCAGTTGCAGTGTTCACCATTGAATACATGATGCGAATTTACTCTTCTGTAGAAGAACCTGGGCACCGAAACCCCTTCACGGGCCGCTTCAAGCAAATGACCAATCCTTCGACCTTCATCGATTTATTGGCCATCTTGCCTTTCTTCTTAGAAGTGTTTTTGCACCATGTGCTTGACCTTCGCTTCTTGCGGGTGTTCCGATTGGCCCGCTTGCTCAAGCTCACGCGCGGCAGTGATGCCACGGCTACGTTGTTTAAAGTGATCAAGCGTGAATGGCCCGTGATGAGCGCAGCCGCCTTCATCATGATTTTGCTCATTGTCTTAACGGCCAGCTTGGGTTATTTGTTTGAACATGCAGCCCAGCCTGAGAAGTTTGAAAACATTCCCACTGCGATTTACTGGGCGGTGATTACCCTAGCCTCTGTGGGTTATGGGGACATTTCTCCCATCACACCCATTGGGCGTGCCATGACCGTGGTCATGGCCTTGTTGGGAATTGGTATTTTTGCTATCCCCGCCGGTTTGTTGGCATCCGCTTTCAGCGATCAGTTGCACAAAGAACGTGATTCACTTAAAGCCAGTATCTTAAAAATGCTGGGAGATGGTGAACTTGACGAAGAAGAAATAATTCAGTTGCGCACTGAGGCCAAGCGTCTTCATTTGACCGTGGAGGAAATGAACTCCATCTTGGAAGTCTTGAACCTTGAGATGGAAAATGCGCGTAAGAGTTTGTTGCAACTGCCCGTCAACGTCATTGCTCAAAACACTTTGCACTCGGTGGAACATTACAAGTATTTGCTTAACCAAATTGCCCAGCTTGGCATTTATGTGGATCAAAATGCGTTTTTGCAAAAAGCCCAATCAGAGGATAGGCTGACTGAAAGTGAAATCGAGATTTGGAAGCGCATTCTCGAGCACCGTTAAAACATTGTCCTTCCCCGCGCGCCCCATATTGGGGCGCTTTTTCATTAACTATTGATTTGACGTGACTACTACTTCTCAAAAACAAAGCCTCCAACAAACAGTCATGGAGGTAATGGACGGTTCTCCCAAGCACGCCATCAGCAGATATGTGGAATGGGTGATCACGGCCGTGGTCTTGGTCAATTGCTCGGCTGTGATTTTGGACTCAATCCCCGAGGTCCATGCAGATTACAAAGATTTTTTCCATGAACTAGAGTTTTGGAGCGTGATGTTTTTTACGCTGGAGTACGTGCTTCGTGTGTGGTCATTGGGTGCGAAATTCAACGCCACAGAAGGTGGCGCTTGGAAAGGACGCAAAGGTTATATCTTCAGCGCCTTTGGATTGATTGACTTTTTTGCAACCATGCCTTTTTACTTGCATGTATTTTTCCCCACATTGGACCTGCGCATCTTGCGCGTGTTGCGCTTGCTGCGCATCCTCAAATTATCCAAGTACAACACAGCTTTGCAAGACCTATTTGCAGCAGTTTATTCAGAGCGAAGGGCTTTTGGTTCAGCGGCTTTTTTGCTGGTGATTGTCAGTATTGTATCGGCTTCTCTGATGCACTTCGCCGAAGGCCATGAGCAACCAGAGCACTTTGGTTCTATTCCCCACGCAATTTATTGGGCCGTTGTCACCATCACCGCAGGCTACGGCAATGTGGAGCCCGTGACCAAGGCAGGAGAAATCATTGCCTTGATGACCGGTTTTTTGGGCGTTTGCATGGCCGCCATCATGACAGGTATTGTGGCCTCAGCCTTCTCCAATCAAATGTCCCGCAAAAAAGCCGCTTACCAAAGCCAGCTGCGTCAGGTGTTGGCCGATGGTGTGATCTCAGATGCGGAAAGGGAAAGCCTACGCCGCTTGCAACAACAGTTTCGTTTGACTGACGCCCAAGTTCAGGCCATGATTGATGAACACAACGCGGAGAAATCTTCATGAACGAAGACACAACGCGACCTA
>Ga0114970_10000915_pt1 | contig 22313 bp, 20 predicted proteins | sample M_140205_XF_Meta_FD_87030 | JGI IMG/M metagenome (GOLD analysis project Ga0114970, IMG submission 87030) | Freshwater microbial communities from Lake Montjoie, Canada to study carbon cycling - M_140205_XF_MetaG | ecosystem: Environmental > Aquatic > Freshwater > Lake | place: Lake Montjoie...
AACAAGCCTTGCCAACCTCTCCAAGAACCCCCAAAGCAAACCCCATCACGGTGTCCCCCATCGTGAGGCATCGAGCCGCTTCCTGAAATCCTCCTCGGTGTCCTACTTCAATGAGGCATCACGAGAGGAAAAAAGCCTGCTAAGAGGATGGACGTCCTGCAAAAGACTTCATAGAATGGCGTTTCAGTCACCCAACCTCAACCGGGCCAACCACCCAATCATGTCCACAGCCACCGCTGCTACTCCCTCGTCGTCTCCCACCACGACCCTGCGCAACGCCGTCATCCGCCTCGCAGGCAACTCGCAAGATGGCATTCAATCCATCGGCGGTTTCCTTGCTCGTCTCGCTGGCCGCACGGCTCAGGAAGTGATGACCTACATGACGATTCCGTCCACGATTTCGGGCGGACCGTCGATTTTCCAGGTGCATCTCGGTTCCGGTGAGGTCTTGCATGAAGGTGATGAAGCGGACGTGCTCGTGGCTTTTTACAAGCACAGCTACGAAAGCCACATTTCCGCACTGCGTGATGGTGGCATTTGCTTCTACGACACCGCAGACATGGGGCCGGAGGACATCAAGCATGAGCGCGGTATCGTCCACATTGGCGTCCCGTTCACCTCAGCGACAGTCGAAGCCGTGGGCGGCTCCACACGTGATCGTGGCAAAAACATGTTCGTGCTCGGTATGGTGACTGCTGTGTTCAATTTGGACAAAGAGAAGCTTGTTGGCATCGTCAGCCGTCAGTTCGGCAAAAAAGACGAAAGCGTGCTGCGCAACGCACTGCTGGCCTTTGACGCCGGTTTTGCCTATCAGGTCGGTGATATCGAGAAATTCGCCTTTGTTCCTGGTGAAGCGACCAGCGGCCATCGCATCAGTGCCGATGGCAATCAGATGCTCACCATGGGGCTTATCGCCGCTGGCGTGCGTTATGGCGCGGCTTATCCGATTACACCGTGGTCGTCGATCTTGGAAACGCTGCGTGCCGAATTGCCCAAATACGGCGGCATTTATGTGCAGGCGGAAGATGAACTCGCTGCTGTCAGTATGACCATCGGTGCCGCCTTTGCCGGCCATCTCGCCATCACCGGTAGCTCCGGCCCTGGCTTATCATTGAAAATGGAAGCACTCGGCTACGCCAGCATGGCCGAATTGCCACTCATCTGCGTCAATGTGCAACGCGGTGGCCCTTCCACCGGTCTGCCGACGAGCGTGGAGCAGTCTGACCTCATGCAAGCCATCTACGGCAGCCATGGCGACACGCCGCGCATCGTGGTGGCTCCGCAGGATGTCGAAGATTGCTTCTACATCGCCCTAGAAGCTTGCAAACTCGCGAAGAAGTATTCCTGCCCGGTCATCATCCTCAGCGATCAGGCCCTCAGCAGCCGCATCGAAGCCTTCGAAGAGCCTGATCTCGACAAACATTGGGTCGAGCCCGAACTCGACCTCTCAACGCGTCCCGAAGGCTTCAAACCCTATCCCTTGGACTCCATCACACGCCATGCACCTCCCGGTTCGAAGATGGCAGGTGGCAAATACCCCGTATCCACCGGTCTCGAGCATGACGAAATGGGACATCCCAGCGGCAGCCCGAAGATGCACACCTTGATGACCGCGAAACGCCGCAACAAGCTCGTCCAACTCGCCAAAGAACTGCCGCTGCCTGCCATTCATGGCGATCAAACCGGCGACGTGCTCGTCATCGGCTGGGGCAGCACCTACGGCCCGATTAAAGAGAGTGTCGATCGTCTCCGCCTCGAAGGCCACAAGGCCGGTGCTTTGCACCTGCGCCACCTGCATCCGATGCCCGATGGTCTTGATGGATTGTTCAAGAAGTTCAAACACGTCGTTTGCGTCGAGATGAACGACTCCGGCCTCTACGGCTACGGTCAACTCGCCACGTTGCTGCGTGCCAGCTTGGCCGATCCGCGCATCAAATCCGTCTGCAAAACTGACGGCCTCGCTTTCCGCATTCGCGAAATCGTCACCGGCGTCGAAAAAATCATGACCGCCTAGGCCTGACTCTCATTTCATCTGTCTCCAACCTTCAATTTCCAAACATTATGTCCACCGCCATCGCTCCTGCCTCTGCAGCGCCTGTTGTTGATCCGAACAAGCTCACGAAAAAAGCTCTCACTGCCGACCATCCAACGTGGTGCCCCGGCTGCGGCGACTTCGCCGTGCTGAACATCTTTTACCGTGTGCTGGAGAAGCTTCAGTATCCGCATGAAAACATCGTCTGCGTCGCCGGCATCGGCTGCTCCAGCCGCTTCCCGTATTTCATGAACACGCACGGCATCCACTTCATCCATGGCCGCGCCCTGCCGCTCGCCACTGGCATCTCACTGAGCCGCCCGGATGTGCATGTCTTCGTCTTCGGCGGTGACGGTGACGGTTTCTCCATCGGCGGCAACCACCTCAACCACGCTGCGCGCAAAAACATCAAGCTCACCTACGTCATCATGGACAACTTCGTCTATGGCCTGACCAAGAAGCAGACCAGCCCCACCAGCCCCATCGGCTTCAAGAGCAAGACTGATCCCACCGGCAGCATTGATCGTCCGATCAACCCGATGAAGCAGCTCCTTGCCAGCGGTGCCACCTTCATCGCCCGCACGCATGCTGCGCAGGTGAAGCACATGGAAGAAGTCTTCACTCGTGCCATCCTGCATGACGGCTTCAGCGTCGTCGAGTGCCTCAGCGAGTGCGTCATGTTCTACGCCGGAGCCTTTGATGATAGCTGGCCGAAAAAAGGCGGCACTTGGGAGACCATCGACGAAACACAGCATGACGTGACCGACGACCAAGCCGCCTTCAAGCTCGCCGAAAACCTCGCCCCTGGAAAATTCGGCGTCTATTATCAGGTCAATCGCCCCACCAAGAACGCTCTCGAACAAAAGTGGATCGACGACACGCGCTCCAAGCTCGGTGATGTCAGCCAGAAGGACATCCTCAAGAAGCGCTTCGAGACGATGCGCTGATTCTATGGAGCGCCGACGAATCGTCGGCATCATCAGACTGCTTGAATGCCGACGATTCGTCGGCTCTCCATAACCATGCTCATCCACACGCTCGATCTTCATTTCCAAGGCATCCCCGGCCTCATCGCCTCCTACCTCGTCGAGAGCGGCGGTGAGTTCGCGTTGATCGAAACCGGGCCCGGATCGACCTTGGCGACACTGCGCAGCGCCATTCGTGCCGCTGGTGTGGATGAATCCGCCATCAAGAAGGTTTTCGTCACGCACATTCATCTCGATCATGCCGGAGCAGCTGGCTGGTGGGCGCAAAACGGTGCCACGATTTACTGCCATCCGAACGCCGCTCGTCATTTGATTGACCCTTCAAAGCTTATTGAAAGCGCTCAAATGGTCTATGGCGATCAAATGGAAGCACTCTGGGGCGAGATGCTCTACGCACCCGCTGAACGTGCCGTTGCTCTCCAAGACAACGAACGCGTGAAGCTTGGCAACATCGAGATTATTGCGTGGGACACACCCGGTCATGCACGACATCATCACGCATTTGTCATTGGCGATGTCTGTTTCACCGGTGATGTGGCTGGCATGCGCCTCGAAAGCAGCCGCTATCTCTCCGTCACCGCCGCACCGCCGCAGTTTGATCCCATTGCGTATGTGCAATCGGTGGATCGGCTCATCGCTGCGAACTTCAAGAAGCTCTACCTCACCCACTTCGGCTCAGTAAGCGATGTGGCTGAGCATCTCGCAAACTACCGTCAGCGCATCATTGATGTTCATGAACGCGTTGCGGCCGGTTTCCGTGAAGGCATCACCGTTGAGGAGAATCGTCGGCGTTATGCTGCTGCAGAGCATCAGATTGCCAAACAAGCCGGAGTGAGCGAGGAGCTCTGGTTGAAAGGGGAAGGGGCCAACGTCACCGCGATGTGCGCCGACGGCGTACGATTGTTTTGCGAGAAAGGGCGCTGAGCTGGACCTTCCGGCCTACCACGAGCAGAATGATGAGCACGACCACGCGAATCAGCCACCAGCGCTGCTCGTTCGACGGTTGGGGGCTTTCCGGTGTCTGTTGCTTGAGCTTCTTTTCGGCCTCCTGCACGAATGGATCATCGGCAAAGCCAGTGTCATAGGTGTATTCCGGCTCCTGTGAGGTGAAGGGAACCTCTTCAACCTTACCGTCCTGCTCAAACATCCCGCGGATCGTCTGCATCGGCCCGGTCTGCTCGAAAATCTCGAACGCGATCCAGAAATCCTCCAGCAAACGGCCCTCCGCCGGCACAATAAAGGTCACATCCACATTTCGTGCGGCATACTCGAACTCCGTCATCGGCGGCGTCACGCGGGCATTCGGCCAGAGGTAGTCAAACGTCACCTGTGAGCCTAGCGAGGCCTTCTGCTGGTTGATGTCGAGCCGGATGTGCGAGTTCAAATATTGCACCAGCACCGGCTGCGCCCCATCCAACTCCTGAATGCTGAGTTTCCCGTCGCTATTCACATCCATGCGCACAAACCGTGTCAGCGTCAGGATGTTGAACGTGAACCTCGCCTCTAACTGATGCGGCGTTGGCCGCATCCGCATCTCGCTTTGGTCCGCTGGATGGCCACAAGCAGAATGACGAAGGGCGAATGACAGAATGACGAATGCCCAAAGCGTGCTTCGCCTCATCCACTCATTCGTCATTCGCCATTCTGATTTCGTCATTCCGACTTAATCCACATGGGCGACACCCACACAAGCTCTCCGTTGGTTTGTTCGCCGCGGAAGTAGTAGTAGCTGGTCTTGCCTTTCTCGGGCTTCGGATCGGTCCAACTCAACGACACTTCTTTTTCCTTCGGTGCGTTCATCGGGATCTCGACGTTGTCTTTGATGAGCGTGACTTTCTCAAAGGGCATGGTGCCGGTGAGCTTCAGCGTGATCGTGGGGGCACCTTTGACGGCGAATTCGTCGCCCATCATGTGCTCGGTGCCGTCGGCGGCTTTGCAGCGGCTGTCGGCGATGATGTTGTCGGTGGCGCCGTAAGTGTGACGCTTGCGCATGGCATTGATGATGCCTCCGCGGCTGAAATCCTCGGCATAAACCATGGCGTAGCTGATGTGCGTGCTGCCGTGGTCGCTGCTGCTTTGGAAACTGAATTTGTAGCCTTTGGCGAAGGCGTCGGAAACCCAGCCGCCGGGCTCCCAGCCGCCGATGGCGTCGTTCTCGGTGGGGCAACGCGGGCAGCCGGGGTATTCGTAGTTCTGGCGGGCACCTTGATAAATTTCGACCATCGGCTCGAACTCGCCACCCCAGTTGCGCCAGTCGGTGCCCATGCTGCCGACGCTGGTGTGGCTGGCGCAGACGCCGCCGAATTGCTTGAGGTATTTGTAGAGCATGAGCGTGTCTGGTGCTGGCTCATGCACGCGGCGATCACTGATGGGCAGGCGTGGCAGCGTGCGCACGCCGCGCTGAGCGAAGACGACATTGCGATGTCCTTCAGGATAACTCACGCTGCGCTCGTAGCTGAACATGGGCGTGAAGTTTCCGGGTAACATGAACGCGTCCGTGGTCTTCTGCGTGAGCCACCAGGTGTATTCGCGGCCATTGCCGTTGTCGTGGTCACCGCAGCCGAGCCAGTCCATGGATGCGGCATCGACGGCATAGCGCCACATGTCCTCCAGCGGGCCGTCGCCGCCGCCGTCGCCGCTGATCTCGGTGTGGCCATGGAATTCTCCGCGCAAGATGCGCAGTTCCTTGCCCGCGACATTCGCACGATAACCGCGAACGCCCGCCACCTCAGCGCGCTCAGCCTGCGTGCGCTTGCTGAGCGGAGCGTCGGCACTTGGCAGCACGGCGAGCGGCTTCAACGCGGCTGCTTTGACCTCACCGCTAAGAAGCAGGCGGCTGAAATAGACATCGTTGTCGAAGGGGTCCTTGCTCGAATCCAGCGCTGCGTTGCCGCCTTTGCCGCCAGGCGCCTTTGAGCGGTTGAACTCCGCCATGCGGTCCATGCGGTGATCACTGCTATGCGCGATGAAGATCGCTTTGCCGCCAGCGGCCACGGCAGGCAGGTTGTAGAGCAAATTATCCGTGTGCGGGATGGTGATGGGCCCTACCCACTCTCCGCCGTCGAGATAAGCCGCCACGGAGCCCCACGTGCTGCCCACGGGGCCGCGGAAGCTGTTCAGTCGTGTGCGGGCGATGACCCAGATGCGGCCATCGGCATCGCACAGCAAGCGCCCGAGGTTGTTGTAAGTCTGTGGACCTGTGTCCTCCGCGTGCGCGCCAGGAGCCCCTTTGCGCTGTGCGGGTTGCAGGAAGGCCACGCCATCGGGTTCCTCGGGGTTTTTCGGCGGCGCGGGTGCTTGATCGTCCGCGGCGGCCTTCTTTTTGCCTTTGCCCTTACCTTTGGCCACCGCGCCAGGAAGTGCATCAGCGACATTGGCGGCGGGTTCCATGAACTGACCATCCTTGAGCACCACGAGACCGATGGAGCGGTTCTTGTACAATCCAATGCCATCACTGCCATCGTATGCGCCCCAATCTTTGCCCCATGTCGGTCCGCTGCGCTCAAACGCGATCCACAGTGCGCCTGCTTTGTCGAAGGTAATGGATGCACGCGCTTCGTAATCGGCCGTGGTGGCAACGGGGGCTGCTTTGCCGTCGCTGAAGCTCATCCACACGTCGTAGTCGCCTTTGGCATAGGTGTCCCACGCGATGGCGAAACGGCCTTCATGCGCCGCGATGGCTGGATTCCAGCAATTGCCCGCGTTTGGCGAGATCGTCTTCGTTTCGCCCCATGCGCCGTTTTGCAGCGAGCGTGTGCGGATCACGAATTTGTCTCCATCAGCCGCCATCCACGCTGCCATGACCGTTCTATCGGCCGCCGTGGCTGCTACTGGGCAAAGATCGTTTCCTTTCGAGTCCGCGACCTTCTCGACCGCGCCAAGAGCACCGTCGGTGAAATGCCGCGCGAGGATGTCGAAGTTTCCGTCGATGCGCTCGCTCCATACGATCCACGCGCCGCCTTTGCCATCGGGCGTGACGGCGGATTTGTAGATATCGCGACCTGTTTCCGTCACCGCGAGGCGTTCCTCGTTCCATGTGTTGCCTTTGCGTGCATGCAGCCAGAGTTGATCACCACCTACAGGCTTGTTCAGATAAGAAAGATCTGTTGGCTCAGTGGCCCAAGTCTTCGCACGCTCATCGCGGTCTATACCCGGTGTGAAACTCTGATAGACGAGGAAGCCCGTGCCATCTGTGCCCATCGCCAGTGCAGGGAAGTCGTCATCCGTACGCTCCGGCGACATCTTACGCAGCGTGAAAGCCGTCTCCTGTGCTGCCACACGTCCATCCATGAGGGGCAGCACTTCACCGCGCTTCAAATCGCTTACTTTGAAGCTCACCTTGCCCGGTGCGGTGGTGAGTTCGACGACGCTTTCGGGCGTCACGTCCTTCAACTTCACATAGACGCCGTTTTCAAAGATGGGACCGACTTGCTTCGCTGCTCCGATCTTCTTTGGATTGTTGCTACGACCTTTGACTGCGCCCTGAGGTGTGCGGGTGGAAGCCTGCCACGCGTTTTTGCCCTTCACGGCATCTTTCTGCTCAAAACGATACCCGCTGATCTCCTGCACCTCGCCCGGCGTGACGGTGATGCTTCCGTCCCAGACGGTTGATTCGGCATCACCGAGACCGAATTGGATCAAAACACCCACATCCTCCGCGCTAGCGAGGGTGGTGGACAGGAGGAGGGAGAATAAGAGACGTTTCATAGGCTGGAGTGCGGTTGAACGAAGGAATCCTGGCAATCTCGCCTCAATTTGTGAAGAAGATTGTTTGCAGGGCGGGAGCATGCTTGATTTCCACCATGGCAACCGTGCATCCGCAAAACGTCAGCATCTTTGGCCTCGGCTATGTCGGGGCCGTTACGGCTGGCTGTCTTGCGGAACTTGGCCATCACATCATCGGTGCTGATGTGCAGCAGGCCAAAGTGGACGCATTTAAGTCGGGCATCTCGCCGATCATTGAGCCCGAACTCGAATCCTTGCTGCAAACCGCGAAGCGCGAGGGCCGTCTCGAAGCCACCACGGATGCCTCAGAGGCCGTCAAAGCTTCGCAGGTCAGCATCGTCTGTGTCGGCACGCCATCGCAGGCTGCGGGAAGGCTCAATCTCGACATCGTGCGCAAAGTTTCCGCGCAGATCGCTGCGGCGATTCGTGAGAAGAATCAGCCTCACACGATTCTGTTCCGCAGCACGATGCTGCCGGGCAGCACGCGGGTGATTGTGCGCGAGTTCTTTGCCGATCTCATCGAAACCGGCCTGCTGCACGTCTATTACTGCCCCGAATTTCTGCGCGAAGGCACCGCTGTGCGCGATTTCCGTGATCCATCACTCGCCGCTGTTGGCACGCACGATGGCAAACCTCCCGCCACGAGCGAAGCACTCGATCTGCTCGGCCAAAAGGCGCAGATACTCGAATGGGAAGGTGCGGAACTGCTCAAATACTCCTGCAACTACTTCCACGCGCTCAAGGTCGGCTTTGCCAACGAGATCGGCCGTATGGCGAAGCATCTGGGTGTCGATGGTGCTCGCGTCATGGATGTCGTGTGTCACGACGAGCGGCTGAACATATCGCGCTACTACATGAAACCCGGCAATCCGTTTGGCGGCTCCTGTCTGCCGAAGGACGTGAACGCGCTCAGCGGACTTGCCCGCATTGAGGGCGTGAATCTGCCGTTGCTGGATGCCGTGATGGATTCCAATCAGGCGCATCTCGAAGCGTTGCTGAATCAGATCACCAGCCAGGACGTGCGACGTGTCGGCCTGCTCGGCCTCGCGTTCAAAGCCGACACCGACGACATGCGCGGCAGCGCGATGGTTGCGGTGGCCGAGACCTTGCTCGGACGTGGCTATCAGGTCCGCATTTACGATCCTTCGATCAATCTCACGCGCCTCATCGGTGCCAACGAGGCCGAAATTCAGCGCCGCATGCCGCATCTGGCCCAGTTGCTCTGCGCCACAGCGGAGGAAGTGGTACGCGAGAGCGATGTCATCGTCGCTTCCCAGCGGTGCGTGGCGGTGGATTCGCTGCGCGGGCTCAATGTGACGGGCAAATGCGTGATCGATGTGAACGGCTGGCCGGAATTAAAAACTTTGGGCTGGAATTACACGGGCAGTTGTTGGTAAAAGCGTGGCGGAAATTGCGTTTTTCCGATGCCGTTCGCGCTACGGCATGCACTCCACCACCTATAACACCCAATAAATAACATCCATGAAGAAGACTGCTCTCACCCTCCTCTGCCTTGCCATCGGCCTCAGCACCGCCTCTGCGGACGACGTCATCAAAGGAGCCATGAAAAAGAATTTCAAGCCCGAGGACGCCATCGCCAAGAAGGTGGGCAAAGGTGAGGCCACCGACGCTGAACTCGACGCCCTGATCAAATGCGTGCAGGCCATTTGCGCCGCCACGCCGCCGAAGGGTGACAAGGGTGCCTGGGTCGAGAAGTGCAAGGGCATGGTCGCCGCGCTTAACAAAGTGAAAGCCAAGGACGCCAGCGGTATCAGTGAGTTCAAAAAGGCCAACAACTGCAAGGCCTGCCACGATGTGTTCAAGGGCAAATAAGCCCTAGTGACACCGATTTACGCGGAGGCGCTGTCCCATAAAGGCAGCGCCTTCGTTGTTTCTGCTTCTTGCGTGCCGCGTGTGTCTCGACATCATCCGCCAACCATGCCGACCACCTATCACATTGTTCCTACTGAAGCCCACAACGCACTCGTCCGCGCCGCCTATCAGCATCGCGGCTACACGCAGGCGGAAGCCGCTGATGGCGCACGTTTTTGCGAAATGGCCTCGGCTCACGGCATTCGCACGCACAACGCCATCAAGGCGCTGCATCTGGACCATCTGTTTGGCAGCGCAACCGGTGGCTGCAAGCCCGGCGCGGAGATCGAAGTGATCAAAAAGCCCTTCGCAGCCAGCGAAGCATGGGACGGCAAGCTCAAGCTCGGTCAAAGCGTGGCCTTCAGCGCCATGGAGCGCTGCATGGAGATGGCGGACAAATATGGTATCGGCCAAGTCAGCGTGGACAACGCCTTCCACTATCTCTGGGGCGGCGGTTACGTCATGGACGCGGCGAAGAAGGGCTACATCGCCTACACCAACTGCACCTCCACGCTTGGCGAAGTCGTTCCCTTCGGTGGCAAGTTCCCGGTTCTCGGCACCAATCCGCATTCCTGGGGCCTGCCGACGCAGGACGCCTGCGGATTTCCCATCGTGATCGATTGGGCCACCTCCACCGTCGCCATGGGCCGCGTGCAGCAGCTCAAACGCGAAGGCAAACCGTTGCCTTCCGGTGCTGCGGTCGATAAAGAAGGCAAGCCAACCACCGATGCGAATGAGGCGGCTTGGTTGCTGCCTTTCGGTGCGCACAAAGGCTACGGACTCTCCCTGCTGATCGAAGTCATGGGTGGCATGATCGGCGGCGGTCTTCCCACGCTGCGTGGCGGTGGTGCGCATCCCGACATCAAATCCAAGCCCTTTCCGGCAGGTGAGAAGCGCACCAGCAGCTTCTATTTCCAGGTGATCCACCCCGATGCCATCAGCACGGGTCTGTTCTCCAATGGTCGCAACTTCAACGAGAACATCAAAGCGGTGATCGACGACATCCTCGGTCACGGCAACGAGAACTGCATGCTCCCCGGCCAACCCGAGGCGCAAAACGCTGCGCACACGGCCAAAGCAGGCGGTTTGCTCTTCAGTACTGCCGAAGTTGAGGCGCTCAATGAGATCGCCGATGAAGTGGGATCGACACGTTTCGACGTCGCGGCGTTGGGGACCTACGACGTGCCGTAAATTGATTCAACGCTGCTGAAACGGACGAACACCGAGGCATGGACACATTGCACGAGTTGCAGCGATGGTACCATTCACAGTGCAATGGTGACTGGGAACATGGCCATGGAGTTCGTATCGACACCCTCGACAACCCCGGATGGAGTGTGACGATCGATCTTGGTGAAACCGATCTTGCAGGGCGGTCATTTCAGGAAGTGAAAAGACTGGAACCTGAAGCGGCGTGGATTTCCTGCCAGATCGTTGACGACAAATTTGAAGGACACGGTGGCCCGTTAATGCTCGAGGAGATTTTGAGGACATTCCTTGCCTGGGCGAATCAATAAATCATCGCATTCTCCGGGGCGGTCGTTTCTTCGACCTTCGTGGCTTCGATGATGGGGACGGTTTGATCGCCTTCCTTTTTATAGTTCATCTTGCCGGTGACTTTGACCCAGGTCATGTCTTTGAATTCGGGGGCTTTCTTGCCGAAATCAACGGGTACGGAATACGGGCGCGCATCGGCGGCGCAGCACTGCACGAGCATGCGGAAGATGCGCAGGCGGTGGCCATCGGCGTTGTTCACCTTCTCAGGCAGAATTTGCGCGACGGTTTCGACTAGCTGGCCGGTGAGCACGCGCTGCACTTCGACGTCGCCGCCGGTGTAGTAGAGTTCGGGCACTTCGAGAATGAAGTTGCCGTCCTTGCTCTGTGGCACTTGGGCTTTGAGGTCTTCGAGCGAGAAGGAGCCGTAGCTCTTCGAGGCTTGCGCGGGCTTAGGGAGGTCCTTCTCGTTCACCTTCTTGGCCCCGTCGGCCATGGCGGCTGAGGCTGCATTGACTCCGGGTGGCGGTGTCGTCGTGACGTTCGCCGGGGGCAGAGACGCAGAGACCGCAGGTGGTGTATCGACAACCTTGGCCACTGTCTTCGGTTTGTTTTGCAGTGAGAACTGCTCCGCACGCGAGGTGTCGGTGTAGTTTGGGTCGTAGAGGCCCTTGTTCACGATGGCGTTCGGGCTGTAACGATCCGGCGAGGACAGCGCGGCCCAGGACAGTGGTGCAGCAAGAATCAGCAGCACAGCGATGCGGCCCGGCCAGGAGCTTTCATCGAGAATGCCGTGGGCGTGGCCTTCGTGGCTGTGTGCGTGAGCATGGTCATGCGTGTGGCCGTGATCGTGACCACAGCCGCCTGCTTTCTTCGCGTGATCATGACCGCAGTCTTTGGGTTCGTCGTGAGAATGGTCATGCCCGCAGCCTTCGTGATGCACATGGTCGTGATCACAAGCAGCACCATGCTCGTGCTTGTGCTCATGACCGTGGTCATGGTCGCAGTCCTTGTGATCGTGGTCGTGATCGTCGTGACCATGATCATGGCCTTCACAGCCGGGATCTTCAGCACCCATGGTCAGCAGGTTGAAGAGACCCAGCACCGCCAGACCGATGCCGGAGATGAGCACCATCGGGCGGAAGATGCCATCCGGCGGCAGGTAGTTCACCAGTCGGCCGCTGATGTAGAAGTAAAGCAGCACGCCGCCCCACAGCAGGAGCATGGCGACACTGAGAAGATGAACGAGGGTGCGGGTTCCACTCATGGCGATTTAGGGTTTGTGATAGAGACTTTGAATGAGCTGCATCCACGGCCCGGAGAGCAGGCCGATGAGAATGAAGAGACCGATCAGCAGAGATACGACGACCTTGCGCTGGAAGACGCTGGAGTACATGAACAGCAGCTTGATGTCCATCATCGGGCCGAACACCAGGAAGGCCAGCTTCGCCGCCATCGAGAAGGCGGTCATCGGCGCAGCAATGAAGGCGTCCGAGGTGCTGCACAGCGACAGCACGATCGCCAGTCCCATCAGGGAAGGAATGGCCAGCCAGTCGTTGCCCGCCACGGTGTTCAGCAGGGATTGGTTGATCTGCGTGTTGAAGGCGGAGGTGATGGCGACGCCGATGGCGAAGTACATCGCCGTGTCGAGGAAGTCGCGCATGGCGCTGCGCATCGCGTGGACGAGCTTGCCGTTGAAGCCGACAGCAGGCGCATGCGTGTGGCCGTCATCGGCGGCAGCTTCGGCGATCTTGTTCGCGATGCTATGCCGCAGCACCTGGCCCGGCTTGAAGCGCAGCACCACGAGGCCCACGATCACCGCCACGAGGTAACCCAGCGACAGACGCGCAATCGTCATCGTCGCATTCCCCGCCGTGGCGAAGGACAGCCCGGTGAACTCCTTGAACGCCGTCAGCGTGCTGATCGCCACGATGGGGTTCATGATCGGTGCGGAAAGCATGTACGTCACCGCGCAGGACAGCGGCAGGCCCTTCTGCACCAACCGCCGGATCACCGGCACCACCGCACACTCGCACACCGGAAACACCAGCCCCAGGAATCCGGCGATCAACGTGGCCAGCACCTTGCTCTTCGGCAGCACGCGATCCAGCAGCTTCGCTGGCAGGAAGGCGTCGATGATGCCCGAAAAGATCGTGCCGATGAGGATATAGGGCGCGCCTTCAAAGACGATGCTCAGGAAGGCCATGAGGATGTCCCCCATGCGGGTGGGTGCGGGCAGGTCGGCGAGAAAAATCATGCGTGGTGGTGGGTCAGTGCTAAACGCTCCGAAAGAGCGGTTTCAAGCGCTAAACATCGGCAGCGGCGGCGGAATGTCGAGCCGAACGAAATGAACCGCAGGTGGCCGCAGGCAAACTGACGACCAAAGGGAGCACGAAGGGGGAGCGAAGCGAATCAACGCGAGAATGAGATTGCGTCGGAGCGACGGTTTTGATGGAATGACCAAATGAATGAGCCGCCGTCGAGAAAGCGCTGGGATGCTTACCGTGGGGAATTGTGATATTTGTTTTGCTAGTCTGGCTTTCGATGCCGCCAATCTCTCGGATAAGTCCGATGGCCAACCAGATGAAGGCGGTTAACAACTGTAGGCAGATCCTTCTGTGTTTGAAGCTGTTCGCAAAAGATGCTGACTCCGCTTATCCTGATGGGAAGCACCCTGAACTCAAGTCCTCCAACCAAGTGTTCCGGGAACTGATCAAGGATGAAATTGTTCCAGAAGATCGAATCTTTGGCTGTCCTGACAGCAAGTTCAATCCTGACAAAGACATTGGCCGTCCGCCCAATTTTTAGAAAGCGCTGATGCCTGGGGAATGTCACTGGATGTTGCTGCAGCACCAAACAGAGGCAGCTCACCCCAAAACACCGCTTGTCATCGAGAACAGTCTCAACGGTTCGTGGCCGCCGAAATGGGATGTTTCGAAGCCATCCGAGTCATGGTGGTCTAGTAATGCCAATCAGAAGAAGGGCAGATCATGGAAGGGACGGCGAATCATCATCGGTCGCAACGACGGTTCGGTGGCTGTGGAGAAACTCCGCGAAGACGGCACCCTGGACTGGCATTCCCCGTCAAACCTCGACGAGTAGGGCAAAAGCTGGATCGACTACCTGACACCCGAGCAAATCGCAAAATTGTCCTACTGGGATATCGAGGAGAAATAACCCCGCCTGCTCAGTATCACACCGTCGCTACTGAGCCCGTGCGATCTCTTTGCCGGTGCCGTCGAGGATTTTGACGGTGGCACCTTCGCCCATCTGATCGCGGACCTTCTGCACGAGTGTCTTGGCCTCTTTGGGCGTGATGCGGCTTTTCTTTTTGGCGGTGGTGACGAGAACCATGGCTTTGGGGTCGATCATGGTTTGCACTTGAAGATCGGGCTTGGCTTGGCGTGCCATTTCAGCCGCTGCCTGCCAGCGCTCGGCTGCTTGTCGGTCCTGTTCCAGCTTTCCCATCAGGCCCTTCTCCGTGGCCAGTTGTTTCGCTGTCGCCAGGCGGTCCTTTTCGAGTTTTTCCATCGCCACTTTTTCAGCGGCTAGTTTGTCCTTCACCTGTTTCTCGGCGTTCTCTGCCGCCAGTCGCTCCTGCTCCAACTTCGCACTGGCCAACTGCTCGATCTCTGTCTGCTCGGAGGTCTGATCCTGCCGCATCTGCTGCGTCGCGGTGCCAACGAGAAAGATGAAACCCGCAATGATGATGATCAGGCCGAGGCGGTTGAAGCTCATGGGACGATCCTAGCAGCCGCCTTGGCACAATCAAGGGAGGGGGAATGATGGGGGCACCTGAGGCGGCGCAAGTCGTTCCAGCCCCACCTGATTGTGCCTGAGTTGCGCATCCGTGGGCGTGAGTTGCGATGGCCTATGAGACGGGGGTGTTGCTGCGTTAATGGGGTAACGCGCATCCACTCCAACCTGATTGCACCCATGAAAACGATTCTTGCCCCACTCCTCCTCTCCTTGGCCATGACCGCCACCGTATTCGCTGGCTGGCCGATCAATGATGAATGCCCGGTGGACCATAAGGCCTCACGTCCCATCTACCGTGTGAAGACGGACGATGGTGCCGTCTCCTTCTGTTGCGCGGACTGCATGCAGAAGTTTTCCAAATCTCCCGGCTCCTACCCGGTGAAGAAGAAGGAAGTGGCGAAGTAACTTCGCTTCGCCGGATTTGAACGGCGGGTGCTGATCTTGCTGCACTGGTAGTGCAGCAAGTCATCGCTGGCCTCAAAAATCACTCCGCGCCGCTGGGTGTGGCGCGCATCTTTTGAAACGGCACGCTCTCGCAGACGGCGAGGATGATGTCTTGGAAGCGATGGTCGGCGGCTTTCGCCCGGCGCTGGATTTCCTGCACGGCGGGTTTGTCGGAGTATTCAAGGCCGCGGCCCAGCGCATAGGTCAGGAGGTTTTCGGCGAGGTTCTTCACAAACTGGTCGCTCATGTCATGAACGAGGACGGCGCGCAGATCAGCGAAGTTTGCAAAGGTTTGACCGCGCACGAGAGCGCCGGAGGCGTCGATGGGCTGCTTCTTCTCCTGATCACGCCAACGGCCAATGGCATCGTAGTTTTCAAAAGCGAAGCCCATGGGGTCAAGATAGGCGTGGCAGCCCGCGCAGGAAGGATTACTGCGATGCTCAGCGAACTGCTGGCGCAGGGTGAGTTTGGATGACCTGGCTTTTTGCTCATCCAACGGTGGCACTCCGGCAGGTGCAGGTGGTGGTGGTGTGCCGAGAATGTTTTCCAGCAGATACTTGCCGCGTTTCACCGGTGAGGTGCGAGTGGGACTGGAGGTGAGGGCGAGAATGCCACCCTGGGTGAGAATGCCGCCGCGTGGGGTGCCTTGCAGCGAGACCTTTTGATACTTGTCTCCCTTCACGCCATTGATGCCATAGAAGCGAGCCAGTTTTTCATTGAGGAAAGTGTAGTCGGCGTTGAGGAACTCGATGACGTTTCGGTTCTCGTAGAGGATGTGATTGAAGAACATCTGCGACTCCTTTTTCATCGCAGAGCCGATCCCGCCTTTCCAATCCGGGAAGACACGATCATTGGGAGAGATGAGGTCGATGTCGCGCAGTTGCAGCCACTGACCGGCAAAGTCGTCAGTGAGACTGGAGGCCCGCCAGTCGCCGATCATGCGCTTCACTTCAGCGGCGAAGTTTTTCCGCAGTTCGCCTTTGGCGGCGAGTTGCAGCAGGCGATCATCCGGCGGTGCTGACCAGAGGAAATAGGACAGGCGTGAGGCAAGGCTGTATTCGTCGATGAAGGCCGTGCCGTTGGTAATCTCGCCTACGGGCTGCGGTGCACCGCGAAAGAGGAACGCCTGCGACATCAGCATACCGCGTAGCACATAGCCGAGTGCATCAAGCGGCGGCAGACCTTCCTTGACGCCGAGATCGGCAATACCTCGCCACTTGGTCTTCTCATCACTATGCAGCGGGCGGCGGAAAAGGCGGGTGCCGAGTTTTTCGACCAAGGTGGGAATACTGGCGGAGTCGATTCCTCCAGGTTGATCCACTGGGCCTTCAATCGTGAGAGCATGCAGCCAAAAGTTGCGGTCCTGCTGCGTCTTCTCGTCGTAAAAGTCATTCAGGAACCACACCTTGATCTCGTGTTTTCCTGCGGGCAACTCGGCCTCCGTTTTAAACCACTGGGGAGCCTGGTCCTTCGCGGTGATGGAGAATGAACCCGTTTTTTTACCAGCAACGTCCACATCAAACTTGGCTGGTTCATTGCCTGCCTGCTGAGCGCCCGCTTTGATGGTGAGGCGGTATTTGCCAGGTTTTTCGATCTCAACGAGGTGCTTCACGTAGCCATCACTGGCCAGGAAGATCGTGCCGGTGTCACGGGTGGCGGCCACACCAGGACCGCTTTCGAAATCTTCACCACTGAGCTCAACTGCAGGCAGACCCGCAGGCTTGCCATCCAGCAGCCATTGCACCAGACGCGTGCCGCGCGGTGGCAGCAGTCCGTAGGGGCCTTCGACGTCGATCTTATCGAGGGCGAGGTTGCGATCGCGTTTGTCGGGATCAGGGTTTTGGGGATCGCTGAAATCATTCACGAAACGCACCACGATCTTGTGGTCGCCGCCTTTGAGCGTGACTTCCTGGCTGATGGTCTGCCACGGTCCTTTCTCACCGCGATAGCGGGCGGTCACGTCAAAGGTGCCGAGTTCCTTGTCATCCACACGCAGGGCCATTTGAGCTGCATCTGGGCCTGCTTGCGTGGCAGACACGCGAAACTTTAAGACATAGGTGCCACTGGCAGGCGCGGTGAACTTGGTGGCGGCATCGGCATTGCTGTGAAACCAGCGAATGCCTTCCCATTCCTTCGTGTCGCCTTTCTGGTTCCAGAACTTCTTCGCGCCCAATTCGAGATCCAACCGTTCAACGTCGGATGTGTCCAGCGCCTTGTCGGCCACGGCCTTCGCCGCACGGATGTATTTCTCCATCAGCAGTGGGGAGACAGTGAGTACATCACCGATATTGTCATAGCCATAGCCAGTGTCGTCAGGCGGGAATTCATTGGCTGGACGCATGTCCACCATGAGCAAATCGCGAATGGTGTTGTTGTACTCGGTGCGATTCAGGCGGCGGTAGGTGATGTGGCCAGGGTCAATCATCTGCGGATCAAACCAGAACACAGTGTCATCAATCCAAGCCACAATCTCATCACGCTCCGGCAGTGATGGCTTTTCTTTCTTCTTCTCCGGCGGCATCACATGCGTGACGAGTTGCTGGCGTGCATGATCCCACAGAACTTTGTCAGCGATCAGTTTGGAATACTCCGGGTATTCATCGAGTGCGAAGTCGCCTTTATCGGAGCCGTCGCCATGGCAGTCATAGCAGAATTTTTGCAGCAGCGGCAGGACGCGCTGCTGGTACGCTTCCTGTCCACGCTCAGCGGCAGTCAGCAGGGGAGAGATCGCGATGAACGCGAAGATGGTGCTTCGAAGCATGGATAGAGATTTTCGGGGGTAGATACGATACGTTTGGAAAGTGGCGTGGATTTCGTCGAATCCAATTCGCGTTGCGATTGAATTGCGGTTGCACTCATGCACGGCTGCAGGAAGAAAAGGCTCCTAACCTCCCAATCCATGTCCAAATCCGCTCTCGATGCCGGTAAAGCTTTTCTCCAAGACAACGCCAAGAAAACTGGCCTCACCACGACTGCCAGCGGCCTGCAGTATGAAATCCTGCGCGAAGGCACCGGTGCGACTCCGAAACTGAAGGACACCGTCGTCGTGAACTATCGTGGCACCTTGCTCAATGGCGTCGAATTCGACAGCTCCTACCTCGCTGGCCGCGAACCGGCGGAATTCCCGCTCAAACGTGTCATCAAAGGCTGGCATGAAGGCGTGCAACTGATGAAGGAAGGCGCAAAATTCCGCTTCTTCATCCCGTCAGAGCTGGCTTACGGCAAACGCGGTTCTGGAATCGATATCGGCGCGAATGAGGCCCTGATCTTTGAGGTGGAGTTGCTGAAAGTCTGGGAAGACTAGACGCGATTCCTCTGCCCACATGAATCAAATCGACCTCAAAGACAGAGTTGCCATCATCACGGGTGGCGCACGCGGCATCGGCTACGCTATCGCAGAACGCCTGCTGCAATCTGGCGCTCACGTGTGCCTGTGGGACATGGATGCCGCAGCCCTTTCTGCTGCGAAGGCAGAACTCACTGCTCTTGGCAAAGTACACACCGCCACAGTCGATGTCACGAACTTGGCATCGGTCGAAGCCGGAGCAGCATCTACGATCGGCGCATTCGGCAAAACCGACATCCTCGTGAACAATGCGGGCATCGCTGGCACAAACGCGAAGACTTGGGAAACGGATCCGGTCGAATGGCAGCGAGTGATAGCGATCAACTTAAATGGTCCCTTCCACTGCTGTCATGCCGTGGTGCCGCACATGCTCAAGAATGGCTATGGCCGCATCGTGAACATCGCCTCCATCGCTGGCAAGGAAGGGAATCCAAACGCGGCACACTACAGTGCCTCGAAGGCTGGCGTCGTCGCTTTAACGAAGTCGCTCGGCAAGGAACTCGCCACCAGCAACATCATCGTTAATGCGGTGACTCCTGCGGTGATCGAGACCGACATCCTGAAGCAACTCACGCAGCAGCACATCGATTACATGCTCTCGAAGATCCCCATGAACCGCTTTGGCAAGAAAGAGGAGGCCGCTGCACTCGTTGCGTGGCTCAGTTCGGAGGATTGCTCGTTCACCACCGGGGCTGTGTTTGATTTGTCCGGCGGCAGAGCGACCTATTGATCGTTTTAGTCCTCAATCCGCGTAATCAAGCCATGTCCTTGATCACCGAAGAAAATGCGAAGCCCGGAGCGCTCGACTGGCAGCTTACGCGCATGCGCCTCGATAAGAGCGAGGGTATCCGCACCTCGTTCATCGAAGGCTACTGCTCACGGCAATCCGTCAGAGCAGGGGAAGCGCTCGACATCTTCGTTAGCACCAAGCCTGCAGCCCGCTTTAAGATCGAAATATTCCGCACGGGCTATTACGGTGGTCGCGGTGCGCGGTTGATGACGGAACTCGGTCCCTTTGACGGCAAAGAACAGCCCGTGCCTGCAATCGGCGAGAAGCGATTGCGCGAATGCCGCTGGGAGAAGACCACTTCGCTCACGATTCCAGCAGACTGGCTCAGTGGTGTGTATCTCGGCAGACTCACGACCTTGCCAGCATCGAAGGATGAACCGTATTGGCAAAGCTACATCGTTTTCATCGTCACCGATGATCGCAAGGCGGACATCCTCCTGCAATGCAGCGACAACACCTGGCAGGCCTATAACCGCTGGCCGGACACGTTCTCGCTCTACGATGACGGCATTAGCCCTGGCATGGTAAGTCCGCCGGACATCGACATCAGTTTCGACCGGCCTTACGGCAAGTATCGTCAGATCTACGAGAACCCGCAGTCGGTTGGCAGCGGTGAGTGGCTGTGCTTCGAGTTCCCGCTGGCGTTCTGGCTGGAGCAGCATGGCTACGACGTGAGCTATTGCTCGAACAGCGACATGATCACGCCAGATCGTGGTTTGAAGTGCAAAGCGTGGATCAGTGTCGGTCACGATGAGTACTGGGACGTGCGGCAATATCATAGCGCCATGGCGATGCGCGACGCAGGTGTGAGTCTGCTGTTTCTCTCTGGCAATTCCGTCTGCTGGGTCAGTCCGTTTCGCGAATCATCGAGTGGAGTGCCAAATCGTATTCTCACACGCGATGCGCCCTATGCGGGGCTCTCACGGCAGACAAAGTTTGATGACTTGAAACGCTTCGTTGATCACACGACCGGACCTGACGAAGGTTTGCTTATGGGTGCGATCAATGTCATCCCCGTGAACGGTGGTGGCGATTGGGTATGCACCAAGCCAGAGCACTGGATGTTTGAAGGCACCGGCATGAAGCAGGGTGACGCAGTGCCCGGCTTGATCGGTTGGGAGTATCACGGTGATCCAGCGAAGATCGACGGCCTCGAAGTCGTCGCCAATGGCACGGCCTGGCAGGGTGGTGTGAACCCGCAGCAATGGACTGCGACCATCTATCCCGGACCGAAGAACAACTTCGTCTTCAATGCCGCCACCATCTGGTGGGCCCAGGGTATGAGCAAACCGCCCGGTCACATGCCCGTGTGGAGCCATTACTCACGTCCACATGGTCCCGATAGCCGCGTGCAGCGCATCACGGCGAACTTGCTGAAGCGGGCACTTGGGTGAGTCGCCGCATCTTAATGATGCGCTGCCGATTTAGCGTAGTGTGCGCAGTTCAGAGCGCAGTTGCTCGACTTCCTCCAGCAGGCTGGTGAGCAGTTTCAAACCCGCGAGGTTGAGTTCACAAGTCTCGCGTAAATGTTCGATGCGGCGCAGCGCACGGACGGTTTCGTCGTCGAAATCGGGACGAATGAGGCCGTGTTCCTGATACAGCACGATCGTCTGCGTGGAGACGCCGGTAATCTCGGCGAGAATCGCCAGTGTATAGGTTTGAGGTGTGGCGTCGTTCATATCAGGCGCGTGGTTTGAAGGTGCTGGTGTTACGGAGTTGCTCCCACAGGGCGCGTTCGGTTTCGCTGAGCGTGGTGGGCAGCACGACGTTGATGGTGACGAAAAAATCGCCGCGCTCGCCGGTCTTGCCTTTTGGCAAGCCACGACCGCGCACGCGGAGCTTCTGCTGGTTCTCCGCACCAGCAGGGATCCGCAGCTTGATGGAACCATCGAGTGTGGGAACCACCACCTCCGCACCGAGCACCGCTTCCCATGGAGCGACATCGAGTTCGTGATGCACCTCTGTCTCATGGGTGGTGAACTCGGGATGCGAGGCATGGCGCACGCGCAGGTAAAGGTCTCCCGCCGCACCGCCATTGCTACCGGGTTCCCCTTGGCCAGGCACACGGATACGGCGGCCATCGGTGGCACCCGGTGGGATGCGCACTTCAAACGAGTGAGTTTGCGCCGCACCGGTCTGACGATTCACTGTTTGCAGCGAGATCGGACGCTGCGTGCCATGCATCGCTTCTTCCAGTGTGACGAGGATGTCCCCCTCAATGTCATGACCACGACGCGCACGACCTCTGCCAGCGCCGGTGGGAATGCCTTCGTCGAAACCTTGTGGAAAGCCGTAGCGGCTGCCACCGCTGAAGTATTGCTCGAAGAAATCGCTGAAACCCGTGCCGCCGAAGTGAACGTCTTGCTCTTGGGCGGCGGAGGCCTGAGGTTCCTGCCAGTTGGCACCGAGCGTGTCATACTTTTTACGCTTCTCGGGATCGCCGAGCACTTCGTTGGCTTCGTTGATCTCTTTGAACTTCTCCTCGGCGGTCTTTTTATCCTTCGCGGTGTCAGGATGGTATTTGCGAGCCAGTTTGCGGAAGGCTTTCTTGATGTCGTCAGCGCTGGCATCGCGCGGGATTTCGAGCGTGGCGTAGTAGTCTTTGAAATGGGCGGGCATCACGTGAGTATGAACAGTCTGGGATAGAAATCAGCATGCTTCTCAACGAGCCGGTGTCGTTGCGATAGTGAGCGCATTCCTTGCGCCTAAGGGTGACTTCTATTAATTCAGCCTGTTTTCAGTCCTTAGGGAGACGCTGAATAAAGCAGAGTTTGAAAAAGCGCCCTCTTGGCTGCCAACTCGGAGAATTTTGCCGCCGTTTTTCAGGCCTGCAATCCGGCTGGGGTCGAGGTTTGTATTCGCGAT
>Ga0114970_10000916_pt1 | contig 22303 bp, 19 predicted proteins | sample M_140205_XF_Meta_FD_87030 | JGI IMG/M metagenome (GOLD analysis project Ga0114970, IMG submission 87030) | Freshwater microbial communities from Lake Montjoie, Canada to study carbon cycling - M_140205_XF_MetaG | ecosystem: Environmental > Aquatic > Freshwater > Lake | place: Lake Montjoie...
AGGGGAAAAGTTGCGTCGCCACGCGGTATGACGGTCAGTCGTGCGACATTATTCATTCCGGTTTGAGGACCAGATTTCCAAGCGAGATCCAGTTCATAACTGCCATTGGTCGTGAGCCATGTGCCCGTACGCTCAACGGCTTCCGATGAATTTCGTTCGGCAGCAGAGGGCTTGCCGCAAGATATGATGAGCGGCGTGATGACCGCTGTGATGAACATCGATCGGAGCAGAAAAAAACAAGAGGAAGCCTTGATGCCAGGCATAACAGCCATCTCAGCGGACCTGGAACGCGAAGGTACCACTGTCATTGTTATTCAGCCATACCCGCACATCCCAATTGCCACGCATCATGAAATTCATGTTACGGATCGCCGTACAACCGTTGCCTTGGGGGAAAAGTGACACAGGCGAACTGCCGTGTCCCATGGATGGCATCCACAACTCGGCCTTCATCACCATCGCCTGACGGCTGTTGCAAAAAATGGCCTCGGTCGTTGATGTCGAAATGACGTCGTCTTCAAAAGTCAACGTCAGGCTGTCACCACCATGGCTGACCGCAGTTACCGTCGCAGCCGAAGCCGAATTCGAAGCCAAAATGGCAAAAGATAAAAAAGCCGCAATCACGACTTCGGAAAAATTTTTAGTTGGGAAAATGTTCCAGAATTTTTGCATGGCAGGCTCCTGTCTGATGCCGCTGCTCATGTCTTAACGCAAGGCGCAAAGGCCTGCAATCACGGACTTGTAATCAGCAAATGAGCCCACCGTCTGGTCCGGCGCTGCGCCCTTGAACCACGTCGTCTGCCTTTTCGCATATTGACGGGTTGCAATCGTAATCTGTTCAGCCATGGCATCAAGGTCGACCGTGGCGAGGTCGCCTCCAGAGCTTCCATAGCCACCAGAGCCGGTCAAACTGGCAACGACTTCGCGATAACCGATGGCTTGCATTGGTTTTGCGTTCGGTGGACAGCCAGCCGACAGAAGGCCGCGGACTTCCTGCAAAAGGCCATCCTCCAGCATGGTCCTGACGCGGCTTGCGATCCGTTCGTGGAGAATCGCGCGCTCGGGATTCAAAAAGATCAGATGGGTCTGTTCCCGTTCTTGTGTTTTCCGGGCGGTGACCTGACCGTGATCCTGCAAGCGACTGGAAGCGGGCCCAGCCGTCAGCCGGCAGAGTTCCACCGCCCGCAGAATCCGCACCCGGTCGTTGGCATGCAGTTGGGCGGCCCGGACCGGATCCAGCCTCTTAAGTTCAGAGAAAAGGGTGTCCGTGCCAATGCTGTCGAGCTCCTCGCGCAGCGCGCCGTCTTTCGGCAAATTGTCCGAGAAACCCTGACCAAAAAAGGCCCGCAAGTACAGCCCCGTTCCACCGACGATGATCGGCAGGGCCCCCCGGGCTTGAATTTGTTCGACGACGTCTCGCGCCAAGGTCGCATATCTGCCGGCATCGAACTCGTCCCGCCAGGTCACGATATCAATCATATGGTGGGGAAACTCGGCCAGTTCTGCGGAAACTGGTTTGGCTGCACCTATATCAAATCCGCGGTACACCTGAACCGAATCGCAACTGACGATCTCGGCCTTCATTCCTCTTTTATCACGCAGGCATCTGGCCAACTGCAGGGCGAAATCGCTCTTGCCGCTGGCAGTGGCTCCAGTGACGGCGATCCTCATCATCGATCGAACCAGCCAGCAATCTGAGATGTTTCCCACCACCGGAAAACACGACGGCCGTGAGGGCAGTTGTGTTGGAAATCGACTTCAGAGGCTTCGCGCATGAGGCGACGCAATTCATCGGGGCCGAGGTCTTCACCCGCACGCACCGCACTATGACAGGCATAGGTTGCCAGCAGGTTTTGCGCCAGATCGGCCGTTGGATTTCCGGCAAAACCCGAGTCGGCAATCGCCCCGAGCATTTCTTGCGGATCACGATGGGCCAATATTGTCGGAATCCCCTTCACCTCGACGGTCGTGTCATCGATAAAATCCAAATTGAAACCGTTGGCAGCAAGAATTTCGGAGCCGGCTCGCAGACGATCGCGCTGGTCTGCCGTCAAATCAACGCTCTCTGGAATCATCAGGGTCTGGGATTGATGCAGCAGCGACCGGTCGCGGTTCAGCCGTTCAAAAATAATCCGTTCGTGCCAGGCGTGTTGGTCGACGGCCAATAAACGCTCGCCGTCGGTAAACATCAGGTAACACTGGCCCACACTGCCCAGATAACTCATCGTATCCCACGGAATACTTGCCGACTCCGTCATTCTGGGCGGAGCGAAGAATCCTCTCTTCTCTGCGCCGTCGGTCATTCTGGGCTCTGCCGTCATTCTGAGCGGAGCGAAGAATCCTCTCTTCTCCTCGCCCTCCGTCATTCTGAGCGGCGCAGCCTCCGTCATTCTGGGCCCTGCCGTCATTCTGGGCCCTGCCGTCATTCTGGGCCCTGCCGTCATTCTGGGCCCTGCCGTCATTCTGAGCGGAGCGAAGAATCCTCTCTTCTCCTTCTCCTTCTCCTTCTCCTCCTCCCCGTCCCCCGCCTTGTCGGGCATCGCCCAATCCGCACGGCGCAAGCCCTTCATGATGGCCTTAAAAATGACCCCTTGAACTTCTGATCCATATTGAAAGCGCACTTCCGTTTTCGCCGGATGAACGTTCACATCAACCAACGACGGATCGACCACCACATGCAACGCCACCACGGGATATCTCCCCCGCATGAGATGGCTGTGATATCCACGTTGCACTGCATAGCGCAGGGTTTTGTCCTTCACCCAACGCTGGTTCACAAAAGTGAACATTGATTTGCCATTGGCTTTTTCCAGTCCCGGAGGCGAAATCAAGCCCTCTACGGCAGCATGGGAATCGGCTTCATTGATGTAAATAAGTTTGCTGGCAACATCTTCGCCAAACACCGCAGCCGCCCGGGCGCGCAAGGATGATTCACCGATGCCACAGACGGAACCTTCCCCGGCACCGGTGGTCACCGCTGCCGATGCCACCACCTCTCTATTGTTATGAACGAGGCGCAGCCGAATGTGCGGCCAGCACAAAATCGCCGCGTCAAAAAAATCTGTGATTGCGCCAAGTTCTGAAGCCGTGGACTTCAAAAATTTTTGGCGCGCGGGGACATTGTAAAATAAATCCCGGCACGCCAGCGTGGTTCCCGGGGCTGCCGAAACCTCACGCTGAACGACAGGCCCTCCCGGCCCGTTCATTTCAATCCGGGTGGCCGACCCTGCATTGCGTTCCCGCGTGGTCAGGGTCAGGCGCGAGACCGATGCAATCGAGGCCAAGGCTTCGCCGCGAAACCCCATCGTTGATGTGACATACAAATCATCGACAGATTTTATTTTGCTGGTGGCATGGCGCTGCAGGGCCAAAAGGGCGTCCCCTTCGTCCATGCCGTGGCCGTCGTCCGAGATTGCGATCGCCTTGCGACCACCATCCTCGATCTCGACCTGAATACTTCGAGCGCCAGCATCCAGAGCATTTTCAACGAGTTCCTTGACGACGCTGGCAGGCCGTTCGACCACTTCGCCGGCGGCGATCTTGTTGATCACGTCATCCGCTAAAAGCTGGATTTTGCCCAAGGGGGCCTCCCGTTTCGCTTAGATTTGCCAATATCCGTTTTGGTGGTTGCACCTATACCACCGGCCTGATATCCGGTCCACCCGGAGGAACGGCACGATGGACGCCCAATATGTAACTAGCGCTGCTCTAGCCGACCAACTCCCCGCCCCAAAAGGCCCGGAAGTGGCCTTCTTTGGCCGCTCAAACGTCGGTAAATCCACACTGTTAAACGCCCTGGCGGGTCGCAAGGGCTTGGCCCGGACCAGCAACGCCCCCGGCCGGACCCGAATGGCCAACTTCTTTGCCGTGCGTTTTCCGGGTGGCCACGAAGTCACCATGGTTGACTTGCCGGGATATGGATTCGCACAAGCCGGTGCCGCGACCCGTAAAGGTTGGGAGCACCTCGTCGGGGCTTATCTTGAGCGCACAAACATCAAACTTTTCATCATGTTGCTGGACAGCCGCCGCGCCTTGGACGACGTCGGCCTCGACCCCCTTGACGGCGAACTGATCAACGATCTGGCCCGCCGGGGTTCGGTTCTGCTGGCCCTGACCAAAATCGACAAGCTCTCCAAACGTGATGCCAACCAGGCCCTTAAGAATGCTACCGAATCGGTAAAGGGCTTTCCCACGGTCGAAGTGGCTTTGGTATCCGCTGAAAATCAAACGGGCATTCGCGAAATCCGCGGGATGTTGCTGGCCGCAGCCCGGTCCAATGTAAAAAAAGAAATATCCGAGGACTAGTAAGGACCCGAAGGTCCAGAAAAATCAGAAGGAATAATCCGATGAGCTTTCTCAGCAAAAAAAATCTTGTGTTGATGGCCGCGATTGGCCTGGTCTTGATTCCGGGCGTTGCGAGCAATGCCTTCGCTGAGAACAACCTGCCCATCGATCACAACGAGCCCGTCGACCGCAGGATTATCGAACGGACTGCATTGACGGGACTTGACCAGCGCGAACTCAAGGCAAAGCGAGCCGAGGCGGCGGCGATGGTGCGCTGGTTTGAAGCCAAACAGCGAATCTACAAGAGCGAGCTGGCGCAGCATCTGATCGAAATGCGTTTCAACAAAATGAATTTGGATCGGCTAAATGTGGCCGGAGGCTCGGTGGCTGAAATCAGGCTCTTGGAGGTTCAGAAGCGCGTGGAAATGGACGTTTTCGATACCGAACAGCTCCAAGCCTACATCGACATGTCGTCCGAGGACATCCTTGCCGCGAAAGCCCGCCTTGAATTTTTGGGCGGCGAATAAAACGTCAGTCGATTGCAGCCTGCTTTTTCAAAACTTTTTCGCAGACGCCCCAAAGCTTTTCCTTGCCCTCGATGTGGCACATCAATGTCCCAAGCCTGTGGGACAAGAGTCCCGCAAGATCGCGGGGCTCGACATCGCCCGCCTGCAGATGGCGCAGGACAATGGCGTCAATTTCATTGGAGATGCCAATCAGGATTCGGGCCTCATGGTCCAGGCTGAAAGCGTCAGCTTTTTCCTTGCGGGCTGTATCGCGCCGCTTGGCATGCTCCGCGATCTGGATGACCTTATTTGGGGTTTTTTCAGGACTTTGAATGCGCTTGCTCACAGGTCCTCCTTTGGCCTGCCTTACCAAGCAGGTCTCATTTCCCTATCGGCAAAAGCCTTGCAAAACTTCATCCTCGATCCATCGGCTGGTGGCCCGGGCAACCTCAAGTAACGCTTCAGTTTAATGGCGTCCCTGATGTATCCTGCCCCTCTGTTTACTTTAGAATGATTTCTCCGTTTTTGGGAGGCTTCGGGTTATGGCAGCAGCAAATTCATTCGATCTCGTTGTTATTGGCTCCGGACCCGGCGGTTATGTCGGCGCGATTCGCGCGGCACAGCTGGGACTGAAGGTAGCCCTGGTCGAGAAAGCCCCCCATTTGGGCGGCACCTGTTTGAACTGGGGCTGTATCCCCACGAAGGCACTCCTTGAGTCGGCCAAGACCTATGACAAACTGCAGCATCTAGAAGAACTCGGGTTCAACGCAGGCAACCCAACCTATGATTGGGGACGGATCATGGGCCGCAAGGAAGGAATCGTGGATTCCCAGCGCAAGGGCCTGCGTTTTTTAATGAAGAAAAACAAAATTGAAGTTTTCGACGGCGTTGGACGCCTTGCCGGACCCTCGAAGGTCAACGTCACCGGACCCGACGGCAAAGTCACAAACATCGAAACCAAAAAGGTTTTGCTGGCAACGGGATCGCGCGTGCGCCAACTGCCGTTCGCCAAATCCAACGGCAAAACCATCCTGTCATCGGACGACGTCCTTTCCATCACGGAAGTGCCAAAAACCATGGCCGTGATTGGCGGCGGCGTGGTCGGAATTGAGTTTGCATCGTTGTTCGGGCGATTCGGAACACAGGTCACCGTCATTGAGGTTGCGCCGCAAATCCTGCCATCGGAAGACGAAGAGGCCGTCGGCGAACTCGTCAAACATTTGAAAAAACAAAACATCACGTTTGAGATCGGCACAAAAGTCACGGCGATTCAGGACAACGGCGGTAAGTCAGCGTCCGTCACACTTGAAGGCGGCAAGCCGCGCGATTTTGATCGTGTTCTGGTTTCCATTGGCCGCGAGGCGGTCACCAACGACATTGGACTTGAACTGCTCGGCGTGAAAACGGACCGCGGGTTTGTCGTGACCGACAGCCACTACAAAACCAACGTCGATTGGATCTATGCCATTGGCGACATCCTGGCGACTCCAGCCTTGGCCCACACGGCGTCTGCAGAAGCCATGCATGCCGTGGAATCCCTGGCTGGGAAAAATCCGCCCGTTATCAACTATCAGGCAAATCCCAACGCCATTTACTGCTACCCGGAAATCGCCAGCATCGGGATGACAGAGCAGACACTGAAAACCAAAAAAATAGAATATAAAACCGGCAAATTTCCGTTCGCACCGATGGCCAAGGCCAAAATCGAAAATGCGACGGAAGGCTTTATCAAGATTCTTTTCGAACCGAAATATCGCGAGATCCTCGGGGTTCACATCATCGGCGCAAGGGCTACGGAATTGATCGCAGAATTTGCGTTGGGGAAAGTTTTGGAGACGACGGTCGATGAGATCGGCCAGACGATTCATCCGCACCCAACCATGTCAGAAACGATTATGGAAGCCGCCCATGCGGCCCTCGGTCACGCGATCCACATGTAAATTGTGGATGAGGCAAAAGTCCCGGTAACGGAGAAATCGCATGGCAAATCAAATTGAAATCCTGATGCCGCTCATGGGCGAGGGAATCAACGAAGCGACCCTGGTCAAATGGCTGAAAAAGCCGGGCGACAAGGTGTCCAAGGCTGAGCCGCTTTTGGAAGTATCGACAGACAAGGTCGATACAGAAATTCCGGCCCCCGCCGACGGCATCCTCGTGGCGACCCTGGCGAAAGAGGGTGACGTTGTCCTGATCAACACCATCATCGGTCATATCAGTTCCGATGGCAGCATTGCGGCATCTGTTTCGACCGCAACTACATCTGCTTCAGTGGCATCCAAAACAACATCTCGTGCGCAGGTCAAACCGGCACCGGCCCAAGCCAGCTCGATCAGGCCGGCCACTCTGGCACTGGTTCCATCGAGCTCCGTTCGATCCTCGCCCCTGGTGCGCAAAATCGCCCGCGATCTGAATATCAACTTGGGCTACGTCCCTGGCAGTGGGCTTCACGGGCGCATTACGAAAATCGACTTGGATGGTTACATCGCAAGCGGTGCCCACCACAGGCAAGCCGCGGCACATGCGGGCAATTCCGCCGCGTCTGGACTTGCACATGCAAATGCATTTGCACCTCCCGAGGCTCTCGGAAAATCGCCGCGGGTCCAGACGCAAATCATTGACGGCGTTGAGTGCCTGGAAAAAAATCCAGTCCGGCGCGAGAAGATGACCAAAATGCGCCGGCTGATTGCAGAACACATGGTTGAATCGGTGAGGGTGTCGCCCCACGTGACCACAGTGTTTGAAATTGATCTGAACAGGGTTTTTGAAATCAGGGAAAAGCATCGCGCGGCGTTCGAAGCGCGCGAGGGTTTCAAACTGACCTACACACCATTTTTTATCCATGCGGCCGTTGAGGCCATCAAGCAGCATCCGATCGTCAACGTCTCCCTCGATGGCGACGACATCCTGTGGAAAGAAGACATTAACGTTGGTTGCGCCGTGGCACTTGGCAACGGCCTGATTGTTCCTGTGATCAAAAAGGCGCAGGACCTGAATCTAACCGGAATTGCACGCCGATTGAACGATCTTGCCTCCCGCGCACGCAACAAAAAACTTTTGCCGGAAGACGTCCAGGGCGGATCCTTTTCCATCACAAATCCAGGCGGCTTTGGCAGCCTGACCTCAAATCCGATCATCAATCAACCTCAGGTTGCCATCCTTGGCATCGGCGCCGTCGTGAAGCGCCCGGTCGTGATCGATGACGCGATCACCATTCGTCCCATGATGCTCATCAGCCTGACATTCGATCACCGGGTGGTGGACGGTGAAGGTGGCGCGACCTATCTGGCGACTTTGAAGAAGATTTTGGAAAACTACAGCGAGTTGCCTTTATGATGCGCATTGGAATCTTAATCAGCGCCGCTGTGATTCAAATCTTTGTCCTGGTGAGCAATTGGCAGGGCACGGAGATCGCGCACCTGCAGGCCGCTTTGATGGTGTGGAATTTACTGCCGTCGGCGATTTTTTGGTGGATGACGCGAAAGCCTTCTTCACCGTTTGAGGTCGCTGCCTTGGGTGCTCCGCCACTTTTGATGCAGGCGTTATTCTTGGTCGATGTCCTTCGTTCGACCGATGGATCAACGGCAAGCCTGATCTGGATCGCTGCCCCTGTTTACGAATTGTTTTTGATGTTGCTCGGATTCGCCGTCGTAAAATTCCATTTTTGGCGAAAACAGAAGGCAATGGGGTCGATTTGAAGGCCGCAACGGCGACCCACCGGCGCTAAATTAGCAATAATTACAGCTAGTTATTAGTTAATTATACTTTTATGTATAACAGACTTAATATTTCCGTTAAATTCCCGAAAAGATTTCTGAAAGGGGCGGACCCATGGCGTTGGCTGCTGTGTTCGAACGATTGGACCAATGGGTCACGGCTGAAAATCAGTCGGCGACTATCGAGGGATATCCGCTGCTTCCGCGATCAATTTTTAGAGTTGTTGGGCAAGCGGCTTTGCTCGAAGCCCATGTTCAATTCAATGTCGCAGCAACGGTCGATGTGGACGTACTAAATGATGCGAAGCACGAGGTTGTTGCGAAACTCAGTGAGCTTCTCAATGCGGAGGGTCTGGAACTGGACCCTTTGGGTAATGAAATCTGGATGCCATCGGAAACCCGGTACGTTGAGATCTTTAGGGGCGACTGGATAACCGCCATGAGAGCTGAAACGGAACATATTATGCTTTCAAAAGCATTAAAGGCTCCGATAAAAAACAGGGTGTTGCTCCGAAACTATATCGCAGCGCGACCGCCGGAATCTTTTTTCAAAATGTGTGAAAAATACAATATCGACCTGAATGGGATCATTGAAGGCAATTGAAGGCTACCGATGGATTACGAAGAAATTATAAGAAAAGCAGCAGATAAAGCGCGAGACGACATCGCGCTTGCGCAGGAGCCAGGTTTCATCCAAACGGTTGCATGGTTTCATTATCTTGGCCTGTTAAAGCACAACAAAATCCTTCCGCATCGCCATCACCCTGATCTTGAAGACGTATTGAAAGCAGGGGAGATCGAGCCACGCATCCTGGAACTTTTACCGGCAGTCCTGATTTTATTGCCAGAGGCCGTACAATTCCAGAGAACTGATCTCCCAGAGGATCTTGCTGCCGTTATCGACGACATTCAAAATCGTCGCGACTGCAAACCATTTCGAAACATTCCTCCTCAGAAATATTGCCATTGGTTATCTGCCCCCATCATCGATATTGCCCGACGTCGCATCGACTTCAGAGGCGCACCACGAAGGCGGTCTGCCAGTGCAGGTGATTTCGGAGGCATCATTCGAGACGGAAGATTGAAACTGTGCCTCACCCAAGAATCATTTGCAAAGAAGTACAATCTTTCACTGCGGGTAGTACGGGATCTCGAACAAGGCAAAACAACGGCGTCTATCGCCGCATTAAGCGCGATTTTAAGAGTTTTTGGACGAACCTTACGGGCATGAGTCCTTCAATGCTTTGCGCTGGTGACTTTATCCCGCATGAAGTCCTTGCCAAAATGCCTCTCCGCCATCAGCTGATTGTGCGCGGCGCATAAAAGCCGCAAATTTTCCGCGCGATCATCGCCGCCTTTTGCCACGGGCAAAATATGGTCGACCTGAAGGCGTCCGCGCTCGCTGCAGCGGCGTCCATCATCGGAAACAAAAGTGCATTGATTGCCATCCCGGGCAAAAATTTGACGTTGGATGGCTTTGGGCACTCTACTGGCTGGCAGATCGCGCGCTTTTCGCATCAGACCAAGGGCATCGTTAATGATCTGAGACGGATCCCGGTAAGGATAAAGTTCGCGCAGGCGCAATAGGTCCCGTGCCCCCTCACCGACGAGGGTTACCGCCAGCCTGATTGCAGGGCCTGGGACCTGCGTCGCGGGTGCCGCGGGGGCTGCCATCTGATTGGATTTTGCCTCAAAAACAACTTCGTTTTGAACATGCTGACTTGATGCTTCTGAATGCTCTGAAATCTCTGAAATCTCTGATGACTCTAAAGGTTTTGACGGTCCAGGCAAAATTCTCATCCACGCCCGCGTGGATTGCATGGCGTGATAGCCCTCGATCCGGTTGGCCAGGAACTTTTCGACTTCAAGCCGGTTTTTTCCAGAAATATTTTCGATCAGTTCAACGCAATTTTCGTTGTTCATATGGGCGAAAATCATCGACAGGACCATGACGCTCAACTGTCCGTTCAAGATTTTTGAAAAAATTTTTTCGGCCAGGTGTGGAAACCGGACCATGATCCGAGCCGCATTCGTCCGGCGAACCGCACTGGACTCCGACAAGCCGAGCCCACTGGTCATCCATTGATACGAGGAAGAAAAACCCAGTTCGCGAAAAATTTTTCGACGATCAAATTCGATGAGGTACAAGATGAAACACCCAAGCAGGCGACGCTCGGCCCCGAGGTACTTGTCCAAGGCCCCAACAAGCTCCACCTGTGACAGGTGCTCCAAAGATTGAATTTTTTCTGCAACCTGCATGTCCGTCCTCACCCGATGTTGCTCGCACGATTTTGCTCCAACAACGGACCTTTGCACCAGATCGACCCAGATCGTCCAATGGCACCTAATGTCACCGTCACCGCCACCGTCACCGCGACGGTGAAAAAATAGGCAGCATGATGTGGATAAGTGGTCATGGACGTGGGACTTGTGCTAGAAACCCGGCCACGATGACCTTTTGTCGAACCCTGGCGAAATTTGGCTGATACCCATGAATAATGAATTAACAGACCAGTCGGCTACGGCTTCAAACAACCCCGGGGCGGCGCCTGCCTTCAGGCCCGACGCCGCGGAGTTAATGCAATGTTTCCGGACCCTTGACGCCATCATGAACGACCGCGGCATCCTGACTCAACTGTCGGAAGAAGACCGCACGCGCCTCGTCATGACCGCAGGACGCGTCTCAAAACCGGATCGTTTTGCCCTGAAAAAACTGGTCCGGGAATTCCGCCGCCAAGGCAAAAGGGCCGATGAGGCCAGCGACCGCGCAGCCAAGGCCGCAACCGGGCTGCGCCAAGCCCGGACCACGGCCACATTTGAGGCCCCGGAAAAAATCATTCCGAGCCTAACCCCGAGCCAGGGCGCAAGCCTCAGCCAAAGCCTGAATCAGAACCAAAGCCTGAGGCTGACTAACCCCCAGTGCTGTTACGTCTGCAAATCCAGCTATCAGGATCTGCACTTCTTTTACGACTCGATGTGCCCGGCCTGTGCCGCCCTGAATTATGAGAAGCGCTTTCAAACCGCCGACTGCCGGGGGCGTATTGCCCTGGTGACTGGATCGCGAGTCAAAATCGGTTTCCAGGCGGCCTTGCTGCTGCTGCGGGCCGGCGCCCAAGTCATCGTCACGACCCGGTTCCCCCACGATGCTGCCCTGCGCTACCGGCGCGAGGCAGACTTCGCCGACTGGAAAAACCGCCTTCAGATCTACGGCCTGGATTTGCGCCATGCGCCAAGTGTGGAACTTTTTGCACAGCACATTTCCGAGCAGTATCCGACCCTGGATTTTCTGCTCAACAATGCCGCCCAAACCGTCCGCAAACCTCGCGGGTTTTACGATCACATGATGGACGTTGAATCAAAACTTCCCGACGATCCGGAGGCCTTGGGCTTGCTCAGCGGTTTTTTTGCCTGCCGCCAAAAGATCGAACAGCAAATCATGTTGCCCGGCGATTCCAACCACGGGCTACTGTCCTACACGTCCAACGCATCTGGCACGTCCGGCTTCCCGCGCTCCATTGACGACAAAACCACACTGGCACCGGGACTTTTCGCCTCGGCAAAAATGTCTCAGATGCCACTTCTGCCAGATGATTTGAGCTGCGGCAGCGATGTTTTTCCGGTCGGACAATTGGATGCCGACCTGCAGCAAGTCGACTTGCGCGCGATGAACAGCTGGCGCATGAAACTGGCGGATGTGTCGACGGCAGAGATGCTCGAAATTCAACTGATCAATGCCGTGGCACCGTTTATCTTGTGCTCAAAACTGAAGCCACTGATGCTGCGTGATCCAGCCGGCAACGACCATTCGGAATCACGTCGCGACAAGCACATCGTCAACGTGTCGGCGATGGAAGGCAAATTCACGCGCTACACTAAAACCGATAAACACCCGCACACCAACATGGCCAAGGCCGCTGTGAACATGATGACGCAGACGTCAGCCCCCGATTACGTCAAGGATGGCATCCACATGAATGCCGTCGATACCGGCTGGGTCACCGACGAAGATCCGGCGCAGCACGCATCCCGGAAAAAAAATGAACTCGGATTTGAACCGCCACTCGACATCGTGGACGGCGCCGCCCGCATTGTGGACCCGATTTTCCACGGGCTCAACACGGGCGAACACATGTGGGGAAAATTCCTGAAGGACTACGCCCCGACGTCGTGGTGACCGGATTGCCAATCAAGCCGGACCGAAAACCACGAGCCGGATATCAGATCCGCCATGGGTGAAATGGACGGTTGTGGTTTTGTGGGTTCCCTTCAGGGATTTCACAAAAGCCGCCGAAGCAGGCTCCTCCGGAATCAGGCACATTCCGCTGAACGACACGCCGGTGCGAACTTCTAAATCAACGATGTGTGATGCAATGCGGCCAAAATATTTTTTGGCTTCGGCCGGTGCCTTGAGCCTTTGGCCATAGGGCGGATTCAGCAGCATGAGGATGCTCCGACCGGAACTAGCCATGACGCGCAAGGCGGTTTCACTGTCTGATTTGAAGAAATCTCCGGCCGCAACTTCGATGGCCTTGCTATCGATGCCTGCCAGATCGCAAAAATAAACGGCATTGTCGCGCAAATCAGAGACGGCCTCGGCATTGCGTTCGATGCAAAGAACTGGCGGCAGCAGGGCCGATGCGCCCGCGGACGCAGGATATCCCCCAGAAACCGCGCGCGCCTCACTCATTTTTTTGCGGATGTGGGCAACCGTTGTGCCAGGAATTCCAGCAAAAGATTCGAACGCGTAATGGCGCCCAAAACTTCCACCACCAAGATCCAATTGGGCGGCGAGCCACTCAAACGCCAAAGTCCCCGTCCCGGCAAAGGGAACGTAAACTCCGTCAAATGGAATTTTTCTCGAAATTTCTTGCGATGCTTTTTCCAAATCCTGCGTGGAATCTGCTGCCAAGGTAACAAGAGTTGTCCGAATGCAACCCGCCGCCTGATGTTCCGGCAACGGAGCGGCTGCCGAGGTCAAATGTTTTTTGTAACCACGCTTGTATAAAGGCTCGCCGGCCAGACTGACCAAAACACGCAGACGGTCGCGGTAAAGATCCAGACGAAAACGCAACGCGGCATCTTCGGTCTGTTTGACGCCAAGAAGTTCGATAAATTTTTCCCTGATCGTCCCCGATGTCACTACAAAACTGGTGTTGGCCTTCACTGCGACGTGGACGCTTGCACCCTCTTGACCCTCTGGAACCGCGGGCAGGAACCCAAGCGCCTTCAGAGACTCGCAGGCTTTCCCCAAATCCCGCCACGAGCCACACTTGCCCTCCCAGGCCAGCCATTCAACGTCGTGGGCGGTCCTCAGGCGCATGCACCAGTCTAGAGCTTGGCGAAAATCAACGTTTGCGGCGTGGATGGCGCCTTTGTCGGCTTTGAATTCCGGGACGAACTTGTATTTTCCGAACGGTGCTGCCGTGATTTCAGTCACTTCCCCGCCCGTAAGATCCACCCACCCCGGGGCCGGGCGAATCACAAAGTTGGCAGGTCGGGACAAATATTTGGGAGAGGTTGCAGCCACAAAGTCACTTCCTTTGAACGCGTAATGGTCTCCGAATACCGGAAATCTGGTGGATTTACCAAAGGCATTTCCCTCAGGTTGAACCAGTCGCCGTTAAAAAGGATAAACATTTGACCGAAACGACTCGCATACCGGGCGAGAAAATCCGGATTTAACGCGAGGAAAATGCGTGGCTGGCGCGACCAAAATCTACAATTCAGGTGACTTCATCTTCAAAGCCGGCGACCAGTCCGACGGGATGTACATTGTCCGCAAAGGGCAGCTTCAGGTCATTTTGGATCAGGGCGGAAAACAGATGATCCTGGCCACCATTTCTGAGGGCGGCATCGTTGGGGAAATGGCCCTTTTTGACAAGCAAAAGCGCTCGGCATCGGTCAAAGCGACCCAGGCCTCAGAAGTAACGCAAATAACAGCGACGGATTTTGACGCGCTGACCAAACAAATACCCAAATGGTTCGTGGCCCTCATGGGCGCCCTCTCACACCGCCTGCGCCAAACCAACGAGCGCCTGCAAAAAGCTGAATCCGGCGGCGCTTTCCCGATGCAGAGTGCCCTTCGACTGATCGCTGTGATGGACCTCATTTGGACCAAGCACGGCGAAAAGGACGAAAACGGCAAATTTGTCGTCAATAAAAAGACCATGGAAAGCATGTTGAGTGAGACCTTGCAGGAAAATCCAGCACGGGTTCAGGCGTTTTTAAAAATCCTGGTCGATGGCGAGATTCTGATCAATGCCAGCGACCCGCGAAAGCAACCGGCCTGGGGAATGCCAAACAGGGCCTTTGCAACCCAGTTCCCCCAATTTCTCGCGGATTTCCGCAAGGCCAACCCGCCTGTTTCTTGCCTTGATGAAAACATGCTTAGGATCATGAAAGTCGCAACCGACCTGGCCCCGAAAAATCCTTATGACCCCGCAACGGTGCCATTCATGCAGATCGTCTCGGAACTCAAGGTTGAGCCGGAGAAGATCCCAGAGATGAAAAAAGCCTTGGAAGTGTTCAACTATACAGGCAAATCCTGTTCACTGATCAAGTCCAGTGATGGCGACACCCTGAAGATGGTCAAAGCCGACATCGCACGGCTCATGAAGTCACACCAGATGCTGGCGGCATTTACCAATCAGAGTTTTTAAAAAGCAGGCAGTACCGAGATTGTCCAAATAAATCATTGGAAACCGGTGATTACAGCATCCGGCTGCGCAACCAGACGACCCCAATCAGGCACAGGGCCAAAATGATGATCTGACGCGCCAAACGACGGCGCCAGCGAAGGAATTGGGGCGATTTCGGTGCGTTGACACTCATACCTATAATTGTTAGTTTCCGGCGGCCTTTTAGGCAACCACTTCCTCGTTGAATCCATCTGGGAGCAAGAAATATCATGAAAGCCACAGTTGAATCGCTCAACTCGGTGCAACGTCGCATCCAGGTCGAACTCCCGGCAGATGCCGTCAACACCGCTTTTGAGGATGCATACAAGCGCATCCAGAAAAAAGCCCACTTGCAAGGCTTCCGTCCTGGCAAAGCCCCGATGAACCTCATCAAGAAGTTTTACGGCGGATCTGTGGCCAGTGAAGTTGGCGAAAAACTCGTCAACCAAAACATTTTCAAAGTGATCAGCGAAAACAAGATCAACATGGTCGCACAACCAGTTCTGGAAAAAGCAGACCTGCCGGCAAACGACACCGCATTCCACTTCACCGTGGTCGTCGATGTGATGCCTGAGATCGTTATCCCGGACTACAAAGGGATGGAAATCAGCTGCGAGACCTTCTCGGTCAACGATGAGGCCGTCGACAAACAGATCGAAGACCTGCGCAAGCGCAATGCAAAGAAAAAACCGCTGGGAGCAGACGTCGTCGCTGCCAAGGGCCATTCGGTAAAGATGAAACTCAAAGCCTTCCGCGAAGACGGCACCGAGATCACCGGCCTTCCCACGGATGACATTGATACCGTCTTGGGCGACAGCCAGCTGGTTCCTGAACTTGAGCGCGCTATCCACGGCATGAAAGTTGGAGAGACCCGCGAAACGACGGTGACTCTGCCAGAAACTTTTGCCGACAAGACCATGGCCAACAAGGGACTAAAATACCAGATCACCCTGACGGAAGTCGCAGAACTTCAGCTGCCTGAGGCTGACGATGAACTGGCCAAGGACTTCGAGTTTGAAAGCCTTGCCAAGCTAAAAGAAAACATCCGCGAGCGCATGAACACCCAGATGGGTCAGCAGCGTCGCAATGCCCTTGAGGAAAAGGTTCTCGATAAACTAATCGAAAAATCCCCGTTCGAAGTGCCGCCCAGCCTCGTCGACGAAGCCATCGACGGCATGATCAAGGAACGCTTTGCCAGTCTCGATGCGGCAGAACAGAAAAAAGCCCTGTTTGATGAGGGCTTGCGCCAGGAAATGCGCCCCGTCGCCCGCCGCCGCACCCAAAACAGCCTGATCCTGGTCAAGATCGCCCAGGACGAAAAAATTGAAGTCACGGTCGATGATGTGAAGAACTATATCCAGCGCCAGTATGGCCAGGCCGCAAACCGGACTGACACCAATCTGGACTCCCTGGTGAAACTTCTGGGCGACCGCGTGAAACAGTCGCTCTTGTTTGAGAAAACTTTGGATCTGCTTATTAATTCAGCAGCTGTGAAAGATCTTCCCGCAAAATTGTAAAATTGGCAAACCCAGCCAGTTTCCTGAAACGCCCGCGATGCCTAAATACCGGCACCGCGGGCATTTTTTTGCACCCTTTTCCGTCCGGGGCTAAAGGCTGGCAATTTTCCGTCGATGAGCCTGCTGAGAATCAGGGCCTTGTCAGTCAGGTAATGCTGAATTAACGTAAGCATTCCGTCCGGTTCTGAGGCGCTCACTATAAACGGGGATAGATCATGCCACTAGTGCCAATTGTCATCGAACAAACCAACCGCGGCGAACGGTCCTACGACATCTATTCACGTCTGCTGAAAGACCGGATTATATTTCTCGGGACTCCAGTCTTCGATGAAATTGCGAACGTGATCATCGCTCAGCTGCTGTTCCTTGAAAGCTCTGACCCGGACAAGGACATTCATTTTTACATCAACTCTCCGGGCGGCTCCGTCACCGCCGGTTTGGCGATTTACGACACGATGCGCATGGTCCGCCCAGACGTCCGCACCTATTGCATTGGCCAATGTGCGTCGATGGGCGCATGGTTGTTGGCTGCCGGCGCTCAAGGCAAACGTTATGCTTTGCCGAATTCTCGCATCATGATTCATCAGCCTCTTGGCGGCGCAACGGGCCAGGCGACAGACATTGAGATCCAGGCGCAAGAAATCATCAAATTGAAATCCAAGATGACGCAAATCTTGTCCGACCACACGGGACGGCCTGCCTCGCAAGTTTTGGAAGACATTGACCGGGATTATTTTATGTCTGCAGAAGAGGCAAAGGCCTACGGCATCGTCGACGAGATTGTTTCGGCAGGAACCCAGGAAAAGAAAAAGTAAAGTAACGCGTTCCTCCAAGGGAGATACGACACATGGCGGCCAAGGATTCAGGACTCCAGTGCAGTTTTTGCGGCAAGAGTCAGCGCGAAGTTAAGAAGCTGATCGCTGGTCCGAATGTTTATATTTGCGACGAGTGCATTCAACTTTGCAATGACATCATTGCCGAGGAAGTCGAGAAGGATGAAATCCTGAATCCATCGGGCAAGGTTCCGACCCCGAAGGACATCAAGAAGATTCTGGACGAATATGTAATCGGTCAGGATTCTGCCAAGAAGACTTTGGCAGTGGCCGTGCACAACCACTACAAGCGCCTCGAATCCAACAAGACCGCAAAGGGCACCGACGAAGTCGAATTGTCCAAGTCGAACATTTTGCTCATCGGACCGACGGGCTCAGGCAAAACGCTGTTGGCACAAACCTTGGCGCGAATCCTGAATGTTCCATTCACGATTTCTGATGCAACCAACCTGACCGAAGCCGGATACGTTGGCGAAGATGTTGAAAACATCATCCTGAATTTGCTTCAGGCATCGGATTACGATGTCGAACTGGCCCAGCGCGGCATTGGATACATCGACGAAATTGACAAGATCGCACGCAAGGGCGAGAACGCATCCATCACGCGCGATGTTTCTGGTGAGGGCGTGCAGCAGGCCCTTTTGAAAATCATCGAAGGCACGATTGCGAATGTTCCGCCGCGCGGTGGACGCAAGCATCCGCAGCAAGAATTCTTGCAAGTCGATACGACCAACATTCTGTTCATCTGCGGGGGTGCTTTTGCCGGCCTTGAGGACATCATCGCGGCACGGATTGAAGTTTCCGCACTCGGTTTCGGCGCAACGATCCATTCCAAAACGCAACGCGATGTGACCAAACTGTTGGCTCAGGTTCGCACGGAAGACTTGATGAAGTTCGGGATGATTCCTGAGTTTATCGGCCGTCTGCCAGTCGTTTGCGCCCTTGGCCAGTTGGACGAGTCCGCACTCCTCGACATTTTGACGCAGCCGAAAAATGCAATCGTCAAACAATTCAAGCGCCTCTTCAGCTTTGAAACCGTCGATTTGAAATTTACTGACGGTGCCTTGCGCGCTGTGGTCCAAGAAGCCCTGAAGCGCAAAACCGGTGCCCGTGGATTGCGCGCCATCCTGGAAGTCGCGATGCTTGAGATCATGTACGAAATGCCAGGGGTCGAGGGTCTGAAGGAAGTCATCATCACCGAAGAGACCATCGTCGAAAAGGCCGAACCCGTCATGGTCTACCGGACGGAAGAAGAAAAGGCAGCAGCGGCGATTTCTGCCAAGGAACAACCGGCCCAACGCGAATTCGGTTCTGGTGGCGCAAAGTAGGCCAACTGCGGCGTCCCGTCATCCTGAGCGTTGACCCGTCATCCTGAGCGTCAGCGAAGGATCTTTTCCCCAGTCTAATTTTTAAACACCGGCCCGGCAAACCCGCGCCGGTGTTTGCTTTTAAGCTCCTTCAAGAAATCCCCCTGAGGATTTCACATTTCCTGCAATTGGTTCGATAATAGAAGTGTATGGTTTGAGTTGAATGGATTGGTAGACGGATGGCAAATTTGCCTTTAAGCTGAAATGAAAACAAGTACTTAACGTTTCTAATGCCTTGCCGGCGGGGGTGACCTGTGACCAGCACCAAAGACCCAACTGCAATCAAATCGTCGGATGCACCAGAAACAATGCAGATCCCTCTGCTCCCATTGCGGGACATTCTGGTTTTCCCTGCAACTGTGGTTCCCCTTTTTGTCGGCCGCGACAAATCCATTGCTGCACTTGAACAGGCCATGGCGGGGAACAAGGAAATCCTCCTCGCCGCACAGATCAAGGCGAAAACCAACGATCCTGCTGCCGAGGACATTTACAAAATTGGTACGCTGAGCACGATTTTGCAATTGCTGCGCCTGCCAGACGGTACCGTAAAAGTTTTGGTCGAAGGCCAACGCCGCGCCCGCATCGTCGATTTTCTCAAGACAGAAGAATATTTCCTGGTTGAGGCGGAAGACCTGAAGGAAGAAAAGTCTCCAAGCGTTGAAGCCGAGGCTCTCATCCGCACCGTGAAGATGGCTTTCGACAACTACGTCCGGTTGAACAAACGAATTCCGCCCGAATTGCCGTTGTCCCTGGCGCAAATCGACGACGAAAGCAAGTTGTCGGACACGCTGGTGGCACACCTCACGAACTTGAAGCTGCAGGACAAGCAACGCCTCTTGGAGCAAACGAATCCACGCTTGCGCCTGGAAGAACTTTACGGATTTATCCAATCTGAAATCGAAATCATGCGCGTCGAAAAGAAAATTCGCGCACGCGTGAAACGCCAGATGGAAAAAACGCAAAAAGAATACTACCTGAACGAGCAGATGGCAGCGATCCAGAAGGAACTCGGAGACCGCGACGATGGCCGCGCCGAACTTCAGGAACTTGAAAACCTGATCAAGAAAAAGAAACTTTCGGAAGAAGCTCGCGAAAAAGTTACGAAGGAACTTCGTAAGCTCAAGATGATGTCTCCGATGTCGGCCGAGGCCACCGTAGTCCGCAACTACATCGACACCGTCTTGTCCTTGCCGTGGCAGGAATTCACAACCGAAAAGCGCGACATCAAGTTTGCCGAGCAGGTCCTGGACAAAGATCATTACGGTTTGCGCAAGGTCAAGGACCGCGTCCTCGAGTACCTCTCCGTGCGCGCTCTGAGCACAGGCCTGAAAGGTCCGATCCTTTGTCTGGTCGGCCCCCCTGGAGTTGGCAAGACGTCACTGGCGCGCAGTGTTGCGACTTCAACAGGACGCAATTTTGTGCGGATCTCTTTGGGTGGGGTGCGGGACGAAGCCGAGATTCGCGGCCATCGCCGGACCTACATCGGATCCATGCCAGGCAAAATCATCATGGCTTTGAAAAAAGCTGGTTCCGCCAACCCTGTCGTACTTCTCGATGAAATCGACAAGATGAGCCAGGATTTTCGCGGCGATCCAGCTTCGGCCCTGCTCGAGGTTTTGGACCCAGAACAGAACCATACGTTTAACGATCACTATCTTGATCTCGACTTCGACTTGTCGAAGTGCCTGTTCCTGGCCACGGCAAACACCCTTCACACCGTTCCCAAGCCGCTCCTTGACCGGATGGAAGTGATTTCTCTTTCGGGATACACGGAAGAAGAAAAACTGGCCATTGCGCAGCAATACCTTGTCTCCAAGGAGATCAGGGAAAACGGTTTGGAAAAGAGCCACATCACTTTCCAACCCAAAGCCCTTAAAGAAATCATCAGCTACTACACGCGAGAGGCTGGGGTCCGTAACCTTGAACGGGAAATCGGATCCGTTCTGCGTAAAGTCGCACGCAAGCATTTAAAGAAGGCTGCCGGTGGCGTCGAAACTGAATCTGACGAAGGTCCAGAAGGCGTCCAGGAACTTGAAGCCACGGAATCCAGCATGGAGTCCGTCGTCGAAGTTGAGGCACAGCCGGAAGTTATTGAAACGGCGCCAGAAGGAAAAGTAACTGAAGCAAAAGTTACTGACACCAAAGTCGCCGCAGCCAAGAACGGCGAAACAGAAGCCGCCGCCGCGGTACCGACACTGGTTATTACCGAAGTCATTACAGACAAGTCGATCAACAAGTACCTTGGGCCGCGCAAGTTCCGGGTCGGTGTCCAGAGCAGCGCCAACGAAGTTGGCATTTGCACGGGTCTGGCATGGACGGAAGTGGGCGGCGAATTGCTGGTTACGGAAGTTGCCATCCTGCCAGGCAAGGGCAAACTGACCATCACCGGAAAACTTGGGGAAGTGATGCAGGAGTCTGCACAGGCAGCACTGAGTTACGTTCGCTCGCGAGCGGGATTTCTGGATCTGGAACCAGATTTTTACCAGAAGATCGACATTCACATCCACGTTCCCGAAGGCGCCATTCCCAAAGACGGCCCATCAGCCGGGCTTTGTATGGCAACCGCATTGACCAGTGCCCTGACGAAGCGCCCGGTGAGCAAGGACGTTGCGATGACCGGAGAAATCACCCTTCGCGGACGTGCTCTGCCAATTGGTGGACTCAAGGAAAAAATCCTTGCGGCCCACCGTGGTGGCATCAAAAAGGTCATCATCCCGAAGGAAAACGAGAAAGACTTGCACGACATTCCGAAAACGATTTTGAAAGAGGTCGAAGTCATTCCAGTCGAGCACATGGATTCAGTCCTGATGCATTCGCTGGCTTGGGATCAGCCGATTGAAGTGGAAGGCGAAGCCGTCAAAACAGAGCCCGGCAAGCCGGACAAGCTGTTTGAAAAGTTGCGCGCAATCGCGGAGAAAACGGCATCAAAATCACCACCGCCGATCCTGCCGCACTAAGGGTTTGTTGTGCTGAATGACCACATGTTGAATGACAAAAACGGTTTGATTTTAGGGGTGGCCAACGAATTTTCGTTGGCCGCCTTTATTGCAAGTGCGGCTCACGCCAATGGTGCGTCACTCGCCTTTAATTTTTTGCCGGATGCATCATCCGGGGGCGCAAAGGCCGAAAAGCGTGTTCGCCGTGTCACAGACCCCCTGAATTCCCAGTTCGTCATGCCCTGCGACCTGACCAGCGACCAGTCAACCGATGCTTTTTTCACTGCCCTGCAACGACAATGGAGCCGCCTGGATTTTCTCGTGCATTCGGTCGCATGGGCGCCCCTTGAAGACATCCTGTGCCAGACGATTGATGCGAGCCGCGCCGGATTTCGCGAGGCCATGGACATCAGCGTTTACAGTTTTCTTGCCTCGGCCCGACGTGCTGCAGAATTAATGCCCGATGGCGG
>Ga0114970_10000917_pt1 | contig 22297 bp, 16 predicted proteins | sample M_140205_XF_Meta_FD_87030 | JGI IMG/M metagenome (GOLD analysis project Ga0114970, IMG submission 87030) | Freshwater microbial communities from Lake Montjoie, Canada to study carbon cycling - M_140205_XF_MetaG | ecosystem: Environmental > Aquatic > Freshwater > Lake | place: Lake Montjoie...
ACTAATGCTGCATCGTCAGCATCGGCGGCATCTGCATCAGCCTCTACGGCCTCGACGCAGGCGAGCAACGCATCGACGTCCGCTAGCAACTCCGCGACGAGCGCAGGAAACGCGGCGACGTCTGCCACATCAGCTGGCACACAGGCATCCAACGCCGCTGGCAGCGCATCGTCGGCGGCAACGTCGGCATCGTCAGCGAGCACAAGCGCCACGGCTGCAAGCACCAGCGCGACCTTGTCAGCGTCGTTCGGTGGCCCTGCGGCTATCAACCAATCATCTACGTTCGCTGACAACGCAGTCACCAGCGGCGTTCCGACAAATTGGGGCAACTGGAGCAATGGCTCTGGCACCCGCGTAACCGGCCTATCTCCTCAACCATTTGCCTTCTCGCTAGCTGGCGGCGCAGGGGCTGAAGCGGGTATCAGCCAAGCCCTTACCGGAAAGATCCCGAACGGCTGGTACGTTCTTGAGGCTGATATTCGGCTCGTATCCGGCGCGCTTACTGGCGCTGGAATGCTACTTGAGTTTTCGATTTCAGGAACGCCGCAGTACACCGCGACCATACACTTTGCGACCGACCTATCTACCAGCGGCACCGCTCCCGGCGCTGGCACGACGGGGCTCGCATATCGCTACCGCAAGCTCGTCCAGATCGCGACAAACCCGGACAGCCAGAACGGCATTATCTATGCGTTCGCACATTGGTCCGGTCTTGGCTCAGTCGCGGGCGCCAACTCAATCACGTTTGACCGGGCCGGGGTTCGCGCAGCATCACAAGCTGAGATCGAGGCACGCCAAGCCACCATCGACGTCGCTACGGCGAACGCGAACATTTCGACTAACGCCAGCGCCATCGCTACAGAAACAAGCGCCAGGGCGGCAGCTGACACGGCGCTTACTGCGTCGATCAACGCCAACGCCAACCTTCTGAAAAACGGCGGCTTTACGCAGGGCAGCACGGGGTGGGGGCTAGCCTCTGGCGCTAGCGTTGCAGTGTCGCCCTACTGGGGGCCGATCCTTGTACACCCGGCGAACACGGCCACCAACGTCTCGCAGAGCGACTGGTTTGACCTCAACCCCGGCACCTACACGCTGTCGGCGGACTATGTCTGCATCGGTGGCGCTGGATCAATCGTCTATGTTGATGTGCTTTGCTATCAGAGCAACCAGACGACCCTCACGCTTGATGGTCCGGAGACATGGGCAACCGTCACGCAGGATTTCGGCGGCACGCGCAAGTCTGTCACCTTCACCGCCCCAGCTGGAACGGCTCGCGCTGTTGTCCGCTTCGTCTCGATACTGACCGCGACCGCCACAGCCGCGCAGGTTCGCCGCATCAAGCTGGAGTATGGCGCCACAGCGACTGCCTACACTGACGAGAACACAGCCTATCAAGTAAACGCGTCAGTCGTGACAAACGCCTCTGCCATAGCCACCGTCAACGGCGCAGCGGCGTTCTGGGAAACCATCGTCAGTGCATCCGGCGGCGACCTGTCTGCGGTGCGCCTCAAGGCCGGGTCAACCGGCTCCTACATCGAGCTGATCTCGACTGTGCTGCGCCTCGCCAACGTGTCCAACGGCGCAGTCATCGAGATCATGCGCGCGATCAGCGGCGAGGCGTACTTCTCGCGTCCGATCAGCAGCGACAGCGCATCAAAGCGCGTCACCATCGGGCCGGGCTACGGCGTGTCGGGTCAAGAGGTGGTGCTGTGGTTCGGGGCCAACACCGTTGCACCGTCATCGCAGAGCAGGACCAACGGCTATTTCGCGCTAGGCACAGACGGAAAGATCTATTTCGGCGCGGTGGATGCCTCGCTCATTGCCTCGCCGCTCACCTCGTCATTTAGCCCGGCCTATGTTGATACGACGCATACGACGAGCACTCCGTTTAGCCAGGCGGTGACTGTCACTCCATCAGGCGGAAGCGGAACGTATACCCACGTGTGGACCGTTGGAGATATCTTCAGCGGTGCTACGCCTACGCTGTCTGGCCAGTACACGGCTACCTGCACCGTCAACGTCACGCACAACGCAATCGGGACCATCGACGGGGTCATTGTCTGCACGACAAGCGATACCGTCACCGGCAAGCAGTACGTCGATTACTGGTCCTACTACAGCCAAGGAACCGGCGGCGGCGGCGGATCCGGCGGTGGCGGGGGGCGTCCGCCATGATATCCGTGACGCCATGATTATCCCCTTCAAGCAACGTCTAAAAGGAACCCTGACTATGACGACCACTCTGCAAGACCTGATCGCCCAGCAGGCGGAAATCGCGGCACAGCTGCGAGCCTATGAGCAGCCGCTGATCTCCGACGCCAAGGCCGTCCTGACCGGTGAAGCAGCGATGGACCTCGCCGCCACGCTCACCGCGATCCGCGATCAGCTTCCCGACAGCATGGCCAAGACGCACATTGGCAACGTGCTGACGGTTCTCAGCGCCGTGCCGCAGGTGCTCGATCAGGAGCTTGCGCGCGTCGGCGGCGGACAGGTCAGCGTCTCGCCGATGATGATCGGCATGCCCGGTATGCCCGGCATCCCTGCGCCGAACTAATGCAATACCCGCCTCATCAGGAGCTGGAGAAATACCGCCCCCTGATCGAGGCGGCTCTCGCCTACGATGGTGGGAAATCAACGTGGGAAGATGTGGTCGAGGAGGTCACATCGGGCCGAGCGTTCCTGATGGTTCATCCGTCAGGCAAGTCGGTGGCAGTGCTCCAGCCAATCCGCGAAGTCCACCTTTGGGCGGCATCGGGCGAGATCGGCGAAATCTTCGAGATGGAAGAGGAAGCGGCGACACGCGCACGCAATTCCGGCTTCGATCGCATGACGCTCAATGGCCGCAAGGGCTGGCAACGGGTTTTCAAATCGCGCGGGTGGCATCCCGAATCTTCGCTAGTTAAGGATCTATAGGCCATGGGTTTTTCGTTAGGCGGCAGCAAATCTAAGTCGAAGAACAAGCAGGCTCAGCAGAGCACGTCCACGACGACGCTTGACCCGTGGAGCAAGGGTCAATTTGAGAACCAGACGGCTGGCATTCTCGACCTGGCCAAAAACTACGCGGCGCAGCCCTTCAAGGCCTACAACGGCCAGATGGTCGCAGGCATGAGCTCGAACGAGCAGAAGGCCGGCCAAATGGCTCAGGATGGCTCGGGGGCGGGGGGCGTCCTCAATGATGCGGTTCAGTCTGCCAAGGACGGCGCGGCGATGCAGTGGACCCCGGAAGGCGTTCTGGGCCCCGACAAGGTCAACTACCGCACGTTCGACGCCGATCGCGTCAGGCAGCGGTACAACCCCTACGAAAAAGACGTTGTTGACGCGACCGGCGCTTATTACGACGAGCAGCTCGGAAAACGCATGAGCGAGAACCAGGCGGCAGCAACACAGTCGGGAGCCTACGGTGGATCTCGCCACGGCGTTGCAGATGCAGAGCTTCAGCGCACATCGAACATGGACCGGACACAGGTGATGTCCGACCTTCGCTATAAAGGCTGGAATGACGCCGTCGCCGGCGACACGGGCGAGTCTGATCGCCTTCTCAGCACCGACCAGTACAACAGTGCCAACAAATACCAAGCCGCCCTAACCGAAGCCCAGCGCAAGGACGCAGCGGCCCAGTTCGGCATCAACCAGAAATTCACGGCGTCGGGAGTTCTCAGCGGCCTCGCGAGCCAGAAGGATGCGTCCCACGCTCAGCAGATTGATCAGTTGGCCAAGTCTGGCGCAACGTCCCGGGAAATCGAGCAGGCGACCCTTCTTGCCCAGCGTGCCGAGTTCGATCGCGAGGCGAAGGACCAGCTCGACAAGCTGCTTCTGGAGCTTCAGACGCGGCAGGGCATCCTTGGATCGACGCCAATGGGTCAGACGACGACCAGCAGCGGGACTGCCACCAGCAAGGGGACAACGAGCGGCCTGTCGTTTGGGTTTAAGTCGTAGCTTCCTAAGCCTTACACGCCACGCTCATCGTGCGTTCGACGCCGGTCTCTGTCGGCATTCCAGCGATAGGATCGGCGGGGATCAGAAATGTCCGCTCATTCTGGGCGAGGATTTCGTAGTTACCCACACACGCGGTTCGAGCATTGTTGTAGCATTCCGGCATTGACGCGCATCGCAGCATGAAGCCAGCGCGACCGTCTGGCGCTGTGAACGACACAAGCGCCGGCTCGGTTGTTGAGCACCCGCTCAACGCTAACAGACCAACCATCATAAACCGCATTCCCAGCCTCCTGATTTGCATTGGGAAGGTAACGCCTGAACTCGCATTTCCCAAGGGGACGTAAATGGCTGTCTTTCAACCGGGCATGTTTGGCAATGGAGCCCCGCGTATCCGCAGGCTTCAGGCGCCGACGACACCCCCCATGTTTTCGTTCGATGATCAACAATCGCAACGGGAAGCCCAAATGGAGGCGCTACAGGCCGAGATGGACGGGATACCTGGCAGCGGAAGGAAGCGCCCCATGCTCGGCGCAATGGCGCAAGGTCCAGCAGGCGTAGACCCCGCTCCACCAACAGTGGCCGCTCCCGCCGCCCAACCACAGACGGTGCCGCAAGGTGGCGTTCTTTCCGGCGCTCTAAAGGCCGCTGGGCAGGCTCCGAACATCCCGCCCACGCCCACGGGCATAACAGGCGCTGGCGCTACCAGCGACACGGGATCGACATTCGGAAGGAACGCGCCCCCGGGAGTTTCAGTCAGCAGCGGCACACCCTTTAGTGCAAAAGCTGCCGAGCTCGCGGCGATGGCTAACTACAAGCCGATCGACTGGTGGAAGGAAGTAACCTCCGATCCGTTCGGGTTCTTGATGACCGGTACAGACGGCATCGAGAGCAAGCACGAATCTCAGATGATGTCCGAGTATGCCCGCCAGTCAGCAGAGGCTGCGGCGCAGCAACGTCAGGCGCGCATCGAGCAGGCATCCAGCCTCGGCATGAAGGGGCGCGAGGCTGCGCTCTTCGTTGATGCGCCTGATGAATACTACAAGAACTACGGCGAGAACATGAAGCCGACAAAGCTTGGGAAGGGAGAGCGCGCCATAAACGGCGCTGGGCTGGATGTCTTTAATCCCGACACCGGGCTCGGCAAAAACGACCAGGCTTATTACACAACCAGTGACGGCAAAACGGTCTGGGGCGAGCAGGGCAAAAAGTCTTACAGCGATATCGAAACAGAACGCAACAATCGTGAGCGTAATACCATCGACCGCGACCGTCTCGCTGTCGATCGCAAGAAAGCCGAGACGGATGCGCTGGCCGCATCGCTCCCGAACTTCGGCAACGAGAACCAGCTTCGTAACCAGTACCTGGGCCAGACGGCGGCATATCAGAGCGTGAGGTCAGCAGCTGATCGCGTCAGGGCTCTGAGTGCTGATACTAATCCCGCAGAGCAGATGGCGCTCGTCTTCAGCGTTATGAAGATGCTCGACCCGCAGTCCACTGTTCGCGAGTCAGAGGTCGCCAGCGCCGAAAACACGACGAGCGCATTCGGTGCAATGTGGAATGCCTGGAACAAGGCCAAGGAAGGTAAGGGCCTCAACGCTCAGCAGATTGCCGATTTCCGCGCCTTGGTACACGCGCAAGAGAAAGCCGCTGAAACAAAATACGTGCAGACACTCGACACCTATCGAGGCTTCGCGGAACGCTACAAGATGGACCCATCCATCATTCAGGACATGCGTCCAGAGCAGGAAAAGCCCAAGCCCAACATGGCGCAGCAAGCCATCACAGGCCTTGGCGATGCGGTGAAGGGCATCGGCGGCATGTTCATGCAGCCTGGCGCACAACACGACGACGGCGCTGATCTCCTCAACAAGTGGAATAAATAATGCCCACAAGAGATGAGTATATGAACGCACTGCGTAAGGCAGATGCGGCGGCTACGTCTGGTGATGAGTCGGCGGCAAATGACGCTCGGCGTCTGGCTGCAATCATCAAGCGTATGGACACGCAGCAGCCTACGCCCACGCCCACGCCCGCGCCGGCCATGCGCCCGCAGCCCATGCAGCCCGCGCAACCGAACATCTCACCGATGGGCGGCACAGGTGAGTTCGACCTGTCCAAATTCAGGGCGCTCCCGAAGACGCAGACGCTGAGACTTGGCGGGCCGTCTGGAAGCTTTCCTGGGATGCTGTCAGAGGGCAACATCGATCTCGGCAATCGCCCGCAGGTGAAGAACGCTGATGGTTCGGTGTCGTCCGTTCGCTCCATGTCGTTCGGCACGGATAATGGCGAAGTCCTGGTCCCGACTGTCTCTGAAGATGGACGCATTATGTCCAATCAGGAGGCGATGGATCAGTATCGCAAGACTGGTCGCCACCTCGGAACCTTCAAGACGCCCGATGAAGCGAACAGCTATGCGGAGGCTCTCCATCAGGCACAGGCCAACTTCAAGCCCCAAGGTCATTCCAAGCCTGCGCCGGCAGGCTTCCTTGGGGCCACGATGCCCGCCCGTGCGCGTCAGGACGGCTGGACGCCAGAGCAATGGGCCGCTGTTCAACGCGCCCAGAACGGCTCTCAGGACCATGCCGATCGGATGGCGAAGCTTTCGTGGGACAGCTACAACCGCGATCTGCCGAAATCCGCTCCTGAGCCAGAGTCGCCCTATTCGACGATGTTCAAGCCCGCGCGCATGCGTAAGGCGGAAGATGCTGTCCGTGCGGAGATCGACAATCCTGGCGGCGAGGCAAAGCTCCAGGAGTTTCTCGCTCAGCGAAACGCATCCAGAAATGGCGAGCAAAACCCTGTTTACGAGGCAAGCGCGTACCAGCAAGAACCCGTGAGCCGTGACGCCGTGCTGGGCGAGATCGACAACAGGCAGCGTGAGATCGACAACAAGAACCTCGGGCTGAACCCGATACGATCGAAGCTCGACGACTACCTTGATCCACTTGGAAAGGGCGTCACCAACTACGTGTATAACATCCCCGGCATAGCCGCGAATGTCGCCTCGGGGACGTTAGACATGGCCAGAAAAGCGGTCATGGAAGCCGACATCTCGTCGCATCGTAATCCGCACCATTTCTACGACCCCAAGGATCCACAGTCCTTGAAAAACCAGTTGAACGAGGCGGCAGCGGCCACGCCTGGGACGCCAGACGAGAGGGCCGCAGCTGCCGCTGCTCGCTGGGAAGACAAGGGTGGTGCTGAGGGCTTTATCCCGCAGGTGCAGCTCAGAAACCCCGGCTTGGCCGAAGGGCTCACTGAGGGCATCGGCCAGTTCGTAGCTGCCGATCTCGCCCTCGGCCCCTTGGGCATTTCGAAGGCGTCCACCTTTCTTGGCAAGGTCAGAAACCTGGCCCTGAACTGGGGTCGCGACAACGCCATGGTCGGCGCCGTGTTCTCTGGAGAGGGCGGCAGAGCATCGACAATGCTCAAAGAGGCCAACATCAAGACGCCCGAGCAGGTGCAGGCAGTCATCGATTTCCTCGCCCAGGACACGACCAACGACCCCCTTAAGGGTCGCATGTTGAACGTGCTTGAGAACCTCCTCACCGGAAACATTCTGCCATCCGCTGCCAAGCACCTCGTGGCTGATCCGATCAGGAAGGGTGTGACGGGCCTCACGAAAGCTCCCCACACGCCCATCGACGTCTCTACCGTCGATCCGCTCAAGGTTGCGATCGGCAAGGAGACGCAGGCGCAGGCGTTCGACACCGCGCACGCGACTGGCGTCGATCCGAACGCCCTTCCGACGCTCAATCGTCCGGGCGGGGCGTTCGATCCCGCGCAGAAGGATGCGGCCCTGAACCCGCACCTGCCGCCGCCACGCATTACGCCCCCCGCGCCACAAGCCGCTGCCACGCGCATTCCGGGCGGCGCTTCACAAGGAGCCACACAGGGGGCGCAGGGTCAGCCCATCCCGCCGTCCACGGCACAGGGAGCTGGCGCACCTCCGATCCAGCCACCGGTCACGGCAGGGGCCGGCGCCGCCGTTCCGACGCCTGGCGCGCCACCGCCGGCTGGAAACCTCGTCCCGATTCCGCGTAACGAGGCGGTCAGGGCTTACAATGCGCTCCCGCCGAAAACGCGCAAGGCGATGCTGCGGACCCTCAACTCTGCCGGCAAGGACGTTAACAGCTTCTGGAGTGACGCCTGGCGCAATATAACGGGTCGATTCCGCAACTCGTCCGAGGCGATGGATGCGATCCGCAAGCTCGGCGACATGCCCGAAGACCAACAGGTCATGTTCGCGCTTGAGCTTATCAAGCACAATGGCGGGGATCTGGAAACGATCCTGCCGGCGATGGGCCGCAAGTGGGCCGTCGAGGGCGCGCGTGATCCGCAACTGTTCGGCGGCACCGATCGTGCTCGCGAAATCATGGACGCCAACGTCCCGCCGGTCATCAACGGCCAGGGCGAGCGTGTTGCGGGCCTCGCGGAGCAGAGATTTGGCCCCGGCATCGTTCCCGCCGGAGAGGCGATCGATGTCGAGAAGAAGGCGCTTGCCGCCCAGTACGATAGGATTCTGAACCCTAACCGGTCGCAGTATTCAACGGGGACAACAGGTCAGGTAAAGAACCCCGAAAAAAGAGCCGCAATTGATAAGGCCATTGCTGGCATCAAGAGCTACCTGAAGCGCCCCGAAGTCATCGATGAGATGCCAGACTGGGTGAAGATGAAGGTGATGACGCGCGCGTCCGAGGACATGCGTAACATCGGCTTCACCGACGATCAGAAAGCCATCATCCTCGCCGGCGATGGCGCTGTCCTCGCTCCCCTGTTTGAGGCGTCCGGACCGCTCAAATGGTCGCCCAAGATGTGGGCTCACCTTGTTGAGCAGTATCCGACACAAGCCGCGCACGTCCTGCAATCGGCCTACCGTGAAGCCGCCGATGGTCTTATGTCGGGCGTCAGCCGCACACAGGCTGACGTCACCAACGCCAAGTATCTCATGCGCCTTCGTGGCGAGAGCGGGAAGGGCGGTCTGCTCGACCTGCTGGAGAACGCCATTACCGGCAAGGGTGGCAAAGTCGATGGCGAAAACGGCTATCAGTGGACCCGCAAAAACTTCGGTGACAACCGTAGTGCAGAGCGCGCCTTTGACATTCTGGATCGCTTCAAGACGGCGGTAAACAGCGAGGGCGATGTCGCCGCAATCATCACCGAGCTGAAAGACCTCCCGGCCCGCCATCGCGAGGCCGCAGAAAACCAGATCACGTCGCTGATCCGCCAGGAGCTTGGCCGCAAGGTCGATAACGCGAAGCTGTCGGAACTGAACAAGCCCGATCGCCTGTCTGCTCCGAACCTGACCGCGCTGGGTAGCCAGAACTTTCTCAACGCGCTGGAAGATGTGTTCGGCCCGCGCGGTAAGGAACTCGCGGACGGCATCCGCCTTGCCCGCGCGACTACAGACACGCTCACCAGCATCAGCCCGAAATACAACTCGCGGACACAGATCAACAGCGAGGACGTCGCCAAGGCTGGGTCGCGCTATGAAGATCCGGCAGGCAGCGACAATGGCATCCTCGACAGGGCTGTCGGCGCCCTTGCCTCATCTGGCGTGGCTACGGGCGCAGCTGGCATCCTTGGCATGTCAAGTGCAGGCGCTTTGACGGCTCCGCTCCTTGGCCTCGCAGCCGGCAAAGCCCTCTACAACGCCTACAAAGCCTGCAAGCGCCTCTCCAACGACGAACGCAACCAGCTCGTGGACTTCCTGTTCCGCGCTCGCAAGGCTGGCGATGGCGCCGATCTCCCGGACAAGATCAACCACGGCAACGTGCTGGGCTCAGCACTCGCTCACGGTGCCGTTGGCGGTGTCGTTGGTGGCCTGACCTCAGATGGAGATCCGGGCACAATCGCGACCGACGCCGCTCTCGCTGCTGCGTTCGGCGTGGGCCGCAAGCTCATCAACAGCCACTCCACCCTCATCAAGCCCGAGGGGCCGCCGTCAGTGCGCCCGCGCCGTGGCCCGCCACCGTTTGGCGGCAACCGCGTTGCCGGCGCCGGCGGCTCCCCGCAGATCACGCCACCGGGCTCGCCTCCTGTGCAGGCAGGCTTTTTCGGTGGTGGCCGCAAGGGTCCGCCTGTCCCGAAAGGTCCGCCCACCCCCAAGCCGCCTATCGTGAAGAACGGTCTTGGCAGTGGACAATCGCGGATCATCGATAAGCCGATCACACCAGCAGAGGTGGGTGCGGATGGCAACACGTATCCAGAGATCCCTGCCAAATCCCAAAGCTCAAAGCTTCTAGATGGGATGGGGGGAAGCCCCTCTGGATACGGCGCTGCCGGCGGCGCGCTTCTTGGCGGTGGGCTGAACCTCACAGACGCTAACGGTGATGGCGTTATCGATGATGCCGACCGTGGTTTCAACGCCATGGGCGGGCTCATCAGCGGCGCTCTCGCTGGCCACCTTGGTGGGGCGGCGCTCAACAAGCTCACTGGCCGGCGCGTTGAAATCCCGAAGGGTTCGAATGGCATCGACCAGGCTACGTTTGGCGGCGTCCGTGGCGCTCGCACCCTCGCCGAAAAAGGCGAGAAGCGCCCGATGCAAGCCATCAACATGGCCATCAACATGGCTGAGAAGGGCGCGACCCGTGACGCGATCTGGGACGCAACCGCGAAGCATCTTGAGGGCACGCCCTACATCGGCGTCTTCAAAGGCGCTGACGGCCAGTGGAAATTCGAGATCGATGACAGCACGGCGCGCGTCACGCTTCCGGAGACGCATGCTCCGTATGATCATCCGGCGCCCTTCAAGGGAACACTATCCGGGCTGATCGATGACGCCTCATCGGGTGGCGCATACCCCGACATGGCAGACATACGCACGGTTGGCGGATTTGGTCAGAACCGTGGAAGGACGGGAGGGACGCATCTTCCGGCGGGCCCATTCAATGACGAGATGATCTCCGTAACTACCGGCAAAAACCCTGACGATGTTCGCAGCGTGCTTTTGCATGAAAAGCAACACGGCATTCAAGAGCGCGATAATTTCGGGAGGGGCGACAATCCCAACGTGCGCTCGGATAAACGCGCTCTTAGTGGGCCGGCGGCATCTGACTATTTCCAGGCGAGCTATATTCGTCGTGGAGCAGAACGAGACGGCCTCACGCCGGTTGAGTGGCTTGAGCGGCTGCATGACGCCCAGAAATCTAATCCAAAAACATGGACTGATATTGGCTCCTCCGTTGGCGATCGTCCTTTAATTCATGGCTATCCTCTCCGACCGGGAGCCGAAAAGCTGTTGACCGACGACGCAGCTTTCGCCCGCCTTGATCAGCGTTATGTCGAGGGCAACCCAAGCGCGCGGTATCAGCGCAGCTCGGGTGAAGTAGAGGCACGCAACGTCCAGACCCGTCGCGACATGACCCCCGCTGAACGCCGCGCCAAACGCCCGTGGGAAACCCAAGACGTTCCTGACGATAAGCAGATCGTCCGCAGGGATGCCGTCAAGTCTGCAAGTAGCGACATCGGTGAAGACAAGCCGCTGTCGGAAATTATCCATCTCGGCAAACCGATAGAACCGGGCACAAAGCGCCCGAGCCCAGCCAGGCTTGCCGAGGCTATGGCAGACACGCGCGCCAGCGGGGCTGCAACAGCCGAACGGATGGACGCCATCATTCCCGAGGCCGATCGCGTTGTCGGCGGCGTCTACACGCCAGGGGCGCCTGGAGGCTCTCGCTGGACCGACCTGTCCCCCAAATTCCTCGCCACCAAGGGCCCCGGGTTCAAGGTCACGGACGATGAGTTGCGGTCTTTGTGGAACGATGCTGTCGCCGGCAGCTCGCAGGCCGCGAAGAATGCTGTGGCAGAGCACAATGTCGTCCCGACCTTCCTTGCGAGGGACTGGGATAAGGCCATGAACCTGCCTTATCGCGACATGCTCTGGTATGAGCTGTCGGGAGAGGCGTTTGGCCAGAACCTTCCTGACCTCACTGCGAAAGAGTTCATCCATGCGATGGACGTGGTCGGCGCAACCTCTGCTCGCGCAAAGCCTGGCGAGAACCTTGAGCGCAGCCTCGCCTCCATGTCGCTCAGTATGCAGGGTAGGCCTATCGACGTTGACCTGACGCAGCCACAGGCTGTCGCTCAGGCCCTTACGCGCAAGAGCCTTGGGACGTCCGCGCTTCCCGGCAACAAGACGGGGCACTTCTCTGACACACTTGCCCTGACCGGTGGCGTTCCGACCAGGTTTCCAATCAGCGTCAACGACGTCTGGGTCGGAAAGATGTTCGGCATCAGCGATAAGGTGATGTCCGCAAAGCAGGCTCTCCACGAGCCGATGGCGCTATACTTCAACAGGCTTCGCGACCTGTACAATGAGCGTCACGGAGCTCAGATCACAAAGGACATGAAGGCGGTCAATCCGCAGATTGGCGATGCCCCGTTCAACTTGCAGAGCTGGAATTTTCAGGCGCCGGCATGGGTTCATCTTCGCAACGAGCCAACGGGAGACGCATACCACCAGGTTTGGGACGGCATCATCAACAAGCTGAAGGCCGCCGGCATCCCGGGCATCCATGGTCAGAAGATCACCCGCGAAGCCCTGATGCACCCCGGTTTTGCCGATGCACTGCGAAAGACTGCCTCACCGTGGCGCTCCTCTTATAAAGCTACAATTGAGTTCGGCACGAAGCTTACGAACGTCGGAAATGCTGCGCGCGAGAGATACGATCGTGCGGTAGCTGCGGGCGACGTGAAAACGCAGCAGGCCTATCTGAAGCCGATCATGGGCGCCATGTACGAGAGTGCTCGCGGCAAAAACAAGCCGTGGGATTTGCTGGCGCATGCAATCACTGGCAGGAAGCAGTCGATCACACGCATCGACTACGCCACCGCCGACCACCCGCTTGATGTTGGCGGGTCGTTTGATGGTGCGCTATCGCCAAACATTCGGATCCCGCTCAAGGGGATGAAGCAGGGCGAGATCGAAGACTTCAACGCTGTTGTTGGTGAGGATTTCTGGCAGGAGGCAATGGCGGCATCCCGTGTGCTGCCAGCCGATACTAATGTTGCTCCTCGTCCTGGCCACACTCGCGGACTGTCACTGTTCGTGCCGACGACTGAGCGCATGAGCCCTGTCGATATTCAGGCCCTGGCGCAGGCCTTGGATGCAGAGGGTCACACTTTCAGCTACAACCGCTACCCGAACGGGTATCAGTTCGACGTCAACCCTAACTTCGGCGCTGACGGCGTCCAGACGGGCATCTCTTCCCAAAAACTTAACGACGCATTCAACAAATCTATCGGTACGGATAAGTACGGCTCGCCAAAGCTGATACCTCACGACTACAAATCCGAGTATACTGAGAGCAAGAATTACGCCGCCCGAATTGCAGCCATCTCTGAAAGGATAACCGATGAGTTCGCCGAAGCCACCGGTCTCACCAAAGCACAGGCACAGCGTGATCTCGCCGGAACACGAGCACCAGATTCTTACTCTGGAGCAGATAAAAGAGCTTGGAATACCGCTAGAAGGCGAGTTGATAATCTCGCCCTCGCACGCACTAAGTTCAAAGAGCTCGCGCAAAAAGTAGCAGACGGACACGCCGATTTCCTTGAAAAGGCCGATCGTCGTGAGGCGAGAGCGAGACCGCCGGCCAACAAGCCGAGCGGCCCGCCCAAGCGCAAGGCCCCACTCCCCGGCCAGACATCGAAAGCCTCTCCGACTGCCGCCGGCGCTCTCGTTGGTGCCGGCCTCGGCTGGGCCGCACCCGCCGATAGCGAGGACGACCGTATCCGCAACATCGCGATCGGCACTGGCGTCATGGGTGGCGTTGGCGCGCTCGCTGGGCTCAAGGCGAGGCCTTACGGTGACATGGCGCCACGTGGTGGCCGCAAGCTTCCACCCAAGAGCAAGATCAGCCCGCCGTCCAGGCAGGGCTCTGGTATGCTCGGCAACATGGCGAAGCGCGCGGCTGTAGGCGCTGCAACTGGCGCTGCTGTGAACCTTGCCAATGATGCTGGAGCGCAGGACGATATCGCGGGTGAGATCCGTGGCGCTGAAGGCAGGATCAAATCTGCACAGCAGGAAATCGCCTCACTGAAGAAGGCCAAGTCCGACTTCGACAAGATTACTGATCCCTTTGAGAAGCAGCGGTTCCTCAAGGCTCAGGGCCTCTATGCCGGCAAGATCGAGGGAAACATTGCCGGCGCGACTACTGATGGCATCAACGCATGGGATGCCAAGAACGCGGCAGCGATCGAGGGGGCAGAAAAAGATCTAGCTGCCAGCAAATCCGAACTGACGGAAATGCGAAAGCGTGACGCCCAGAGGCAGATGCAGAAGGAGCAGAACCCGTTCTTCGACAGCCTGCGTGAACTGGGACCATCTGGAGCGGGGCTTCTCGCGGGCGTTGCTGCAAGTGTTCTGCGTTTCAGGGGCGTTGGCAAATCTGCGAAGGCTGTAAAGATCATTGAGAACGACATCAACGATCTGCTCACCAGCGGCCCAGTCAAGCGCCTCATGGCTAAGGGCGGCGCTAACAACCAGTCTCGAAACAGAGCCGTCAACATGAACCAGTTCTATCGCGAGGGCGGTGCGCCAGACGATAAGCTTCCGTTCAAATATGGAGCCAGAGGGTGGAGCTACAATTCCAACTCCGCGAAGCCGGGAACGCTGTTCCCGAAGAAGCATCTGGAAGAAATGGATGGCGTTGGCCCGTCTCGTGTTCGGCAAAACGATATCAAAGTTGTAGCCGCAGGCTTGCTCGATTCTGCCGTGGTCACGCCATTTGTAAGCAATGCCGAGACGGAGCTCAACGACGCGGAGGCAGACGCGAAGAATAACCCGGACAGCGTCGAGGCCATGAGGCGCGTTGAACGAGCTAAGACGAACCTTGCGTTGTTTCAGGGAATACAACGTCTCGGGTGGGGCGTTGCGGGTGGCGGCATTATTAGTACGGCCTATAAGTACAAGCTGCCGAAGATGGATATTCGAGGCGCCGAGGACGAGGTTACGCAGATCGCGGATTACCTCAAATCGCAAATGCCGCCGAAACCGCCGAAGTCACCCACGGCAATACCGAAGCCAGCGCGTCTCGCACTACCTTCTGCTCAGCTTCTGCTGCCCGCTCAGAAGCCGAAGAAGCCGAAGAAGCCCTGAGAGAACGAGTAGGCTCACAAGGCCGATCGCGCCGACCCAGAAGAAGATCCACTCAACACCGGGCGGAAGTGATCGACCGCCAAAGTGCTCTGCCACTGGGATCAGCAGGCACAAGATCAGCGTGTTGGCCAAGACCAATCGCGCGCCATCAAGCATCCTATCGCCTCCTCAACGAGGCCCCCCTCTTAACACGTATTAACGCACCATCAATCCGTGAGGTAGTTATGGACCGCCTGCGTCACCGCCCCGACTACTTCATGTACCGGGGGAATCGCTTCTACTTCCATCGCCTGGCTGACGGGCCGACGCTCGCGCGCCTCGATCCCTATAGCGATGGCGAGCAGATGTGGCCAATGAACTCTGGCCGCACCATCTATGTGACGGCGGCAGAGATCCGGGACATCACCTTCCAGGTTCACGGGATCGAGCTTCCTGCGGTCAACCCCGATCTCAAGACCATCACGGATCCGACCTTCGGCCCGCGCATCGCGGAGCTTGAGCGTCTGGTCGCTGAGTTGGCGAAGCGCATTGAGGAGCAGCAGCTATCTTACAACAGTGGTAAGATGGATGCCGCCGCGCCGGTTGTGCCCGTTGTTCCCGCCGAGCCTGAGCCGGCGCACGCTGAGACGGCGCCCGAGCCCGCCACGATCGCGGTGGCGCCCGATCCAGAACCTGAGCCTGCCGCGATCGAGGAAGCGCCAGCAGATCCGGAGCCCGAGCTTGAGCTCACATTCCCGGCCCCGGACGAGAGGCTGTCGGACTATGGCGAGACGCAGGACGACGACAAGCTCACGACTGACGACCTCACGAGCGAAGTCATCCAGAAGCTTACACCTGCGAAACGAAAGCGATTCACTGAATTGCTGAACATCGAGCTCTCGGAACTCCAACAGGAGCGCGGTGGACCGCGTGAGGCATTGAAGCGCGAAGCTGCCATTGAGGCCACGCTTGGGCTCTTCAGCCGCGTCGGAGAGCTCTGAAGCGACGACTCGGGGAAGGGCTGGGCTGGTGACAGATGAATTACTGGTACGCGACCGCGTCGAGATCGAACGCCGTCGTGATGAGGCAACGCGCCTCGACAGGATCAATGGCGTAGAGCGAGACCTTGCCGTCTTGCGGACACGTTTTGATGCAGCATTCGACGGGTTTCTGAAAGAGCTGGCGAGGGCGGTAGACGAGGACGATTTGAAGTCCTTGAGGCGTGAATGGGAGACCGCATTGAGAGATGCCATATCGGGAATACGTGAGCACTTCGCTACGGCGAACGATCAGCAGTCCAGCGCATTGCTCGGACAGGTTGAACTGATGCTTGCACGCGATCGGCAGGCCGCAGAGAGCGAAGCGAAGAAGACGCGGCAGCAACTCAACTTCGTAATTCTCGGAGCTGTTCTGAGCATCCTTTCGGGGCTGTTCATCGTCTACGAGACAGCGCGACCGTCGTAGCGCAACAAGGGGCTGGGCAATGAATATATTCGGCTGGGAACTAAACCTCGCTCGCAAGGGCGAGGGTGGAGCTACTGCGCCACCAAAGCGCAAAGCTGTCAGTGGTACGGGTATCCTGAAGTTCGCAGATCGCGGACTGCTCAATGCGTTCATCGGCGCTATCATCGCCGTCTACATTCTCGACGCCATCTTCTTCATGGCGTGGGCGCCCGATATCTGGCTGATCCCCGTCTTCCTATTGATCGGCCTGGTCATCAGGTCTGTCGGTGTTTTCACCGGCCCGATCATGCAGGTGATTGCCAAGGACAAGGACGTGGGCCGAGAGGCCAAGACGATCCGTGGCCTGTCTGTTGCCGCAGGCCTGATCTGCCTTGTGCCCGCGCTCTCGTTCTTTGCTGGCGGGCACTACAACCAGACGCATAGCTCATCCGTGGCAATCGCCACTGAGGGCGTCTCGGACAGCAACAAGACCATCCGCATCCAGACGCTGCGAGATCAGATCGGCAGGCTGGAGCAGAACCGCGACAGCTCAATTGCCGAGACGAACAAGACGATCGATGCCATCGCCAATGATGGCGTGCCGGGCATCTCGCCGGCAGACAATGTGTCCATCGCAAACCTGCGAACGGAGATACAGGGATACCGCAACGACGCTACCAAGCAGATCGCCGCGCTTGAAGCCGACATCGGCACGATCGAGCAGGAGAAGGAAAGCGTCCAGACCACCAGCGCCACGGCGCAGGCCAAGGTCTCACCCGTCTACGCCATCTTCGAGGTTCTCGGCAGCATCACGGGCGGCGCCGCCATCTGGGCGATGACGATCCTTTTCATCTTCGCCATCCTGATCGAGGCGATCGCCTTCTTCGGTCTCGGCGCCTATCAGGGCCTGCACAAGTTCTTCGTGGAGGCCATCCAGCGGATGGAGCTGGAGGAGGCGGCGCACGAAGCCCGGCTGGACGTCGAGGCCCAGAGGGTCAAGGACAAGATAGCCGCAGAAGCCCTTCTGGAGCGCGCCAATGCGGATCTGGAGCTCGCGGCCATCGAGGCAGCGGTCTTCCGGGCACGCGAACGGGCGGACGCTGCAAGGGCCGGGGATGACCCAGAGCTGCATGCCCCGGTCAAAGCAGCGGAGGCAGAGCTCAAGGCGGCTCTGGCAGAGGAAAAGGCTGCGAAGATCAGGCAGGAGACGGCGGGGATACGAGACAGGTCAACGCCAGCCTCAGACACGGTCGTTGATACCCAGAAATACCGTGACATGGCCAAGGCCGCGCAGCAGGCACGCGAAGCCCGCAAGGCGCAGGCCGAGCTCTACATTCCCATCCCCAGCCTCGTTGCGCGCGATGCCGCAGCAGCAGCAAAGGTGAACTGACATGATCCTCGGAATCGACCTTGGAGCGACCAACACTGTCGGGTGCGTATGGGATGGCAAGCTCCGCATGATCGAGATTACGGCGGGCGGGGCGACCAGCCTCCCCAGCGTGGTCTGCATCGCGGATGGCGTTGCCATGGTCGGCCAGGCGGCGATCGAGGCGGGCAAGATGAACCCCGACTATGACTTTCGGAACTGGAAGCGGAATACCTGTGCCCCGTGGAATGACGAGGATACGGGACACCAGACGTGCGAGGGGCCCGGAGGCCTGCTCGCATATCGTGGTCCCGGCTCGGCTATCTACACGCCCACGGAGCTCTCAAGCTATCTGATTGAGGAGATCGTTCACGCCGCGAACGAGTACCTCAAGCCTCACGATAGCGTCACGGGGGCTGTAATTGGCGTACCGGCGATGTTCACGCCTGATCAGGTTGCCGCCGTCAAAGAGGCGGCGCGCATGGCTGGTCTTGAGGGCAATGTCACGACGCTCGAAGAGCCGGTGGCCGCTGCCATCGCCGGGAACATCGATCGGAAAAAAGCAGACTGCTCGCTTGTGGTGGATTTCGGGGGTTCGTCGCTGGACGTCACGATCCTGCGCTCGGGCGGTGGGCTGATCAAGATTCTCGCGAAGAGCGGTATCTCGGATTTGGGGGGAGCCGACTACGATGCCAGAATCGCTCAGTATGCGGTAAATTTATTCAAGACTGAAAACCGTGCGCTGATCGAGGATGGCCAGATCGCCTCTGACCTGGATCGCGTCATGTCCCGCGTCTATGCGGAGGCCGAGGCGGTGAAGAAGCGACTCACTGACAGCGAAGAAACGACGTTCGATCTCAAGAGCGTCACGCGCACAAAAAACGGGGTCAGCCTGCATATGGTCTTCCCGATGAGCCGCCGCATTCTTGCGGAGCTCACCCGCGACCTGCAAGAGCGCGTTCTGGTCGCCTGCAATGCAGCTATCAATGACGCCAAGACCATAGACCCGAAATTTTCTGCCGCAGATCTGAAGAGCCTGCTTCTCGTTGGGGGCATGTCCAGAATGCCCTCGATCCGGACTATGATATCGGAAGCATTCGGCATGCAGCCGAACAAATCCGAAAACCCTGAGCAAGTTGTGGCGCAGGGTCTGGCCCTTCGCGGCGCGATAATTGAAGGCAGAAAGCCAGACGTCTCTATCGCCGACATTACCAGTCACGATATTGCTTTGGAGAGGGCCAACAACGTTCCTGCGATTGTAATCCCGCGCGGCACCAGCTTTCCAATGGAGAAGGTAGTCACGGTTTCCACCTCCGAGGACAACCAGACCGAGATATCGCTGCGCCTGCTCTATGCAACACGCTCCCGCGCGCAGGACTGCCACCTCCTCGAAGCCCGGGAGGTTCAGGTTGCGCCTGCGCCTGCTGAGACGCCGCGCATCAAAGTCACGATTGCGGTAAACGATGAGGGTATGCCGGAAATCACGAACGTAGCTGCCTAGGGGGCATCCAGTGAACGAGAACATGCGGGCATCGCAAAACGCGATCAGCCTCCTGACGGAGTATGAGCGCGGTCCCGATGACGGCAGCGTAGAGCTGTCGCCCGGTGGCGCCGCGCTCACTGCGTACCACTGCCATCCCGGCATGGAGCTCACGATCGGCTATGGCTGTCTGAAGTGGTTCGACGGCGAGGACGTCAATCTCGCGCACCGCCTTGCCGGCGAGGACGAGGCGATCGCCCTGCTTCGCTTTCATCTCAAGCCATATGAAAACGCTGTGCTCGGCGCTCTCACGCGCCAGGCCACGCAGAGCCAGCTCGATGGCATGGTCTGTCAGGCTTTCAACATCGGCATCGCGGCGTGGAAGAGCAGTTCGGTTCTGTCGTCCTTCAATGAGGGGCTGCTTGAGGATGCTGCGGCCAATTTTGGAAAATGGTCAGGCGCGACCTGTAGCCGCCCGCCAAAGGATCAGCGCGAGGATCCGAACTACGCGCCGAAGATCAAATACGACCATAACAACATGCCGCGCTGGGTTGGCCCTGACGGCCAATACTGCGACTACATGCTGCGCTATGAGGGCCTGCTATCCCGACACTATGCCGAGGCTCTGTTGTTTATGGGGAGGAGCTTCCACCGCACGCTGCGAAGCGAGCAGCGCATGAAGCTCAAGCTTGAGACTGATCACCCGTCGCGCGCCACATGGAACGCTGGGAAAAACCGGTGGGAGGATGGCGTAAAGTATCGGACGCCCTTCAAGGACGTCTACGCCTACGCATATGACGATTTGCTACCCGACACCCCTGCGTCTCCGCGCGTCCCTACAACGCACGTAGAGACAACGGGCGCGGCGGCTGCATCCCCCCAACCCGTGCAGCCGCCGTCGTCCTCTTCAAAAGTTTCGCCGGCGCCGAGTGTGGTTCCTCCGACGCCAGCGAAAAAACCCGAGGGGGCGGTCATTGCACCCCCCGCACAACCGTCTCCTCGGGCCCCTGTTGTTCCTCCCAAGCCGATCGTCATCGCGCCGCAACCCATCCACCCGAATCAGCTTCCGACCGATGCGGATACGTCCAAGAACATGGCGGATTCTACGCGCATGATCGGCATGGTGCTCGTCGCGATCGGGTCAGTGATCCAGGTGATCTGTACCAGGCTCGGGGTCGCCACGGCGTTGGGAGCTGTGGCGTTCGACCTGTCACGAGACCCAACGGTCATCGCGCTCACCGTCACCGTTATCCTGGCTGCGCTTGGATGGCTGACGAAGAAGAACGGCAAGAAGACATTTATCCGGGGCGCGGACCACGCACAGGGAGCTTTGCACTGATGCCATTTCTAGCAAAAGCATGGGGCTGGTTTTCAACCAACCCGGTCGCCCAGATCATCACCGCCGCTGTTCTCGCCCTCGTCGGGTGGAGCGTGGTCAAGAAGAACATTCAAGACACGGGCCGGCTGATGGAGCGCGAGCGCCAGGCGGCTGCACAGGCCCAAGAGGAGCGCAGGGTCGAGGCCATGCGCCGCACAATCAACCAGGAGAACCACAATGCAGCCCAAGCTTCGGACGATGCTGTTCGCAGCCTTCCCCCTTACCGCCACACTGATGAGCTGCGCTCACGAGACCCCGCCCTCGCCAGCATCGTTCTCGGTGACGGTGAGGGACGTGGCAGCTGAGCAAAAATTGTCGGATTGCAACCAGCTCAGCCCGAAGCCGATCCCATCGTCAGCACAGTTCTACGTGATCGATGCTCTGCCGCCGAAGATGGCGGGCGAGACCGATGACGGATACCGCGAGCGCCTGACGCCGCATGAGCGCGGGATATTCGACTGGTTCAACCAGGCGATTGCTTCTGGCAAACGCTGGGAAGTTTACTGCAAAGTTTAGGCAGCATCCATCCACTTCCAGTTTTGCCCATCTGTCATGGCGCCTATCGTGCGGCGCGCAACGCCAAATTGCTCGGCAAGCTGACGCTGTGAATATTCGCCGGTCGCATAAAGGCGGCGCACTTCGCGGACCTGATCCTCGTTCAGGCGAGACCGTGGATGCGTGTTTCCGCGCAGCATTGTCCCATGGATCAATCGGTCAGCTTGGTTTTCAGCAGACGTTGCCCATCGCATATGGAACGGGGAGAAGCAGCCTAAATGGCCGTTGCCGCAATTGTGCGCAGCCTCATGCGCATCTGATGGGGGCGGGCCATGCATATGCTGACAAGCAACGCGATGTGCTCCCTGTGAGCGCCCATCAAAAAAGACTTTGCCCCTTCCATTCCATGACCGTTGATAAGGCCAAATCATGCAATCGCCGGGCTGCGCTGTCTTAAGGGCGGCTGTTAGATACTCAAGCTGCTTGCCTATGGGCGTGCGCCCAGCAAGCGGATCTCCGTTCCGCTTCCATCGTTTGTAATGCGCGTTGCACCACTCCAGATGGGTCACCGGCTTGTCGCAACCTTCAACTGAGCATATGCCCCGATAACCCATGGCGATGTCCTTTGCGTCGCTTTGGCAGGCGCGGGTCGAGTGTTAGCGCACTCCCCGCGCCGCTTAGAATCTCACCATTTCAAATCGAGTTCAACCAGCCGCTTGCGGCATCATCGGAGGACTAAAAGTGGCTAACATTCTTGGCTTTGAGATCACGAAGGCGAACGGAAAAACCAATTGGCCGGAGATCAGGAAAACGGCTTACGTGTTTTTTCTTACGTGGATCATCGGAGTTCGTTTCCTTAATCTCTATCCGTTCGATGACTTCTTCCGCCCGGCTGGCGTTGGCTTCGACACGCTATTCGACAGCCTGTCGCTCTACGCCATCTGGCTCATCAACTGGCATATCGTTTGGGGATGGCGTCCTCGTGTTGCCTAACCCGAACCGGCCTAAGTTCGGCTGATCGTCCCTGGCCCTCGGTCACGCGATCGGGGGCCAGCCTACCATGCGCGACTTGAGCGAGCCGCAGAAACTGGCGCTGATCTGCATTCTCGTGTTCGTCCT